>Ga0070765_100002969_pt1 | contig 10839 bp, 8 predicted proteins | sample HubBroMetageWFT5_FD_71516 | JGI IMG/M metagenome (GOLD analysis project Ga0070765, IMG submission 71516) | Warmed and freeze-thawed soil microbial communities from the Hubbard Brook experimental Forest, New Hampshire - Hubbard Brook CCASE Soil... | ecosystem: Environmental > Terrestrial > Soil... | reverse complement strand
CCCGATTCCTGGTGGCCGTTGCCTTCACTCATGTTGCAGCTTCCCGTGACTATTGTAGACAAGGTGGCGGCTCCGATTCTGATATACTCAGCCGAGATCCCTTGTAATCTATGTCGGAGTTTCGCTTAGGGGACGTAATCGACGACCACTGTATCAAGTGCCGCCGGATTACCAACCATTCCATCGTTTCCATAGTGACCGCCCAGCCCGCCAAAGTGCGTTGCCGGACGTGTTATCACGATCACGACTACCGGCACGAGCAGGCGCCACCCTCGAAGAAAGACCTGAAAAAGGCTGAGCTTTTTAAAGAAGTGTTAGCTGCCGCGGTTCCCGATTCCGCCACCGGGCCCGAGCTTGAAGTGGACGTTGAGGTTGAGCTGGAGGTCGAGGACGTGGAGGAAGTGGTGGTCGAAGAGCCCGTTGCCGAAAAACCCAAAAAGGGGAAAGCGCGCGGCAAGAAAGCTTGAACGTCTGGAACGCGGAGCAATACGAAGGCCGGCACTCCTACGTTTGGCAATTCGGCGGAAGTCTCCTCGAGTTGCTTGCCCCGCAAAAGGGCGAGCGGATTCTGGATCTCGGTTGCGGCACGGGACAATTAACGGCTGAGATCGCCGCGGCCGGCGCGCAAGTAGTGGGTCTGGACAGCTCTCCCGACATGCTCGGTCAGGCGCGTCAGAACTATCCTAACCTCAAGTTCGTTCTCGCTGACGCCACCAGTTTTCGATTCGACGAACCGTTCGACGCGGTCTTTTCGAACGCCGCGCTCCATTGGGTGAAGAACGCCGAGGCTGCCGTGAAATCGATCGCCGCGGCGCTTCGGCCAGGCGGGAGGTTCGTCGCCGAATTCGGTGGCCGGGGAAATATCGCGTTCATCCTGGCCCAACTCAACGCGGTGCTCGGTCCGGAAGCTGAGGCGCGATGCCCCTGGTGGTTTCCGGGCGTCCCTGAGTACTCGACTTTGCTGGAGCGTCACGGCCTGGAAGTGAGCCAAGCCAGCTTGTTCGACCGTCCCACGCCTGTGGAAGGCGAAGGCGGCATGGAAGATTGGATCGAGATGTTTTGCGGCAGCTATTTCCGCGATCTGAGCGCTCATCAAGCCAAGGAAAAGATTGGTGAGCTAGCCGCGCGTTTGCGCCCGGCGCTTTTTCGCGATGGCGTCTGGACGTTGGATTACCGCCGCTTGCGAGTAGTGTCGGCCAAAACGAGAAACGCTTAGCTCTTCCGCAACTGATCGCTCAAATCCTTCAACACCTGATCCCGTTCGCCTGCCGTCAAGTCGCTCTCCAAGCGCCGCAACGCCACGCCGACGATGTCGCGGTGATGCAATTTGGAACCGATCCCCTCGGCCTCGCTGAGCCGCAGCCAGAGTTCGTGCAAACGGTCGACGTCTTCCGGCCACAAACGCGGCGGATGGGGTCCCAGGTTGACAAACATGGACGGACGGTCCGGACTGATCACCTCGAGCGAAAAAGCGTGCCGCGGTTCCGGCAAGTTTTCCCACGCCAGGCCGATTTGCCGCGCGAGTTCCTCGGAAGGCATGCGAGCCGACACTCCGGTTACCAATCGCGAAACTTTGAGCTTCGCGGCCGATTGCACCATCGCGTCGAAGGGATTCACCGCCGGAACTTCCAAAAGCTCCACAGGCTTTCCCTCTTTCTCCGCGATCTCCACCACGTGGCTGAACAGCTCCCGCTCGTAGTCGCTGAAGATCTGATCGTCCGAAAGGTCGTATTCGCCGGCGCCCGAGGAGATGGTGCGCACCGTCATCACCACAATGTCGTGCCTCCGCAGGTTCGTTTTTTGCAGAACCGTCCGGAGGTGATCCATGTTGTGATAGTCGCGCACGGCCACCAGAACGCATCCGGGACGCGCGTGGAGGGTTCCGGCGTTGACCTGGGGCTGATGCTCGAGATTGAATTCTTCGAGCGGCTTCTTTTGTAAGTGCTGGCGAGCGCGCTTCCGGGCGTTGATGCGTTCCGATATGGTGAAGACCACGAATACGATCAACGTGAATCCGACGCCGTACTTGGTGGCATACTCTTTCGAGAAAAGATTCGCGACGGCGACGAAGCCGAGAATCATGGTGGTGATGCCCAGTCCGATCGGAATCTCCACTTTGCCCAGCCGGATGTTGAACGGGAACTTGTACTCCTGGTCGTGACGCTGGTATCGCAACACCAGCACACCCAACGATTTCAGAAAGAAACTCCACACCACGCCGAATGCGTACGCCTCACCCAGCAGGTATACATCGCCGCGGCTGGCGATGATGGTGGCGAGTTGGAGCAATGTGATGGTGTTGACGATCCGATGCGTGGTTCCAAAGCGTTTGTGCGGTTTGCGGAACCAATCCAGCAAGACGCCGTCTTCGGCCACGCGATTCAGCACGCCGTTGGCGCCAATGATCGACGTGTTTACCGCGCCAGAGAGGATGAGCACGCCCACGATCACCACGAAGATGTGGAACGCCAGCTTGACCAGTTCGGGACCGGCTAATTGCATCGCGAGTCCACCGAGAAGATTGTCGGCGTACAAATTGCGGATGTCCGCGGGGCTGATGAGCATACCCGCGAATACCGTGATGACGCCGGTGCAGATCACCGCGTACCAACAAACGATGTTTGCGGTGATCCGCAAATTTTTAAGCTTGGGATAGGCGATCTCGCGGTAGACCTGCGCCAAGGTTTCAAATCCGCTCATGGAGAGCAGGGAGTGTCCGAAGGCGATGATCATCGCGACAATCGGAATGGCGGGCCATATGGTGCCCTGGAACCAGCCGAGGGCTGTGGGGCCAAATTGGAGATTGCGAGGCAGCGGCGCGGGCGGAAAATAGATATGGCCTCTGAGCAGGATCGTCAACGGGCACCAGATGAGCAACGCCACCACCATGATTGTGGTGATCTGCATAATGCGCAGAGCCTTGCCGCTGGATTCGTGGATGCCCTTGATGTTCGCCCACCAGAAGTACAGCGTGACGAGCGCGGCGAAAAAAGCGGCAAAGTAGTTCACGTTGAACGGAAACGTTTGCCCGAGCATTTTCGCGATCTCGTCCAGCAGGTGTCCCAGGTACGCGCCGGCGCTTACCACGCTGATGGGCCCCGTCAGGATGTAATCGAACACCAGGGAGGATACCGACATCCGCGCCATGAACGGCCCCATGCTGTCCTTCACCACGATGTACACGCCGCCGCGCACGAACATGCTGCAGCTTTCCATGTACACGGATCGCACCGCGAAGCTGAACAGCATCACGGCCAGCACGAACCATGGCGCCGCGGGGCCAACCGCGGTCTCCGCGATGCCGCCGGCGTAAAACGCCGAGGATGCGAGGTCGGAAAGGACGATGGATGCGCCGCGCCAGAAGCTGATGAACGACAACGCTACAGTGGTTGCCACCACGACTTTGGCAGTCGTCGTGGTGGGCCTGCTACCTTCCGATGCCATCAGCGGGACGAATTCCCCTGCTCCTGTCTGCTTGGGTCACGTAACTATCCTACGATGTTCACATGGGTCCCAGCACGGCCATCCGGATTGCAGCCAATTTACGGGAGCACGGTTTTCAAGCTTGGCTGGTGGGTGGCTCGGTGCGCGACTTGCTGCTTGGGCGGGAACCGAAGGACTACGATATCGCAACCGACGCGCGGCCAGATCGGCTCTTGGCGATATTTCCGAAGGCTCAACTGGTGGGGGCGCAGTTCGGAGTAGTGCTGGTGGACGGAGTGGAAGTAGCGACGTTCCGTAGCGATCATTCGTACGAAGATGGCCGCCATCCATCGGCGGTGACCTTTGAATCCAATCCCCAACAAGATGTCTTGCGCCGCGATTTCACCATCAACGGGCTGTTACTTGATCCGTCTTCACTGACTTCCCCGGCTTCCTCGACGTCATTGTCTTCCCAGGTAATCGATTCCGTCGGCGGCCTGGCGGATCTTCGGGGGAAAATCATTCGCGCCATCGGCGATCCAGAAAAACGCTTCGAAGAAGACCATCTGCGCATGCTACGCGCCATCCGGTTCGCGGCGCGATTCGGTTTCGACATTGAACCTGCGACCATGGCCGCCATCCGGAAGTTGCATCAGCGGATCGCGCGCGTTTCCCCAGAACGCATTCGCGACGAATTAGTGCGGATTCTCACTGAAGGCGCTCCTCGGCGCGGATTCGAATTATTGGACGCGTCCGGCCTGCTGGCTGACATTCTTCCCGAAATCGCAGCGATGAAGGGCGTGGAGCAGCCGCCCGAATTTCATCCGGAGGGCGATGTGTGGATACATACGCTGGTGATGCTGGAAGGTTTGCAGTCCCCCAGCGTGACGCTGGCTTTGGGTGTTCTGCTGCACGATGTGGGTAAGCCCGGCACATTCCGTATTGCCGATCGCATTCGCTTCGACGGCCACGTGGAACTGGGCGAGAAGATTGCGCGCGACATCCTGACGCGGCTGCGTTTCTCGAATGCCGACATCGATCAAGTGATTGCGCTGATTGCCAATCACATGCGATTCAAACACGTGCCCGAAATGCGCGATAGCAAACTGAAACGGATGCTGCGAATGGATCGCTTTGAGGAACACCTGGAGCTGCATCGGCTGGATTGCACGTCCAGCCACGGTCACTTGGATAACTACGAGTTCGCCAAGGCGAAATTCGAGGAGTCGCCGGCGGAGGTATTGCGCCCGCCGCGAGTGCTCACCGGGACCGATCTGATCGAAGCTGGCTACCAGCCGGGTCCGGATTTCACACGCATGCTGGAGTTGGTGGAGGACGCGCAACTGGAGTCGAAGATTCACACGAAGGAGCAGGCGCTGGAGCTGATAAAAGCCACATTCGGCGGTTCCGGTTGACCAATCTCAGTGGCCAGCCACCAGCGGCTAGCCACCCCTGGCCACTAGCCATCACCCTCCACCCACTGCTAAACTTTCACCGTGCCCGCTCCAGCAACCAAGCAGGCCTACTCGCGCGAAGAAGTGCGCCGCTTGCTGGACATATCCTCCCGCCAACTCCGCAGTTGGGAAACGCAGAAGTTCGTCTCCTCCACCGGATCGTTCACGTTTTCCGATCTGCTGGCGCTCCGGACTTTGGTCGAGCTACGGCAAAACAAGATTCCCCCGGGGCAAGTCCGTCAGGCGCTGGAAGCACTGCGCAAGAGGATGAGCGATGTCCAGAATCCGCTCACCGAGCTTAAGATTTACTCCCAGGGTAAGAGACTCCAGGTCGTGTTCGAGGGACAGCGAATGGAGCCGATCTCGGGACAACTGCTGCTGGATTTTGATGCAGCCACGATCAAGAGGTTATTGTCCTTTCCCGAACCGAGCGCCAAAGAAAAGGGCGCGGGCGAAAAACATAAGTCACGGCGAGAAGCCGAACATTGGTTCGAAAAGGGCCTGGAATTGGAGCAGACCGGCGCGCCAATGGAACAAATTGTGGAGGCTTACCAGAAGGCGGCGGAAATCGATCGCACGTCCGCTGGAGCGCTGGTGAACCTGGGCACCGTGTACTTCAATGCGCGCGACTGGCGCGAGGCCGAGCGCCACTATCGCAGAGCGCTGGAAGTTGACCCGCAATATGCGCTAGCCCACTTCAATCTCGGAAACCTCTTCGATGAGCGCGGCCATCGTTCCGAAGCATTGGCGCACTATCTCTCCGCGTTGCATCTTCATCCCAACTACGCGGATGCCCATTATAATGTGGCGTTGCTGTACCAGTCCATTGGTCAGCCTTTAAAGGCTGTGCATCACTGGAAACTGTATTTGAAGTTGGATCCAAGCAGTTCCTGGGCTACCATCGCCCGCCGCGAACTCGCGAAGTTGAAAGATTCCACTATTGTCCACGGACCCGGAAAGAGTTAAAATAAGGACTAAGCCCGCGTTGCAGGAGGACCAGTGTTTTTTCCACTTGCCAGGCGGCTTTTTCTTCCATTATTTTTTTCACAGATCTGCCTCTTTGCCGGCTCACCAGTTGCGCCCGCGATCGAGTGGGTGAAGACTGTCAGCGCCTCAGGCTCGAGCGCCAGCAGTGGCGTGGCCACGGACACACATGGAAACTTCTACATTGCCGGCAGCACGACCTCCTTGGATTTTCCCACGGTTCGGGCGGCCCAACCCAATGCCGGCGGGTCGCCTCTGATCCGGATCAATCCAACCACTGGGGTGGCGCAAAAAATCTATTCGTCCGTGCTGGCCACCGCGACCAGTATCACCGTGGACCCGGAGAATCCTCAGACGTTGTATGCCACGTCGGGAGTGGGGCTCCTCTCATCTACCGATGCCGGAAATACCTGGAAGATCCTGGTGGGGTTTCCCTCCGTGACGGATCTCAACTCCATAGTTGTAGACCCGGCGAACACTAGTATTCTCTACGCGGCCACTGCCCCGCTGGGCGTCCTGAAGAGCACCAACGGCGGCGCCAGTTGGACCGCCATGAATACCGGCATCCCGTCGACATCCATGGAAACGGTAAATGCCTATGGCTTCAGCGCGAGCGTCCAATCGTACAACGTCCACCAACTTTGGGTCGACCCGAAATCTCCCAACGTGCTGTTCGCTTCCGCCAATCAGAGCTTCCTGCGTAGCGCGGATGGCGGCGCAAGTTGGACGACTGTAACCTTCCCAGTCCCTGTCAATGGGACACCCGTCGCCGATCCGTTTACGAAAGGCAAACTCTATTTAACAGTGGGAGGGATTCTTTTCACCAGTGCGAATGACGGCGAAACCTGGACAACGTCGCCGCAATCGAGTTCGTCATTCCCGACCGTGCTCGCCGCGGACCCGTTCCATCAGGGCACGTTGTACGGCGGTTCCGCGACCGGGCTTTTCGTCAGTGCCGATTACGGCCTGACATGGATAAGCAAAATCAATGGTGGGACCTCGGAGATCGCGCCCGATCCCAACAAGGCCGTGGTTTACGCCAACGTGGGAGTTCTTGGAATCGTCGCGAGCACGGACGGATTCAATACGTATACTTCAATCAGCCCGGCCAACGGTGTCTTGGCGAGACTCCCCGTAAACCAGATTCAAGTTGCGGGATCGTCATTGTTTGTTGTGGATGGCGCGAGTAGCGATGTTTTCGTCACCAAGCTCGATCCCGGCGGCAACGTCGTATACTCCACTTATCTCGGCGGTAGCGCAGCCGACACCGCGGGTGGCATCGCTGTAGGAGCCGACGGTAGTGTCTATGTTACTGGCGCAACTTCCTCCCCTGATTTCCCGGTTACCAAGGGCGCCTATGCCCCAAGCGGATCCAGTTTCGTCTTCAAGCTAAACCCGGATGGTTCGCTGGCTTGGTCTACCTATTTCGCGGACATCCAATCCTCGCCAATCTCGATCGCGGTGGACTCGGGCGGTAATACGTACATCGGCGGTCAGGTTTATGGCGGTCTACCGGTTACTTCCGGCGCGTACGAAACGCAATTCGTACCGCTCTTCACCTGCAACCCCGGAGATATTGGTCCTTGCTTCCCGCCCTCCTCGGCGTTTCTGACTAAGTTCAACCCGCAAGGTTCCGCGCTGGTTTTCTCCACATATGTTTCCCAGACCCCGCGAAAACAGATGATCCAAGGAGCAATCAGCATCGCCCTCGCAGCCGATGGTAGCGTCTATTTCGCCGATAGCGGATTCGATACCCTGTCGGGCGGCGGAGCGGGTGTCTATCGGATGAATGCCACCGGCAGCGCCATGCTGGGATGGAACGTCAGCGAACCCGCTGGAATCCATTCCATCGCGCTCGACGCGAGTGGCAATCTATTCGCCACCGGCGGCGCGAGCGGCGAATTCGATATCACTCCAGGAGCATTCCAATCTCCATCGCTCGTTGCGGGGGGCGGTCACGTGCCGGTGATGAAATTCGACAGCACGCTTTCAAACGTTTTGGCTGCGACCCTGCTGGGCGGCGAGGGGTTCGACTTCGGCCAGAACCTGACCGTCGATCGCTTGGGAAACGTGATTATAAGCGGCTACACCGATTCCAAAACGTTCCCCACGCGCGCGCCGTTTCAGGAGTCTTTCGCGTCCCGCTCCGGATTCGTCGCTGGAATGAATTCCAGTCTGACCGAGCTTTTGTACGCTACTTATCTGGGCGACACGCGGCCATTCATTGTCCAGGGTGCTGTTCCGGACGAGAGCGGAAATTTGCTGATCGCGGGATCTACCCAGGGTTCCAACGGCAGCTACAGTTTCAGCGACGCAGGCTATCCTTACTCAGTCCCCGGCACTGTCATTGCGAACAAGATTTCGCTGCCATCGGCGCCGGCGGTGCGCTTGGATTCGATCGGGAATTACGCGAGCCAACTCGGTGTTGCGGTGTCTCCGGGAGAAGTGATCGTCGCGGCCGGCGCCGGTTTCGCGCCGGATGCCAAGCTGCTGATGAACGGCCAGCCGCTCACGGTATTTTCATCTTCGGCGAATCGGATTGTCGCCGCGGCGCCCAGTGACCTTGGCACGCCTGGCGCCGGCGAGTTTCGAGTGGTGAGCAGCGGCGTTACTTCGAACGCCGTCGCCATACCCCTGGCCGCCGCGTCTCCCGGTCTTTACTCGGCGGACGGCAGCGGTTCCGGCCCGGGCTACGTTTTGAACGGCGATGGAACACGGAATTCCGCATCGAATCCCGCGGCACAAGGCTCGGCCATCACGATTTTCGCCACCGGCGTCGGCGCGTTTACCGAGTCAGGACCGTACGCCGTCCTGGATCAGCCTGCCGCTGTTTTTGTGGATGGATTCTACGCCAGCGGTATTGCCGCGGTAATGAAACAAGCTCCAGGTTTCTTTGGCGACGTCTACGAGCTAGGAGTTTACGTACCGGACATTGCGAAATATGTGAACCAGAATCCGCCGCTGGCTTTCACCTCGCCCGTGAACCTCTGGCTGTTTGTCGGTCCCGCGCGCAGCCAACAAACGACGGAACTGTGGATTAAGTAGCGCTTTTTTCGGCCTCGAACTGCCGTGACGGCGCCTTATTTATGCGCCGGCGCAAGGCGTCTGGCAGAATCGAGCAAGTCCCAGACTTCTTGATCGCTCGTCTGAGAAAACTCTTGATACCAGGCGCTCACGGAGTGAAACAATTCGGGCGCGCTCACGCACACCACTTCATCGGCTTCGGAAGCCAGGCTCCGGCAGGTTTCTGACGCCGCCACCGGTGCGGCAACCACGATTCGCCGTGGCGCCATGCAACGTAGCGCCTTCACCGCCGCACGCATTGTGGACCCGGTGGCCAAGCCGTCATCCACCACGATCACGGTTCGGTTTGTCAGATCGGGGAAGGGAGCGTCGTCGCGGTAGGCCCTCTGCTGGCGATCGAGTTCCAGTTGCTCTTCGGCGGCTACAGTGTCGATGGTGCGCATGGCAATTCCCAACGCTTGAACAACTTCATTATTCAGTACCCGTATGCCTCCGCTGGCGATCGCGCCCATGGCCAATTCGCGATGGCCGGGCACGCCTAGCTTCCGCACCACGAAAACATCCAGCGGAGCGCGCAAAGACAGAGCCACTTGATAGGCCACCGGCACGCCTCCGCGTGGCAGCGCGAGCACCACTACGTTAGGATCACCGGCGTAGCGCGAAAGCTGTGCGGCGAGTTGAATGCCGGCATCGCGGCGATCTTGAAACACGCTCGTAGTCACGGTTCGAAATCACCGCCAGTGTATCCTAAAGCTTAGAGGCTTAATTTGAACAGGATCGCACAGGCTTTTCGCAGTTTTTTCTCAATTCTTTTTTCCGGCAAGCTCCCTGCTGACGTCGCGAAGTCGCTCGGCTTCACCCCAGCGAAGGCCCCAGCGCCAGCGTCAAAGCCAGCGGCGCAAGCGCGGCCGCAGGATGGCGCAATCCAGATCCTGGGAATTCTGCAGCGGGATTCGCGCTTGATCGATTTTCTGATGGAGGACATCTCGGCCTATTCGGACGACCAGGTGGGCGCCGCGGTGCGAACCCTGCACGACCAGTCGCGCGATTCGTTGAATAGATACCTGCGCCTTACGCCTGTGATTGATGGCGTGGAGGGCAGCTTCACCAAGCTGGATTCGAGCGATCCAACTTCCGTGAAACTGCTCGGCAACGTTCCGGTTAGCGGGAAAGCGCCGGGCGGCCTGTTGCGCCATAAGGGCTGGCGCGCCGAAAAGGTGGATCTGCCTCCGATCACGCCGGGCCCCAACGCGTCCATCCTCGCGCCGGCTGAAATCGAAGTCGAGTAGCAAGCGTGAACATCGGCATTGACCTAGGCACCACAAACTCGGCTCTCGCCTACGTGGCCGAAGTTTCCGGCTCACCGGATTATCCCGAGATCAAGGTACTCGAGATCCCGCAGTATGTCGCTCCGGCGCAAATCGAACCGCGCCGCACGCTCCCGTCGTTCCTGTACCTGGGCGATCAAACCTACGTTGGCGCATATGCACGCGAGCAAGGCGCATTGGTCCCCACCAAGTCCGTCCATTCGGCGAAATCGTGGCTATCGAATCCCGAAGTGGACCGCAACGCCAAAATCCTTCCTTGGGACGCGCAGGAAGGCGGCCGCGTGCTGTCGCCGGTGGAGGTTTCGAACGCCATCATCGCCCATATTCGCGACGCATGGAATCAGGCGCATCCGAACGATCCATTAGCCGCCCAAGACATCGTGCTAACAGTTCCGGCTTCCTTCGACGAAGAAGCGCGCGAGCTCACGGTGCAAGCTGCGCGCGATGCGGGAATCGAAAAGCTGACGCTGGTGGAGGAGCCCGCCGCCGCATTCTATTCCTGGATCGCGAACCACCTGGCGCAATCGCAGAAAAGCCTGTTCGACGGTCAGTTGGTGCTGGTGTGTGACGTTGGCGGTGGAACCAGCGACTTCACGCTCATTCGCGTCAATCGCGAGGGCGATCGC
>Ga0070765_100002966_pt1 | contig 10840 bp, 9 predicted proteins | sample HubBroMetageWFT5_FD_71516 | JGI IMG/M metagenome (GOLD analysis project Ga0070765, IMG submission 71516) | Warmed and freeze-thawed soil microbial communities from the Hubbard Brook experimental Forest, New Hampshire - Hubbard Brook CCASE Soil... | ecosystem: Environmental > Terrestrial > Soil... | reverse complement strand
CATGCTCGGCGGGTCACTCACGCGGCCCGCCAGTTCGAGGCGGTGCTGCTCAATTCTCTGCTGGGGTCGTTGGAGCATAGCTTCTCCGCGCTTCCGGGGAAAAAAGCGGATTCAATCGCCGACAACTATCACGCCATGGGGATGCAAGCTCTGGCTTCGAGCCTGGCTGCGAGCGGCGGGTTGGGCATCGCCAACATGATTGAGCGTAATTTGCTGCACACCAAAGGTCAGGGCCTAAACTCGCAGGCCGCGCCCACTAAAGTTTCTCTGCCCTCGGGCCGATAAATATGGGTAGAGCGCAAACCAGCTTGACAAGGTGCAGGCGAATGAAGGACTTATCGGCCGACAGGGTGGACTCTCGAAATTCTTGGCCCCGGCATTAAAGATTTCTAATGTGCCGCCGATAGTTGAATTGCAAGGGCAATTCAGAGCGAGGAGGTTGCGATGAGAATTGACTTAAACGCAGGCGTTCCCGAGGCACAAGATCCGGGCCAATCGACCAAGTCAGGTGGGCAGGTGGCGTCCGGCAACTCGGGCACTTCTAGCCCGGTAGGCGCAGACAGCACTCAACTTTCGCTGAACGGAAGAGTGCAGGATCTGGCTTCGCAAGTCGGCCAGTTTCCCGAGATCCGGCAAGACAAGGTCGCGGCTCTGCAGCAGGCGATCGAAGATGGCAGTTACAGCGTGACTGCGGGGCAGTCCGCGGACGCTTTAATTTCCGCGATACAAATCCGCTCCGCCGCTTAATCCGGCGAGTGCGGGAGGGTAGATCATGAGTGAACTAAGCGGCGAGCGCATAGAACCGGCGGCACGGGTGGTCGAGCCGCAGGGTCCGGAGCCCAGAGGGCAGTCCGATTCCGGCTCCCGCCGCCAGCGGCCTCCGGCCAACCCAGAACCCGAGTTGGCGGAAGACTCAGAAGTGCCAGCCCATCAAGTGGATCGGCTGGTTTAGGCGGGAATCATCCAGATCTGGGTTCCGAATGATGGATTCCGAATTGACGACTTCGTTGGATCTGCTGGAGCGGCGTCTGACCTTGATGCGCCAGTTGGCCAGTTCCCTCGAGCGGGCGCAAACCTCGGTGGTGCGATCCGACCTTCGCGGAATCGATGACCACACCGTCCTGCAGCGTGATCTCTGTGAAGCCCTGGGCCAGCTCGAGGGCGAAGCCCGGAGGCGTGAAGTTAGTGCGGGCAAGAACAAAAACGACCAACAAAAAGAAGACCCCATCGGGTTGCGCGTGGCGGAGAATGCTATCTCTCCCGAGGTTCGGCAGCGATGGAAGAGCCTGGCTGAGGAATTGGCCCAGGTTGAATTGCAAGTAAGCCATCTAAACCGCGTCTATGCCGGGTTACTTCGGCGCGCGCAACGCACCCTGCAGATTTTTCTGCGGGTGCTGGCGGGTTCAGGAAACACTTACGCGGCTCCGAAGCATTTAGCTGCCATCGCACCGCCGGCCATACCGGAAGCAAACCATGTCTAGCCTGTTCAGCGCACTATCGATCGCAACCGGAGCGCTTGCAGCCGAGCAGGGCGCCATGGACGCAACCACCAACAACGTGGCGAATGTCAACACGCCCGGCTATTCCCGGCTGGTGCCGGTTCTGGTTGAGAGCGATCCGGTGACTCTGGGTTCGGTCAGGTATGGGCAGGGAGTCACATTACAGCAACTGGAAAGCGTGCGCGATCCCATTCTGCAACTGCAGATCGATCAGGAGACGCAGACTCAAGGACAGCTGAACACTTTTGTCTCGTCGATGCAGCAGGCGCAGGTGCAGTTCACCAGTAGCAGTACGGACATTCCTTCGCAGATTTCGAATTTCTTTTCGAGCTTGAACCAGCTCTCGGCCGACCCGACGAACGTTTCACTGCGGCAGGGGGTTTTAACGGCTGCAGGGAACCTGGCCACTGTTTTCAACAGTACTTCCGCCAGTCTGACGCAGCAGCGAGCCAGTACGGACTTGAATGTGACCCAAACCGTCCAGCAGGTTAATCAGTTAACGGGACAGATTGCCACTCTGAACACTCAAATCAGCCAACTCCAGGGCCTCGGGCAAGACGCCAGCTCCTTTGAAGACCAGCGCGATGTGCTGATCGGACAGCTTTCCGGCTTGATCGATGTCTCCAGCATCAAGAGCGATAACAGTTTGACCCTGACGACCTCGAATGGGACGGCGCTGGTCGTGGGCGGCCAGAGCTTCAACCTCACGACCCAGACCAACGCTTCGGGTTATCAGGATGTTTACGCGCAGGGCGTTGACATCACTTCCAAATTGACGTCGGGACAACTGGCGGGCCTGATTCAAGTGCGCGATCAAACCCTGCCAGGACTGATTTCCAATCTCGATACTCTGGCGTCGGGACTGGCAAACTCTTTGAACACCGCCAACGAGCAAGGCTTTGACCTCAACGGCAATGCCGGAACAGCTTTGTTCACGCCGCCTTCGGTATCGGGGCAAGGCTATGCCGCGACCATGGCTGTGCAGATCACTAATCCTGCGCTGATCGCCGCCAGCTCCGACGGCACTGCGGGAAGCAATGGGAATGTGGCCGTGCTTTCTGCGGTACAGAACGCGAATGTGGCCGGGGGACAAACTCCCACGGATTACTATTCGAGCGTCGTCGCCAACGTCGGCAACGATGTCTCGAACAGCTCAGCCGAACTCACCTCTTCTCAACTGGCCCTGACCCAGCTTCAGGGTCAGCTAGGCAGCGTTTCCGGCGTCAGCCTGGACGAGGAAGCCAGCAATATGGTGCAGTACCAGCGGGCGTACGACGCAGCCGCCAACGTAGTCACAACGGTCAACGATATGCTTTACACAGTAATTAACATGGATACATTAACGGTATGAGTTCTATACGAGTCAATCCTTTTCCCATGCCCGACCTTTTGGCTGCGCTCGAGCAGTTGCAGCAGCAAACGGCGACTACCACTTTGGAACTGGCAACCGGAAGCACGATCAACAAGCCATCCGACAACCCGAGCGGCGCCGCTGAAGTAATCCGGCTGAATGCATCGAGTAGTCAGTCGGATTCATTTCAAAGCACCATTGGCAGCATTAACGGCCAATTTTCGACTGCGGATTCGACGCTCAGTTCGGTGGTAACCTCGTTGCAGAGCGCACTCAGTCTAGGAGTGGAAGCAGCTGGGGGAACGCTTTCCAGCACGGATCTGGCCGACATAGCTACCGAACTCACCAGCATCCAGTCGCAAGTTCTCAGCCTGGCAAACACGTCTTATCAGGGCCAATATATTTTTGCCGGCACTGCGACTGCACAACCTTTCGTGCTCAATCCCGCGCAACCGTCGGGCGTGAGCTATAACGGCAATACCGACACAAACAAAGTAACCATCGGCGCAGGCTATCAGTTACAGATCAATCTGCCAGGTTCGCAGGTTTTTGGCCTGGGGAGCACCGGCGGAGATGTGTTTCAGTCGATCCACGACCTTATTACCGCGGTGCAGAACAACACCGGAATCGGAACGGCAGTCAACGAGGTTGACGCTGCTTTGGGCAACGTAACCACGCAACGGACTTTCTACGACGACGCTATGAATCAGGCGCAAAGCCAGCAGACCTACCTCAACAGTCAGAGCCTGAGTCTGAGCCAGCAACTTAACACGGTGACGGCCGCCAATGTCGCGACTTTGGCCAGCCAATTGGAAAGCGAACAAACCGCTCAAACCGCCACGTTAGAAGCCATCGGCAATACTCCACAGAAAAGCCTGTTTGATTACTTGAGCTAGCGGAATCGCCGTGATCGTTGAATCGCTAGGATGGGTTGTCCCGGAATCGCGGGACTCCGGGACACCCGACACTTTCGCAAACAGCGGAATCAATAAGTGAGATTCACCTGTTTCCGCGTCGATCCACCATAGTTACATTGTGGAGTCAACCCCCCGGACAAATTGGTTACTGTCCATGCCGGACTTATCTGGTCATAGTTTCGGTTTAAGATAACCTGGTCGTGAAAGCCAATTGTGCCGCCGTAGCTCGACTCCTCACTCGCTGGGTAATCGCTGCACTGCGTGATGTTATAAACCTCCAGCACGCCGCCAAAGGCCCAGTTGAAGGTCTGCCCCTCATTTGGCGTATCAATCAGCTGAGAGAATTTTTCATTTTGGTCATCAAGAGCAACAACGTCCCACGTGGGGCAGGTCTTGGTTCCCTTAGCACAAGTGCTGAAGGTATAGCCTTCGATCTGATCTCCGGAGTTAACCGGCTGCGGTGTGGCCTCATTGGTCGTGCCGTTGGGGCAGCAGTTCCAGGCGGCGATGCTCCAGTTGCCAAGCCCATTGCCATTCCACCCCAAGACTGGCTGAATGATTGACACCACATCGTTGATGTCCTCGAGGCCATTGAAGAAGTAAAGGGTTTGGCTATCGTTGCTGGCTGGGGCCGGTGGGACTGTCCATTGCGAATAGACTTCCTCATAATCGTAAGTTTCATGAATGCTGGCATATTCAATCCATGAATGACCGATGAAGGGCGGCTGACTGGTCCCATCTCCAACTGGCTTCAGATCCCCGAATGACTTTGTTCCGTCGGCTTCGAAGTGTGGATAGGCGCAGGTAAGGGGCTGAGTCTTGCCACCCTTGCGCTCAATGAGTTTAAGATCCTCGCGGAGCACGTCGCCTTGAGCCAGGTGGTTGACACAGCTAGGGTGGAAGTAGCCAAACGGCGTAAGGACAAAATCCTCGGGAACTGCCGCTGGCCGTTTTGCTCCGGCGGGAGCCTGCGCTAAGGTTAGGCCTGCCGCAAGCAGGGTGAAGGCAATCGACTTGAGAAGTCGAGAGTATGCTGAGATACGGAACATGTTTTTTTCTCCAGAGACAACAAGATTTGAAATGCGAGTTGCTTGAATTAGGCAAAGAAGAGATGTACACACGAAAACACTAGTCGACACATACACCCTCCTCATCTTCTCTTTCTGTTCTTTCAATCTGTCAACCTAACGCAAGGGCCCGGAACCCGGGCGGCGTGGCGCACGCCAAACATGCAGTTGGGCTGTTGACTATCGATCGTTCCACCTGGCTTCGTCCGGCTTCGCAGCACTTTCGAATGACGGCCCCGGAACAGAGGAGAACCGGGGCCGTATTGCGCCTGGAAAACAAACGTCTCCCCCGAGAGTTCATTTCCAGGAATCCCGATGCCTAGCTTGAATACCGGTCAACAGAACGCGCACCATCGGAACCATCGAAATCATCTTGCCTGTTTCTCTACTTTCATATGCATAGTGTCGTGAATATTAATTTCGTTTCAGTCGCCGGGCGTTGAAGGCGGGAGAAACTTCGAGTTCTACTAGCGAACCCAGCAGGCCGGAAAAACGACAGCCCGAAGGCTCTCTGGTCCGCGCTGCCGACTCTCTCCTGGTTGGTGTGACATAAGCAATGGACTGGGGGTGATTTGGAGGTGAATCGGAGGTGAGCGGCTACGTCATTGATAATAAATTAGATAAATTGAGGTGCTGCGTTCGAATGGGACGATGGTACAATCCATCGGTTTAAGCCCCGCCTCTCGTGGGGTCTGGCATGGACACTCCCTCGTTGATCTTCCGTTTCGGACCGTTTGAGGCGCGGACGTGTGCCCAAGAGTTGTCCAAGAATGGGACGCCGATCAGACTTCGCGGCCAACCTTTTGCCATCCTGGAGCTATTGCTCAGTCGCGCGGGCGCGGTCGTGACTCGGGAGGAAATCCGGCAGAAGATTTGGCCCGCCGACACCTTTGTCGACTTCGAACACGGGCTCAATACTTCCATCAAGAAACTTCGGCAGGCGCTCTGCGATTCCGCCACTGAGCCTCGCTACATCGAAACTCTGCCCCGATTGGGGTATCGCTTCATCGCCTCGGTCGAGGCTACCGTCGAAGTAAAACTAAAACCGGCGGTTGCCGAAGCGGTTCCCGCGCCCGTTTCCGTCTCCCAATCTGAACCCGTGAGGCGGCCTGCGCGGTCGTTCAACTGGTCTCCGGTTTTCATACTTGCCATCGCTCTATTCGCGGTGCTGGCGCTGGCTTTCGATGTCGCGGGAGCAAGAGATCATTTTTTTGCTTTGTTTCGGTCGACGAAAAATGCGTCGGTGGCAGTCGCGTCCGCCCCCAAGCCGCCTCGCTCAATCGTCGTTCTGCCCCTGCAGAATCTTTCCAACAAATCAGCCGAGGATTATTTCGCCGATGGCATGACCGACGAACTCACTACCGATCTTGCTCAGTTCGGCAGCCTGCGGGTAATCTCGCGCACTTCCGCCATGCACTACAAGGCGTCGACCAAGACAGCTCCGGAGATTGGCCGCGAACTCGGCGTGGATACGCTGATCGAAGGGACGGTGCAGCGTGCTGGAAATCGAGTCCGCATTCGAATTCAGGTGATCGACTCGGCCAGCGACCGGCATCTTTGGGCGCGAAGTTACGATCACGAACTCAAAGACGTATTAGTTTTGCAGAGTTCGGCGGCGCACGATATTGCGGAAGAAGTCGAGGGAAAATTCGCATCCCCACGGACAGACCTCAGATCCACCAGCGTGAACCCAGTAAACCCAGATGCGTATGAATCTTACCTCAAGGGCCGTTACTTTTGGAATAAACGGACCGAGGAGGGATTGAAGAAGAGCATTGATTACTTCGAGGAAGCCATTGCAGAAGATCCGAAGTTCGCGGCCGCATACGCGGCCATGGCTGACACCTACTCTATTATGGGCTCGGATGTCCTGCCTGCCCGGCTGGCCAGTTCAAAAGCCCGTGCCGCAGCCACAAAGGCATTAGAGTTGGACCCAACGATCGCCGAGGGACATGCGGAACTGGCTTTGGTGGAGTTTTATTACGACTGGGACTGGTCTAAAGCTGAGCAAGAGTTTCGACAGGCCATTGAGTTGAATCCGAACTACGCCACTGCCCATCAGTGGTACAGCTACTATCTTACGGCGATGGGCCGCTTTCCGGAAGCGGTTGAAGAGGCACGAAAGGCACAACAAATCGATCCGCTTTCGTTGGCAATCAATGCGACTTTAGCCGGACGCTACCGCGACTCTGGTCAATATGACCAGGCGATTAACTTCGGTCAGCGGACTGTGGAAATGGATCCGAATTTCGTGACCGCGCACAGCGTTCTGGGAGCCACGTATGAAGCCGAGGGAAACTGGGAGCAGGCCATCCGCGAATACCAAAAGGCGGTTGAGCTTTCCCAGAACAGCCCTGCCTCGTTGGCGGCCTTGGGCTGCGCATACGGCTACTCCGGTAATCGCGAAGGAGCGCGCAAGGTCTTAGCCAGTTTGCGCGAGGCATCCAAGAGTCACTACGTCTCCTCCTTCGATATGGCGACCGTGTTCGCCGGCGTGGGCGAAAAGGACAACGCATTTCATTGGCTGGAAAAAGCTTACGCCGAGAGGGAAAGTCAGATGGCGTTCTTGGGCATCGCGCGGCGGCTGAACGGATTACGCTCGGATCCGCGTTACTCGAATCTTCTGCACCGGATGCAACTGGGCATCCCCAGCGCTTCCAGCTGAGAACGCCTTCAATACCCCAAAAACCTGTCGCAACCAGCTTGGTCTTTGGCGCGAAATCTGCTTAAATCGAGTTACGCCAAGAAGTTCACCGTGATCGACATTCACTGCCACATCCTTGCCGAGGTCGACGATGGCCCGAAATCCTGGGACGTTGCCGAGGAGATGTGCCGCATGGCGGCCGCAGATGGCATCGAGCACATTGTCGCCACGCCCCACGCCAATGACCGCTATCGTTACGACCGCGATTTCCTGACGCGGCTGGTTGACTATCTCCGCCAGAGGATCGGCCAGATTCCACGCCTCAGCCTGGGCTGTGATTTCCACCTTTCCTATGAAAATCTGCAAGACGTAATGCTGTTTCCGGACCGTTATGCCATCGAAGGCAGTCATTACCTGCTGGCGGAACTCAGCAACTACAGTGTTCCGGTTCAGATGGAAGAGCACTTCAGCAAGTTATTGGAGAAGGGACTTACCCCGGTGATCACGCACCCGGAGCGCAATCCGATCATGCAGCGAACTCCGCAACGGATTCTGCAATGGGTCGAGCTCGGCTGCGTGATCCAGGTAACCGGGTCGGCGTTGACCGGACGTTGGGGGCAGGCGGCCTGGCAAACCGCAGAGTGGCTGCTCAAACGAGAAGCCGTCCATGTGCTGGCGACCGATGCGCATGACACCAAGAGTCGTCCGCCAATACTTTCCACGGCCCGCGACGCGGCGGCGGAAATTTGCGGAGAAGAAGTAGCGCACGCCCTGGTCGATGGCAATCCGCGCGCCATCGTGAGTGGACAACCCCTGCCTTATTTTCCTAATCCCGTGATGAAAAGCTAAACCCAAAAAGCCGGCCACGGATTTCACAGATGAACACCGATTAGAAAAGAAAATAAATCGGGAAAAGAAAAAGAAATATCTGTGATGATCTGTGTAATCCGCGGCTTTTTTATCTTTGCGGCTTTGCAGTAGATGGCGTGCTGGCGGGAGTTGAGATGCTGCTTGGCGACTGCGATTGGCTGGTCATCGCACTTTCAGGATTCAGCAGATGATCGTGATCCGGTCCCAATCCTAGCTTGATAAGCGCGCGGGCATCGGGCGTGGTTTTCGACTGCCAATTATTGTCAGCCTGATACTTCTGCATCGCCTGTTGGGTTGCGTCATTCCATACTCCTGTCGGTTTTCCGTCCAGGTAGTGCTCGCGGATCAAAGCTTGCTGAATTTCGAGGGTGCGCTTCGGATCAATCTTCTGCTGTCCGCGTGGATGTCGATTGGCAGCGGATTTCCGCAATTTTTTACTCTTGCTAATCGTCGAGTGTGACGCGGTGCTGCGCTTGGAACTCGTCGTCTGCGAACCCGCGGAGGAATGGGATGCAGGTTGCGTGCTCGCCGCGGGCTTGCTGTCGGTTTGAGCGTCTTGAGCGGTCGCAACCGTCGCCAGGAGCGCGACGCAGACGATTGTCGAAAACCTCATTCGTAAACGCGACAATTGACCTCACAACCCGGATCGGGCACTGAGTAATGATCCCCGATTGGGGCTCTCAGTGCCAGTCTCCAGAGTCTGTTTTCAGGTTACGGAAGTGTACCCGCCAAGAAGAGGGTGCCGTCCTGCTTGCCCGACCCCCGCTGGCGTACCAGGAACACGACATCCTGTCCGCTCTTCAGGGATGAAGAGACACGGTTAAAGTCATCCTCGGAATTCACCGCTTGTTTGTTGATCTCAAGGATGACGTCTCCACGAGCGAGGCCGACGTCGTCGGCAAATGACGAGGGCTTGATATCCTGCACGATCACGCCCTTGCCTGGGGGAATATCGAGGCGGTCGGCCATCTCAGAACTGATGCCACGAACCGTAATACCCAGCTTGCCCTCTTTAGGCGCTTCCTCCTCGCCAGTTTCGTCGTCTTCGCCGAGCCGGGCGGCAAATAATTTGGCTCTATCAGCGACAGTGACCGTGGCATCCTGTTTCTTGGCGTTGCGCACGAAGCCGAGGGTTACTTTGCTACCCGGTTTGCGACTGGCGATATCGGCAACCAGTTCATCGCCGTTCTTTACCGGCTTGCCGTCGACCGAGGTAATGGTGTCGCCAACTTTGAGTCCGGCCTGCTCGGCAGGACTGCCGGCCGTGACCCCGGAAACCGTCACCCCGCCCGCGCCCGCGCCGTAGACTCGAGCAATCGCAGGATTTTCCTGAGCGTTGAACATAATGCCAATCGAGCCGCGGGCAACCCGGTGGTCGGGAGCGATGAGCTGGTTGTAGACGGTCACAACCGTGTTCGAAGGCATGGCGAAGCCAACGCCGGCGTACGCATTTGTGTCGGTAAGAATCGCGGTGTTGATGCCGATGACTTCACCGGCCATGTTAACCAGCGGGCCTCCGGAATTTCCGGGATTGATGGCTGCATCGGTTTGAATGAACGACTGGAATTGCCGGTTGGGTACGATATTGCGTCCTTTCGCCGAAACAATCCCTGCTGTCACCGTCTCCGACAATCCAAAAGGACTACCGACCGCAAGCACCCAATCTCCAACCTCCATACTGTCGGAGTTACCCAGCTTAGCCACGGGCAGAGGCTTGTCGGATTCGATCTTGATTACCGCCAGATCCGTTTCCTGATCGGAACCGATCACTTTGGCGTCGTGCAAGACTCCTGGCGGATCATCCATGAGCTTCACCCGAACGCGGTCGGCTTTCTCGACCACGTGACGGTTGGTAACGATGTAGCCTTTGGCATCAACGATGACGCCTGAACCTAACGAATGCTCGTGAATCGGTCCGTTGTTGCCCTGGCCGCCGAAAAATTTATCGAAAAAGTCGCCGAATGGATCCTGATCGTCCGGTTGGTCGGGATTGCCTCCGCGGCGCCGGTGGGGGTTTTTGATCGTGGACTCCGTATTGATGTTGACTACTGTCGGTTCCAGTTGCTTGGAGATTTGCGAGAATTGACTCGAGAGCTGCTGCGGCGAGGGAATGCTCAAGGGAGTTGCATCCGAACCCTTTTTTTCCTGGCCTTTCACTCCTTTGGAAATAACCGTTCCGATAAGAATGCCGACGGTTAATGTAGCCAAAATCGTTAGCGTGTATGCCGGGCGGTTCGCCTTCAGGCGCGCCCAGAAACCGCTGGCAAGCGGATCCATAGGAACTTCCTCCAGTAGTAACAGTGCACTGACATTATACCTTTTCGTCATCGGGGCGACGAACGCGCACTGTTTGAGGTGATTGAATACTTGGTCGCTGATCTCGAATGAGACCAGACGCCCGAGAATCCGGAAGTATGCGAGGACTCACCGATCCGACAGCCTTAAATGTTCAAGGCTGGGATTCTGCGCGGGAAGCGGATAACATCTGCAGG
>Ga0070765_100002965_pt1 | contig 10843 bp, 11 predicted proteins | sample HubBroMetageWFT5_FD_71516 | JGI IMG/M metagenome (GOLD analysis project Ga0070765, IMG submission 71516) | Warmed and freeze-thawed soil microbial communities from the Hubbard Brook experimental Forest, New Hampshire - Hubbard Brook CCASE Soil... | ecosystem: Environmental > Terrestrial > Soil... | reverse complement strand
AAGAAGATTGTCTGGACGCGGGTCACCAGAAACGCTGCACACAAGTAAAAGGCATGCGAAAAAGGAAATGCCCAAGCGGGGATGTTTCATGATCCCCTTCTCAATCCGAGTAGAACTCCTAATTGACCGAAAGTATAGCACCTCATAAATGCAGATTTTGCGCGATTGAAGGCCACTCGCAAGTAATCCACATGCCTGATATGTGTCCGGCCAGGAAATCGGCCGCCAGTTCGTGTCGTCGAGCATCTCACTTTGCCAAAGCGGCGGCAAGCCGCCGCAACTCCACCTAGAGCTTGGCCTGCTTAAACCTTGCGGCTGCGCGCGTGGCTGGCGCCGGCGTGAAGCATGTGTCGCACCAACGGCGGTGAAGTCCCGCCCTTCTGTCCTTCAGCAACCTGATAGACTTCCTGTTCCGTTCGGTGAATCGATCACCTTGCAAACTGCCATGCGACCAGTGATTCAAGTGTCGGGAGTGCGCAAGAGCTACGGGGCGACCGTGGCTGTGCACGAAGTGTCGTTCGAGGTGAACGAGGGCGAGATCTTCGGTTTGATTGGCCCAAACGGCGCGGGAAAGACCACCACGATGGAGTGCATCGAGGGATTGCGCACGCCAGATCGCGGAAGCATCGCGGTGCTGGGACTTGATCCCTTTAAGGATGTGTACAAGCTGCAAGATCGCATCGGAGTCCAACTACAGCAGGCCCAACTGCAGAAGCGAATCAAAGTGTGGGAGGCGGTCGACCTGTGGGTTTCGCTCTATCGCAAGAAAGCGAGCGACGGCGAACGATTGCTCGAACAGCTCGGGCTCGCCGACAAGCGCGACGCGTGGTTTATGAATCTCTCCGGAGGGCAGAAACAACGGCTCTTCATTGCCCTCGCGCTGATTAACGATCCTGAGGTTGTGTTTCTCGACGAGCTGACCACCGGCCTCGATCCGCAGGCTCGGCGGGCGATCTGGGATCTGGTGCGCGACATCCGCGAGCGCGGCAAGACCGTATTTCTAACCACTCATCTGATGGAGGAGGCCGAACGGCTGTGCGACCGCGTAGCCGTGATCGAACACGGACGCATCATCGACATCGACCGGCCGGAGAACCTGGTGAACCGGCATTGTCCGGAACGAACGGTCGTGCTCGCCACGGAGAATCCGATCGCGGAAGAGCGCTTTCGCGCGATCGCGGGGGTTGAGACAGTGATGCGCACGGATTCGCGATTCACCATTCGGGGCTGCGGCGATGATCTGGTGACCGAGGTGATTCATTGCCTTTCCGAGAATGGAATTCGGGTCACGGATTTCCGGACGATCATGCCGAATCTTGAAGATGTGTTTCTGAAACTGACGGGTCATTCGATTCGAGAGTAGGCGAGGAAAAATGCTGCGAGGACTTTGGAAACTGACCTGGCTCGAGATCAAGATATTTATGCGCGAGCCGCTCGGCGCGTTTGGATCAATCCTGATCCCCGTTTTGGTGTTTCTCGTGGTGGGTCGAATAATGGGCAGCGGACGCTCGCCGAGTTCGCTTGCCGAGAGCAATTTTATGCAGACGGGCCTGCCGGTGCTGGCGTCGGTTTTAATCGCGGTCAACGCCGTGCTTTCGCTGGTGACGATCATTTCGATCTACCGCGAAGGAGGCATCCTGAAGCGGCTGCGCGCGACGCCGCTGCGTCCGCAGACGATCCTGAGCGCGCACGTGATCGTCAAACTGCTGCTGACCGCCGCCACGCTGGCGCTGCTGGTGCTGGCGGGCAAGCGCTACTACCCCGTTGGCGTTCATGCTCCTCTGTTTTCGTTCACGATTGCGCTGCTGATCAGCACCTGGAGCATCCTCTCGATCGGGTTTCTGATTGCGAGCATCGTTCCCACCGCGCGGTTTGCGCAGCCGATCGGCGGCTTCATCATGTATCCGATGCTCGGAATCTGCGGACTGTTCGCGCCGATTGCGTTGCTGCCGCCGGTTCTTCGCGCCGTGGCGAAAGTTACGCCGCTGACGTATGCGGTGTCGCTGATGGAAGGAATCTGGAGGGGCGAGGGGTGGGCGGCGCATGTGGGGGACGTGGCGGCGCTGGTTCTGGTGTTTGCAGTTTGTACGGCGCTTTCGGCAAAAGTGTTTCGTTGGGAATAGCGACATTGCTTGCGTCCTGTTCAGTCGAGCCTAAGTCACGCTGTTACGCTATCCATATATATGATATATGTGCCCGTCACCGGGCCTGACGCTGCCCGAGCTCTCAGTCTTCGGCTATCATTGGCTCCCGTGGCCACCCCCAGGGAATCCGCGCGCTCCTCGCGCCGTCGCGCTGTGCGCGACATTTTGCTCTATGGCGCGTGCGGCGGCGTTCTGATCTTGGTCCTGAAGCTGACTGAGTATCGATTCCTGGTCGTCGAACATTCGGTGGAGATCTACGGGGCGCTGATTGCGGCGCTTTTTGCGGGACTCGGCATCTGGCTCGGCCTGACGCTCACCAAGAAGAAGCCGGCGATCATCATCAAGGAAATTCCCGCGCAGTCGGCGGATGCGGGGCCGTTCGTCGTCGACCAGGCGCGCGTGGATCAGTTTGGCATCACCGCGCGGGAACTGGAGATCCTGGGCCTCATCGCGACCGGGTTGAGCAACCGCGAGATTGCCGGGCGCCTCTTCGTCAGTGAAAACACGGTGAAGACCCATTCGAGCCGGCTATTCGATAAGCTCGGCGCCAAGCGGCGCACCCAGGCCGTGCAGATCGGCAAGACCGCCCGGCTGATCCCGTGATCCGCCGAGGCACCCACCCGAAAGCATGATTTTTTCGCTTTCCAACCCAAAATCACCCGAAAGTGTGACGACATCGCCCGCGGTTTTCCGCTACACTTCGGCCACCTGAAAGCACCAGGAGGAGGCTCATGAAGCGCGTAACCGGCATTGGCGGAATTTTCTTCAAATCAGAAAACCCGCAACAGCTCTACGATTGGTACGAAAAGCATCTCGGCATCCAGCGCGAACCGCACGGCCAGTGCGCAACGTTTCACTGGCGCGAACCCCAGGCCGCCGACGGCGCCGAGCCTGGTCCTGAAGGCCTCACTACGTGGGCCATCTTCCCACAAACGACGAAATACTTCGGAGCGAGCAAAGCAGGCTTCATGCTCAACTACCGCGTCCACAACCTCGACGCCCTCCTCGAAGACCTGAAGGCCTCGGGAATCGAAATCGATCCCCACCGCGAAGATGCCGACTACGGCCGCTTCGCCTGGATCACCGACCCAGACGGCAACCGCATTGAGTTATGGGAACCCTCGAAGCCAAAGGAAGAGTGACTGCAGCGCCGTCGGCCCCCGCGTTCGCAGTACATTCTCGGGCGTGTGAAACCAGGTTTCACGGAATTGAGGGAAAGTCGCGGTAGGGACGGGGATTGCTCCCCGCCCGCCGCACGGACCCGGACGGGCGCGATTAACGCATCCGGTTCTTATCGCAGAGAGAATGGGGACAGACAGAGGATCTCATGAACACCCTCTATAACGATCGCCCACACGCGTTCCAACTCACGGGGCACGATACGCCGGTACTGAGCCCGGATCGTGTTTCGCTGGAACTCGTTCCCTTTGACCAGAGCCCTTCCCTCCATCCCTTCCGCGACGGTTGGCTGTCCCGTCTTGTTAAGAGACTTCGCGGGTACTACAGATCTGTACGACTGCCTATGTTCGTGCATCGTCAGATTACGTCGCAGGGTTCGGTTGTCCCTCACGCTTTCGGGACCTCCGATATGGCCTTCCACTTTCTCCTACAGTGTCGGCACCCTGGAGTAGTCTTGCGCGGCTCGATGGCTGGCCTGTACATACCTTTGTCAACGCTTCCAGGTTGGCCTCACGGCCAACCGCCCATGACTCAAGGTCGGTATGGTTCGTTACGCCTTTACCGTATGACTCTTTCATTCACAACAACCTGCCGGTTTAGCCCGGCGCTATCAGGAGGCCTAAATCTATGAAAAAGACGGTGCTGACTTTCGGGCTGATTTCGGGCGCTACTTCCTCGCTGATGATGGTAGCCACAGTGCCCTTCGCGCACAGGATAGGCTTTAACAAGGCCTTGATCGTCGGCTACACCACCATCGTGCTCTCGTTCTTGCTGGTGTTCTTCGGCATCCGCTCGTACCGCGACAACGTCGGCAACGGCCAGATCACGTTCACCAAGGCGTTTGCCGTGGGGATCTCCATTACCCTGATTTCGTGCATGTTCTACGTCGCGACGTGGGAAATTCTCTACTTCAACTTCATGCCCGACTTCATGGACAATTACGGCGCTCATACGATCGAGAAGCTCAAGGCTTCGGGTGCGAGTCCTGAAGCTGTCGAGGTGCAAGTTCAGCAACTGAAGAAATTTAAGGAGCAGTACAAAAACCCGCTCTTCAACTCACTGATGACTTTCATCGAGCCTTTCCCGGTTGGGCTCGGCATCACGCTGCTTTCCGCGGCGGTCCTGAGGAAAAAGGCGCAATCGCGACCGGTACAATTACCCTCGCCGGCTTCTTAATTAAACCTGTTCCCGAGAATCTGCTCCTTGCTTCACCTAGCGTCGTCGGTGAGGTTCATGAGTAAGGCGCGGATACACAGCGAATCCCGCGCTCGACTGCGCGGTTCCGAACACCGTCCGTTCGCATCACTAAATCGTCGCAATCACGCGGAGACTTGCGCACTTCTCCTGCTGACGCTACCAATTCTGCTAACAATGACGCAACTTCCTTCGTCCATATAGCTAAATACAATCGCGGCTTCTGCGCGATGGGGCGTGAACTAGGAGGACTACTTCCGTGTTCTCATTCGTCCAGGACCTGCGCTACGCACTCCGCATGTTGCTCAAGAGCCCCGGATTTACGATCGTTGCCGCGCTCACTCTGGCACTGGGGATCGGCGCGAATGTCGCCACGTTCAGTGTGGTGTATGGCGTTTTGCTGCGGCCGCTTCCCTTCCCGCATTCCGAGCAACTCGTCCGCATCTTCGACGACCTTCATGGCCCGAACGAAGAGGACGTCGGGATGTCCGCGCCGGAGCTGTGGGACTTGGAAGATCGCTCCGGGGTGTTTCAGGAAATTTCGGCGGTGGCGCCGAGCAATTCTGCAGTCGGCGGCGGAGAGCGCACGGTACGCGCCGAAAGTCTGGTCACCAGTCCCGATTACTTCGCGCTGCTCGGAGCGAAGCCGCAACTCGGCCGCGTCTACACGCGGCAGGATACGGTCCCAGGAGTTCTCGAGCCTGTCGTTATCAGCGACGGCTTTTGGCGCAGCAACTACGGTTCGGACCCGAACATCATCGGCCGAAAAATGCGCCTCGATAGCGACATGTACACGATCGCGGGAGTGATGCCGCCAGGCTTTCGACATCCCGGCCGCACCCTTGATACCGATGTGGAAGTCTGGATGGCCACGGGCTTCCATGGCGCTCCATTTCCGGTGCCACCGCAAAGGTCACTAAGATTTATACCCGCCGCGATTGGACGCTTGAAGCCCGGCCTGACTCTTGCGCAGGCGCAAACGCAGCTCGACGCCTACGTATCGCAACTCAGCCGTGAGTATCCCGCCGACTACCCTGCTGCCGCTAAATGGGCCTTGCGGCTTGTTTCGGTGAAAGAAGATCTGGTAGGCCCGCAGCGGACGGAATTGCTCATCCTTTTCGGAGCCGTAGGATTTGTGCTGCTGATCGCGTGCGTGAACATCGCCAACCTTCTTCTGGCGCGCTCTTCCGGACGGCGGCGTGAATTTGCGATTCGCTTGACCATGGGCGCAAGCCGCGCGCGTCTGGCGAGCCAACTTTTGACCGAAAGCACGCTCTTGTCTGTAATTTCCGGCGTAGTCGCGCTGGTCACAGTTCTGTTTTTGAAGAATGTGATCGTCGGCCTCGCTCCCGCCGATATTCCGCGGCTCAACGAAGTGGACGTGAGCGGCCGCGTGCTCTTTTTCGCTTTCCTGATTTCGATGCTCACCGGCATCCTTTTCGGCCTGGCGCCCGCGCTGCAAGCCGCAAATCCCAACCAGATTGAAAATCTGAAGGAAGGCGCTCGCGGCACGGGCGTCGGCAGACGCCACACTCGGCTCTCGCGGTTTCTCGTTATGTCCGAAGTTGCGCTCTCGATTATTTTGCTGGCGGGCGCCGGGCTTCTACTGCGAAGTTTCTGGCACGTGCTCGAAGTGCGTCCCGGATACAACCCCAGCCATCTGACCACGGCGCAAATCTGGATTCCGGTGTCCAACAATCCCGATAAGGATCCTTACGCTGCCGAGGACAAGCGCGCCGCTTTTCTGATGGAAATCTATCGCCGGGTGTCGGTGCTGCCCGGCGTGGAAGAATCGGCGATTGCCGGCAATGATACTTTGCCCATGAACTCCGGCAGAAACTACTCTCCGTTTTCAATTCAAGACCGTCCCGCGGAATCCGAACGCAGCCCGGTTGCGGATATTGCAGTGGTTGACACCGAATATTTTCGCGTGATGGAAGTTCCGCTGATCGCCGGACGAAATTTCACCGTCTCCGATACAAATAAAACTCAGACGGTCGCGGTGATCGACCAAACGCTCCAGCGGCGCTACTGGCCGAACGAGAATCCCGTCGGACAACAGATCAAGTTTGGATTTGGAGCCGGCGTGCAGGGCGTCACCATCATCGGCGTGGCCGGCGACGTCAAATCCGACGGTTTTGATGCTCCCAGCGTGCCGCATATTTATGTTCCGATGGGGCAGTTCGCACCGGTCAACGCGGTGGTGTTTTTCCGCAGCAAGGCCGACGCGCAGTATCTCGGCGAAGCCGTGCGCCAGGAAGTTGCCAAACTTGATTCCAATGTTCCGGTGCACAGCGTCAGTACGATGAACGAAATCATCGCTCGATCTGTCGCTGACCGGCGCTTTGCTCTCGAGCTGCTGGGCGTTTTTGCGGCGGTAGCGCTGCTGCTCGCCGCAGTGGGCATTTACGGCGTGATGTCCTATTCCTTCAGCCAGCGCACGCACGAAGTCGGAATCCGCATCGCGCTCGGGGCTCAGCGGCCGGATATTTTGCGCATGGCGTTAGCGGAAGGTATGCGCACAGTTGCAATTGGATTGGCTTCAGGGCTGGTAGGCGCCGCGATGCTGACGCGATTTTTCCGCTCCATGCTTTTCAACGTCGCCCCGGCCGATCCAGCCACGTACCTGACTGTTTCAGCGATCCTCGCGTGCGTCGCGCTCTTGGCCTGCTACATCCCGGCGCAACGCGCAACCCAGGTAAATCCGCTAGCCGCGCTGCGCGAAGAATGAAGTATTCGGGACGACTTCTTCGCTGGGCACAAAAAGCGTACTTGCGATGTCTAATGGGAAGGTGAGCTCTGTGCAAAATGGGCGGCAGTGCAGATGTACGGGCGCTACGAGAGCTGTGTCAACTGGATTAACGCTGGTCTTTCTGCTTTCGATTGGGACTGCCGCAGAACCGGAAGCCGGGACTGTTTGCGTAGCCTCGCGCGGCTACACCCTTCCGCGGCCAAGTAGTACCCCCGACTGGCGAGGTAAGTTCGGGTGGCCTTCAAGTCAAAGTCGATAAGCGCCCGGCGGTGCCTTGGCCACAAAGGGAGAGCCTGAAGATCGAAGGGCTTGACGTCAAAGAGCACCATCTAGCGGTAGTGGATTTGCACGGCAAGCTGGTGGAATCCCTTTGGTTTCGATTCGCAAGCTATAAGAGTGTTCACCTCTGGATGTCCCACGACGGATACCAGGGTATGGGATTACAGGAAGACGCTCGTTGCCCGTGGTGCAGATGCAAGTAGAAATCTCGGATGCTCACAACCACCTCTGACCGTGCGACGCTGTGGCGGTTAGAAAGGCGCGTTAGTGAGCAGCATCCTGCTTCCCTTTGTAATCGACGAACATCTCGGGAAATTGCTGCTTTAGCGCGCTGATCTTTGGCAGGTCGCAAATCTGGATGTACGGGTTGGCGGGATTCTTCAGCGCATAGTCCTGGTGATAATCTTCGGCGCGATAGAAACCCTTTAGCGGAGTGACTTCCGTCACGATCGGCTTCGGGAAAATTTTGGCGGCATCGAGCTGCGAGATGTAGGCGGTGGCAACCCGCTTTTGCTCGTCATTGGCGTAAAAAATGGCGGAGCGATACGAAGTACCGACGTCCGGTCCCTGCCGGTTGAGCTGCGTCGGATCGTGCGCCACGGAGAAGAATATGCGCAGCAGCTGGCCATAGGTAAGCCGAGAGGGATCGTAGACGACTTCCACCGATTCGGCATGTCCGGTGGTTTCGGTGACCACTTGATCGTAAGTCGCGGTAGACGCGGAACCTCCTGCATACCCCGTGGTGGTCGCGATGACGCCCTTCACTCTTTGAAACACAGCCTGCGTGCCCCAGAAACAGCCGCCGGCAAACACAGCCGTCTCTTTGCCAGCTGCGGTTGCAAGAGGCGCGTCAACCTGCGGGGGAGGGATTGGCTGCTTCGACTCGGGTCTCACGATATACGCCCCTATCAATATAGAGAATGCGAATCCAAGAGGCAAAAGCAAACGTGCAGACATACGAAGACTCCTCATAGTTCCATCTATAGTACGCCTCCTAGGTCAGGATGGATTGCCAGAAGCACGACCATTGTCGGTTTCGATCCGGGGAGAAAGTGATGCGAATACCCGCTCGTCGACAGTTTATCTATTCCATTGATTCTGATTCTGATCGGGTATATAAGCTACCATTGGTGCAAAGCGGTGTTGGCAGGAACCAAAATTCGGAAGATCCTGGTTGCATCGCTAGTCGTGCTTTTGTTATGTAGTATTGTTGCTTCAGAATTCCCCGAGCTTCTGTCTCTAACTGATAACACTTCAAACGACTTCACCCTCCGCAAGATAAATACCGAGCGCTTAGGTGCTCTCCCAGACGCTGGCGGACCTGTTCGAATCGCTGATCTAAATTCCAGCGTTTCTGCGAGCACCTTGGTTCATTCGCCTCTGATCCCGTTCGAAACAGCGCCGGTTTCGTCAGAGCTTTTCATTCTTCACTCCGTCCTTCGAACATAGCGCGGGCACCCTAGATCCGGCCCCGAAGCCGAGGGCCGCGATTCCGGCAAGAGCAAAATCCGAGTCCAGTTTGACGAAGGTCCACGAACAACAATCCTGAAGTTTCTCGTGGTCCGAGATTATTTCGGGCAGCGCCACGGATTCTCACGAATGTTTTGCTAGCAGACAGAATTTCGAACCGAAGGAAGGGTCCATGCGAGACTCCTATCCGATGTGGAAAGAGTTCTACTTAGAAGCGCTGTTAGAATCTGACAGAGAGAAATTGACCGGGCTGGTCGCAACCACAGAGCAGGCCATAGCGGTCCGCAGTAAAGAATTATTGAACTCCGCAGATCATCACAAAGAACGCGACGAGATGGCCATCGCGCTCGCATCGTTGCTTGCCATCAAAACCCACGAACTTGGCTGGCCCGCGGTGTCCGCTCGCGATGGTTTGAGCTGATTGCCGCATTTCACGACGACGATTATTGGAGGGCTTATGGTTATTGGCGAACGATTAAAGGAGTTGCGAAAACAGAAACAAATATCTCAAGGAGACATTGAGAAACGCACGGGGCTGCTTCGCTGTTACATCTCGCGCGTGGAGAACGGCCACACCGTTCCTTCGGTTGATACGCTAGAGAAGATGGCCCGTGCGCTGGAAGTTCCGATGTACCGCCTGTTCACAGACGAAGGTCGAATCCAGAAGCCGGATATTGCTTTTTCAAAGACCGACACAACGCGCGCCAAAAAGCAGGACGCCGCACTTCGCCCATTTACGAAGGCCCTTTCGCGAATGAACGACAAGGATCAAAAGCTTCTGCTTCACCTGGCATCAAAAATGGCGAGTCGCCGGATTCCTTCAGCGCGTCTGGTTTCTTAAATCTGAGGTCGATAGTACGTTTTTGCAAAACAGCCGCGGCTGCAAGCGGCACGGCAACCTGCGGCTATCGTCGTTCTCAGTTGACAGTTACTGACAGGGCAGCAGATACTGCCATTGGCGCATGTAGGGTGCATCGGCGCATCGCCGAAGGGCAATGCCCACCTACGATTCCCATCGTGGAGGCCTGCATGCCCCATCTAGAGAACCTCAAAAAGCAAGCCAAGCTCATACTGCGTTGGCATCGTGAACGACACTATCCCGTCGCCGCACAAATCCGCGGGCTTATGCCTCGTTTTCTGAATATGCCCGATTCGGAGATTCTTGCGGCGAACTTCAAGCTCAGCGATGCGCAAGAAATGGTCGCAAGGCAGCACGGCTTCGACAGTTGGCAGGCCCTGAAAGCGGGACTTTCCACCACGTCACGCAGAGTGAAATCGTCCCCGTCCAAAGCGATGATTGTCTGTGCAGAGCCGCAACTGTTCGTCACCGATATCAACAAATCATGCAAATTCTTCCAGGAGAAGTTAGGCTTTTCGCTCGTATTCAGTTACGGCCACCCTCCCTACTACGCACAGATAGGTCGCGACGCGGCGCGTCTCAACCTTAGGTGTGTCGAGCGGCCCGTAATCGAGTCGACGGTCCGGGATCGTGAGGAACTCTTGTCGGTATCTATGACCGTCGCTACAGCGGAGGAGATCAAGCTATTGTTTCTTGAATTTCAGTCCGCTGGGGTTACCTTTCACCAGACACTGAAAAAGCAGCCTTGGGGCGCCAAGAATTTCATCGTCAAAGATACGGATGGGAATCTGCTGTTGTTTGCCGGGCCCGCAAACCATTCGTTCGCTTGACAGTCGACATGCATGGAGGTACACGGAAAATAGGAGGTGGCAACCATGAAAATCGTAGTGATCGGCGGCAGCGGACTGATCGGGTCAAAGCTCGTTACCAAGTTGCGCGAGCAAGGGCACGAAGCAGTTGCCGCAT
>Ga0070765_100002964_pt1 | contig 10846 bp, 7 predicted proteins | sample HubBroMetageWFT5_FD_71516 | JGI IMG/M metagenome (GOLD analysis project Ga0070765, IMG submission 71516) | Warmed and freeze-thawed soil microbial communities from the Hubbard Brook experimental Forest, New Hampshire - Hubbard Brook CCASE Soil... | ecosystem: Environmental > Terrestrial > Soil... | reverse complement strand
ACTGTTCCCACACTCCGCGTCGCTCGTCCGAGCGACACCAGGAGTCTTTGCATTGGATTCAAGCGCGTGCATTGTCATCGAATCAATTGAAGCTTGTCAACGCTGTCAGCGCTCTTAGAGAGGTGGGTCATCACGCGAGCTATCTATGCCGACGAAGTAGGTGCGCCCTTGTCTTCGGCGTTCGGAGTCACGATTGTTCGCTTCGTTGCTTGTGTTGCCAAGCAGCCCGTTGAGGCAATCATCGGGTCACCCATAGCATGAAACTATGAGGCGGTTCTTGCCCGCGTACCGGAGATCGCGTCAGGGATCAATCGTTCCCGTCCGTCGCTTCTCCGGTTCATGCGGCCTCGAAAAGTTCGGTCTCGGTGGCATAGCGTGGTTTACGCAACTGGCCACTTTCTCCTAGTCACACCGAAACACTAGTCAGCGGGTCAATAGCTGGTCAGAGAGAGTTCCCAGCGCTTGGGGTTTGCGGGTGTCAGCGAAAAACTCTTAGTTTGCAGGATCAGGTGTATGGGAAGATGCCCACGATCTCCGCGGCCCAGAGCGTCATTGCCGGTTGAGTAGGCGGAAATGTCGAAAGGCAAGTTCGAATTCTTAACTTGTACTTCCAGCGTTTTACCTTCGGAGATCAACCGATCGATTCGTGCGTCCTGAAGATAATAAGTTTGGAGATGATCGTAACGGCTGGGAATGGCCAACCATAGACGTCGGACGTTCAGAGCTTTAGCAGCCGTTAGCGATTCCACTCTTCGCAGCGTATTTCCCTGAAGCGTCCAAGTAACTTCAGAAACGAGGCCGGGATCCACAAGTTCGCCGGGCTTGGCGCCGACAACTACCCAACGGCTCCAAAGCGCGGTGACGCTCTTACGGTCCGTGGAAGGTTTGATGTCGTCCGCGCCGTCCACTGCGGCGATCGTGCGGCCATCTTCCAGCTCCAGAAACGGAACAAGGCATGGATAGATCTTCTCAACAGGAACAGCAAAACCTGGGAATCCGTCCGGCGCGGGTTCATAGTCAGAGGTAGCGGCTTTTGGGCCGGTCACAAAAGGCAACGCGAACTGTAGGTGACCTTCGCGAACAACCCAAACACCAAATTTGCGTCCAGTTCCGTTTCGAAAGGACTGAAAGCGAGCGACGTCGCTAAGGCTCGGACGTGATGGGAAGCTTTTCAATCCCTCCGTCTCGAGAACTTCGATGAACCTTTTGTGGGAAGCGATCACTTTTCCGAAAAAGGTGGCGGTTTGCTGCCACTCGCGTTCCTTGGTGATGTAGGAATAGTCGCCACGGCCGAAAGCAAAAACGGAGAGCAGATGGGTCTGGTCGTCGAAATCGTTTCGCAACCACGACCACGCGGCACAATAAGCGGCAGCCAATTGAGGGAGCGGCGCCGGCCGGAACTCGGGATGAGCGCCGACAAACGAAACGATCTCCAGAGTATCCATGTAACTTATCGCTCCGAGGCTTCGCCCCCAGGAGTAGCCGTAGGCGTCTTCCGACAGCAAATCCCACCAGAGCTTCATCTGCTCGTGCAACGAAGGAGCGACGGCCTTGATGATGTCCTGGCGGCCCGCGAGTTCTGCCGCATCGTAGATTGCTCGTGCGTACTCGTTGGAGTAGCGATCATAGCGGCCGGTGGGCAGCGCATCGTCCGCAAAAAGCGCGCCATCGGTGAATTGCATGGCGGCACGGTTGAGCAGATCGTCCAGGGCCGCGCGATCTTGGCTGAGACCCAGGTTGAAGTCGATTGCCGCGATGCGTGCCGCAACGCCAAAGTAATTCTCAGGAAGGTGGATCAGCGTATGAGTCTTCGCGTCATAGAACCGCGCTGGGTCGAGTAGCTTTCGATACGCGTCGCGCTCTTCAGGAGTCATGCTCTGCCACAAAACATTGCGATTCAGGTTCGCACCGAAACTAAGCAAAGCGGACGCGGCGTAAAGCTGCGCCCAGGTTTTTCCTCCATTGCTGAGTTCGATCTGAGCCATCTTTCCGATCATTTGCGGCACGTCCTGGCCGGCAATGGTTCGTGTGCCGAAAAGCTCCGAATAAACGCCCAGCGTACGCATGAAGGAGCCCCAGGAAAATTCGCCGGTGGTAAGCGCTCCGACCACTCGCTCTGGAGGAGGGTTAAGCGTTTTGATATCCGCGACGTGCGCCGTTACTTCTTTTTGGAGGAAAGCTCGAATCTGGCGATCGAAATCGGCAGCGTCAATTTGCGAGACGGTTGCCGAGGTTTCCGGAGGTGCGACGCCATTCGTGCAGAGCAAACCCGCGAGCAACAGAAGTAGCGGCCCAGCAGTGCGAGATTTTACTTTTTCCATTGGTCGCCCCTTTGTCGTTCCAATTGGGGATCGACTCATCGATTGGCATTCTCAGGCAATGTAGTCTTCCCGGCACGGTGTGAAGACATCCACAACCAGCGAATCCTCAATCGCAGACGCGCCGTGTTCCACGCCACCTCGTACTGCAAAAGTGTCACCAGTGCGAACATCGAACGTACGCCCCTGGCAAGTAACCTGTAGATGGCCATGCACGATATAGACAACTTGATCGTGCGGGTGACTGTGAACCACGCCAATCCACCCTTTTATCATTTCATGCTCGGCCACAAGTAGCTTGTCGTTATAAGCGAGGACGCGACGCTTCAGTCCGTTCTCGGGGTCAGACTGCTTGCCTTGTTGATGGGTCACCACAACAAGGTCAGGATAGGTTTTCTGTTGTGTTTCCATTCTTCTCCTCATGATCAAATCCCAATTGCACTCTTTCTTCGCCATGAGTACATGGTTCCCTCAGCGAGCCAACCAGCCTCCGTCCACGGCAAGAATGTGGCCATGCACGTAGCTACTAGCGGATGAACAAAGGAATAGCGCGGCGCCCGTGATGTCCTCTGGCGCGCCCCATCTGCCCGCGGGGATTCTGTCCAGAATCTGGCGGCTGCGCGCCGGGTCGTTTCTGAGCAATGCGGTGTTGTCCGTTGCCATATACCCAGGCGCAATCGCGTTGACATTAATTCCCTTGGAGGCCCACTCGTTCGCCAGCGCTTTCGTCAACTGGGCAACGCCGCCTTTCGCGGCCGCATAGGCGGGCACCAGGATTCCTCCTTGGAAGGAGAGTAGGGATGCAATATTCAGGATTTTCCCGCCCGTGCCCCTCTCCAGCATGTGCCGCCCAGCAAGTTGCGAGAGCCGAAAAACCGCCGTCAAGTCCACGGCGATCAGTTCATCCCAGAATTCCGTGGAATATTCCTCGGCGGGAGCTCTCCGAATCACTCCCGCATTGTTCACCAGGATGTCCAGCGAACCGAATTCCGCGATTGTTTTTTCAATGAGCTTGGCAGGCACACTCGGATTCGCCACATCTCCAGAAAGGTAAAACGTCTTGCGTCCCGCGGCAGCGATTTCGCCGCAGGTGGGACCTGGATCTGGGTGCCGCCCGTGGCAACCCACGTTCGCTCCAGCCTTTGCCAGGGCGACAGCAATGGCGGCACCTAATCCCCGATTCGAACCCGTCACCAGCGCATTCTTGCCGTTCAAATGGAAGGATTCGAGGCTCATCGATTCAACTCTCTCCAATTCGTACGGGCATAAATTGTGGGCTCGAGAGATGGATGAACATCAAGGCTATTAGGTAAGGGAAAGTAGCCGTTGAAAAGGAACGATACACCTTTCGCTCCACTGCAGCAGGTATCCTTCCCCCGCGTTGTGTGCCAGTAGTCGAGAATGCCGATGCCTTCCCGATTCCGCTCGGCTCCGTTTCACCGATTGAGTTCTGATCCGCCATTCAGTTCCCTTGACTTTATCAACTCGTTTATTTGCGCGCGGCTTCCAGGCCTGAACTACCTTGTTGAAATCCCGGTTGGATGTTGACGACGCCAAACTGGCGATCTTCGAGTTCTCTATGTGCGGCCATGGCCCACAGAAAAGCGATCCGGTGGCCTGGAACGGAAACATTCGGGTGATAGCCGCTTGGCATCAACACGGCATCGCCGTCCCGCACCGGCGTCACCAATTCCGGATAGTCGGTATCGTTATAAACCAGCTGAAGACCATAGGCGGGCTCTGGCATGTCGAAGTACACGTAGATCTCTTCAAGCATCTTGGCGTGTTCGTGGGGTGGCCAGCTTGTCCAGTTTCCCGGGTCGGAAAAGGTGAAGCCTGCGAGCAGGCGGCCCGCTTGCACATTGTTGGCGATTAGCACATTCAACTCGCGCTTGGAACCAGGGCCCCCGGCAATAAATTTCATGGCGGGGTCCTTGGCTACCTCAGCGTAGCGAACGACTTTCAAAGGATACTTTCCCTTGACGTCGGCTGAGAACTCCGCGAAATCGACGGAGCCTTTGGTCGAGACTTCAATCACGGAATCGCGGGGGATGTAGATGGCATCGAATTGCCCCAATTCGAATTCGCTGCCCCCCATCTTTACCGCGCCAGTCCCGGAAAGGCAGATTAGCGCCGTTTCCTGATCGCCATTGGAAAAGGAAACTGGAGGCTTGGACGAATCCAGAATAATACGACCGTAGGATAAATGGCGCATCGTGCTATTTTCCGGCGTGATCGCGAGATGCCTTCCGGTTTGCGCGTTTGTCTTGCGAAACACCATTTTCTCTACTGGCACCGCGGATTGCGTGCTCATAGACAACTCCTTTGGGTTGGAAACAACTCATGAACATCGCACGAGCTTGAAGAAGCTCAATCTGCCATCTTGCTCTCGTCTAAACTCAAAAATGACTCTCGCTGTGTTTCAAAATGTGAACCGTAGTCCGAGCTGCAACTGGCGCATTGCGCTCGCCGAAGTGATTTGCCCGAACGTCGCGGAGCCAACGGTGGCGCCATTTCCCGAAGGATTGTTGAGGCTCACGATGTTGAAAACATTGTAGGCGTCTGCGCGCAGTTGGACATTCATACCCTCCCGAAGGCGCGCCAAACTGAAGTCCCGAGAGATCGCGAGGTCCACGTCCTTGAAGGTTGGCCCGCGCATCATGTTGCGACTGGAGTTTCCATTCACTGCGATTCCGCTGACAAGAGCGGCGGCATTCTGTGAGAACGCGGCAGTATTGAACCACTCGGTGGCGCTGCGATTGCCCAAGACCGGGTCCTGTCCGGGAACGAGCTCGGCGCGTTCCGTGGAAGTATTGCCGGTCAGGTTGGCGTCTTTGCCGTTCAGAATGGTGAACGGAAAACCGCTGTGGATACTGACGATCGAAGATAGCGCCCAACCGTTCAGGAAGGCACGCGCGACGGAGCTTTCTCCGCCGTAGTAATTCGGACGCCAAACCACCGCCGCCGCGAACTGATGGCGGAGATCGAAATCTGCAGGGCCGCGCTCCAGGCCCAGATTGGTCATGTCCTGGGCACCACCCTGAGTAGTGTTATTGTCTAGCTGCACGCTATCGAACGTGTGGCTGAAGGTATAAAAGCCGTACAGCATCACGCCGCGAGTCGCTCGCAGTTGCGCCGTTGCCTGTAGACCGTTGTAGGAGGCGGTCTGATTGGATTGGGTGAGCAGGACCGTGCCAAATGGACTTCCGGGTGTGGTGCACGTGGCAACGCCAGCGTTGTCGATCGGCCGGCGGGCGGTAATATTTCCGGAAGCGCTGGTCGCGCACGAAGGAACAAGGGTGCCAGTAGCGGGCGCATTTATGTCCTGCGAAAATGGCAAATCGTGGCTCAGGGTTCCCACATACGCTGCCGACACACTGAAGTTCGAAGTAACCTGGCGCTGCACGGACAAATTGAGCTGATAGCTATAGGGCCACTGGAAATTCTTCGCGAAGCCGAAGAATGGCCCCCCGGGTGTGAGGAACTGTGGCGGAGTAAACGGAAACGGATCGATACCGGTAAGGCCCGCCCCCGCGCCGGTTGCACACGTGACCGTCGGACCGAGCGGCGCGCCCGAGCCATTTTTTGCCACTAGATTGTTGTATGGGCAGGAAAGTGTTGCTCCCTGCGGCACGGCAGTCAGGCCAGAACCCTTCACCTGTTGCGTTGCGTTTGTGAACGTATAGCGAATGGCGGAGGGCTCGAAATTGGTGACCGTGTTCCATTCGTTGCCCGAAACGCTGCCGTAGAACACACCGGCACCCGCGCGGATAGACGTCTTGCCGTCGCCGAAAGGATCCCATGCCAATCCGATTCTGGGCGAAACATGGTGCCAGCGTACCGGGACAATTCCGCGCGTGATGCCAGGGTCGCCATAGAAGAGGGCCCCGGTCGGAGCGTCTGGGATCGCTGTGGACTGCACTCCCTCCTCGAAACTGGTTCCGCGATTGAGGGGATCCGTTGGTGGAGTCTGAATATCCCAGCGCAGGCCCAGATTGATGGTCAAGTGCGGGAAGATCCGGAAATTATCCTGAACGAAAAGCCCAGTGCTCCAACTATTGGTGTAGCCCGTTACCGGCGTGTCCTGTGACAGAGAGGTAGGCAGCCCCATCAGGAAATTTGCGAGAGCAGGCACTGCAAGGGTCGCGCCCGACACGGAATCCTTTATATTGGTACCGGCGAAGCCAAACACCCCGTAGTTGTTCAGCAAAGTTTGCTGAATATCCTTGTCGAGAGTTTCTTCGGCTCCAAAGCTAATCGAATGACGGCCGTGGTTATAGCTGACCACGTCGCGTACCGTGTAGAAATTTGAGCCGGCCACCGGCCCCGCGATAGCGCTTGCCGCCGTGAAGAAACCTGTGACTGTAATCTGCGGGAGCGAATGCGGCCCCTGGATTGTGAAGTCGGAACCCATATCTCCCAAGGAAGTCGCCGGCAGATTCAGCCGCCCGCCAAAGTTTCGCGTGTAGCCGACCCACACCTGATTTACGAGGTTGGGGCTGGCCGTCCAGGTGTCACTGAGGTTTAAATTTTGCTGGCGCCAGTTGAATTGCTGGATGCTCCAGGGAACGTTGCCATTCGGCTGGCCGCTGGCGGAGTTCAATGGGGGTACCGCATTCGTTCCGCTAGTGTAGAAATAGCTTCCGGTCAGCCGGTGGCTGGCGGTCAGGTTGTGGTCCACTTTGATCAGAAATTCATCCGTGTTGTACGGGCTGGGAGCGGTCCCCTGCCAGCCATTCTTGGCCACATTCGACAGCGGGATGGTGGGGAAGCCTGCAGTGCTGCCGCCATTAAGTAATTTCTGTGCCGTGGGATCCAATAACGAAGAACAAATCACCGTCGGCGAACCGCAGGTGTATTGGCTCGGCAGTGCGTTTACTACTCCCGTAAAATCGCCAGCTCGTTCGGCTGCAGTGGGAACCGTGGCTCCGGTGAAGAAAAAACTACTGAGCTGCCGCAGACCTTGGTAGGTAGCGAAGACAAAAGTTTTGTCCTTAATAATCGGACCGCCCAAGGTTGCGCCAAACTGGTTTCGGCGCAACGGCGGGGTAGCCAGTGTGGAGTTCCAGTTGTTGGCATTGAGTGCACTGTCCCGCCAATATTCGAATAACGAACCGTGAAAGTTGTTCGTACCCGATTTGGTCAGAACGTTGATGACTCCGCTGGACATCTTGCCGTACTCGGCGTTGTAATTGTTTGTTTCCACGCGGTATTCCTGGATGGCGTCCGGATTGGGAAGGATATTGCCGGTGTTCCGCAACCCGGTCATATTGATCCCGCCGTCGAGGTAGTAGCTGACGGATCCGGCCCCGCCATCCACCCCGCCATTGATGAATGTTCGTTGCTCGGGATAGCCGAGAGTAATCACCGGATTGGGCTGGCCAGGGTTAAAACTGCTGTTCTGCACTCCCGGCGTTAGTTCCAAAAGTTGATACGCGTTGCGGTTAACCAGCGGCACGTTCTCGATTTCTTCATGCTGGATCGTGCGTCCGATTTCCGGACTCGTCGTATCGATCAGCGGCGCGCGTTCCGTTACCGTGACGGTCTCGCTCACATCTCCAGGTTGCAACACCGCGTCAGCGCGCGCAGGGACGTTCACCTCCAGCACGATTCCGCTGCGAACAACTTTCTTAAACCCGCGCCTGGTGATCTCCAGGCTGTAATTCCCGATCGGGAGCAGCTCAATCCGGAATTCCCCTTCGGCATTCGTCTGCATCGTCCGCGTGAGATTGGTATCCGTGTTGGTTACGGACACCCGAGCCTCAGGCACCGCGGCGCCGCTTGGATCTGTGATTTGGCCATACATCGCGGTTGAAGTAATTTGCGCCCAGAGACGGCTCGAACAGAACATGGCAAGCAAACAGAAAAGTATCGCAGCTACGAATTTTCCACGCATTGACTTCTCCTATCCATGCGCAGGACACCTCTGCGCGAGATCACGACTGTTTCTCCCAAGATGAGTCCAGCACCCGCCTCACCGAGTGTTGTACCGTATTATGGGACGTAGTCCCACATTGTGATTAGCCCAAAAAAAACCGGCTCTCGCCGGAATTTCTTACTTTCTCTCCCCTAGCCGGTTGTTCCTCCCACCAACTCCATCGGTGCCGGCCGATATCCCAGCTCATCCGAAAGCTCCCCGGCCGCCATCATTACCGCCCTCCCGATCTCCGGAACTCTTTCCTTGGTTACTCGAAACGCCGGGCCCGAAACACTCAGCGCCGCCAACAGCTTTCCGGAGTCGCCTCGCACCGCCGCGCTCACGCACCGCAGACCAGGTTCCTTCTCTTCATTGTCAATCGCATATCCTCGAGACCGGATTGCCCTTAATTCGGATTTCAGCCCAGACGCGGTGGTAATCGTGTTTGGAGTTATCGCCTTTAGCCCCCAACGGCGGACGATTTCGTCCACCTCTGCGTCTGCTAGTTCCGCGAGCATGGCCTTTCCAACCGCTGTGCAATACGCCGGAGCGCGACTCCCCACTGTGCAAGCGGTACGAACACTCTGCTGGGACTCCATCTTCTCCATGTAGAAGACTTGCCCATCGTCGAGCAGGCAAAAGAAAACCGTCTCGCCAAGTTGTCTCAGCAGACGATCGAGATAGGGTCTGGCATGGCGACGCAGATCGATGGCGCCGATGGCCTTCGATCCGAACTCGAAAAGCTTCAGACCTAGCCTGTATCTCCCTGTGTCGGGATTCTTGTCCACCAGGCGGTGCTGTTCCAGGACCATCATCAACCGGTGCGCCGTGCTCTTATGAAGCTTCAGCGTCGTGCAGATTTCCACCAAGCTGCACTCGGTCGACCGGCTCGCCAGAACGTCCAAAGCCGCTAGTGCACGGTCAAGGACCTGCACTCGGTAGGGAGATTTGCTCGTCTTAGAATGCGGCACGCGTGCCATATTATGGAACGTATTCCGGTTGTCAAGAGAAAAATTGATTTTCAGTATCAAAAAAACTGTTTGTAGGAAGTCCCCAGCCCACATTCCGTTGCAGGGGCCCTACCGGAGATCGCGTCAGCGAAGAATCGTTCCCGTCCGTCGCTTTTCCGGTTCCCGCAGTTTACGCCCGGTAGAAGGGGCTAGTTCAAACTAGGTCGAGACACTCGCGTCTCATGGAAGGCTAATGCACCTCCCGGCCGGACCGGGCGCGCAGCGTTACGCAACAGCGTGACGGGCTCCGACTGGTGGACCAAAATGCATCGGACGATTACGAGATCAAAGGGTTCGCGGGCGGAGAACGCTTCGAACTGAAGTCTGTACAAAGGTATTTTGCCGCAATCCGCTCTCACGGGCCCGCTCTTTGGCGACGTCGATAACTTCCTGACTGCGATCGATACCGACGATGGATCCTGCTGGGCCTACCAGTTCGGCGGCGAGCATGGAGACATCGCCGGCACCACAGCCCAAGTCCAGGACCCGCATGCCCGCGTCAATTCCCGCGTTGCGCAGGAGACGCTCGGTGATTGGTCGCAACATGGCCCCCTGATTCTTTAGACGTCGAATCTCTGCTCGCGAATGCCCAAGCACATAAGTTGTCTCGCTCATTGTTGTGTCGTACTCCCTTCGGATCCAACGATTTTGTATTTCATCTTTACCTGGTGTTCCAGTTATCAAGCTTGTCGCCGGATGCTGGCACTATGTCAGTCATGCTTGCGTGCGTGTCCTTTGGCGTCTTACGTTTTGGTCGTAAAATAGAACGGCTGTCACGCGGCACCTCCGTCCGATATTTTTGAAATGTCTGTTCGATGATATCGGCGGCCACATCCAATCCTCGCGTCTTTGAAATAACGTTCCGGAAATAATTGGCCCGAGCGCGATAGATCGGATCTTGCAAAACTCTCTCGATCAACCCACTCAGGCGTTTCGTTGTTAGCTCGTCCAGTTCAATAAATTCGCCGGTCCCATGATGTGCAATTCTGGCGGCGACACCCGGCTGGTCGTAGCCTATGGGAATAGCAATCATGGGCACTCCATGCGCCAGCGATTCGAGGGTGGTATTCAGTCCAGCATGCGTAATGCAAAGCGCTGCCCGCTTCAGCAATTCAATTTGAGGAGCAGAGCGAACGACAATCGTATTGGAAGGAATACGACCCAGATTCTCTGGATTAATGTTTTTGCCGACAGAAAGTACAACTTGAACGTCTTCCATGGGCTCGACCGCGTTAAGAATGTGTTTGTACACTTCCTCCAGGCCATTCACCAGTGTTCCTAGTGAAGCGTAAATAAGCGGTTCGCCCGTCAATTGTTCCCATGGAAAAGACACCGGACTCCTACCTTCATCGTCGTGGAACGGACCGGCGTAGTGAAACTGTGCAGGCCAGGGAATCCCCGAAAAATCGAATTCTTTCGGCGTCTGAGTGATCACAGCCAGCTTGGAAACGGTTGCAGCAGGGTCGTTCCAATCGATGTTGAGTCCGGCCTTTTTGGCGTAAGACCTCGCGATTTCCGCCAGCGGGCCGAGGATCGCGCCCATTTCGCGGACATTCTCAGCGTTTCGATCAAGGCCTTGCGGAGAAATATCGAGTGGGTCG
>Ga0070765_100002963_pt1 | contig 10848 bp, 10 predicted proteins | sample HubBroMetageWFT5_FD_71516 | JGI IMG/M metagenome (GOLD analysis project Ga0070765, IMG submission 71516) | Warmed and freeze-thawed soil microbial communities from the Hubbard Brook experimental Forest, New Hampshire - Hubbard Brook CCASE Soil... | ecosystem: Environmental > Terrestrial > Soil... | reverse complement strand
CGAAACTCACCGCCGACGCCGTGCTGGCCAAAGCCACTCACGTGCTCACCGAGACCACCGAGAAAGTAGTGGTCATCGGCGCATCCACGGGCGGCACGGAGGCGCTGCGAGTGGTGCTGGAAGCGCTGCCGGCCAACAGCCCCGGCATCGTGATCGTTCAACACATGCCGGAAAATTTCACGCGCGCGTTCGCGGGGCGTCTGGACAGCCTGTGCCGGATCACGGTCAAAGAGGCGGAGGACAACGACACGGTTTTTTCCGGGCGCGCTCTCATCGCACCCGGCAACAAGCACGCATTGCTGAAGCGGAGCGGCGCAAGGTATTACGTCGAGATCAAGGACGGTCCCCTGGTGTGCCGGCATCGCCCTTCGGTGGATGTTCTGTTCCGTTCGGCGGCGCGTTACGCGGGCAAAAACGCGCTGGGAATCATCATGACCGGCATGGGGGACGACGGTGCGCGCGGCCTGCTCGAAATGAGCCAGGCCGGAGCGCCCACGGTCGCTCAGGATGAACAATCCTGCGTCGTATTCGGAATGCCGCAGGTGGCCATCAAGCTAGGCGCGGCCGCGCGCGTTCTGCCGCTGGATTCGCTGGCCGCGAGCGTCGTCGGATTTGGTCAGAGGTAAAAGAGTCCCTTAGTTAACGTGCGGCGCTACGTCACACCCTCCTAAGGTGTGGCGGCCGTCACCGCGGGACCGGGCACCGCGTGTCCAACTCCGATCACAACCTGCGTCTTGCTTGTGGATGCGTCAATCAGCTCCAGCGTCCCAATCAAGTTGCAAGGCGTTGCGGCGGCGGATGTGGAAGGCGGCGGCACGGGAGGAATCGTAATAGTGCCCCGGATCTCTCTGCGATCCAGGACCGCCAGCGCGAGATCGGCGTCGCCAAATAGATCGAGATACATGCTCTTCCCCGCTGGTACTGCCACCGTGAGCGATTTGAGCAGTTTGCCGGAGCCGTCCCAGAAATTGAGCGCGGCCGGACAAACTACTCCAACGGCAGACGCCGCGACACCCACGTTGAGAGCATTCAACCGGGCGATTTGTCCGTCCGTGATACCAATGATGCCGGAAGTACGAGTTTCTTGAGCCGGCGCCACCGGCGTAGACTGCGCGAATAGCCCAACCGTGGCGGCCGCGAAGACACACATCCTCTGTGCAAAGGTGAACATTGCCAACACTCCTATGTTTGGATTTTTAGGACCCTTGCCCGACTCGGCTGGAGCATCCGGTCCCGTACTTGCAAACACAGAGCTAGGAAAAAAGTTCTAGAGATCGCTGAAAATTTAACGCCGCGGAGTAGAATAACGAAAGCATGGAGCGCTACCGCAGACGACTCATCCTGATTGTGACGGCGCTCGTCATTATCCAGGCTGGCGGAACGCTGGGCTTCATGCTCATCGACAAATATCCGTGGTTCGACGCGTTCTACATGACGCTGATCACCATCAGCACGGTAGGATACGGCGAGATTCACCCGCTCAGCCATGCCGGACGCGTTTTCAATTCATTTCTGATCTTCTTTGGCGTTACCATCATGCTTCTGGCTGTGGGCGGCATGACCCAAGCCATCATCGAACTGGAGCTGAACCAATATTTTGGAAAGCGGCGGACCAAGAAAATGATCGATCTCTTACACGACCATTACATCGTGTGCGGTTTCGGCCGCGTGGGCCGCGGCGCGGCGGCTGAACTGCAACGGGCGGGTGTCCAGTTTCTGGTGGTGGATCGGAATGACGAGCGCGTGGAATGGGCGATGAAGCTCGGGATGCTAGCGGTGCTCGCGGATGCCACGGACGACCAAACTCTGCAGGATGCGGGCGTACTGCGCGCCAAAGGCCTCATCGCCACGCTGCAGAGCGACGCTGACAATCTGTTCGTTATTCTGTCGGCGAAAGCCATCAAACCGACCCTACAGGTATCGGCGCGTATTGCTTCCGAGCAGAGCGAAAAGAAGATGCGGCTGGCCGGCGCCGATCACGTATTCGCGCCTTACGACATGACCGGCAATCGCATGGCGCAAGTGATGTTGAAACCGCATGTTTCGCAGTTCATCGATTTCACCACCAAAGGCATCGGATTGAACGTGGGCATCGAGCAGGTGCGGGTTCCCCCGGCGAGCGAATTCACTTCGAAGACGCTGCATCAGTTGCAAATCCGGAGGGAGCTGGGCGTGATCATTCTGGCCATCCGCAAATCCGACGGAAGGATGCTGTTCAACCCCCCAGCCGAAGCGCAGCTCGAAGGCGGCGATTTCCTGATTGCCATGGGCGAGACCGACAATCTGCACCGGTTGGAACACATGCTAATGGAGTCGCGCGCGTGAAGGTACTCACCGCGGCCCAGATGCGTGAGGTGGATCGGCGCTCAAGCGAGCTGGGCATTCCAGGATTGCTACTGATGGAAAATGCCGGCCAGCGCGTGGTGGAGTTGCTGGCTCACGCTTATGCTCCGCTGCGCGAGCAGCGCATTGTTGTGATGTGCGGCAAAGGCAATAACGGCGGCGACGGATTGGTGGTGGCGCGGCAGCTTCACACCCGATTCCATCCAAAAGAACTGCACGTGCTGATGACGGGCGATCCCGCCGGGCTGAAGGGCGATGCGGCGGCCAATTACAAAATGCTTCAGGCCGTAGGTTGCCCGGTGATGTTCGAAATTACTCCGGCGATGGAAACAGCGACGCTGATTGTGGACGCCTTGCTCGGCACCGGCATTCATGGCGCGGCGGAAGGCCGGCCCCTCGAATGGATTCGCGCCATCAATCAGCGATTTCCGTTGGCTGGCGTGGTGTCCGTGGATATTCCATCAGGCCTCGATAGCGACTCAGGATTCCCCGCAGGCGACGCGGTGGAGGCCGACTACACCGTCACGTTCACCGCGCCGAAGTTGTGCCACGTACTGTCGCCGGCGTGCGAACTCTCCGGTAAACTACGCGTGGAAGCGATCGGGAGCCCGCCGGAGTTGTATGAGCAGGATACTTCCATTTATCTTTCGTTATCCGAGCCTGCGCTTTTCGCCCATTTATTCCGGCCGCGCGTGCGTGATTCCAATAAAGGGTTGTACGGGCACGCTTTGGTAATCGGCGGATCACGCGGGAAGACCGGCGCGCCAGCCATGGCGGCGTTGGGAGCGCTGCGGGCTGGAGCGGGGCTGGTCACGGTGGCCGCGGATGGTTCGATCATCGACATCATCGCGGCTCACGCTCCTGAAATCATGACCGAGGCGCTCACCGAGGATCGGGCCCGGATGCTGGAGCGCAAGAACGTGGTGGCAATCGGTCCAGGACTCGGCCAAAACCCCGAGACGGTCCAACTGGTTCGGACCATGGTGGCGGAGACTAGCTTGCCGATGGTGGTGGACGCGGACGGCCTGAACGCCTTGGCGGGCCACGCGTCGAGATATCGAGGGCCGCGCATCTTCACGCCTCACCCAGGTGAAATGTCGCGGTTGACTGGCCGAACTATCCAGGACATTCAAGCGGACCGGATCGGGACAGCTCGTTCGTATGCCATGGAACAAGGCGTGTACCTGGTTTTGAAAGGAAACCGCAGCGTGATCGCCGCGCCCGACGGCCGGGTATGGATCAACCCCACCGGGTCGCCCGCCATGGCCACCGGCGGCACGGGCGATGTGCTGACGGGAATGACCGCCGGCCTGGTAGCCCAGTTCCCCGATCAACTGGAGTTGGCCGTTCTTGCCGCCGTCTATCTGCATGGACGGGCCGGCGAACTGGGTACGGCGGAACTCGGGGAAAAATCGCTGATTGCGACGGATCTCTTCAAATATTTGCCCGAGGCAATGCGTGAAGTCGCGGATATTTCACACACAGTCTGAAGAAGAAACTATCGCGCTCGGCGAGAAGCTGGCGGCGGAACTGCCCGCTGAGGCCGTGGTGTTGTTGATCGGCAACCTGGGCGCCGGCAAGACCACGCTCGCCAAGGGAATCGTCAAGGGACTCGGCGCTGCACATCCGGACGAAGTGTCCAGCCCCACCTTCACCTTGATCCACGAATATGGCGCAAGCGTATATCACGTGGATCTCTACCGGCTGGATCGCGCTGAGCAAGTGGCAACCATTGGCCTGGACGAAATCTTCGATCGGAAGGCCGTCGTGCTGATCGAATGGGGCGAGCGGTTTCCGGAGTTGATGCCGGTGGAGCGGGTGGAGATACGTTTGCGAGTTGTCGAGGACGGCAGGGAGATTTCTGTTTTGGCCAACGATGATTACGGATAAGACCTATTCGGACTGTTCGAGCTCTCGTTGCAGGTTCAGCAGGTACGCGAGATCCGTGCTCTTCTTTTTTCTGGACCAGATCAAAACTGCCGCAAAGAGCAGTGTGAATACGTAGATCGCGATCAGTGTTGTCGAGGTCAAGAAGACTGGCAGCGGCTCGGACAGCTCGTGGAATACCCAGGAGAGGCAGAATGCCATTTCCACGATGTAGAGAATCGCGCCGAAAGTTACCGCTCGCAGGCTCCCACGCGAGCGGCGGATTGAGACTTCCAGAAATGCCGACGTAGTGGAAGCCGCGGGGCTCCATGCGTTTTTGCGGTTCGATAATCCGAAGATCCATGCGGCCGCGATGAACAGCCAAGTCGCAACGGCCAGCAACAGTGTCGCAGTGCGGGGAGAACGGGCGGCAAACACAATGGTTCCGCCGCCGATCACCAGCGTTACCAGAATGTCAGCGGCCAAAATCATTCGGATGTATCGCGATTGGCGGGCAACGCGCTCGCGCAGGCCGCTCAATTCGGGCGCTTCCGCCGAGGCTTGCCACTGCTCGCGCCAGAGGTCCAGTTCGGAATCCAGTTTCATTTGCGTTCCTCCAGAAGTTTTCGCAACAACTGCCGGGCGCGATTCAAACGCACTCCGACATTCGTTTCCGTTACGCCCAGAACTTCAGCGATCTCGCTGTAGGACATTTCTTCCAACACCAGCGTGATTACTTGCCGGTAAGGCAAAGGGAGACGATGAATAGCCTGCCGCAGACGTTCCCCTTGTTGTTCCCGCGCTAGTCCAGTTTCGGGATTGGGCCGCGAGTCGTGCGGTTCGGCTTCCGTTTCGAGTGGCGTCGTCAACGCGCGGCGCCGTCTCAGATAATCGATCGCCCGATTGTGCGCCACTCGAAAAAGGAAAGTACGCTCCGAGCATTCCCCGCGGAATCGCGGCAGCGCCTGCCACACCGCCACGGCGATGTCCTGGAAAAGATCGTCCCGATCGCTCGAAGTGTTGGTATAGCTGGAAGCCAATCGCAGCAGAGCCGGACCGTTCGCTGCCAGCAACCGATCGAGCCGCGGTTCAGGCGCGCCGCCCGGCAATTCGGGTTTAACCGCCGTAGACAACGTCATCCCGTTGCAATAGGTGGGCGGCGATTGCGAGAGTCGCGGCGGCGAAAGCCAGCGTTGTCACGGTGAGCAGCGAGAAGCTCAGGAGCGAAAGCTGTCCGCCTTTCGCAACCAGCTCGATCAACAACTGCTGACCGGCCACCGGCAGGAACATCCAAGCCCTCGCCATGTGTGGAAAGAATACCAGAAACATGCCGATTCCCATGGGAACGAAGATGATGAGCGAGAGATAGGTATGCGCTTCTTTGATGTTGTGGCACGAGGTGGATATCAGCAGCTCGAGCGCCGCCGCAAAAAGCGCCAAAGGTATCAGAGTGAACGCCACAATCAGCAAACGGGCGGGAGAGAATGAAACCACCAGCGCAAATCCCAGCAGATTTAAAACGAGGCCGGCCACGGCGAATAAGCTGATGGCCAGCCATTTGCCGATGATCACGTCGCGCCGAAGCAGCGGATTCATCAACAATGGAAGCAGGGATCGGCGCTCGCGCTCACCCGCGATGGCATCGATCGCCACATTCATCCCGCCCACGAAACCGGCGACGAGAGCAAATACCGCCATCATGCTGAAAAGGACCTCGGATGCCTTCTGGCCGCGCGTGGCGATGGATACCATGCCCACAACCATGGGCCCCATCAGGGCGTAAAACAGTGAGGAAATCACCGATCGCGTATCGCGCAGGTGATCCTGGATTTCTTTTCGAGCGACGATTAGAGGCTGGCTGAGCATTCGAGATTCTCCTGGTTGTTTGTAAGTTTCATGTATGCGTCTTCGAGTGACGCGCTGGCGGTTTCGCGGCACAAATCTCCGGGCGCGCCTTGCGCAACGATGCGGCCGCCAGAGACCACTGCAACGTGGTCGCAGAGGATACGAACTTCGTCCAGGATGTGGCTGGAAAGAACAATACACATCCCGGAATCGCGCATTTGCCGGAGCAGCAGGCGAACCGCGCGGACGCTGGGAACATCCAGGCCATTGCCGGGTTCATCGAGCAGAAGATTTTGCGGCGAGTGGAGGATGGCTCTTGCAAGAGCGGTTTTCATCCGCTCGCCTTGCGAGAATCCGGCGGTGCGGCGATCCGCGATCGCTTCGAGGCCCAATTGCGAGAGCACCTGGTCGACGCGCTTAGCGAGCTGACCGCGCGGAATACCCCGCAGTTCGCCGAAGTAGTTGAGGTTTTCGCGCGTGGTGAGACGCGGATAGATGCCGATGTGGTCGAGCAACGCGCCCACGCGCGACTGCAGCAGGCGCGGATCGCTGGATGGCGCCACGTTGTCGATCCGGACCGATCCGCGATCCGGTTGGAGCACGCCGCAAATCATGCGGAGCGTGGTGGTTTTGCCGGCGCCGTTCGATCCCAACAGGCCCGTAATAGCGCCATCGGGTGCGTTGAACGAGAGATCCTGGACAGCCTGAACCGCGCCGAAAGATTTTTGAAGGTGAGTGGTTTGGATCATTCTGGCTAGGTAGTCGGGGGCGCGGGTGGGTTTCTTACAAAGAATCCTCCAGGTCCCCTCACTGACGTGCGGGGCTACCCTTTTGTGGCCGGGATCCCGACCCTGATCAAACTAATTGGGCCTCATTTACCGTCATACATAATGAAAGAGTCCATGGCATCTGAAGCTATAGCCAGTCCGGTGGAGAGCCGCGCGTCGAAGATGGTGCGGGAGATCTTTGAATCGGGACGGCCGCTCACTTATATACGGACCTCGGAAGAGCAGCGTGTGGGCGGCATATTGAGCGAAGTGGCCGGGCGATTGGCTGGCGCGAGCGCGGTGCCGGTCTGGACCTGGAGCCAAACCGAGGGGATGCGCTGCGCTGGCAAGCCCGCCGAATCGGGTACGCAAAGTGCCCGGGGAGCTCTGGACTTCATCATTGCGCACCAAGGCGCGGCCATTTTCCAACTGAAGGATTTCCACGAGCCGCTGCGCGAATCCGCCGAGATTCGGCGCCGGCTGCGCGACGTGTATGAAGCCGGTCTCGACCAGCGTAAGTACGTGGTGATCAGCTCAGCCGTGCGATACGTTCCCGAGGAAGTGGAACGCAACATCTTGTTTGTGGAACTGCGTCCGCCGGATCTGGTGGAGCTGACGGAATTTTTGCGCGAGGAGACTGGCGAGCAAGACGCGGAGATCCTGCACCAGGTAGCCCGCGCTTTGCAGGGCCTGACGCTGGACGAAGCGAAATACGCGCTGCGCCGGGCGTTGATGGTTAACCCGCGGTTAGGCCCGGAATCGATTCCCGCAGTGCTTCGCGAGAAGCAACTCCTGGTGAATCGAAGCGGCTACGTGGAATTCATTCCCAGTGGAATCCATTTGGATGAAGTAGGTGGTCTGGATGGGCTGAAAACGTGGCTGCGCGAGCGCCGCAAGCTGTTTGAGATGCGCGACGATCTGAGCCTGGAGATTGTGCCCAAGGGAGTGCTGTTCATGGGCATCCCCGGCTGCGGAAAGAGTTTGACCGTGAAAGCCATCGCGTCATACTTCCAGCTTCCGCTGTACCGCGTGGACATGATCGAGATTTTTTCCGGGCGGCACGGCAAACCGGAAGGCGTTTTCGTGCAGGCCTGCAGGATGCTGGAAGACATGGCGCCGGCGGTGCTGTGGTTCGACGAAATCGAGATGGGAATTACGTCCACCGATTCGGGCGGCGAGCAGGGCCGTATTTTCGCGTTCTTCCTAACGTGGATGCAGGAAAAAACGCGCGGCCTGTTCGTGGCGGCGACTGCCAATCGGATCGACCTTCTTCCGGCCGAGATGATCCGCAAAGGGCGTTTCGACGAAGTATTCTTCGTGGATTTGCCGGTGGAAGCGGAACAAATCGAAATTTTCAAGATTCATTTGAGCCGCCGCGCGGTGGATCCGGCGCAATTCGACCTGGTGCAATTGATGCAGTTCACCGTCGGCTGGACAGGAGCCGAGATCGAGCAATGCGTGATATCGGCCATCACGAAAGCGAAACTAGCGGAGCGCGAGATAACCGAGCAGGACCTGATCGGCATCGCGGCGAAACTGGTCCCGTTATCGCGAACGATGAAGGAGCAAATCAGCCACATTCGCGGCTGGGCGTTCGAGCGTGCGATTCGGGCAACGCCGCAAACGATTCGGCGGTGAGGTTGCGGTAAATCATCCTGCAAGCCAGTTCATGGTGCTCGAAGCCAATCGATCGAACGCGCGCACCGCCATTTCCAGGTGCTCTTCCGATGTGTTCTCGATTTTGTTGTGGCTGATCCCGCCGATCGACTGCACGAACATCATCACTGTGGGGATTCCGGCGCGCGAAACTTCGGCTGCATCGTGCAATGGGCCGGAGGGAAGTTCGTGAGCGACACCCGCCGTATGTGCTACCGCCTCGTGGCATCGCTTCACTAATTCCGGGTGGAACTTGATCGGCTCAATGTTCCAAATACGCGACCATTCCACGGTGCATTTTTCCTCGCGGGCGAAACGTTCGCTTGCTTCGCGCGCTTCGCGATACATTTGGGCCAGCACTTTGGCATCCAGGTCGCGCTGATCGAGCGTGGCTTCGCAGCGTCCGACGACTGCTGTCACAATTCCCGGGAAGGTCTTGACGCTGCCGACCGTGCACACCGCGTCGGGATGACGGCCCGCGATGGTGCGGATCTCGAGTGCCAGTTTGGCGGCCGCGGCCAGCGCATCGTGGCGGGCTTTCATCGGCGTGGATCCCGAATGCGCTTCCTGTCCATGGAACGTGATGGTGTGGCGCTCGACGCCCTTGGTTCCCAGCACAACGCCGAGAGGCAGCATCAGATTTTCGAGCACCGGCCCTTGTTCGATATGCAGTTCCAGATACGCCGCGGCGTTCTTCTGTTCCGCTCGCGCATCCGGGAATCGATCCATGTCTACGCCGCAGCGGCGCAAAGCATCGTCCATACGGATGCCGTTTTGGTCCGTGCGGACGCGATCTGCTTCCACCGAATGTGTTCCGGCGAAAGCCGAGGACCCCAGCAGACTGCGACCGAACCGGGCGCCTTCTTCGTCCGCAAAATCCACCAGGCGGATGGTGATCGGAGGACGCCCATGGAACTCTTCGTTGATGCGCCGCATCACTTCGAGCGCCGCCAGCACGCCCAGTGAGCCATCCAGCCAGCCGCCGTTCGGCACCGAATCGAGATGGCTCCCCAGCAGCAACGCATGGCCGGATTCACCCGGCAGAGTTACCCAGCGATTGCCCGCGGGATCGATATGCTGCTCCACCGGCAAACTATCCAGCCTCGATTCGAACCAGTTTCGCGCTTTCAGCCAGGTATCCGTCCAGGCGACGCGTTGCGCGCCGTTTTCATCGGCGGTGAGCGACCGTAATTCCTTTAGCTCTGCAATGGTTCGTTTCGGATCGAGTCCCATCAACGTTCACTGTACTCTATTCTTTGGAATGCTTTGGCGAACGGGAAGCCCAAAAGCGACCGCCTGCCGGGTTCAGGGTTATACTAAGGGTAAACACGCCCCGCGTTCGATCAAGGGATCGGATTGAAGGGAAGAGAGCGGTTTTTTAATGAACTCATCACACCGGATTTTACGCTTCGCCGGCCCCTTGTTCCTGGCTGTGGCGGTTTTTGCCCAGGACGACTCCGCGAAGCCCGGCGGAAAAACGGACAAGGCCCAAGCCGATAAGGCGGCTGCTTACTACAATTACTCGCTTGGCCACCTGTACTCGGAGCTCGCTGGAGCTTCCGGGAATCGTGAAATGTTCACGAAAGCCGTGGACAGCTACCGGGCGGCGCTCAAGGCCGATCCGAGCGCCACGTTCATCGCCGAGGAACTCTCCGATTTATACATCCAGTCCGGCCGGCTGCGCGAAGCGGTTACTGAAGCCGAGGACGCTCTCAAACAGAATCCCGACGATCTGAACTCGCGGCGCTTGTTGGCGCGGATCTACGGGCGCATGATCGGCGATGCGCAAGCCAATCGCATCGACGAAAACATGGTCAAAAAGGCCATTGAGCAGTATCAGAAAATCACAGCCGGCGATCCCAAGGATATAGAGAGCTGGCTGATGCTGGGGCGTCTGGATAAGATCGCGCAGAATTCCACCGAGGCGTTGGATGCGTACAAGAAGGCGCTAGAGCTGGATCCGGCGAACGAGGACGCCATGACCGGCATGGCCATGGTCTACACCGATCTGGGCGACACCAAAGCCGCTGCCGACTTGCTGCGGAAGGTCGCCGACAAGGATCCCAGTCCGCGCAGTCTCACCAATCTGGCCACCGTCTACGAGCAACTGAAGGATTATTCGCTGGCGGCGGAAATGCTGCGCCGGGCGCTGGAACAACAGCCGGGCAATAGCGACCTGAAGCATGCCCTGGCGCAAGATCTGCTGTTTTCCGATCAGATCGACGACGCGTTGAAGGTGTACCAGGAGTTGGCCGAGGAAGATCCCAAGGACGAGCAGGCGTTGTTGCGCATTTCGAAAATCTATCAGCAAAAACGGGATTTCGCCAAAGCGCGCGAAGCCGCCGACAAAGCCAAAGAGCTGGATCCCACC
>Ga0070765_100002962_pt1 | contig 10848 bp, 9 predicted proteins | sample HubBroMetageWFT5_FD_71516 | JGI IMG/M metagenome (GOLD analysis project Ga0070765, IMG submission 71516) | Warmed and freeze-thawed soil microbial communities from the Hubbard Brook experimental Forest, New Hampshire - Hubbard Brook CCASE Soil... | ecosystem: Environmental > Terrestrial > Soil... | reverse complement strand
CGCCCCTGGTCGCAGTATTTCTGCTGCATGCTCGCTGGCAACCGTGAGTTTGTCCGCAAAAATCCGGTCGCGACCAAGCGGGTGCTGCGCGCCATCCTAAAGGCCGTCGATCTCTGCGTCAGGGAGCCGCCGAGCGTCGCCAGACAGCTCGTCGATACTGGTTTCACCGATCGATATGATTATGCGCTGCAGACGTTGGGCGAGCTGACTTACGACAAATGGCGCGAATACGATCCGGAGGACACCCTCCGCTTCTACGCGCTGCGCTTGCATGAAGCCGGCATGGTCAAGTCGAGCCCGCAGAAGATCATCGCCGAGGGCACCGATTGGCGCTTTCTGGACGAGGTCAAACGCGAGCTGAAGGCGTGAATGGTGAGGGACGCGAGGATTCCGATGTCGATGGTGCAAAGCCGCCGCCATTTTCTGACGACGCTGTCGGGAGCCGGTGCCGTGGGCCTGTTCCGCACGCCGCGAGTGTTTGCTGCGGAAGCGCCTCTCGAAACGATCTCTGTGCGCTTGTTCAAGAGCTCCCTCATCTGCTCTGCCGCGCCGCAATATGCCGCCGAGGAGCTCCTGCGCGCTGAGGGCTTCAAGGAAATCGTCTATATCGAAGTGCCGCGAAACGAGGTGCCGCGAGCGTTCGCCGATGGCCAGGTAGATTTCACGGTCACCTTCGCAGTCAATCATATTCAGGCGATCGATCACGGGGCACCGATCACGATCCTTGCCGGTGTGCATGCCGGCTGCTACGAGCTGTTCGCCCGCCAGGGCCTCGACAGCATCACCGAGCTGAAGGGAAAGCAGGTCGGCTTGCAGGCAGGCTCGCCCGCACTGCTAAAGTTGATGGCAGTCCAGGTGGGGCTCGATCCTGAAAAGGACTTCGAGTGGGTTATCGATCCCAAAGTCAAGCCGCTCGACCTGTTCGCGGAGGGCAAGATCGATGCCTTCCTCGGGTTCCCGCCCGAGCCCCAGGAATTGCGTGCGCGCCATGCCGGGCACGTGATTCTGGACACGACGGTGGCTCGACCGTGGTCGCAGTATTTCTGCTGCATGCTCGGCGGCAACCGGGAATACGTCCAAAGGCACCCGATCGCCACCAGGCGGGTGGTGCGCGCCATCCTCAAGGCGACCGACCTCTGCGCCCACGAGCCGGCGCGGGTTGCGCAAAACATTGTCGATCGGGGCCTCACTGGGCAATACGATTACCAACGTCAGGCTCTGAGCGAACTGCCTTACTACAAATGGCGGGACTACGATGCCGAGGACACGATCCGGTTTTATGCCCTGCGCCTTTACGAAGCGGGTTTGATCAAAACGACGCCAAACAAGATCGCCGAAAACACCAATTGGCGCTTCTTCGACGAGCTCAAGCGCGAGCTCAAAGCGTGAACGCATAGATTTTTAGGGAGGCTTCCAATGCCAATGATGCAGACACGCCGCCGCTTCCTTACCATGACGGCTCTGACCGGGGCCGCCGGTATCCTGTCGCCGCAGCGCGCGCGGGCGGCCGAGCCGGCGCTGGAGACCACCACCGTCCGACTCGGCAAGATGCCGGTGATCTGTTTCGCCCCGCAGTATGTCTGTGAGGCGTTGCTGCGCGCCGACGGGTTTACCGATGTCCGCTACGTCGACACGACCGTGCCGACGCAAGCGGAGGAACTCGGTGCGGGCAAGTTCCATTTCCAATCAAACTTGCCGCTCGAGTGGGCTATCGCGATCGATCGCGGGCTGCCGATCACCGTCCTCACCGGCGTGCATGCCGGTTGCTACGAACTGTTTGCCCATGGCGGCATCCGCGGCATCGCCGACCTCAAAGGGAAGCGCGTAGGCGGGGATTCTCGCCTGCTCTCGCTGATCGCGGCTAACGTCGGTCTCGACCCGAAAAAGGACCTCACTCTGGTTGACGTTTTCGGCGCCGAAGGAGTGGACCTGTTCGCCGAGGGCAAGCTCGACGCATATATGGCGTTTCCGCCCGAAGTGCAGGATTTGCACGTGCGCAAGGTCGGCCATGTGTTCCTCCGGACCGCGGCGGACCCGCCCTGGTCGCAGTATTTCTGCTGCATGATGGCGGCGAACCGTGAGTATGCCGCACGATACCCGGTCGCCACGAAGCGCGTGATCCGCGCCGTATTGAAAGCCGCCGATCTGTGCGCCCGCGAGCCCGAAGTGGCGGCCCGGCTGATCGTCGAGGGCGGCTTCACCGAACGCTATGACTATGCGCTGCAGACACTGACCGAGAACCCCTACGCCGTCTGGCGGGAATACGACGCCGAAGACACGCTACGCTTCTATGCGCTGCGGATGCACGAGCTCGGCATGATCAAGGCGAGCCCGCAGAAGATCATCGCCAACGGCACCGACTGGCGCTTTTTGAACGAGCTCAAACGCGAGCTGAAGGCGTGAACATCAATTGGAAGGAGTTCCGATGCCTATCATGCAGAACCGACGGCAGTTTCTAACGACGCTGTCAGTGGCCGGCGCCGCGAGCCTGGTCCGCGCTCCGCCGTCCCCGGCCGCCGAGGGATCCCTCGAAATGACCACTGTGCGCCTCATGCGGGCCCTCCCCGGGATCTGCCACGCCCCCCAATTTGTTGCCAAAGATCTGCTGCACGCCGAAGGCTTTACCGACGTCCGCTTTGTCGATGCGCCATCTTCAGCGGAGGTCAACGAGGCTATCGCGCATGGCAAAATAGATTTCAATTTACACTTTGCCTCGCAGTTCGTCTCCGCGATCGACGGCGCCGCTCCGATCACCATCCTGGCGGGTGCGCATGTCGGCTGCTTTGAATTGTTCGCGAATGACAGCGTCCGCGCCATGACTGACCTCAAAGGCAAGAGAGTCGGGGTGGAAGCGTTGGGATCGAGCACGCAGCTCTTTGTATCCGTCATGGCCGCTCATGTCGGGCTAGACCCGATGAAGGACCTTCACTGGGTAATCGACCCGGCCGCGAAACCGAGCGAACTGTTCGTGGACGGAAAAGTCGACGCGTTCTTAGGGACGCCGCCTCAGCCACAGGAGCTGCGCTCTCGGAATATCGGCCACGTGATCTTCAACAGCTCGGTCGACCCTCCCTGGTCGCAGTATTTCTGCTGCGTCTTTGCGGGTAACAGGGAATTCGTGCGGAAGTATCCTGTCGCAACCAAGCGCGTGCTGCGCGCCATTCTCAAAGCGGCGGATTTTTGCGCCGCCGAGCCGGCGCGCGCTGCCCAGCAGCTCGTCGATGACGGCGTCACCCCTCGATACGACTATGCCTTCGAGGCACTGCGTACGATCTCGTATGACAAGTGGCGGGAATACGACGCCGAGGACACAATCCGCTTCTATGCTCTTCGGATGCATGAGGCTGGAATGATCAAGGCAACGCCCCAGAAGATCATCGCCGACGGCACCGATTGGCGCTTTTTGAACGAGCTCAAACGCGAGCTGAAGGCGTGAGCGCTAAAGGGAAGGGAGACTTCTAATGCCGATGAGGCAGACCCGACGCCGCTTTCTGGCGACACTCGCGCTGGGGGGCACCACTGGTCTTGTGCGCCCTCGGCCGGCGCTCGCTGGGGAGGGGGCGCCCGAAATAACTTCCGTGCGCATCCAAAAGTCACCTAGTATATGCAACGCTCCGCGATACGTCGCTGAAGAACTTTTACGTGCCGAGGGTTTTACTGATATTCGTTACGTGTCGGTCCCGTCTGATGTTGTGTTCCAAGCATTTATGCGCGGAGATTTTGACTTTATTACGGACTTTGCGCCGCTGTGCGTCAACGCGATCGATCAGGGTATGCCGGTTACGGTATTGGCCGGTGTGCATGCTGGCTGCTTCGAGCTATTCGCCAATGAGGGCGTCCACAGCGTCGCCGACTTGAGGGGTAAGGCTATCGGGGTCGCGGCGTTGGGCTCGCCCCAACATATGTTCCTGGCGCCGATTGCCGCGCATGTCGGTATTAATCCGAGCAAAGACATCACTTGGGTTGTCAGCCCGTCGGTGAAGCCGATGCAGCTCTTCATCGACGGAAAGCTCGACGGCTTCCTCGGCTTGCCGCCCGAACCGCAAGAATTGCACGCCCGCCGGATCGGCCATGTGATCGTCGACAGCACCGTCGACCGCCCCTGGTCGCAGTACTTTTGCTGCATGCTGGCGGGCCGTCGTGAATTCGTACAGAAGTATCCGATCGCGACCAAACGGGTGACGCGGGCCATTCTCAAGGCGACCGATTTGTGCGCGACTGAGCCGGCGCGCGCCGCGGGGATGCTCGTCGATGGCGGCTTTACAGAACGATACGATTACGCGCTGCAGACTCTCAGCGGGCTACCTTACGACAAATGGCGGGAATACGACGCCGAGGACACGATCCGATTCTATGCCCTACGCCTGCACGAAACGGGCTTCATCAAGGCGAGTCCGCAGAAGATCATCGCCGACGGCACCGATTGGCGCTTTCTGAACGAGCTCAAACGCGAGCTGAAGGCGTGAACGAAAGAGAGGGAGATTTCCAATGCCGAGCATGCAGACCCGGCGCCGCTTTCTGACCACGCTCTCTCTGGCCGGCGCCGCGGGCCTTGTCCGCCCGCCGCTGGCGTCAGCGGCGGAGGGGGCGCTCGAAACAACGACTGTTCGCATTGCAAAGCTCGGAGCCGCCTGTCTCGCTCCCCAATATGTTGCCGAGGAGCTGCTGCGCGCGGAGGGTTTCACCGATATCCGCTATGTGGATACCCCGCTGGCGGCGATCGGGGAGACGATCGGGCGCGGCGAGGTAGATTTCAGCACTGCCTTTGCGATGGACCCGATCCAGGCGATTGATGGCGGGGCGCCGATCGTCATGCTCGCCGGCGTGCATGTCGGCTGCTACGAGCTATTGGCCAGCGAAGCCATTCGTAGCGTCAAAGAGCTGAAGGGCAAGAGTGTCGGCCTCCAGGGGAGCCCGCCCAATCTGCTGGCTCTGATGGCCGCCCATGTCGGGCTCAACCCGACCCGAGACATTCGTTGGGTGACGAGCACCGACTCGTCGGTCAAGCCGCTTGAGCTGTTCGCGGAGGGCAAGATCGAGGCGTTCCTCGGGTTTGCACCGGAGCCGCAGGAATTGCGCGCCCGTCACATCGGCCATGTAATCGTAAACAGCGCCGTGGACCGGCCGTGGTCGCAATATTTCTGCTGCATGCTGACGGGCAATCGGGAATACGTCCGCAGGTATCCTGTCGCGACCAAGCGTGTATTGCGCGCCGTCCTCAAGGCCGCCGACCTTTGCGCCACCGAGCCGGCGCGGGTCGCACGGAACATCGTGGATCGCGGTTTCGTCGACCAGTACGACTACGCGCGTCAGACGCTGAGCGAGCTGCCTTACGACAAATGGCGGGAGTACGACGCCGAGGACACGATCCGGTTCTACGCCCTGCGCTTGCACGAAGCGGGTTTGATCAAATCGACACCAAACAAGATCATCGCTTTGAATACCGATTGGCGCTTCCTTGACGAGGTCAAACGCGAGCTGAAGGCATGAATATGCGGGCTGCGCTCCTTGTGGCATTGGCGCTAGTGGCGTTCCCGGCACTGCTGCCAGCGCGCGAGGCCGGTGGCGATAAGCGGCTGCCGATGATCGGGCCGGCGCCGACCTTCACTTTGACCTCGCAGGACGCGAAGCCGGTGGCGCTCGCCGATTTGCGGGGCAAGGTCGTGGCGTTGACCTTCATTTATACCGACTGCCCGGACATCTGCCCGCTGCTGACACAAAAGATGGTCGACGTACAGGACGAGCTGGGGGCGAAGTTCGGCGCCAAGATCGCTTTTGTTTCTGTCACCCTAGACCCGGAGCGCGATACACCGGAGGTCCTCAAGGACTATGCTCAATTCTGGGGTGCCAAGCCGGAGGGGTGGAGCTTCCTGACTGGCTCGCTCGAGGCGGTCCGTGACGTGACCCGCCGCTATGGGGTATTCTTCTCGAAGAAGGAGGACGGCTCGGTCGAGCATTCGCAGCTCACCACCCTCATCGATGCCGATGGGCAGATGCGCGTACAATATCTCGGCGCACGCTTCGATCCGGAGGAGTTCAGGCGGGACCTGATCAGCCTCGTCGACAAGGAATGATATCGCCCAACAATCTTCTCGTTGGCCCGGTCGCGCGCCTGCCGTGGCGCGTTCAGAGCAAACTGTTGGTGGCCTTTCTCGCCATCGTGGCATTGCTGATCGCGCTCGGCGCTATCGGGATCTATGAGTTGAGCGCCGTCAACCAACGTACCGAAGAGCTGATCAAGAGCGAACGCAAGATCGCCGCCTATCGTCAAGTCCAGCACGACACGACGAGCCAGCTCTACAGCATCTCGTCGGCGCTGCTGGTTTCGGACGAGCGCACCTTGGACAGCGCGCTGCGTCAACTGAACCAGTTCGGCTACGACCTCGAGCGGCTTCAGTTCGTGGCCAAAGACGAAATCAAATTGCTCGGCAAAGTCAGAGAGGAATACGACCGCTTCATTGCCGTCGTGACCCGAGTCGTTGGGCTGATCCGCAATGGGCGCGTCGAGGAGGCGCGCGAGGCTCAACTGAAGGAGGCGAGACCGTTGGCAAACCGCTTAGAGCGGCTGACCAACGAGCTGGTCAATAAGGCCGAGGCAGATGTGGTGGCGGGGATCGAAGCGAGCGGCCAAGCCTATCACACCTCCCAGACGATCGTCGTCGCTTTCGTGCTTGGCGCCATTGCCCTCGCGCTGATCCTCGGGCGCACGATTTCATTGTCGCTGATCGGGCCGATCCGAGAGATCGACACGAGGCTCAATGAGATCGCTTCCGGCGATTTTACCCAGCGCGTCACGGTGGGCAATCGCGACGAGCTGGGCGCGCTCGCAGCAAACGTCAACCGCACCTCCGAGCAGCTTGGCGATCTCTATCATCAGCTCGAAATGGCAAGCGAGCACAAATCGACTTTTCTCGCCAGCATGAGCCACGAGCTCCGCACGCCACTCAACGCCATCATCGGCTACAGCGAGATGCTCTACGAGACCGCGCAGGATGAGGGGCAGGACGAATTTCTGCCCGACCTCGCCAAGATCCGTGACGCCGGCCGGCACCTTCTCGGCCTGATCAACGACATTCTGGATTTGTCGAAGATCGAGGCCGGCAAGATGGAGCTTTATCTCGAGGAGGTCGATCTCGGCGCATTGGTCGAGGAGGTGCGCTCGATTGTCGAGCCGTTGGCGGCGGCGAATGCGAACGGTCTCGAGATCATCTGCCCGGCGGGGCTCGGCACGTTTCGCACCGACCGGACCAAGCTCAAGCAGAGCCTCTTAAACTTGTTGAGCAACGCCGGCAAATTTACCCACGAAGGCCGCATCAAGCTCGAGGTCAGACCCGCGGATGCCGAAATCTCCTTTATCATCAGCGATACGGGGATAGGCATGACCGACGACCAGCAGGGCCGGCTTTTCCAGGCCTTCAGCCAGGCCGACGCGTCGACGACTAGGCAGTATGGTGGCACCGGGCTTGGACTCGCCATTACCAAGCGTTTTTGCGAGATGCTCGACGGCAATATTGCCGTCGCGAGCACGCCTGGGCAGGGCTCGACCTTTACGATCACATTGCCCAATCGTGGCCGCGTCGCGCTCGCCGCCACCCCGCTACCGGAGGGCGCCGAACATGCTCCTCTCGTGATGATCGTGGACGACGATCCAAACGCCCGCGACCTTCTGGCTACGACGATGCGGCGGGAAGGTTATCGCGTGATCGAGGCGACCGACGGCGCGACCGCGCTGACGCTCGCGCATGAGTGGCATCCTGACATCATTACGCTTGATGTGCTGATGCCTCGAATGGATGGTTGGGCGGTGCTGACCGCCCTCAAATCGGATCTAGAGCTCGCCGAGACCCCGATCGTCATCGTCACCGTGCTCGAGGATCGCAGTATCGCTATCTCGCTAGGCGCCGCCGAGTTTCTGACCAAACCTGTCGACCGCGCCCGCCTGGCCGCGACGATCCGGCAGCATGTCTATGGCAGTGGCGTCGTTCTCATCGTCGATGACGAGCCTGAAAGCCGCCAAATTGCTCGGCGCCACCTCGACAGGCTCGGATGGGAATTCGCCGAGGCCGAGGACGGCACGAGTGCTCTTTTATGGCTGTCGCAGAACCCGCGCCCGGCCATGATCCTGCTCGATCTGCTGATGCCGGGCATGAACGGTTTTGCGTTTCTCGAGGAGACCGCCAAGCGCGTCGAGTGGCAAAACATCCCGGTCGTGATCCTGACGGCGATGCCATTGGATGCGGCCGAGCGTGCGATATTGGCCGGGCGGACGCGTGAGGTGATCGCGAAAGGCGCCGATGACCTCGCACAGGTACTAAGGCAGATATTGGTGCGGTTGCCCAAGGTGACGGAATTGGCCCCGACCACCTGAGGAGGGGAGAGATGGCGAAAATCCTGATCGTCGAAGACAACGAGATGAACAGGGACATGCTGTCGCGTCGGCTCGCCAGGCGAGGCTACGAGATCACGATGGCGGTCGATGGCGAAGAGGGTATTGCCGCAGCAAAGAACCAGACGCCCGACCTCATCCTGATGGATATGAGCTTGCCGGTCGTTAATGGATGGGAAGCAACACGCCGGCTGAAAGCCGATGACGGCACCCGTGCGATCCCGATCATCGGACTTACCGCGCATGCGATGGCGGGCGATCGCGAAAAAGTCATCGAAGCCGGGTGCGACGACTATGACACAAAGCCTGTCGAGCTCCCCCGGCTCCTGAAGAAAATCGAGGCGCTCCTCGCCCGCGCTGGCGAGCGTCCGTGAGCGACAGCCGCGTCGACTACGCAGTAACCGCCGTCCTGCGGCAGGAGGTTGGCGCCCCCGTAGCCGCGGTCATTGGTTTCGTCGATATCCTCCTCGAAGACGCACGCCGGAACGAATTGGCAGAATTCATTCCCGATCTAGAGCGGATGCGCGACGCCGCAGGGCAGCTTTCCGAGCTGATTGCAGAGGTCACCCACTTTTCGCAAGAAGGAGAGCTTACCAACCTTCGCCACGAGCTCCGAACACCTCTGAACGCGATCAAGGGTTACGGCGAACTGCTCGTCGAGGAGGCACAAGACGGAGGACAGGAGGCGTTGCTGAGCGATCTCGGCAAGGTGATCGACCTTGCCGGCCGGCTTCTCGGAGAAATTGACCGGCTTGTGGAGGTCGCGGCGGCGCCGCCGGTCGACATTGTTGGCAACATATTGCAGAAGATAAAGCCTCTGGGCGACGGGGATGGTTCCGCTGCAGATGTGGTCGCGAGCCACATCCTTGTCGTCGATGACAATCCCTCCAATCGCGATCTGCTGATGCGCCGCCTGGGGCGCGAAGGATACCGCGTGACTGCCGCCGAGTGCGGGATTTCAGCGCTCGCGCTGACCGCTGCCGAAGATTTCGACCTCGTATTGCTCGATCTCATTATGCCGGATTTGAGCGGCTTCGATGTGCTTTGCCGCCTCAAGGCCCAGGAAAGCACCCGCTACATTCCGGTCATCATGATTTCGGCGCTTGACGAGCTGGACACCACAGTGCGCTGCATCGCGGCGGGAGCCGAGGATTACCTGCCAAAACCCTTCAATCCCGTTTTGCTCTGCGCCCGCATCAGCGCTTGTCTCGAAAAAAAGCGATTGCTTGACGAGCTGCGCGCCGAGAAGGACCGTTCCGAGGCACTCCTGCTCAATATCCTGCCGCGAACGGTGGTCGATCGCATCAAACAGGGCGCGACGGTTATTGCCGACCGCTTTGAGAATGTGACCATCCTCTTCTCCGATCTTGTTGATTTTACCTCGATCGCCGCAAGGCTTTCACCCGAGGAGACGGTCAGTCTCCTGGAGCTGATCTTTTGCCGTTTTGACACTCTTGCCGCTCGCTACGGGGTCGAAAAGATCAAGACCACGGGTGACGGCTATATGGTAGCGGGTGGGCTTACGGAGGGTCGAACCGACAACGTCGTTGCAACGGCGGAGATGGCGCTCGAAATGCTCGACATCGTCGAGGCGGCCCGACGCGCCGTCGGCGAGCCGCTCCAGCTCCGCATCGGCCTGCACACAGGCGGACTTGTTGCTGGCGTAATCGGCACCTACAAATTTGCCTATGACGTGTGGGGCGATGCGGTAAACACCGCCAAACGCATGGAAACATACAGTCTGCCCGGCCGCATTCACGTCTCAGCCTCGACTCGCGTAGCGTTGGGGGACAGATTTCGATTCGAACCTCGCGGATCGCTTGAGGTTAAAGGCAAGGGCCCGATGGAGACCTATTTCCTCCATCGGCGATAGGCGGTGGGTTCCCATCCGCGCCGTCGCTCCCCCAGCAGCGTTTCATTCGCCGCGTTCGAAACAACCCGCGTCATTGGAAGAGATTTTTGGTTGGTTGGGGTTCCCATCCGCGCCGTCGCTCCCCCAACAGCGTTTCATTCGCCGCGTTCGAAACAACCCGCGTCATTGGAAGAGGTTTTTGGTTGGTTGATCCTGGCAATCGGCAGACCTGATCGGTTGACCAGACTTACCGGTGGTGCTGCGATTTTTAGAGCCGCCCCGAATGCGTGCCGCATCGTCTTCGCCATGGTGGTGGCTCCTCCTTGTGCCGGCTCGAATTTGTCGGGGCTAAGCGGAGTTTCACCGGCTGGAACCCGCGAGCTTATTTAACGCGCCATAACGTCAGCTCCCGGAGAATGCAAGCGTGGTGTCAGCACCGACTGTTCTTCTCCCAAATCGAATTCTGCGACAACCTGATCTATCAATCTGTTGAACGGTTTCGCGGCGCTCGGACACAGGCATCGTCCACCCCTGGGAGACGACGATCATCGCGCGTCTGGGGTGTTGCCGCTCGACCCATAACCCTGCACCGGCTGCACGACCTTGACCT
>Ga0070765_100002961_pt1 | contig 10848 bp, 2 predicted proteins | sample HubBroMetageWFT5_FD_71516 | JGI IMG/M metagenome (GOLD analysis project Ga0070765, IMG submission 71516) | Warmed and freeze-thawed soil microbial communities from the Hubbard Brook experimental Forest, New Hampshire - Hubbard Brook CCASE Soil... | ecosystem: Environmental > Terrestrial > Soil... | reverse complement strand
CTGGGGTTTGATGTTCTCCGCTGGGCTGGAAGGTGGATCGCCGGTCGGCTATCAGGAATCCACCTCATATGTTGTGTCCAAAGACGGATTCAATCCGCAGCAAGGTGGTGCAACGCCTCTCACTGCGCCTTCGGCCGGACCGTATGGAGCCGGCTCGCCGTTCCCTGCGTCGGCCCAATATCCGCTTGGCCTGACACCGCCGGTCGGAGCGGCTGCAGGCCTTTTGACCAATCTTGGGCAAGGCGCCCAGCAATTCGATTTCCCGAACCGTAAGATTCCGAAGACGCAGGTCGCATCTTTCGGGTTCCAGCGCGCACTGCCCGGCAATATGGTTCTGGATGCGAGATGGGCTGCCAACTATGTCACACGCCTGCGCGCGGGCACTACCTGGCTCAACGGAACGCTCACTTACCCTCAGTTGCAGTACGCCCTCAACAGTCCCGACAATCTCAGTCAGCTTGTTCCCAACCCGTACTATCAGGTGGCGGCGGCATCGCCTCCCGGCGGCTGCGGAACTTTTCCCAATGTGCAGGCCATTGCCCTGCTGTTGCCTTACTCGCAGTACTGCTCCGGCAATGGCGCTTCGTTGCTGGGCCAATACAATCTCCCCGTGGGCCGGAACTGGTACAACGGTCTGGAAACCAAGCTCACCAAGCGCACCAGTTTCGGTCTGGAATTCAACCTGTCCTATACCTATTCCAAGACCATCAACGGCGACGGTTACCAGAACGGCTATCCCTACACCGATGCCAACGAGATTCACTGGATTTCGCAATTTGACCGCACGCACGTTCTGGCTGTAACCGGCGTGTATGAACTCCCGGTGGGGAAAGGCCGGACCTTCATGTCGTCGGCGCCTAAGGCGCTGGACTACGCACTGGGCGGCTGGACCCTGGGATGGGTCTTCGCGGCCCAGAGCGGAACGCCCGTCAGTGTGGACAACGGCGACGACAACTACAGCTGTAACAATTGGGCTCCGCCGCACGGAAGCAGAGTGGCTGAATGGATCAATCCTGGCATCCTGAACTGCGCGACTCCTGCACCCAAGGTCGGCGGCACGGGATACACCTACAACACGTATCCCAGCGTCATTCCCTCGGTTCGTAATCCCACGGTTCCGAACCTCGACTTCTCTTTGCAGAAGAGCTTCAAGGTCACCGAAAAGGTGAGCTTCTCGCTCCGCGGAGAAGCCTTTAACGCACTCAATTCGGCATTGCTGGCGGGACCCGATACAACGGTGAGTGCCGGCCCGGCCACTCTGGTGGATAACACCACGACGAACAAAAAATACTGGACGGGCTTCGGAACTGTCGGACCTACTCCAGGAAACCAGTTTCAGCTGAATTTCCCGAGGAACCTGCGGGTCTCGGGCAAGATCATTTTCTAGACGGGCCGAGGCGTGGGCCCGGAATGGAAACCCAAGACGTGCGCACGAACATATTGGTGGAGGGAAGAAGGATGATCACAAGCAAAAGCTCTTCGTGCATGTTCTTTCTGCTGGTAGCGGCGTGCTTGCTGACGCTTGCTTTCTCGACGACGCCGCTCTGGGCGCAAGCCGTGGCGCAGCAGCAGGTAGACTTGTCTTCGGTCTTCAACGTCGCCGGCATCTACACGGATGGAACATCCCCAATCAACGGAGGTCTGGACGGCGGCGGAGCGGCATACTCGTCGATCGCCATGGCGGCGACGGCTCCGCCGAACTCAGGTAGCATCACCGGCGCTGCGCCGTCGTATCCGACCCTCTCGCTGCCACAAACGCCCAACACGATCGTATTTAACTTTGGGCCGACCAATGCGCTGGACGCAGTTTCCGGCTGCACACCCGTCGGACCAAACTGCACCGTCTCGACGGCGGCTGGACCCATCACGCTGCCTTCGGGTGAGTTCACCGTTCTCGAGTTGGTCGGCACCGGCGTGCAAGGCGGTCAGACGGGCAATGTGACGGTGGGTTACACGGACGGCACCAGCGATACATTCAGCCAGGGTTTCAGCGACTGGTTCAGCGGCGGCCCTTACAACATTGGCGAATCGATCGCGCTGCTGATGCCCTATCGCCTCTCGGGCGGCGCCCCTGATAACCGAAACTTTCGTGTCTACAACTACACGATCGCGATCAACGCCACCAAAACTGTTCAAAGCCTCACGCTTCCCAACAACCGCGACATCGTGATTCTCGCTGCGACGCTGGTTGCGATCCCAGGCTTCGCGACCTCTACCGGAGCTCCCAGTGCAACGTCGGTCACTCCCGGCAGTTCGGTTACCGTGCCGGTGACCGTGGCTTCAGAGGCGGGTTACAGCGGAACGGTTACGCTCAACTGCACCGTCTCGCCGGCGATTGCAACTTCGGGGGCGACGGCGCCCGGTTGCAGCTTCATGCCGCCCCAGGTGACCGTCGGAGTAGGAGCGCCGGGCAGTGCGACGCTTACGTTTTCTCCGGCGGCGCCGGCGAAGACCGCGAGTGGCACGAAGACGCCCTCCAATCTGTTTTACGCCTTCTGGCTTCCGATCACTGGACTGGCGCTGGTTGGCTTCGGCCGCGACTCCGGAAGCGCTCGCCGCAAGAAGCTGGTGGGCCTGCTGATCCTCGGGATGTTGCTGGCCGGAGTGATCGCTACCCCGGCCTGCGTGTCCTACACGCACCTCGGGAATGTGGGAACTCCTCCCGGCAATTACACGATCGCAATCACGGGGGTCGATGCGAATGGGTTAACGCAACTCGGCGCTGGTGGGATCGTTACGGTGGCCGTGCAGTAGCGGCAAGGGAGCAGAAACCGCAATCGGCAACTGAACTTCGATTCATTCACGGTCTTCTTCGCCTGGGACACCGGATTGGATCGGAGCTCGTTTCGGCTCATCGCTTCACAGATCTCGCTTCGTACAACTGAGCACAAATCCTGCGTCCGGGAAACACTTGTGGAGGATTTAAAAGTAATGGCCAGCTTTTCTCGGCGCAGATTTCTTGTTCTCACCGCGATGTGTGCCGTCCTTTTGCCTCAGCTCACAACCCATGCTCACGCTCAGCAGCGCCAGGCTCTTCAGACCAGAGCGACGGCGCCGGCGGGCGCGAAGCCGCTGGGGCGAATGCCGGGCTCGCAGCGCCTGGACCTGGCGATCTCTCTTCCGCTGCGTAATCAGGATCAGCTCAACCTGCTGCTGCAGCAACTGGAAGATCCCACGAGTCCTAACTACAACCACTACCTCACCGTGGCGCAGTTCACCGAGCAATTTGGTCCCACCGTCGAGCAGTACCAGCAAATCATCGCCTTTGCCCAAGCCCACAATCTGAAGGTGACGCATACCAGCCCGAATCGCACTTTGCTCAACGTGAGCGGATCGGCGGCCAACGTCGAGCAAGCATTCCAGGTTACGATGCAGATCTACCAGCATCCGACGGAAAACCGCACCTTCTACGCTCCTGACATCGCGCCAACCGTGGACGCGGGCCTTCCGGTGCTCAGTGTCAGCGGACTTACCAACTTCGCGCGGCCCCACCCTTTGCTGAAGCGCGCCCCCGCGGGCGTACACAGTGACCAGACCGGCTCGGGCCCGGGCGGACAGTTTTACGGAAGCGACATTCGCACGGCTTACTACAGCGGACCACTCGCGGGCAGCGGGCAAGCGCTGGCTCTTGCCGAGCTCGGCCAGTGGAATATGGCCGACGTTCAAGCCTACTTCACGAGCGTCAATCAGACTCTCAGTGTTCCGATCGTCACCGAGTTGCTGGGCGGGACAAGCGGAGCGTGCCCGGGCGACTGCGACGACGGCGAAGAGGTGATCGACATTCAGCAGATCATCTCGATGGCTCCTGGGGCCTCGGTCCTGATCGTGTATGAAGACACTACGGGCAACGCCGACATCGATATATTTAACGCCTACGCTACCGACAACATCTCCAAGCAGATGAGTTTCTCTTTCGGCATCGGTGACGGCAATGCTGCCGCCGACGAGAATGCCTTCCAGGAATTCCATGCCCAGGGGCAGAACTTTTTTGTCGCGTCCGGTGACGAAGGAGCGAATCTCGGCGACGGAGGCTGGCCCGGCTACAGCCAGAACGTAACCGACGTCGGCGGCACGGATTTAACCACGGCCAGCGCCGGAGGTGCGTGGGCATCAGAAACCGGCTGGGCCGGAAGCGGCACCGGATGGTGCGACAGCAGCAACAGCGTTACTCCCTGCTACCAGAGTCCTTACGACGCAATCCCGAGTTATCAGGCACCGGTGATTACCTCGCAGAACGGTGGCTCGACGAAATATCGCAATCTCCCGGACATTTCCGCCGAAGCCAACACCGATAACTTCTTTTGTTCGAGCGGGACGTGTCAGGGAGGAATCGGAGGAACCAGCCTTGCCGCGCCTCGCTGGGCGGGCTTTCTGGCTCTGGCCAACGAACAGGCTGCCGCGAACGGCGAAACCGTGGGTTTCCTCAATCCGCTGGTCTATACGATCGGCCAGGGATCCGGCTACGACACGGCATTCCACGACATCACGAGCGGAAGCAATCCCAGCGGCACGAGCGTCCCTTCTGCTTTCGCCGGTTCATTCACCGCCATGACCGGTTTCGATATGGTGACCGGCTGGGGGACACCGAACGGTTCGGGGATGATCGATGCGCTCGCGCCAACCTCGACGGCGAATCCATATTTCACGCTGGCGGCCTCGCCGAGCACTTTGAACCTCACTCCGGGCGGCACTCCGGGAACAGCGACAATCTCGCTGACTGCGGGAAATGGTTTTACGGGCAGCGTAACGCTGGCCGCAAATGCCCTCGGTTCGCCGGGAGTAACCACCAGCTTCAACCCGGCTTCGATTTCAGGATCTGGCACGTCAACCTTGACCGTCACCCCTGCCAGCGGCATTCCCGCCGGAACTCTCATGCTCGTCGTCACCGGCACGAGCGCGGGAGGCATCCAGACTCAGCCCGCTTTCGTGACGCTTGACCTGCCGGATTTCGCTCTCTCGGTTACGCCGAGCACGATCTATCTCAACCAGTCTTCGACCGCGAGCCCCACGGTCACGGTGAATTCGCAGAACGGCTTTAGCGGGACGGTGAACTTATCGGCAAGCGCCCTGCCCACCGGCGTAACCGGATCGTTCAGCCCGACGAGTACAACCACGACGAGCACGATGACGCTGACGGCGAGCGCCACGGCCGAAACTGTTTCGAACGATTATCTGACGGTCAGCGGCACGTCCTCGGGTACATCGGGGACGATCTCTCCGCTTAACTCGCCCTATACGATTCTTTCCGTGAGTGCGGCCACGGGCACCGGCGGATCCGGAACGCCGGTCGATCTTTCTTCGGCGTTTAATCTGCCGGGCATTTACGCCGACGGCATCACCTTCGGCACCGGGATGGACGGTGCGGGATTCGGCTACTCTTCAAACCTGCTGACTCCGAATCGAATTCTCAGCGGAGTCCAGTTCAACTTCGGCCCCGCGAACACGACGAACTGCAGCACTTCGCCCGCGTGCACCAACGATGTTGTCTCCGCAGCGGGTCAGGTAATTTCACTGCCCGCAGGACAGTTCACCACTCTGCAACTGATGGCCACGGGCATCGACGGCCCAGTCTTGTCGCAGACCTTCACCGTAACTTATTCCGACAATACGACGAGCACTTTCACCCAGAACTTTAGCGATTGGTGCAGCTGCAGCGGGAGTACACCAGGCCCGGGGCAACAACCCGGCGAGTCTTACGCGGTGGTCATGCCTTATCGGGATGGAGCCAATGGCGCGCCGGATCAACGCGTATTCAATCTCTACGCGTACACGTTCGTTCTGAACAGCGGCAAGACGGTGAAAAGTCTGACGCTGCCGGCTCAGCCGAAGAACGGCGTCGTAGTAGTGCTGGCCGCAACCCTGACCACGCAGAGTCTTGGGACACAGCTCAGTCTCTCGTCGCAATACAACGTGGCGGGCATCTACACCAACGGGACAACCTTCCCCGCGACTGGCGGCATGGATGGCGGAGGCAACGGGTGCACGCAGTCAAGCGGCTGCGCGGACGGATATTCGGCGCAGCAGCTCGGTCTCTCTTCGACCGCCCCGGTGCTGACTCTTAAACAACTCCAGTATGCCTTCGGACCCGTGAATACCAGCAACTGCACGACCGCGTGCGCGCTGGACGAAATCAACATCAACCCCGGAGTGACCATCCCACTGCCTTCGAACCAGCAAACGTCTTACACCACGCTGACCATGCTGGGCACAGGGGTCCAGGGCAGCCACACCGGCACAGTCACCGTCAATTACACGACCGGCTCGGCGCAAACGTTCAACCAGAAATTCAGCGACTGGTGCAACTTCGGCAGCAATCAGTACGAGAGCATCGCCGTCAGCGGCATGAGCCGCATCAACAGCGACGGCACGCTGAACACAATCGCGAGCTGCAACCTCTACGCCTACACCTATTCGCTGGACTCCACCAGAGTGGTGCAGAGTATTGCTCTGGCCAACACCGACTCCACCAACTTCTCGATCGTTGCCGCAATCACGTTGTCAGGGAATGCTGCGGGTACGGCGGGCTTCACTTTGTCCGCGAATCCCACCACCGTGAGCGTTCCGCAAGGGGGCACCAACACCAGCACGATCACGGTGAACCCTTCGAACGGCTTCGCGGGCAGTGTGAGCTTGGCAGCTTCAGGATTGCCCGGCGGTGTCACCGCATCGTTCAGCCCGACCAGCGCGACTCCGACGACTTCGAGTGTGCTGACACTGACGGCGGCAAGTTCCGCGGCTACTGGCGGACCAACGACCGTGACTGTGACAGGCACGTCCGGCGCTTTGACCCAAACCACGACGGTCGGGGTCACGGTGACTGTATCCGCGCCGGCGAGCTATTCGCTCTCGGCCGGAGCGGCCAGCCCGTCATCGATCAGTCCCGGCGGCACGTCGTCGGCCACGGTGACGATCACGCCCGCCAACAGCTACACCGGAACTGTGAACCTTACCTGCGGCATTTCACCGGTAGTCACACCGGCGGCGAGCTGTTCCTTCGGCAGCACGACTCCCGTGACTGTGACCAGTTCCGGAGGAACGGCGACACTGACCTTCTCGACTGTCGCTTCCTCCGCCATGATGTCGCGCAAATCAACCTCGCTCTACGCGTTGTGGCTGCCCCTGCCCGGCCTCGCTCTGATTGGCTTGCGCCTCGGTTCCAGAGGCGGTCGTACCAAAAAGGTGCTGGGCCTGCTCCTCCTGTGGATGATCCTGGCCAGCCTCATCGTTCTTCCCGCCTGCGGATCGGGTGGGAAGGGCGGCGGGGGCGGCACCAATCCTGGAACTCCAGCCGGAACTTACACGGTCACGATTACGGGTAAAGACTTGAATGGCGTGATCGAATCCAACACCCCTCCGTCAATCATCGTTACGGTGAACTGACACGGAATCACCGGATGTTGTACAGCGGAGTTCTATCCTCGGAGGACTCGCGGCAAGACGCGGGAGACTTATGAAGCGCATTTCTGCAGTTCTGATTTCACTTGCCTGTGTTCTCTCGCTCGCTGCCGCTCACGCGCAGACCGCCGACAAGCCCGACCTCAGCAAACAGCCGACGCTCTACGTCGTTGGCTATGCTCACCTCGATACGGAATGGCGATGGGAGTATCCGCAGGTCATTGACGAATATCTTCTCAGGACCATGGAAGATAATTTCAAGCTGTTCGACAAATATCCTCACTACATTTTCAACTTCAGCGGTGCCAATCGCTATCGCCTGATGAAGGAGTACTATCCCGCCGACTTCGCCAAGCTGAAGAAGTATGTCGACGAAGGAAGGTGGTTCCCTGCCGGCTCGTCGATGGAAGAAGGCGACGTGAACGCGCCCAGCGCCGAGGGCATCATCCGGCAAGTTCTCTACGGTAACGACTGGTTTCGCAAAGAACTCGGCAAGGCTAGCGCGGACTATATGCTGCCCGATTGTTTCGGATTTCCCGCGTCGCTGCCGACGATTCTCGCGCACTCCGGCGTGAAAGGATTTTCCACGCAGAAGCTGGTTTGGGGATCATCGGCTCCCGGCGGCGGCACTGAGTCGCTGGAGAAAACTCCAGAGGGCACGCCATTTAATGTCGGTGTGTGGGTTGGCCCCGATGGCGAGGGTGTGCTCGCCGGCCTGAATCCTGGAAGTTACGGTGGGGGCATTTTCTCCGATCTCAGCAAGCCTTTGCCGCCCGCGCCGCCCAACCCCGCGATTCAGGACATTCAAAATAAACTCCAGGCGCTTCAGCCCAAACTGGAGGAAGCGCGACGCGCCGGGAAACCTCCCGATCCGAAAGATTTCGAACAGTACATCAGTCTCCGCACCGAGCAGGAGGCTCTCAACAGGTTCGAGAGCGACCAGCATCTGGAGATTTTTCAGGATGATTGGGCCGCGCGCGTAGAGAACAACGGCAAAATCAGCGGCGTATTCACTGACTACCATTACTACGGCACCGGCGATATTGGCGGGAGTCCGCGCGAGGAGAGCGTCAAGCGGCTGGAAGCCATCGTCACGCAAGGGACAACGACGCTGCCTCAAAACGGATTCTTCTTCCGCGGCCAGCGCAACGAGCAGCCTCCCGTAAAGGTCGGCGATGGTCCGGTGCACGTGATCTCCTCCAATGCTGAGCAGATGTTCCTCGACATCACGCCCTCCCAGGCTGCCGGACTTCCGCGCTACACCGGAGAGATGGAGTTGACCAACCACTCCGCCGGTTCGCTGACCTCGCAGGGCTATCAGAAACGCTGGATTCGAAAAGAAGAATTGCTCGCCGATGCCGCGGAGAAGAGTTCCATCATGGCGGAGTGGCTGGGCGCGCGGCCTTATCCGATGCAGCGGTTGAATGATGCATGGACTCTGGCGATGGGCGGCCACTTCCACGACATCGCCGCCGGTACCGCCACGCCGAGAGCCTACGAGTTCGCCTGGAACGACGACGTAATCGCAATGAACCAGTTTGCCGGAGTGCTGAACAACGCCACCGAAGCCGTTGCCGCGGCGCTGAACACGGAGACGAAAGCCATTCCGCTGGTGGTCTTCAATCCGTTGAACATCGCGCGCGAAGATCTGGTCGAGGCCAGTGTCGATTTTCCCGGCGGCATGGCGAGTGCGGTGCATGTTTCCGGTCCGGACGGCAGGGAAGTTCCGGCGCAGATTTCGAACGGCAAAGTCATCTTCCTGGCCAAGGCTCCATCTGTGGGCTACTCGGTGTACGAGGTCGTGCCTGGCGCTGGCGACTCCGCTTCGACGCTGCAAGTCTCCGAGAACTCGCTCGAGAATCAGTACTACCGGGTGAAGCTGAATGCCGATGGCGACGTCGCCAGTATTTTCGACAAATCAATCGGCAGGGAACTACTGGCCGCGCCCGCGCGTCTGGCGATCTCTTACGACAACCCGCGACAGTGGCCGGCGTGGAACATGGACTGGGATCAGGAACAGGCCCCGCCCAAAGCATATGTGAGCGGCCCGGCGAAGGTTCGCATCGTCGAAAATGGTCCGGCGCGCGTGGCCGTTGAGGTTTCCCGTGATACGGCCGGATCACACTTCGTGCAGACCATCCGCCTCTCTGCGGGGGATGCGGGAAAGCGAGTCGAATTCGGAAACGCCATCGACTGGAATACGAAAGAGTCCAATCTGAAAGCGTCGTTCCCGCTTGCCGCTAAGAATCTGATGGCCACTTATAACTGGGACATCGGAACGATTCAGCGGCCGAGTGCGGAGCCGAAGAAATTCGAAGTCCCATCGCACCAGTGGATCGATCTCACTGACATGAGCGGCGAATTCGGCGCGACAATTCTCACCGACTGCAAGAACGGATCCGACAAGCCGAACGACAACACAATTCGGCTCACGTTGATCCGCACCCCGGGCACGCGCGGCGGATATACGGATCAGGGCACGCAGGATATCGGGCATCACGAGTTCATGTACGGTATCGCCGGACACGCTGCCGGCTGGCGCGACGGTCAGACTGACTGGCAGGCGCAGCGACTGAATGATCCCCTGATTGCTTTCGAAACACCGAAACACACGGGCGAGTTGGGGCGTGAATTTTCTTTGCTGAGGGTCAGCAGTTCCCGCGTTCGAGTCCTCGCCCTGAAAAAAGCTGAACAGAGCGATGAGGTCATCGTCCGACTCGTGGAACTGGACGGAAAGCCGCGGCCCGACGTGCAAATATCGTTCGGGGCGCCCATCACCTCCGCGCGCGAAGTCAACGGCCAGGAGCAGCCGGTGGGAACCGCGACGGTGAATGACGGCGTTCTCGCCACATCGTTCTCCGCCTATCAGCCGCGCACCTTCGCCGTCCGTCTGGCGTCGTCCCAGACCAAAGTTGCCGCTGTGCATTCCACTCCGCTCGCGCTGCGCTATGACCTCGCGACGGCCAGCAATGACGGCACGCACTCAGCCTCTGGCTTCGACGCCGACGGCAACGCACTGCCGGCCGAGATGCTGCCCGCGCAACTCACTTTCAACGATGTGCAATTCCAACTCGCACCGGCGAAGACGGGTTCTCCGAACGCGCTCGTAACGAGGGGCCAGACGATTCAGCTGCCAGCAGGCCGGCACAATCGTCTGTATGTGCTGGCAGCCTCTGCGCAAGGCGACCAGAAAGCGACATTCGTTGTGGGCGGCAAGAAAGTTGACCTGAACATCCAGGACTGGGGCGGATTCATTGGCCAGTGGGATAACCGGCAGTGGTCGGGCGATGCCGCTCGCGATAACTACGGCAAGATGGCTGGCCTCACTCCGGGGTACATCAAGCGCGCCGACCTGGCTTGGTACTGCTCGCATCATCACGACGCGGCAGGAAAAAATATAGCTTACGGCTACTCCTATCTCTTCGCGTACGCGATCGATCTGCCGGCCGGGGC
>Ga0070765_100002958_pt1 | contig 10852 bp, 9 predicted proteins | sample HubBroMetageWFT5_FD_71516 | JGI IMG/M metagenome (GOLD analysis project Ga0070765, IMG submission 71516) | Warmed and freeze-thawed soil microbial communities from the Hubbard Brook experimental Forest, New Hampshire - Hubbard Brook CCASE Soil... | ecosystem: Environmental > Terrestrial > Soil... | reverse complement strand
CAAAGGACACCGCCAAAAGGCATGTGCCGACGAAGGTTCCAGATCGGATAATGGCTGCTAAAAAAACCCGTAGAATTCGCGCCCGCCGAACTCGACGCAAAGTGCTAAGAGCGATATCCATATCGATGCGTGGCTGGAACAACGCTAAAAATCTGCTGGTCCGTTGTTTCCAGCAAATCTTTTGTTGGAGACTTACTTTTCTTTTGCTCGCTTCAGTTGGCATATCGCATCGGAGCCATGGTCAATGGGTGCCGCCTGCTGAGCTTCGAAATGTGCCTGTCCTGGACGATTGCAAAATGACAAAGCACGGCATCGGAGTCGCTGTTCAGCCGAACGTGTTCTACCCGAACGGAGCAATCTTTCTGTGTCCGGAACGCGAACGAGAGATTGACGCTCGGCATCCTGGCGCATCGCGATTCTTCCTGATCCATGAGTATGGCCACTTGGCGATGCGGGCGCGGGAAGAAGCAGTTGCTGACGAGTGGGCGGCGAAACAACTGGCAGCAGTGCCGGCTGAGCGAAGCACCTTGCGTGCGGTTCTCTTACACTTCGTCGACCAGGGCGTGTTTTTTGATCCGCTTTACGGAACCGGTTTTGATCGTGCTTTGCGAATAGCCCGCGCTGCCGGAATCGCAGAAAGGGAGTGGCCGACCCAGCTTGTCGCATATGCGAAATCCTTAGAGGCCAAGGCAGCGAACGGAACCAAGTTGACTCTTCGAAGGCCGGATGGATACACGAACGCAGCGCAGATGATTATCTATCTTGATCAGCAACCCATCGGCTTTCTGAGTACCGTGGACGAGGACGAGCCACTGGAGCTGCCAAAATTGGCTCCAGGGCGGCACTTTGTCCAGGCGCTCCAAGTCTGGCTCTATCACACCGAACCATCGGGCATAAAGTCGGAAGTCGCCCGCGGGTTGCAAGCGGGAATCGAATTCGAGTCGACAGGCAAGAACCACCTTGCGATCGATTTTCGATTCGACGGCGACACACTGGCGATCCGAATCGAGGAGCTGCCCTAGCCCGCAAAAAATCGCGCGCGATCAGAATCGACGCGCACATTGCGGGCTAGAAAGTCAAGAAGTCACGAGTTCAGGAGTTGCAGAGTATGGCTAGTGGCTAGTGGCTGGGAGCTAGAGGCTAGTGATACGGCTCCACGGCCTTGCGCGAAGATTGAAAACGTCAGTCCGGCTGCCAGGTTTGCAACCAAGGCTTTGCCATGGGGAACCAACGGTGACTCGGTCTAGCTAGCCACTAGTCACCAGCCACCAGCCACTACTTCAGGCAGCCAGAAATCCGCGGTTCATTGACCGGAGTTTTTCGACCGCGCGTGGAATAACGTGAAGCGCCTGATCAATCTCCGCCTCAGAATTAAATCGGCTGAAGGAGAATCGAAGGCTCCCGCGAGCACGCTCATTCGAATAACCCATTGCCCTTAATACATGCGACGGTTCCAAGGAACCCGCTGTACAAGCTGATCCCGCGGAGCAACAGATTCCCTTTTGATCCAGAAGCATGAGCATGCCTTCGGAATCAATACCTTCAATCGCGAGGTTCGACGTGTTCGGCAGGCGGTGTTTTCGATGACCATTGACCTGAACAGAAGGAATGGCGTCGAGGAGCCCTTGTTCGAAACGATCGCGCAATGCCTTGACCCGAGTGTTTTCGTCCTGAAGCGCGGAGGAAGCAATTTCAGCTGCCTTCCCAAGGGCGACGATGGAGGCCGTATTTTCGGTGCCACCCCGCTTCTTATTCTCTTGGCCACCACCGATGAGGTACGGATTGAATCTGGTCTTCCGATTGATGTACAACGCCGCAACTCCCTTCGGCGCATGTAGCTTATGGCCGGAAAGTGAGAGGAAGTTGAGCGGAAGCCGGCGTAGATCAATGTCGATTTTTCCGACAGCCTGAACTGCGTCCGTATGAAAAACCGTTCCCTTCGAGCGGCAAATTTCAGCGGCTTCTTCGATTGGGAATAGGACCCCGGTCTCGTTGTTGGCCCACATGAGCGAAACAATCGCGGTGTCATCCCGAATGGCTTGTTCGAGCTCTTCCAGGTCGATCAGGCCCTCAGAATCAACGTCGAGCCAGGTGACTTCATAGCCCCGCCTGGCTAGGGCTTCGGCATGTTTAACGATCGCGCTGTGCTCCACTCTGCTAGTCACCAGGTGCTTACGGTCCCGGTCGAGAAGCAAAGCGGATTGAATTGCACTGTTGTCGGACTCCGTCCCGCAGCTGGTGAAGACGATCTCGGACGGTTCGCATCTCAACAAATCCGCGATTTGCTCTCGTGCGAAGTTTACTGCTTTCGCCGCCCGTTTACCGAACGAATACGCACTAGACGGATTCCCGTACTGATCTTGCAGGAACGGCAACATTTGTTGCAGCACCTCGGGATCGATCTGAGTCGTGGCGTTATTGTCGAAGTAAATCATAAAACAGCGTTACCTGGTCGCGATCTCAGGATTCTTCGGCGCCGGCGTCTTGTTTTCCCCACCCTTGTCTCCGAGTACTTCTCGCCATTTCAGGTAGAGGTTTCTGATATAGAGAGGCAGAGGCGCTAGCGTCATGATCACCCCGACGGAATCTCGCCGGTAGAAGGCGAAATAGCTTAGCGCCAATATGCTGCCCAAGAGGCTGCACTCCCAGAACCCAATTGGGATAATGCTTTTTTTCGCGCGTTCCGAAGCGACCCATTGGAGGAAGAAGCGGATTGAAAAAACTGCGCTTCCCGACCATCCCACGATTTTCCAGGGCGTCACGACGATGAATGCTGACAGAGCTGAATGGGCCAACCACTCCATTCAGCCATATCGCATCGATTCGCCGGGTTGACAAGCTAGCCTGCATCGCGCAGAAATCCTTAGAGATTTGTGCGCGATACAGGCTGTGGCAGCCGAACTCTCCGGCTACGCTGGAAAAATTCCGCCGCTTTTTGAAGATAGGAGTTTTAAAGCAGTTCGTTTCGATTCATTTATTTTAAAACAGGCTCTTAGACTGACGCGCAGCGTCTGTTTAAGAGCTTTCTAGGCCGCAATGAGCTCGTCGCTTCGGCTTTTCCGTGATTTTTGCGGGCTAGAGTTAAAGTTTGCGAACCGGCTCAAGATCGGGGGACTTTGGCGATGGGGAGGGAGGTTTGACACGATGGTCGCCGCCATCATCCTCTCCCTGGTGCGGATCGAAAAAGAGGTCGAACGCGAGGAACAAGGCCTTCGAATGGCGAGCAAACCAAAGGTTGAAAACCGGTATTGGAACGATCGTCAGGGTCAGAACTAGCCAAATGGGCAACCGCGCCCAGAAATCCAGCACCAGGTAAATAACGAGGCCGAGTATTGCCGCGACGCCATAGTTGATCGCGAAGATCGAAAGCAGGAAATATCCAGGCTCACGCTCAAATGGGTACCCACAGCGCGGGCAACCGTCGAGCGGCATAAACCAATCCCGCAGACTGCGCACCTGCCGCCACGGAATGAACATTGGTCGTTCTCCGCACGTTGGACATTTCAACCTGAGGGCATTCTCCATCATCCAGGCAAAGCGCCTTAGCGAGTACTCTGGCGGTCCCGTATGACCTTTGGGGGAACCCATGGATCAAGCCTAGTCGCGAAGCGAACCGATGCAAGCAAGTTGAATCGTTATCGCCATAGGCGAAAGCAATTGTGACGCTTCAAAAAAGAGTATTGGGAAACCGCAAACATCAGGCCGACATCTTGCATAGACGGAATCCTTCTGAGATTGTATAGAGCCATCTGGTACCATGAATAAAAATCCTCTGAACAAGGGAGTTTTAACTGAGAACTCCATCGGCATTGGCACGGTAACCGCAGAGATGATAGAGGCTCGTGCGCGTGAATTGGCCGTAATCGCAGGTCGCGTTTCTCGGCGACCGTCCCGGATTGATTATGAACAGGCCAAACGGGAGCTAACGGGCGAACCTGAGATGGATGTTCAAGAAGCTGCTTTGGAATTGATACCCGAATCAGAACGCTGGGATCCTGTGCCAGGCTCGACTGGACGCCACACGCAGGATTCGTTCGGTGAAGACGAGGATAGCGAAGGACGGAGTGAGAGTGCGCAGCTTGTCGAAGAAGGAATCAAAGAAGCGGAGCACGATCAGATGCTTCGAGCAGCCCGGGCAGCCCAGCAAAGGGATCGACGCGAATCGTGAGGTAGCCACCTTTCGGGCAAAGTCCTTAGCGTAACTCAGGAAAAGTTTTCAATAGGCCGACGACGAGAAGACGCAGGGGTGCCGGATTGCCAACCGTCGCGCCTTCCCAGCCGTAGTGCAAATGTTCAGTTTTGCCCTCCGCCCTGCTCCCCTGTATCCTCGGGCACCGTCTCGCCCTCTTTAACTATCATTGGCTTGTCTATGGTGCCCCCGAAAGTTCCTTCAGGAACGATTTTTACTTTGACATCTTCGGTACTTTTCTTATCCGACTCTTCTTTATTTGGTTCTGTACTCATCTTAGCTGGGGTTGTTGGTGTTCACAGCAGAGCAAAACCCAATCGCGCTCGCGTTGCTTGGAATGCCTGCAAGTCTGAGTGTCAGCTTATAATACGCTGAATCAAGGGCTTTCTGCCATACGCCAGGATTCGTACGAAGCTTACATAAAGTGGATGGCCGAGCTGCGGACCTAAGCGCCGAAGTCGCGACCGGATTAAAGCCTGGGGTGGAGCGAAGCGGAACCCCAGGAATGGGCATGGTCTGCGAGCAAGCGCTGCAGGCGCGGCTAGAGATTAGGTTCGGGGTTGCCCGTTGCAGAGCATATCTTCTCGCGCCTTCAGCGCTCGTCCGCTCTTAAATCGGTTCCTGGGGTTCCGCTTCGCTCCACCCCAGGCTCTAGTCCGCTCGCGTCTTCGGCGCTGAAGATCACCGCTTCGTTAAGGACGCTGCGCGTCTAAGAGCAGGCCTTGAAATAGAGGGATCGACCAAGCTGTTTGAAACTCTTTTCTGAAAAAGAAACGTGATCGGGACTAAGACTGGCACTGGCACTCTGCTCATTGACCGAACGAGAATGAGCGGGAGATTATATTCAAACTATGCAGGCCGTTGGTAGACAGCATCGTGTCCTGGTGACGGGGATGGGAGTTGTTTCTCCCCTTGGGTTAGATCTGAGTTCAAATCTCAGATCTCTTGTGGATGCGAGTGACGCGGTGGCCCGGGTGAGAAACTTTGACGTAACAAAAACCCGATGCAAAACAGCCGCCCAGATTCCTGATGGATGCCTGGAGGACGCGCTGGGGCGCCGGCGTAGCCGTTTGCACCGAGGCGCCCGAATGGCGGGGATGGCTTTGCGGGAAGCCTGCGATTCGGCTAAAGGCTCAACACCTGAGTTAATCGTGGTTGGTACTACAAGCGGAGGGATGAGTTTTGGAGAAACCTATTATCGGCGTTTACTGGCGACCAAATCCCGAAAGGGTCTCGCTCGGCTGGTGGGAAACTATACCCCTCAGAAATCGATACTCGACGCACTCGAGGCTAACCGTTTGCGGATTCCGGCCCAGATTGTTGCCAACGCGTGCTCGTCCGGTTCCAATGCGATCGGGCACGGATTTGAACTTGTCAGGCACGGGCTGCGCACTTGCGTTGCATGCGGAGGCTACGATACACTGTGCGAACTGGTATTCGTTGGCTTCGATTCTCTCCAAGCTGCCACGCCGGAGAAAATTCGGCCGTTCGACAAGAATAGAAGTGGTTTGGTCTTGGGCGAGGGTGCTGCCTTTCTGATCTTGGAGTCTGAACAATACGCGGTACATCGCGGCGCAATGGCGCTCGCGGAAATCGTCGGCTACGGAGTCTCCACCGATACCTATCATCTGACCCAACCTCATCCGTCCGGCATCGGTCCGAAACTTGCAATGCAGCGAGCCCTGGAGTCGGCCGGGTTGGCAGCGGGTGCCATCGACTATGTGAACGCGCACGGGACGGCAACTGTTTTCAACGATGCGACCGAAGGTGCTGCGATTTCGGAACTCTGCGGGCGAGTGCCAGTCAGTTCGACCAAATCTATGATGGGGCATGCCTTAGGGGCGGCTGGCGCAATTGAAGCGGCGTTCTCCGTGCTGGCCTTAAGCGAACAGTTTCTCCCACCAAATATCAACTTTGTTGAACCGGATCCAACCTGGAAGTTTGAAGTCATCGGTAATAATTCCAGGGTGGCGCGCGTTAACCACGTCCTCTCGAATTCGTTTGGGTTCGGCGGCACAAATGCCACGCTGGTTTTGAAGAGCGTATGAATTTATTCATTCAGGGAATCGGAGCCGTCACACCGTTGGGTCCGACTGCGCTTCAGACATGGCTGCCACTCTGCGAGGAACAACAGGCGCCCAAAAGGCTCATGGCAAACGCCGTGACGGACCGGAAATATTTCGCGTGTATGGTGCCGGGGAAGTTTGTTTCCGAGGCTGCTCGTCAGCCCCGACTACGGCGGTCGGGAACAATTTCTCTCCTGGGCGCTGCTGCGGGATTCGATGCCTTCGCCGACGCCGGATTGAAACCTGGCGGCGACCTGAGTGATCGAATCGCCGTTGTGTTCGCGATCTGTTCGGGCGGTATCAATTACACCCGCCGGCTTTATCATGAGATCGTGACCCAAGGAGCGAACGCCGCGAGCCCGCTCCTTTTTCCAGAAACCGTTTACAATGCCGCGGCAAGCCACCTCGCGGCGCTCCTGGATGTGGACGGACAAAGCTATACCTTGGTGGGAGACTCTTCGGTAGGATTGAGTGCGCTTCACTTTGCAACCGAACTCCTCATTATGCAACCAGAGCTCGATCGCTGCCTGGTGGTTGGCACTGAGGAAGCGGACTGGTTATTGTCCGACGCGTTTGCCAGCTGGCGCATGGCGACAAATCAGGATCGGTTCGAGGTTTACGGCCGGACCTACGGAACAATTTTTGGAGAGGGCGCGGCTGCGCTTTTGATAGGACGAACCGGAACTTTGGAGATTTCTCACTCCTCGCCGGGCCTGCCATTTTTTTCCGTTCGGGACAGCGAGTCGGTTGCCGCGGAGCTGTTTGGCAACCTGCTGATCGAGGAACCACCTGAAATGATTGTGAGTAGCGCAAATGGCACCTTTGCCGATGAAGTTGAGTGCAAAGTGTTCGGCCGACTCTCCCCATTGATCCCCGTCTATGCTCCCAAGCCCGCCGTAGGGGAGGCGCTCGGTGCGAGCGCATTGTTCCAGGTCGCGGTCGCCGGTCTGGCACTCCGTCATCAACAGCTGCCGGGCACACTCTGCGCCGGCTTCAAACTCCAGAGCGTTAATCGCGAAACACGCTCATTAGTAGCTTCTAGCGCGTTGGTGACCTGTGTCGGGTTTAACCAGCAGGTAAACGCGGCGAAATTGCGCCTGACTTAATCCCCGTATTGATCCCGTTCCCCGTTTAAGCAATACTGGCAATCTATGCCAAGTAAGCCGGCTCCGCTCAGCCGATCGACAGCCGTTGAAGATTACCTTGAACAGATCCTCGATCTGATCAATACGAAAGGTTACGCGAGAGTGGCCGACATTGCTCAAGGCTTAAAGATCTCCCAAGCGAGCGTCACTAATATGGTCCAGCGATTGGATGCTGAAGGTTTGCTGAAGTACGAGAAGTATCGCGGCTTGGTTCTGACCACGGCTGGAGAAACATTGGCTCGTAATATCATGAAGCGTCACCAGCTTCTGAGCGATTTTTTGCGCATGCTTGGCATCGATGAGGAAGTCATTTATCACGATGTCGAGGGGATGGAACACCACATAAGTCCTCAGACGCTACGTGCCATCGAAGCTCTCCGATCGCAGTTGCAACAGCACCCGAAGTTAGTTGCTCAGATTAAATCGCAAGCTCATGGCAGCTGAACGACCACTCCGAAACGGCCGGAGCAACGGATTTTTGGCTCTAATCGCGGTTGCCGCGGCCTTGGTTCTTTCCGGATGCGAAACCACCCAGGATGAGTTCAGCCGATCCCAGGCCGCCATTAACCAGACGATCGCCTATGAGTCTCCAGGAAACTACTTCGTGGGAAGGCGATTCTACCGGAAGTACTATTTCTTCTGGGGTTACATTCGCCAGCCGCGTCAGCCCTGGAGCACGGCCAGGCTCGTCATGCTTAACGAGCAGAGAATGATCGCTCCTGACCGGCAGGCGAATAAGGCCGGATTTGACAATAATTTTGAATACCGCCTCCAGGGATACTTTTCCGGGCAAACGGTCTACGAGCCTGCTTCGAACAGCTTTTATCCCGAGTTTGTCCTGACGGGATATAAACTCATTTCGGATCATCCTCCCCAAATTTTTCGGGATCCAAAGGCACTTGATTCCGATCGACTTTCTATCGACAAACCCCAGTAAGCTGAGAGATTCTTACCGCTTGGGAACGGTTAAGGTCTATGGGCGACACAGATAGGTTCGAACACTTCGTAATCACCCGCCGGGCTGACGGTTCGCTGTGGGAACTGGGCCGCGGCGCGATGGGCGTAACATACAAAGCCTTCGACACGAATCTTCGTGCGGACGTCGCGCTAAAGGTCATCAATTCGTACTATTTAAACAGCGAAACCGCACGCCAGCGTTTTCTTCGGGAAGCAAGGGCGGCTGCTAGCTTGCGGCACCCGAATGTCGCTACGGTTTTCCACCTCGGTAGCTCAGAAGGTGCATTCTATTATGCGATGGAGTATGTCGAGGGCGAGACCGTCGAGCGGCGCGTCCAGAGAGAAGGGCCGCTGCCATCAGACCTCGCTCTCAGAGTCACTCGTCAGGTATCGCGTGCATTGATTGCTGCTGACCGTCAAAAATTGGTGCATCGGGATATCAAGCCATCCAATGTCATGTTGGTCATTGACGAAGATGAGGACCATCTGCTGGTGAAGGTGATCGACTTCGGTTTGGCGAAGTCCCTGGTCGCCGCGGCGGATCAATCCGTAACCGTATCGATGGGCGGATTTGTCGGTACGCCGCACTTTGCGAGCCCGGAGCAACTGGAAGAAAAGGAGATAGATATCCGGTCTGACATCTATTCCCTAGGCGCGACTCTCTGGTTCATGCTCGCGGGACGGCCTCCGTTCCAGGGCTCGATGGCCAGCGTCATCAATCAGCATTTGAACCAACAGTTGCCGTCCGACGTCCTCGTGAAGCTACATCCGCGGATCGCGGCGCTTCTGGAGAAAATGCTGGCGAAGCGTCAAGAGGACCGATTTCAGTCTCCTTCGGAGCTGAAACGGGAACTCGATGATATTTTGAGCGACTTGAAGGGGCAATCGCCGACTCTCGCGCCGATGAGGCCGCCTGGCATAGCGACCAGTCATCCCGCCGGTGCGGCGACAGTCGGAGGAACGAGTACTTCCGGCTTTGCCACGGGCCAATTGATTCGCAACCGGTACCAGATCATCGGCCAATCACCTTTCGATAAGAATCTGTTCAAGGCGAAAGATCTGCATTCAAATCGCGTCATCGCGCTCCGGCCTATTCCCCTGGCCATCAGATACGAAGCGACGCGGCTCGATTTTCTAAGGCAAGAGATCGAACGGCTCCGAACGATACATCATCCGAACCTCCTGGAAGTACTTGGGCTCGAGGCTTATGACCGGGGATTGTTTATAGTCAGCGAATGGATTAAAGGCTTCTCGCTTCAGGACCTTCTGCGCGCTCGTCGCGAGCTTGCGTGGGAAGAAACCCTTCGTCTTACGAAGCCGCTTGCCAAAGTTCTGGATTTTGCCGCGGACCGCAAACTGCTGGCAGGCAGGGTGTCGTTGCGGAAGATTTTCGTGGAAATTCCGAACCTCACGGAGGAAGCTGTCGAGACCCAACGCATACCGGTCTCGAGCTGGCCGCCGTTTATCGTCAAAGCAGACGCGTTGAGCCTCGGTCGAACCTTACCGGAATTTCTAGCGGAACCTACTCAAACAATTGTTGATGCGGGCGGCTTCGATTTTCCGGCAAACCACGTTCAGCAGCTTGCCTTGGTAGTTTATGAACTCCTGGGCGGGGTGAACCCGACATCCTCGACCGGGTCGGCAGCGCCCAAATTGAATCCCGTTTCGAATCTTTCTGAACCCGGCAACACAATTTTGCGCTTGGGCGCGACCGAACCTGGGCGCTTTGCAACGGCGGCCGACTTCTTGGTTGAGTTGGAGGCCGCTGAGGTCAACAACCAGCCGTTAGTGACCCCCCCAATGGCGATTCCGCAGCTTGCCGGGAGCGAGCACGCAGCTTCGCCGATTCCGGCGACGCTGCCTGGTGAACTGGTCGAGGATAGCCAGCCGAAAACCTCTCCTGTCCTCCTTCGGATGCTCCTGACCGGCATCGGGCTGTTTCTGGTCTGTGCCATTGGGGCAGTCATCGGCGCTAATTTTCTTGCCCACAAAGCTGAATCGCCACCAGCTGTTTCTCAGATGGGTAGCGTCGCAGTGACGAGTAAACCGGAGGGCGCAATGGTGAGATGGAATGGCCAGGAAATTGGTAAGACGCCGCTTGATTCCTATCCGTTGCCAAAGGGAAAATACATCCTTGAGCTTAGCCTGGCCGGGTACCAAACCCGACCGATTGAAGTCGAAATCAATCAGGGAAGCCTGAACAACCTGGGTATTGTCCCGTTGGTTCACGACGTCGGCCAATTGTCGATTAAATCAGACCCTGGGAATCTCGCCTTAGAGATAGTGGATTCCGAACAGAAGAAGACTTTTGGCAACACGCCGATGACCGCTGACAATCTGCCAACGGGAAAGTACACGGTCCGAATTAAGCGGTCGGGCTGGCCGGATTTCGATCAGGAGATCGACCTGAAACCGAACGCGATGGTTGCGGTGGAGCATACCTTCAAGGGTGTGAGCGTAACACTGAAGAGTGATCCTGCCGGAGCCACAATTTT
>Ga0070765_100002957_pt1 | contig 10852 bp, 9 predicted proteins | sample HubBroMetageWFT5_FD_71516 | JGI IMG/M metagenome (GOLD analysis project Ga0070765, IMG submission 71516) | Warmed and freeze-thawed soil microbial communities from the Hubbard Brook experimental Forest, New Hampshire - Hubbard Brook CCASE Soil... | ecosystem: Environmental > Terrestrial > Soil... | reverse complement strand
TCGCCGGCTTGGAGCATCGCCGGCAGCACCGCCTGTGCGAGGTCGAACGGTGCATGCACGTTCACTTCGAACGTCAGACGACGGCGCCTAAGGGGAAAATCGACCAGTGGCTGGTAGATGGCGGCTGCGGCGTTGTTGACCAAGATGTCGAACGGTCCGCCCAGCCCTTTGACCGCTTGGGGGACGATCGCGGTGCGGGCATCGTCATCAGCCAGGTCCGCCACAATGGGGACGACTCTTCCTCCGAAGGCGCTGAGGCGGTCCGCCGTCTCGCGCAGGGAACCCGCCAACGTGGGGTGGTGTTCAAGTGTCCGGGCGCTGATGGCGACGTCGGCTCCCTCGGCGGCGAGGCGCTGTGCGGTGGCGGCGCCGATGCCCCGGCTGGCCCCGGTGACCAGGGCGCGCCGCCCCGCGAACCGCGCGCGTTCCACGTTCAGTCCAGGGTGAAGCCGGGCGAACGGCGCAGCACGTACTCCCTAGCAAGGGGTGGTCTCGCTACCACGGAGCCTGTGGGGAAAAAGGGCGGAATTGTTCTTGGGAGCGCCGTCGAGGAAGGACGATACTCGTGATTCCCTCCGGCATGGCCGTTCGCCGAAATAAGCACGAGCCGATCGTTGTCGTTGCCGCTCACTTCAGCAAAGCCTCGGCTGTGTCCCAGATGTAGTCGATGTCGTCGTCGGAGAGGGCATGGTTCGACGGCAACACAACACCATGTTCCATGACGTCGTCGGCATTTGGCAACCCGCCGGCGGGAATCCGGCTTGGAACATCACGGAACGCGGGTTGTCGGGTGACGTTGCCCGTCCACACCATGCGCGTGTCGATGCCGTGACGCTCCATGTGCTCCTGGAAGTCCGAACGGCGAAGCCCCGAGTCTGCCCGGATGCGCAGCGGGAACATGTGCCACGCCGTCTCGAGATCCGGGGTCGTCCGGGGCAATGCGAATATGTCGGGGCGTTGGGAGAAGTGCTCAACCAGCCGCCTGAAGTTCCGCTTCCGCGCGTCCAGGTTCACCTTGAGTTTGTCCAGCTGTGCCAAGCCGAAGGCGGCGGAGAGCTCTGAGGGCTCGAAGTTCCACCCCACCTCGTCGAAGATGAAGAGGTTGTCGTACTCCGGCCCGCCATCGTCAATGCCAGAAAAGAATCTGCTGCCGGTCCCTTTGGCTGACCCGAAGAGTTGGATTTCCGACCGGCGGCCCCACCGCCGCAGGAGCAGACAGCGGTCGGCCCACCCGTCGTCGTCCAGGCAGACCATGCCACCGGTTCCGGCCGCGGTGATGATGTGGCTCAATGCGAAGGAGGTCACCGAGATGTCCGAGCGGGTGCCGGTGGGGCGGCCCCTCAAGGTCGTGCCTAGCGCGTCGCAGGAGTCCTCCACGACCAGCAGGCCGTACCGGTCGGCCACCTCCCGGATCGCATCCCAGTCCGGAGCGTTCCCGATCAAATTGGGTACCAAGATGGCTTTGGTGCGGGGTCCGATCATCTCAACGATCCCGTCCGTGTCGACGTTGTAGGTGTCGGCCTCGACATCCACGTACGCGGGCGTCAGACCCGCCCGTACGAGAGGTGCCACGTCGGTCGAAAAGGTGACCGCGGAAGTGATCACCTCATCTCCCCGTGAGAGGCCTAAAAGTTCAACCGCGAGGTAGAGAGCGGACGACCCAGAGTTGCACATGATCCCCCTGCGCTTACCGAAGAGCTCCGCGATGCGCTGTTCGAAAACCCGCACGTGAGGCCCGATGCGCAGTGCCTGCGGACCGCCACGCAGCACCTCACACACGGCAGACACCTCGCGCTCATCGTGGACACTGCCGGCATAGGGGATCCTTCGCACGTTCACCCGCGGGCCTTGAGCGATCGCGGTCGGGTCGTACGTCGGCGCGAACGCAGCATGGTGCCAAGCCTGGTCAGCTCATGGTGCCACGTCAATTGTCCGAGTTAACCGGGAGTGATCCCAGAGTGCGCAAGTCCGGCACGTTGCGGGTAAAGACAGACGGGTAGACAATCCCAGTCGGCGCTGCGCACACGACGGGTATGGCCTGGATCATGGGCACACCGGTGGCGTAATAGGCCGGAGGCGGGTCACCCGGTGCGGCTGTCGGGGAGTGTTCGGCGAATGACGGCTGCATGTCGATCGAAGCGCTGATCGACGTGGGTTCCCCCTCGATGGTGATCGTCCAGTGGGCGGAGCAGGGGACAGGGATCGGCGCCAGCTCAGGAACAGCGATGAAATATTCCTCCAGTCGGAAGAACGGGCGACCCTCCACAATGGCGGTGAACTTGTGGATCACGCACCCCATCGTGTCCTTCGCGATCGTCATGCCGTTCACGTCGTAATCGCGATCGGCCAGGACATAGTCGCATTCGGGCTCGACCCTCTCGACAGATCGTCCCAACAACTCGCAGGCGTGGGTTACGGACTCCCCGTAATAGCGGACGGCCATTTCCATGATCTCAGGTGCAGGCGGGGGTGGCTGTCCCCAGCCGACCATGCGCATCATGTCGATTGAGTCGACGGTGCCGCTCATGCCGATTTCTTGGACGGTGACGGAGTCGATGCGGGTGCACACCGCCGAGAGCGTGGTTGCGAACCGCTCGTTGAACAGGCCCGGGTTGACGCCGGTCGAATGAAGCGAGGTCCCGCCAGCGAGACAGGCGGCCTCGAGCATGTCGAGAAGTTCGTGACCGTGGAACTGCGGGTAGTGGTATCCAATCGCAGTGACCACGTTCTTCCCTGACGCGAGCAGGCGGCACACGTCCTTGGTTGTCTCCGAACCGATGTCGGCTCCCGCAGTCGCTTGGGTGCAGAAGAGCACGCAGTCGGCGGGGAGCGCGAAGATTTGCTCCTTGTCGGTGGTCATCGTGAGCCCGGTCGCTTCCGTCCCGAGGTACGTGCCGACATCGACGCCATCCTTGGCGTCGCTGTAAGCGAGCACTCCGACCAGTTCGAGCTCGGGTAGCTTCCCGATCTCGTGCAGGAGCAGTGTCCCGAGCACGCCGGGTCCCCACACCACCACCTTGTACGGCTCCTGGCGCATCAAATCGGTGGGTCTCGTCTACGTGGTGGTGGCTATGAGCTCGGAAGCGTCCTCGAGTGCTTGGTACCCGGCGTTGTAGCCCGGGATGAAGGTAATCCCCGGGCCTCCATAACAGCCGGCACCCGCGAGATAGAGGCCGCGCAACGGGACCGGCAAGTCTGGCCACCCCCTCGGTCCCGGGCGGAAGGAACCCATCTGCCCCGGATGCAGTAACCCGTGACAGAAGTCTCCACCCGGGCAGCCAAACATCGTGCCCATATGAAATGAGGCGAACGTAGTGTGGCGAATGATGATGTCCTCGAAGTTCGGCGCGAGGCGTGTCATCTTCTCAATTACGTTCTTCGCCATCTCGTCTTTCAGGCGGCCGTGTTGGCGCGCGTCCACCTCCACCGGAAAGTAGAACGCAAATGCGCTGGCCGCATGCTTGCCTTCTGGCGCCAAACTGCGGTCGTGGAGACTCGGAACCTGGAAGCCCATCGCCGGGTCTGCGGGGACGATGCCCCTTCGGCAATCCTCCCAATCCCGCTGCATCTCCTCGGCCGACCCGAATATGCCGAGCGAATGCTGCATGCCAGGTTCGTTCAGGAACTCATAGGGCGGGGCATACTCGGGGAGGCCATCCAACGCAAAGTGCATCTGAATGTAGGCGGCTCGGTGGTCGACGGTTGAAACACGCTCGACCAGCGCCGGCGGAAGGATGCTCGAGTCGATGAGTTGGGTAAATGTCACCCCTGGGTCCAAGTTGGAGACGACGATTGGCGCAGTAATCACCTCACCGTCCGCAAGCTGAACGCCGGTCACTCGATCAGCGTCCGTCAGAATTGTCTTGACAGGCGTTCTCAGTCGGACTTCGCCGCCGTGATCCTCGAAGAGGGCCTTCACGCGGTTCGCGAGAGTTCCGATGCCGCCTTCGAGTTTGCTCATCATCACATCACCGGGCGGCGCGGCGAGAGCGAAGGCTAGACAGGCGGCGCTCCCCGGCGAGTAGGGACCTCGATACGTCGAATTGACCGCCAGGAAGGCCAGCATGCTCCGAAGGATCCGGTGCTTCTCGGGGTCAGGAAGGAATCGACCCAGAACGTCCATCGCCGACCCGAACAGCATCTCATTTATCGCGGTCCGCTCTGATTCGCTCCGAGCACTTGCATACATTTCGTCGATCGTCTTTGGTGCTTCACGCACGTCGAACCGTCCGATGGCGCGGGCGGGGCCTTCACTCCAGGCGAGCAGTTCAGCCATGCCGGTCACGGCATCTGAACCGTATTTTTCGTCCAAGTGCATCATCAACTGAACCGGATCTCGGTAGAAGATCATCGGCTCGTCTTCAGGTCCCCCGATGTTCACCGACATGACCTCGGTGTCTATCGTCGAACACTCACCGAAGCCGAGATCGGACCGGATCTCTTCGGGAAGAGGGAACAACACCGAGCCGGCAATTTCGAAGCGATACCCCGGGAAGAGCTCAACTGTCGCGGCCATGCCGCCGCTGTAGTGGTTCTTCTCGAGACACAACGTACGGACGCCGCCCCGTTGGAGCACGGCCGCCGCCGTGAGACCGTTATGACCTGCGCCGACGACAATGGCGTCGTAATCACTCATCCGCGTTACTCCTCCCGTCGGAAGTGTGAGGTACTGGGAGATAAGGAAAGACTTGAGGCACTGTCCGGATGAAGTTGGAGAGCTCTCCCGAACAAAACGTTCTCAGTCTCCGGACGCTCTGGATCTGGGAGGCAGACGTCGATGGGGCACACGTCGGCACACGCCGGGATTTCGTTGAAGCCGACGCACTCGGTGCAGAGAGTCGGATCGATCTCGTAGATGGTGTCCCCCAAGCTGATGGCCGAGTTCGGACACGCCGGCAGACAGGCGTGGCACGTGATGCACTCGTCGGTGATCAATAGCGCCATCGGCTCCCCGTTCTGCCCCCCAGCTTGCTCAGTCTCGCAGCGATCCATCGTCGTGTCAAGGCTGACATAATGGAGTCAGTTCTGACACGGAAGGGGTGCAGGGCGGCTAATCTTTCGACGCGATGTTGACCAAGACCACCAACCGCACCGAACTGCGCCGACAAGCCACACGGGATGCGTTGCGGAAGGTGGCGTTGGCCAGCTTCGCTGAGCGAGGTTTTGAGAACGTCACCGCGGCGGAAGTGGCCGAGGAGGTCGGAGTCACCGAGCGCACGTTCTATCGCCACTTTCCGACGAAGGAGTCAGTGCTCTTTCAGGACTACGAAACTCGTCTCGACTGGCTGGCAGATGCCCTTGCGAGGAGGCCGTCGACAGAATCCATCTTCGACTCAGTCCTGGCTGCTGTGAGCAACTTCCCCCACGACGTGGAGATCGTCAACCAAGCGGCGCTGTTGCGTTCCAGTGTTATCAGCGGAGATCGTATTGCCGTTCACTTGCGGGTCGTTCAATCTTCGTTCGCGGCCGTCATCAGTGAGTTCATAAGAGCAAGACATTCGGAGTATGCCGATATCGACTTGTTGTCCGCGGTGGCCGGCAATGCTCTGGGCGGCGCGTTGGTGGCCGCCGTGGAGCAGTGGGGCAAGGGCGGTCGCGTAGAAGATGTCGACGCGATGGTAAAGCGGTCGATCGAAATCCTTCGCTCCGGTCTCGAACCCCTCGCCTGACGATCCTCGCCCACGTCGGGCCGGCGACGAGGGGTCTCTCGACGCCTCTTCGGGCATAGCTCGGCGAGACCTTTCTCGAGGGCGTGGGAAAGAGCCTGTGACTCCGGGGTTCGCCGCCCGATCAGACGGCCCGTCGCCTACAAGCCCGCCAGCTGCTGCTGCTCTGCGGAGCTCAGCTGAACCACGTTCTTCGGGTTGCAGTTCCAGATGGCCTGGGTTGGCTCGGTAACCGCCTTGTCGTAGACGAACTTGTTCGCCTTCGCCTGGATGAGGGCGAAGCACGGCGACGGTTGGGGGTTCTGGTTGGAAAGCTTCAGTTGTGCCACCGGGGCCTGAATGCCGCCCGCGTCCCAGTTCTTCGTGGCTGCGGCCTTGTTGAGAACGCACGAAACGGTCAGGTTGGTCCCACAGGCCGACGCCTCCTTGGCCCACAAGAGCCATGATTCGGCGCCTTCTTCGTCGAAGAAGTCGACGGTGTCACCCTTGGCATAGGTGTGCATGACGTTGACCAGCTGCTCGGTGGAAGGGTTCTGCGCAGCTTCCTCGAGCGGCCACCACTGAGTCTCGACGTAGACCGGCGGGAGGCCGGGGTTGGCGGCAACGGCGGCGGTGGTCGTGGAGTTGTAGAACTGGACGCCGAGGATGACGAAGGCGGGCTTGTAGCCGGCGGTAGTCATGGCCTGGAAATAGGGGGTCATGCTGGTGTCGTCGGAGGGCCACAGGGCCTCGGCCCCCTTCGTTTGGGCCTCGGCAACGTAGGGCGCCCAGTCGGTCACCGAGATGGACGGCTTCTGGAAGTCGATGATGTTCCATCCCTCGCCCTGGGCGCCGAACTCGTACTTGGTCTCCGGCGCCAGGATGGAGGAGTTGTTCTCCGCGCCCCAACCAGCCTTCTTGACGGCCTGCGGATATTTCTTCGCCAGCGTCAGGAACCATCCCGCAGTCTGGCTGTCGGTGTTGATGCCGGTCGGGTCGACCTGGTCGGAGGCGAGGTCAGAGGCGTTGGAGACGACGTAGCCGGTGATCTGGCCGAGCCCGCATTGCTCTCGGACGGGCACCGAGGGCTGATCGAGTGAAAAGCCGCCGCCGACCGCCATGAAGTCACTCTGGCAGGCCGCGCTCGCTTGCTGTGCCGCGTTGAACAGAGCGGCGTCGCGATTGTCGATCACGATCTTGCGGCCGTTGATGCCGCCCGAGGCGTTGCACCACGCAGCGAACGCCTGCGCCTGTTGCACGAACTCTCTCGAGAGTCCCGGCTCTATCGTGTTGCTGGCGTCGTTGAACACGGCGATGTTGATGGTCTTGCCTCCCACCCCGCGTACGGAGGAGGCACCACCGGACCCCGGCTCGCAGATCTTGCCAACCCCGGGCCACACACCGTTGGTCGCCACGCTCGACGACAGGGTGCGGGTGGCCGATGTCGCCGCCCCCGCCCCCGATGACGAGAGTGCGACGAATGTCCCGGCCAGCATGACGGTGACGAGCGCCCGAGACAGCGCTCCCTCCCGCAGATCGACACATCGACTCCGAAACACCGTTCGCATCCTCCTCGGATCGTTTGCGGTCCGGCTATTCAATCAGTAACCAAACAGAAATGTGGGTCAGAAAGTGGAGGCAGGACCGGGCAGTCGGCATGTTGGAATACAGCCTGTGCGTCCTTCATAATCCCTCCGCCCCTATCTGGCTGTTGTCGGGAAAACGCTCGACGCCCTTCCAGAAGTCGGGCATCTCTTCGTCACCGAGCTGGTCGGCAAGATTGAGAACCTCCGGGGGAAGCGATCCGTCGTCCTCGGCGAACCCGTACTCGCGGGCCAGCCGACTGGAGCGGAATGATCCACCGGTGCGCTTCATGATGTCGGGGTCGGCCGCGAGGGCGACGACCGCCTTCCCGTTGAACTTCGGCGTTTCCCCGAACGAGATGTCGAGCCCATCGAGAGTGCGGCGGCCGTCGGCTTCGGTAGCGGCGTTGCTCAGCAGTCCCTCGGTGAGCACCAGTCCGGGCCACAGCGAGACGACGGCAACCCCGTGGGCGCGCAGTTCGAGAGCAGTGTCGCGGGTGACCTTGTCGATGGCCGCCTTGCCCACACCGTACGGAACGGAGAGGAGATACTCGTTGGCCGCGTGCGACGAGATGTTGATCACGACGCCGGCTCGCTGCGGGATCATCATGCGGGCGGCAAAGACGGTCGTGACGTAGTTGGACCGCGGTCCTATGTCCAGGCAGCGGGTCATGTCATCGAGGTCGAGCTCCCAGAACGGCCGGCCCACCATGGCCGAGAAGTCTGGCGAAGCCACGTTGACCACGAGATCCAATCGTCCGTGCTCTTGCGTGATGCTCTCGAAGAGCCGGGCCACGGAGGAGTCGTCCCCGTGGTCGCACTGCACGGGGACGGCGTCGCCGCCCGCGGCATTGATCTCCGCTGCGGTGCGCTCGAGACTGCCCAGGGCACCGGCGGCGTCCTCGAGCGTGCGGGCCGTCAGATAGACGGTGGCGCCCGCCGCCCCGACCTCGAGGGCGATGCCTTTGCCGATGTTCTTGCTGGCGCCGGTGACCAGCGCCACGCGCCCGCTGAGCGGTCCCCCCACGGGTACCCCCTTTACGAATTACGATACCGCTTTAGTGTACGAGTATCACAGAATTCGACGCAACCGGAAACGGTCGAAATGGAGCCGGTAGAGCAGCTGCGGCGGGGCCGGCCCCCGCGGCTCTCCCGGGAGCTGATTCTCGATGCGGTGGCCGAGATGCTGCGTGGTGACCCGAGAGCGCCCCTGACCATGGCCCGCGCCGCCGAGGCCGTCGGCGCGTCTCCGATGTCCCTGTACCGGTACTTCGTGGACCGCGACGACCTGATCGTGTCGGTCACGCGACACGTCCTGCGCGACGCCGGCGGCGATTCCGACGATGACGTCCCTTGGACCGACCGGGTACGGGCGTGGATGACGACCGTGTACGACCAGGCCGTTGCCCACCCGCAGCTGTTCCAGATGGCGGCGTCCGGGGAGTCACCGGCGTGGCTGACCTGTTCAGCCCGTCTCGCGGCCATCCTCGAGAGCGCCGGGTTTGCCGACGATCGCGGTCTCGCCTCGGCCGTCTATCTGATCGGCACCACCACGCTGGGCCAGGCGATGGTTGCGGCCGCCACTGGGTCAGACATGACGATGCCGCGGCTGTACGGTGCCATCGGCAATTTGACGGCAGACGAGGCCGCCCGCGTCGGGCCGCTGATTCCACAGATCGCCGACATCGGCAGGTCGGGCTTCGGCTTGGTGGTGGAGGCCACGATCGCGGCCTTGACGTCACCGGATTGGTCGCTGGTAGCGGCCGGGGGACAGACGAGGAGCAAAGGGTGAGGGGTCTGAACGGCAAGGTGGCGGTGGTGGCTGGGGGAGCCGGCGGTATCGGGACCGCCACGAGTATCCGCTTGGCAGAGGAAGGAGCGCGGGTGGTCGTCGGGGATCTGGACGAGCAGTCGGCGCGCGGCGTCGCCGAGGAAATCGCCGGACAGGGTGGGACGGCCCTCGCAATCCCCTTCGACATCGGTGTGGAGGACGATGTGGCAAGACTGGTCGCCACGGCCGTCGAAGAGTTCGGCGGCGTCGACATCCTCCACGCCAACGCCGCCGACCTGTCCCCTGACACGATCGGACAGGACAGCGACGCCACCCAGATCGCCCTTGAAGTGTTCGACCGCACCATGCAAGTGAATATGCGCGGCCATCTCTTGTGCGCCCGCCACGGCATCCCGGAGCTCCTTAAGCGCGGTGGCGGGGCATTGGTGTTTACGAGCTCGGCAGCCGCCTTCGCCGGCGAGCCGGAACGTCCCGCCTACGCAATGGCCAAGAGCGCGATCAACGCTCTGGTGCGTCACATCGCCTCACGCTGGGGAAAGCAAGCGATCAGAGCCAACGGCGTCGCTCCGGGTCTGGTCCTGACCGACAGCGTTCGCGACTCGCTAAATACAGAATTTCGCGATCTGGTCCTCGGGATGAGCCGTAGCCCTCGCCTCGGAACGCCCGAAGACATAGCGGCAATGGTGGCGTTTTTGGCGTCCGACGACGGCGAGTGGATCAATGGTCAGGTGTTCAACGTCGACGGCGGGGCCATACTCCGGTAGAGCATCAACGGACCGGCGTGACCGAGGTCGACGAGCGGCCGCAATGCGCCCTCTATGCCGGCAAACCCGACTGGCGCGTGTTGGGGTCGATCGTCGTTCGGTGCGCAGGCAGACCGCGCCAGAATCCGATGATCCACTAAATGATCGAGCATTACGAGAGCGTCGGCGCACCTCCAACGACCCTCACGATCTCGCGTGAGAGCCCTTGGAGGTGGCGGGATTCGAACGGTGTCCGTCCGTTTGCCCGAAGTCCTGTTCAGCGTCGCGCTGCTGACCTGCGTCAGAGTGCAACGGCGCTCGACCCCCGAACCGATGTGTAACCCAGCGCCCTATCAGTAGCCCGTGAGACAAACGACGAAGATGATAGGGACCGCCCTCGCCGCTTCTCTTGTGGGGGTCGGGATCCTTTCTGGGCCCGCGCTGGCCCAGGCCGACCAGAGCCGGCCGGCAGCCGTGGCGGCCGTATTTACGAAGGATGGCGACGCTGGCCACGGCTTGAGTTCGGCCTTCCAGCCCGGGACGGGCCAGATCGTCGTCGACTGGAACAGCGAGCTTGTAGCGATTGAACGAGCGGCGGGAATCCAGCCGGCGACCGTTCACCCGACCCGGAGCTACGCCCTTCTCGCCACCGCCATCTATGACTCGGTCACCTCGATCACGCACGCCGGCGTCCCCTACGCTTTTTCGGTCGTCGCGCCGCACGGCGCCGATCCCGTTGCAGCCGCCGATCAGGCCGCCCACGATGTCCTGGCTGACCTCTTCCCGTCGATCACTACCACCGCCCCTTCGGGCGTCACCCCCCTCGATCAGTTGCTTGCCAATGAGCTGGCGTCAGTGCCGGCCGGTCCCGGAAAGACGTCGGGCGAGGCAATCGGTGCTCGGGCCGCCTCACTGATCGTGGCGCTTCGGGCCGGCGACGGGTCGGCCGCCACTCCGCCGACGTTTGTCCCCACCAGCCCCCCCGCGCCCGGTGGGTACCAGCTGACTCCGCCCAACAATGCGGCCGCCGTCTTCACCAATTGGGGTTCGGTCACCCCCTGGGTCCTGACCTCCGGCAGCCAGTTCCGT
>Ga0070765_100002956_pt1 | contig 10853 bp, 10 predicted proteins | sample HubBroMetageWFT5_FD_71516 | JGI IMG/M metagenome (GOLD analysis project Ga0070765, IMG submission 71516) | Warmed and freeze-thawed soil microbial communities from the Hubbard Brook experimental Forest, New Hampshire - Hubbard Brook CCASE Soil... | ecosystem: Environmental > Terrestrial > Soil... | reverse complement strand
GGCGCGAACTGCCCCAAGGCAACATAGATATGGGGAACGCTGGGAGCTTCAAAACCGTCCGACTTGATATCGCCAACCACGCCAACAATCGTGACCCCTTGCGTACCTCGTCCGAATCCAAACTTAAGCTGTTGTCCGAGCGGATTTTTTCCCTGCCAATACTGGCGTGCGAGGGTTTGGTCAATCACGGCAACCGGTTGCGTCTTGTACGTGTCGGAGCCGGCGAAATTGCGACCCGTTATCAAGGGAACTTCCATGGTGCGAAAGTATTGCGCGTCGACCACAGCAATGTCCGCAATCGGGCCGCGTTCCGATTCCGTTGCACGCCCCTGAATCGAAAACTGAGAGTAGTTCCTCCCAGAGTTCATGGGCAGAGTGTCGTTACCTGAAATCGATGCCCGTTCCACTCCTGGAAGCGCGGATACGCGGCGAAAGACTTCCAGAAGAAAATCGGCGCGCTTCTCCTCGACGCTGTAAGGATCACTCGCCGGATTGTTGGATATCGGAATCCAGATTTGCACCGTGGTCAGATGCCTGGGATTGAATCCGGGCCGCACCTCCAGTACCCGCCAGAAACTTCTAAGCAAAAGCCCGGCGCCCGCCAGCAAAACAATCGAGAGCGCTACTTCTGACACCACAAGAACCCGCGAAAGCCGAGTTTGGCGTCTGCCGGCACCTGACCCGCGGCTCCCCTCCCTCAGATTCTCAACTTGGTTAGGGTTCGCCGCTTGCAGCGCTGGTGCCAGCCCGAAGACGACGCCGGTGAGTATCGAGACCAGGAAAGCGAAGAAAAGCACCCCGGCGCTGACGTCAACCTCATTGAGCCGTGGAATATCTGCGGGAGCGAGGCTTATGATGGCGTTCTTCAAGAGGAGAACTGTAACCAGGGCGAGTGCGCCGGAAATGAGCGACAAGAGCGTGCTTTCGGTCAAAAGTTGGCGCGCCAGGCGTGCGCGACTCGCGCCCATCGTCAGGCGAATAGCAATTTCGCGGCGCCGTCCGGAAGAGCGCGCCAGAAGAAGGTTGGCAATGTTCAGGCACGCGATAAGCAACACAAATCCCACCGCCCCGAAAAGTATGAACAGTTCCACGCGTTGCGGGCCGACCAAGTCTTCTTTAACCGGAACAAGCCTTAGCGTCCATGTAGCGGCAGCGGGATACTCGGTGGGGTACTGGCGGCTAAGTTGCGATACGTAGGCGTCGAGCTGCGCTTGCGCTTGGGCAAGCGTCAGGCCGTGCTTCAAGCGCCCAATTGCAGCCGGAATCATTCTGAGTGACCGTTGCGCCGGCACAGGAAATGGAAGACCGTTAAAGCCTGTCGCTAGCCAGACTTCCACGTCCGTATTTAACGTGCGGCCGGGGTGACGAAAGCCTGGGGGCATCACCCCCACAACCGTGTACATATCATTATCGAGCCGCATTTTCCGTCCGATTATGTTCGGGTCCAAACCGTAATTGCGGCGCCAAAAGCCGTCGCTGATAACGACAGGCTCCAAGAATCCCGGGGCGGCATCCTGTGATGTGTAGACGCGACCGAGTTGCGGCTTCGCTCCCAGCAAGGCGAAGTAATCGGGACTGGTAACGAGGCTTTCAGCACGGACCGTCCGTTCACCACCGCTGACCGCCGAGCTACTCGGCGCAACCGCCGAGATATCCTGAAACACGCCTGAGCGATCTTGCAAATCCCAAAGCTCTGGCGCTGACATGCCCACATCCTGCTCATTCGGGCCGCGAAGGTCGTCGAAGACGCGCACAAGTTGCTCGGGATGCGGAAAAGCCAACGGACGCAGCAGAACTCCGTACACGACACTGAAAGTAGCGACATTCGCGCCAATTCCCAATGAAAGAGTCAGCACGGCGACAATCGCAAACCCTGGGCTCTTGAACACCATTCGGAGCGCGTAACGCAGGTCTTGGACGAACGAAATCATGGTCCCTCCCTTGCGCGCCCCAGCCTACGGCAGACGCGATCGTCTCAGCTAGGCTATATGGACGAGGGGGCCCGCATCCTTGTTAGCAGGAGATTGCCCAGCGCGGGGATTGCCTTGGGAAAAGCGCCTCATTGGAACGGCTGACTAATCTTAGTTGTCGCCCTCGCAGCGGCAGCGTAACTCGCGAGCAGTTGCGTAACCAGAAACTTAGTCGTTGCTTTTTGTTTGCTTGGGGAGCGATTTACAATCCGGGCAGCGTTCGAGTTGTGAAGCTGGTCTTCATTGCGGGCACGACGCACGCCTGAAGGGGGGCCAGCCGGCGTCGGTTGTGGGATTACGGCAGAGCGATGCAGTCGCGGGACTGACAAGCGAAGGGTAAACAGTATTGTCGAGCGGCTCAGCATAGACCCTGTAGCTGTGTCCGACGGGAAGGCGGCTGATTTCGTAGGTTCCATCGAATTGCGCGGGCCCTGGTGCCGCGCAACTCCATCCTCCGAGCGTTGCGCCGATCACCGCGCCGCTTGCCGCATCCACTGCCACCACATGCGCTCCGAAAATTCCTGTGACGCCGGGCGGCGATGCGGGCAGCGAGAGCGGATTGGCCGGCAGGATTCGCCCGCTGAGCGAACCTATATTGAGCGTGTCCGCCGGGTCAGGATATAGCACGCGCAGACCGGCGCGGTCGTCGTCACCTAGAGGAGCGCCGGGTTGCTGGGCGGTAGGCCGCGTTCCGGAGAAGGTTCCCGGTGCGGGTGCAAACGGGTACATCATCGCGGCCAGGACGGTGGGATGGCTGAAGCCTAGAGTGTGCCCCAGCTCGTGGATCATCAGCGACTCGAAATCGTAAGCCGCCGGAGATGATACGAGGGCCGCAGGCGTCGCAAAAGTGATGTGGAATTGCCGGGACTGAAATAAATGTCAGCATCCAGAATCTGCCCAACCTGCGTCGCGGCTGTTCCCGTTCCGACTTGCACTCCAATGATGTCGGCGGTGATCACGCGCGTGAACGCCAGAATTCCGGGCGAAAAAGCCCCGTCGGCCTGATCGAAGCAGATGGAGTTCACGCCGTCGGAATCCGCAGGCGTTCTGCGTCATAGTCCGTATTACTGGCGCGAAGGTGCCCGGCAGCAGTGTTGTGCCGCTCACTCCGGTCCACACGGCCAGCGATTGCGTAATCACGATTTCGTTCAGGCGCCCGGCGGGCGTTTGGTCCTGCGTCAGGATGGTCACCGGATTCGTCCCCGGTACGGTGCTCCATTGTTCCACGATGGAGCCCTGCGCAATAAGACGGTGCGAAGGCACCGGGCACGCCGAACCTCCGGAAGCGCTCGGTGGCTGGCGCACATCCGGCACGATTTGGTCGAACGCGTATCCGCTCGCTCCGGGAATGCCGCACACGCCGTACAAGCCTGCCAGAAGCGTTGCGATGACTCTATGTAGGATTGGCTGCATTTTTCTTTTCGCCATAGGTATTCTCCTGCGGCTCACTGGTTTTCTTGTCTCAGGGCTTTGTGAAGTTTTTCTCTGAAAATGGAAACCGGCAGATTGCGAATCCCACCCCGCCGGAAGGCTCGAGTGTGCGGATCGAAAATCGCGGCCGATGCGGAATCCTGCGTGACCATTTCCAAGCCGGATTGCGGATTGCGCGCGATGCGAAACGTTCCTTGCGACCAGCCCAGAACTTGATACGGTTCTCCTTCGCGCGCCCAGAGGAAGAGATAAACTTCTTCGCCGGCTCGAAAGCTGGGAACTTCATCCACGTGGGAATGCAGATGTCCCACATTCCCTCCGAGCAAGCGCACCGCTATGACTCTTGGCAGGGTGCCCTTTTCGCGTTCCAGGACTTCAAATTTCGTTTCGGTCCAAATCTCCCCACGCTCCCACTGGCTCGTTGCTTCCAGGCAGCGCACGCGCGCGACGGCGGTGGATTCCTGTGCCAGATCTTCGAGTTTCAGGCGCGCGAGAGTTGTCGCGCTGGCCACAATCGCGAGGAGCGCGAGTCCCGCTAGAAAAAGAATCCATAAGAACCGGCGCCGCTGTGCGTAGCTCATTCTCGATCACCTCTTATTTTCACTGGATCACCAGCGCGCCGCTCGCGGCGGTCTTGTCCAGATTTGTGTTTTGAATAAAAAGGGTGCGGGCGCCGGGTAAAGCGCCTGCGGGAATTTGCAGCATCACGTGGATAATCCCAAGCCCGGCGGGCTGTTTCGCCATCACCGTAACTTCGCCGGGTCCGGTTACGGTGTACGCCATGCTGGTGTCCAATCCGCTTTCAGAGAACACGCAAATGTCAAACGTCGTGCTGCCGCCTGCAGGCCGCTGTAGCGGCAACGGATTACCGGAGAGCGAACAGGAGTTGTTTGCCACGGAAAACATGCCGAGCGCGGCTACGTTGATGTCCACGTCGTTGCCCTCGGCGCTCACACCTGCGGTTGTCGGATCGACAACGACGATGTCTTTGCCCATTGCTGTCGGGGACGCGCTGCTCAAAGCGATCACGTCGTCTGAGGTGTTCGGAGGAGCAACAACAAGAGAGACGGCATTGGATTTTGTCCCGTTGGGATTTTCGATTTGCACAGAAACATTTCCCGCAATCGAGACTTCGGCCGCCGTTATCGGCGCCGTGCATTCCGTTGCGGAGATGCACGCCGTCGTTCGCGCGGTTCCCCCGATAATCAGGGTGGATCCTGGTCCCGGACTGGACGCGACGAAACCACTCCCTACGACGAGCAGTGTGAATCCGTCGACCGCGCCTGCGTACACGCTCGCCGGATGTAGTGAGAGGATGTTGGCACCCGTGGAGATCGTCACGTTCGCCGCGCCGGATTGCGTGGTGTCGTCTGAGCTGATGGCTACGATTTGCAGAGCGTCGGGCGTGGGTGACGAACCTGGTGCCGTGTAATTGCCGTTTGCGTCGATCGAGCCGCAGACGCCGGCGCTTGGACACGCCGTGCCCTGAATTTGCCAAACAACGCTCTGATTGCTCGTTCCAAGGACCGCCGCTGTAAATCCCTGGACGGCTAAAGGCGCGACAGTGATGGTTTGCGGCTGCACGGACACGAGCACGTGATCGATGACTGTGATTTGCGCTGTCGCGGTTTTTGTGGCGTCCGCCGCGCTCGTCACCGCTACGCTTACGGGATTCGGTTGGGGAATCGTTCCCGGCGCGAGATAGTCCACTTGCAGAACGTTGCCGCTCGTAACGCTTTGGCATGGGCTTGCGCCCACGACGCAGATTTGTCCGAGCGTCGCGTTTCCGCCCAGAACGCCGCTGACGCTCCAGTTCACTCCCGTGTTCGTCGTTCCAAAGACCTGCGCGGTCAGCGTCACGCGATGATTCGCGGCTAGCGTGGCCGTCAGCGGGGAAAGGCTGACGTTTACGCCCGCCTGAACGGCCATCGTGGCCTGCGCTTTTTTCGTCGGATCGGCTTGCGGCGTTACGGTAACGGTGACCCTGCCGGGATTCGGCGGCGTGGTTGGAGCCGTGTACGTGGCCGTATCAGCGGTGCCGCTTCCTCCCGAGCCTTGCATGGTCACGACGGTCAGAGTTCCGCACGTTGTGGAACTGCAGCCCGGCCCGGAGAGCGACCAGGCCAGTACCGCACTGGGATTCGAGCCCGCCAGGGGCGTCATTGTCGCCACGATCGTTGCCGTGCCTCCGGCGGGCACGCTTTGCGGGGCCGTAACTTGCAGCGTGAAATTGCTGGTGATGTTGATAGCGGCCGATATTTGCTTCGAGGAATCGGCGACGCTTTGCGTCGTGATAGTTGCGGTTGCCGGGGCGGGTAGTATCGCCGGTGTCGTGTAGTTGCCGTTCAGGTCCACGCTTCCGCACGCCGCGGGGCACGTTGCGCCGGCGAGGCTCCAGCGGACTGAAGTATCCGGATGTCCGGCGCCGCTGATTGCTGCGTGAAACGCCTGGGTGGCGCCGAGTTCGACGCTCGCATTCGGAGGCACGACGCTAATTCCGATGTCGCTCGTAATGGTGAGCTGAGTGGTGGCGGATTTAGTCGCATCCGCATGACTCGTAGCCGTAACTTGGACGATCGTCGGCGAGGGCAGATCGGCCGGCGCGGTGTAAGTGCCGCCCGGCGTGATCGTTCCCGTTGTGTCAGTTCCGCCTGGAACTCCGTTTACGGTCAACGTCACGCTGGTGTCCGTCGCGTTTGTCACCGTCGCCGTCAACGCCTGCGAATTGCCGAGCAGGACCGAGCCGCTCGCCGGGGTGACAGTCACGGCGATGGATTGTGGAGGTAGGGGCGGCGGCGGCGGAGGCGCCACCGACAGCGGGATTCCTCCGCCGCAGCCCAGAAGCGATGCATATGCGGGTAGGAGCTGAAGGGCTAGAAGTGCGGGGACGGCTTTGTGTGCGATGGTTGAAATGCGGCCACTCGTATCTGTTCTGAATTGCGAGAGAGAAGGCCACATGCAGGGCGGAATGCAGGCGAAGGACCAGCGAAAGGAAGCGATTTCGGTTAGCCGGCATAGCACCGGTCTGTCGCAGTCGCGATTTGATAACTCTATCAAAATAAGCTATTTAGATCGCCACCAGATGGCTGTACTGCTTTCTGCTGTTCGGCATAGACCATCTCCTCGCCCCGAATGCGCAGCCGAGCTTCCCCAATTGAAACCGTCCTGCGGGACGGCTGTTCCAAAATGGGAGCGCGCGCCTTACACGTAATGCCACTGCGCGGAGCGCTTTGCATTTAGCCAGTAGGTTAAATACGCGGGCGGCACAAAATGAGTGAACCAAATGGCTTGCCGCGCCGTCTGGCAGGTGTACGGGGAGGGCGAGTGCTTCCGGCTCGCATAAAAGACCCAATGCAGGAGCTGGTTCTGATCCAGCCAGGCCGTACCGCCAAGAAGGAATTTGCGCAGGAAGCGGCTGTGGCGGCTCTTCGCCGGGAATTCGAGGAGCGGCTCGCGGAATGCGGGCCGCTGGCGTATCGCGTCGCGCGCGGCGTGCTGCGCAATAGCGCGGATGCGGAAGACGTGGCCCAGGAAGCGCTGCTGCGCGCTTACAGACGCTTTGAGCGCTTGCGTGATCGCACGCGGTTTCGCGCATGGCTGGTGCGCATCGCGTTTCGGCTGGCGATAGACCGAGTGCGTTCCTCGAAGCGGCGTGACGTCCGCGAAACGCTCTGGTCGCAAGCCGCGCCACGGCCTTCGACGGAAGACTTGGCCGCTACGAGCGAATTTCAGGTGCATCTCGACCGCGCCATGGACGAGCTTCCGGAGAAACACCGGCTCGTGCTTTTGCTGGCGGCGATGCAGGGGCACTCGCTCGAAGAAGTGGCGGAGATGCTTGACGTGCCAATGGGAACGGTGAAATCGAGATTGTTTTTTGCCAGAAAGCAGTTAGCGGAGAAATTGCGATGCCATCGAAAATGAAAACTTGCGAAGACTATCGGACAGCGCTGCGGGACGCGGCTGCAGCGGCTGTCCAACCCTCGCTCGAACTTCGTTCGCACTTGGACGCCTGCGCGTCTTGCCGCAGTGTTTTCACCCAAGAATTGCAACTCTTCGCCGCCATCGACACCGGCGTGCGACTGACCGCCTACGCGGAGGTGCCGGTTTCACTGCTGCCGCGTGTGCGAGTTCATCTGAACGAGCGGTCAGCGCCTCGCTTCGCGTGGGTTTCGGCTGGCGCCGCGATGGCGGCGGTTGCAGCCGTTGTGCTGGTGGTTGTTTTTGTTCGCAGCATGGGACGCGGCGCGGTTGAGTCGAACCCGCCGGCGGTTTCGGTTGCGCGCAACGACGCGCCGATCGAGAAGGAACACAGTTCGCCGGGAAGTTCGTTTAAGCAGAACGATCCGAGGGACCGGCCGCCGCAGCTTCGGGCTGCAAAGTCTGCATCCACTGAGCAGAGTGAACAGGTTGCGGTGTTGGTCCCCGCGGGACAACAGCGAGCCATGGAGGTTTTGCTCGCCAATGTTCGGCAAGGGAAAATCGATGGCGAAGGTTTGTTTGTTGAGCACCCCGAGACAGCTTTGCAGGAGTTGCAGGTTGCGCCGCTGGTTGTCTCGCCGATTGAAGTGAAACCACTGGCCGATGTGAGTGCGGAGTCTGCTTCACAGAACGAGAAAACAAAACGTTAAAACATTGAGAAATCTCAAAAAGGAGCGTTCTATGAAAAAGACTCTTCTGGCAGTGTCGCTGGCAATTCTGGTGCTCGTGGTTCCGCGCTTGTTGGCGCAGGACAAAGAGAAGCCCGGAGCGGAGGCCAAGTCCGCCCAAATGGAGAAGACCATTACGCCTCTGCGGGTTCAGGTGATTTTCACTGAATTCGAGAACGACAAGAAAATAAGCAATCTGCCTTACACTTTTCTTGTGAACGCGGACGACTCCGGATCACATGCGGCCGTGCGCATGGGTTTGCGTGTCCCGATCGAAATCTCCAGCAATACGGGCGTCAAACAAATCCAGTATCAGGATGTGGGCACCAATCTCGACGGTCGCGCGAACAAGACCGACGACGGCCGTTTCCTTTTGATGCTGGGCGTAGAGAAATCTTCGGCCTACTTGCCCGGCGCCAACGAAAAGCCGGCTTCCGTGGGAGGCAACGAAATTTCCAGCGCGCAGCCGACCATCCAACAGTTCCGCACGCAAGTGAATCTGCTCATCCGAGACGGGCAGACCATCCAATCGACGGTCGCGACTGATCCAGTCACAGGCCGTGTTTTGAAGGTGGACGTTACGCTGAACGTGATCAAGTAGCGCGACGGCAGGCTAGCATTTAGACGGGAGCATCGAGAATCGTTACTAGAGCGTTTTTCAAATCGGGGTGGAGGAAATGGTAGCCGAGGCTTTCGAGTTTTTTGGGGAGGACGCGCTGGCTGGATAGGAGCAGCGCGTCGGCCATTTCGCCGAGGGCGAGGCGCAGCGCGAATGGCGGTGCAGGGAAGAGAGCGGGGCGGTGCAGGACGCTGGCTAGAGTTTTGGTGAATTCGGCGTTTTGCACTGGTTGCGGAGAGATAACATTGATCGGGCCGCGGACGTTGCCGTTTTCCAATGCAAAGCGCAAGATCTCGATGACATCGTCGAGTGAAATCCAGGACATCCACTGTTCGCCCGAGCCAATTTTTCCGCCGGCGAAGAATCGGAACGGAAGCACTATTTTGGGTAACGCACCTCCGTCGCGCGCGAGAATAACTCCGAATCGCGCTAGAACTACGCGAACGCCGATCGCTTCAGCCTTCAACGCTTCCGCTTCCCAATCCTTGGCGAGATCGGACAAGAACTCATTGCCCGGCTGGCTTTCTTCCGTTAGCAGTTCGTCGCCGCGATTGCCGTAAACGCCTGTTGCTGATGCAGAGACGAGCACGCGCGGCCGCGCGTTCATCTTTGCCAGCGCTGCAATCAGCGCGCGCGTAGTATCGATGCGGCTGGAACGCAACTCCGCCTTGCGCTTTGCGCTCCAACGGCCATCGGCGATGGAGGCTCCGGCTAGATTCACTACGGCGTCCGCGCCAACTGCCGCGCCGCCGAGTTCGCCTGTCGCCGGGTTCCAGGCGACTTGAAACCCGTCATGCATTTCGTCTTTTGCAACGCTTCCTGGCCTCACTAGACGGCAGACCGTGTGGCCAGCCTTTACCAGCGCGGGAACGAGCGCGCTTCCTACTAAGCCGCTCGATCCTGTTACGAGGATTTTCATCGCGATTTTGCTCGATGCACTTGGACAAATGCTGCAATGCGCTACATCGAAACGCTACTCAACCATGCTTCGCGGGTCAAGCGATAGAAAGCTTTAGACAGGTTTTTTGTTACGAAATGTTCGAACCACGCGTAAACGGCCCGACCGTTGGTGGTAACCGCTCAGGCTATGGCCCGGTACACTTCTGCGGGTTACAATTCTCTGGTGAGCCTTCCTTCACAGACAGCGCGCGTAAAGGTCCTTTTCTTTGGTCGCCTCAAGGAGATTGTCGGCCACGCGGAAGAGTCCGTCGAAGTTCCCGACGGCGCGCCGATTGAAGCGCTTTTCTCTCACTATGGCGCGAGTCACCCGGAGCTTGCCCGGTTTCGCGCTTCGCTGGTTGCTTCGCGCAATCAGGAGTTTGCTGCGTGGAGCACGCCGCTGCATTCCGGCGATGAGGTTGCCTTTCTTCCGCCGGTAAGCGGCGGCTAGCGCGATTTTTCATGAGCACACCGCTACAACCCGATCTTCTTGTTCTCGTGCGCGACCCGATCGATCAGGTCGCTTTGATCGGGCATGTTCGCGCGGCCGAAGACGGCGCCGTCGTTACTTTCGACGGTTGTGTGCGCAACCATTCTCATGGGCGGCGCACGCTTTATCTGAACTACGAAGCGTACGAATCGATGGCGCTTGGAAAAATCCGTGAAATCGCCGGGCAAATCCACGAGAGATTCGCGATTCACCTGGTGGCTATCGCTCATCGTCTGGGGCGGCTCGAAATCGGCGAAACCAGCGTGTTCATCGCGGTCAGCTCCGCCCACAGGCCAGCGGCATTCGAGGCTTGCCGCTTCGCCATAGACACACTCAAGCGCACTGTTCCTATCTGGAAGAAGGAGTATTTCGAGGACGGCGCTGTTTGGGCCGACGGCGAAATGCCTCCGGCTCCCCTGGAAACACGCGCGGCGAAACCTGCATCTTAGTGAATCAATGAGCCCCACACCCCCTCGCGTACTTGCTGCTGCCGGCGTTTTTCTTTCAGCGCTACTTGTGGCCGGGCTCGCTTTTGCTCAAGACAAGCCTGACCGGCCGCCTTGGGCACAACCGAAGCCCAAGCTGCCTGCCAATTCGTCCGGCGATGCCCCTGCTCCAGTTCCGCCAACGCTGCCATCGCCTACGCCCCCACCGCCCGGTAGCATCGTGCCAACGCCGGAGCAGCCACTTAGACCGCTTGACGACCCCAATCCGCAGCGCGGCAAGATCAAAGTTAAAGTGGAACTCGTAAATATTTT
>Ga0070765_100002953_pt1 | contig 10856 bp, 7 predicted proteins | sample HubBroMetageWFT5_FD_71516 | JGI IMG/M metagenome (GOLD analysis project Ga0070765, IMG submission 71516) | Warmed and freeze-thawed soil microbial communities from the Hubbard Brook experimental Forest, New Hampshire - Hubbard Brook CCASE Soil... | ecosystem: Environmental > Terrestrial > Soil... | reverse complement strand
CGTACCGCCAGGTGCCACCCGGGAGATAGCGTCGCCACGCGTCCTTGCTCATCCCGTGCAACCGGGCGCGACGCACGTGCGAGGCGATGAGGTCGCTCTCTGTGGTGATCATGCCGCCTTCACCGAGCGGCAGGTTCTTGGTCGCGTAGAAGCTGAAACAGGTCGCAGCCGACAGCGTGCCGACGTCGCGCCCCCCTGGAATGCGCGTCCAGAGCGCGTGCGCGGCGTCCTCGACCACACGCTCCATTGGCAATCCCGCCGCATCCGCAAGTGCAAAGATGTCTGCCGGTGCTCCGCCGTAGTGCAGCACCACCATCGCGCCTGGCCGCGGACCGCGCGCCGCTGCCGCCGCGACGTGCTCCGGTGCGGGCATCAGGGTTACGGGATCGATGTCGACCAGCACCGGCTGGAACCCAGCCTGGAGAATCGCGTGCACCGCCCCCGCGAAGGTCATCGATGGCGTGAGAACCCGCGAACCAGGAGGGAGTTCGAGTGCTCGGAGGGCCAGCTGCAGCGCGGCGGTGCACGACGACACCGCCACCGCGTGACGGGCACCGACTGTGGCGGCGAACTCGTCTTCGAAGGCGGCAACCTCGGGCCCGGTGGTGATCCATCCGGTTCGCAGCGCGCGCGCCGCCGCGGCGCGAGCGTCAGGCGTGATATCGACGACGCAGAAGGGAACGGACGTCGAAAGCGGGACGACGGCGGCGACGGTCATGACACCAACGCCGCCGGCGCCGGCTCTCCCGTTTCCTCGACCTGCAGCTGTGGCTTCTTCGCGACCTCGAGCTTGACCTCCTTGCGCCGGCGCTCCCGCCGCCACGGCCTCCGTGGTCTCAGGATCGCCCCGAGCAGGAAGAGACCCTCACCCGTGCAGAGTTCCTCAGCCTCCTCGATCCGGTGCAGCGGCACCCGAGGGGGTACGACGACGACCAGGCCCGAGCGCGGATGGATCACCTCGCCAGGAATCGCCGCGCGCACCGTGAGTGTGGGTCGACTCGCCGAGCGAGGTCCCGCCGGTTTGGCCGACTGCAACCGCTGCGCGACGTCGCTCAGGTCGTCATCGCCGTTCCAGAGCACGGCCGTTGCCGTCCTGGCTCGCTCCGCGGCCTGGCGAAGGCGTGCATTGAGCGCCATGACCTCAGCCGACGCGGTTGCGGTCACCGGCATGATGCCGAGCACCGGCACGCCCAGCGCCTGCTCGATCGCGTCGCGACCCACGAGCGTCGGACGCAGCGACTCCATCAGCACGGCCAGCGCGACTCCGAGGATGAGGCCCGCGAGGCCTCCGAGGATGAGATCCAGTGGTAGACGTGAGGGATTCGGCAGCAATGGAAGGGCCGCCGAGGAGATCACGCTCGCGCCAACGCTTTGCGCCATCTGCTGCTCGATGTCCGCGTGTTTGGTGATCAATGCGGTCAGCTGCTGTGACAGATCAGCACGTTGCGCGACCAGTGTCGGGATCGCGAGGGAGCTCGGCTGCATCACTGCGAGGCGCGCATTGATGGCGTCGATCGCGGCCGTCACCGAATTGATCTGCCCTTGCACCTGGCCCAGCAACTGGTCGCTCGGCTCCTGCTGCTGGGCGTTGAGCGTTGCCACCGCGCCGTTCGCGAGCGTGTTGGCAACCGAGGTGGCGACCCCCGCATTGGTGTCGGTCACCGACAGATCGAGAATGCTGGAGTCACTCAGCGATTGGGTGTCGACTCCCTTCGTGAACTTCACGATGTCTCGCGAGACGCCCGCTTGCGCCAGTGCCTCGCTGATCCGGTCGGGGCTGGTCACGATCCCTTCGACGGTTCCCGCCAGTGCTGCAGCCCACCCCGAGTCCTGGGGCACGCTGCCACTCATGACGAGACGTGCCGAGGAGGTATACGTTGTGGACTCGAGACCCTTGTGCACCCCGTACCCGGCCGCGAGGCCGGCCATCAGGCACGCAAGTACAATCAGACCACGGACGCGGAAAATGCGCTGCGCCGCCTCACGAATTTCCATCCCTGATGCGTTTGCGACCCCCTTTGCGCTTGCTGCGGTACTAGTTGATTCTGTAGACAGTCCCGCTCGCACGCATCGGCAGAGCAGATGAGCCCACCCTCACTCGTTTGACGTAGCCGGCGTTGTCGCCGGGCATGATGCGAGCGCCGCCGGCACCGAGCACGGGGGGACGAACGCCGCACCGGAACGCGAAATGCACCGCCTCGAGGCTCGAGTGCACGCCCAGCTTCGCGTAGCAGTTCTGCGTGTGCGTGCGCACGGTGTTGCGGCTGACGCCGAGACGCTCGGCGACGGCGTCACGGTCGACGCCGGCGACCATGCAGTCGAGGATCAGCCGCTCGCGCTCACTCAACCTCGCCAGCCGCGCTCGATTCTCTTCGCGATCAGAGCGGCGCGCCTGGAGCTCGCGGATCACCGCCGTCAGCAACCGGGGCGGCAGGTGGATCTCGTCGACCATCGCCGCGTGGATCGCCTGCACCAGGGTGGCCGTCGGCGTGTCCTGGGCGAGCCATCCATGGGCGCCCTCGGAGAGGCAGTCGCACACGGCCTGGGGATCCTCGTCGATGCCGAGGACCACAACGCGCACCGCGGGCAGAGCCTCACGAAGCATGCGGGTCATGTCGGACGCGGCGACGCTGTCGGGAAGTTCGCCCACCACCACGACATCGGGCTGCATGACCTGGGCCGCAAGGACTCCCTGCGCGTCATTGGTCGCGGTCGCGAGAACGAGTATCCCCTCCTCCATGGCAAGCCGCACCGCGATTGCGTCGCCCACCAGTGGCCGGCCGTCAACGATGAGTACCCGCAACCCCATCACGGTCGCAACCATCCACCATGGCGCCGGCCTCAACAACCCGCGCCTGCATGACTTATTCCTCCCTCAAACGCAGGACGGCCGAGGGGTGTCGGTTGATTTATCCGCCAGACGCCGTAGGCGGCTACAACAATTGCAGGCATGATTGGCATCCGGGCCACACATCGCCTGTGGTTTTTGGCTAAATTAAGGGGATTTGCACAGCGGCGCGACACCCTGAAGGGGAGTGCCGAGTCGACGGTGAAGGCAGGGGACCGACTGGGGGTGCTGTGGCTATTCGTCAGGTGGGAGTCGATACACGAGCGCGTCCGGGGGATCAGAACCCTCCCGGGACCATTTAAGAGGGGGCATCGATGCGATCCCCCGCATACGTTTCCGTTGTCCCGCGTCCATCGCGGGGCGCGCCGGCACGATTGCACTCATGGCGAAGCCGCACGTGAGAATCGTCCTCTGCGATCGTCACCGACTGTTTGCCGAGTCCTTTGCCCACGTGCTGGAGACGCTCGGCCACGACGTGTGGCTGGTGGCGTCACCCGAGGACGCGGTTGACGCCGTGGCAGCGCAGCCCACCGGGGCATGCCTGCTGGAACTCGAACATGATGACCAGCGCGGGCTCGCCGCCATCCAGGCTATTCGCAGCACGCACCCCGAGGCGCGCGTCGTGATCCTGTACAGCGTCGATGACCCGCGCCTGCTCGAGTCCGTGCTGTCGGCCGGCGTCACCGGCGTGATCTCCAAGGCGCAGGGGCTTGACAACGTGATCGCCACCCTCGGCAGGCTCATGGATGGCCCGATCCAGGACCGAGGCCCGACCCACCTCAACGGTGTCGCCGTTCGCCGCGTGACCCGGAGCCGCGAGCGCAGCATCAGCGATCTCACCCCGCGCGAGCGGGAGGTGCTCAGACTCCTGGCGCTCGGTAACGGCACCGGCGCGCTCGCGCTGTCGCTGGGAGTCAGCTACTCGACGGCCCGAACCCACATCCAGAACGTCCTCGCCAAGCTGGAGGTGCACTCCCGGCTCGAGGCGGTGGCGCTGCTTCACCAGCAGGCCGGCGCGGTGGGTTCTCGACAGGTACGTCCACAGCCCCGGGAGCGCGCGGAGCCGACGACTGCTCCCAAGGAACGGAGGATGGTCCTCTGACAGCGTCAGGATTGCGCTGTCTGCGTGCGCCCTGCGGTTATCCGCAGGTGTAGACGACGGCGACCGTGTTCTGCGCGCCCGCGAACTTGAACTTGAAATATCCGCCGCACAGGTGCGTGGTGATCTTGACCGTGGTGCTGTAACCGGGCCGCACCGTGCCGAGCGATGGCGAGAACGACGTATAGCCCGAGACGCTGGTCGCCGACCAGTGCGCCGACGTCGACGAGGAACTCGTCACCTTCACCGTGACGTGGCACACCCAGGTGTTCGCGATCGGGTCGGGGCGATTGCAATGTGGACCGTCGCCTGGAGCACCGACGAACGTCGGGGTGACTTTCAACACGGCTGATCCCGCCGAGGCCGGCAGCGCGGTCGTCGCAGCGACGCCGAGAGCCGCGACGACAATCGCAAGCAGTTTCAAGCTCCGAACCGTGCTGCGCACGCGCAAACCCTCCTGATGCCTTGCCCCTGAGGTGCAGCATAGCTCTTCGTACCCGCGACCGTCGGAGGTCGGGTGCACCGTGAAAGGGCGTTCGCGTATCGTGTGAGCGTCGTCAGACGATCAGGCTGCTTCTTTCAGGGGGGACGCATGGCGGGGGTCCCGACTCCGATCCGACGTGGTGGATGGCTGCGCTTCGGTCTGGCAGCCCTGGTCATCGGCACGCCGCTGGCAACGGCGTCATTCCTCGTCCCGACGAGCGTGTCCGCCGGAGCCCCGCACGTCATGCTCATCGTTGAGGAGAACGAGGGGTACGCTCAGATAATCGGTAGCAAGGGGGCCCCCTATATCAACAGCCTGGCCCACACATATGCATCAGCCACCAACTGGTACGGACTGAGCGACGATAGTCTCTCGGACTATGCGGCGCTGATCTCCGGGGTCATCGGCTCCTACAAGTCTCCGACACTGGCAGGCGAGCTCGCCGCACAGGGGATCAGCTGGAAGGCGTACATGGAGGACATGCCGTCGGCCTGCTATACCGGCGGCCGCGTCGCCAACTACACCAAGACCCACAACCCATTCGTCCACTTCAAGAGCATCACGAACAACTCGGCTCAGTGCGCTCAGGTGGTTCCGTTCCTCGGCAGCGGCGGCAGCGGCTATACCGCCGACCTCGACAACAACACTGCACCGGACTTCATGTTCGTCGTGCCGAATCTGTGCGATGACATGCACAGTCCCTGCCCACCGCAGAACAAGGTGGTCAAGCAGGGCGACCAATGGCTGAAGGCAAATCTCTCGACGGTGCTCAGCTCGCAGTGGTACGCGAGCGGCGGTGTCGTCATCGTCACTTGGGATTCGGCCACGACCGCCGACAAGAGCGGCTGGCACACCGGCAGCGGCGGCCACATTCCCACGATCGTGATCTCGGCGACGTCGCATGGGACGTTCAGCAGCGGCGGCAATCACTACGGAACCCTGCGCGCGATCGAGGAGGCGTACGGGGTGGGACTGCTGGGCGCGTCGTCAAACCCGGCCGATGGCGACCTGACCCCGGCGTTCTAGCCGGACCCGAACGCGGGTCGAGCCTTCCTCAGGTGGCGAGGGAGTGGAATGAGCCGGCCGAGATCTGGGTGATGCCGGCAAGGACCTTCACCGGTAGAAGAACGCTCACGGTCGTCCCGTTGCCGACCTGGCCGTACTGGTTGTCACCCCAGGCCCAGACATTGCCTGCGCTGTCGAGTGCCAGCGAATGCTCGCCGCCGGCCCGCACATCTTCGATGTCCGCCGGGAGCCCGGTGACCGGGACCGGGATGTTGCTGTTGACCTGGGTGCCGATACCGAGCTGACCGTGGGTGTTGTCTCCCCACGCCCAGACTGCACCTGTTGCGGTCATGGCCAGCTCGTGGCCGTCGCCGGAGAGATTGCCGCCCTGGTCGATCCACGTGTACAGGGTCGTCCCCTGGCTCACCTTGGTCGGCACTGTGATCTGGGCGGCGGTGCTCCCGCACCCGCACTCACCGAAGCGGTTGTCGCCCCATGACCACGCTTGCCCGTTGACCAGGATGCCGGCGGAGCCCATACCCGTGGTGATCACGACTCCCGCGGATGTTCCGTGGGTCAGTGCCGTCAGCGTGGGGTTCAGGGTGGGGTTCTTCTCCGAGATGACGCTCGGGACGAAGCCGAGGACGTCCTGGCCCCCACCCCAGGCGTAGACGCTGCCGTTCGACGTCAGCGCGAAGGTGTGACCCGCCGCCGCGGCGAGTTGCACGACGTCCTGACAGTTCAGCTGCGGGATGACCTCGGGTGCGCCCTTCCCCCAGTGGACCACCGTGCTCGAGGTGGGACACGCGGCATCGGTCCCGGGCTGCTCGATCGCCGTGAACGTGCCGTTGCCGTCGACGGGACGCTGCACCACATTAATGACTCCGGGAACCTGCGTCAGCGTCATGGATGCGCCGCCCCAGCCCCAGACCGTGCCGTTGCTGAGAACGAGGACGTCGCCGAAGTTTCCCGCGTCGATTGAGGTGAGCGTCGCGGACGACTGCACCAGGGCCGGGAGGGTTCCCGGTCCACCCGTGGCGACCGGTTTGCCCCACTCCTGCACGCTCGGGCCGCTCGCCGCGGCGCTGATCGGAAGACCCCCGATCGTACCGAGGCACACCGCCAGCAGTGCCGCGGTCAGCGCGCCAGTGGTCACCACTCGCGGCACTCCCGGATGTCGCGGGCGCGGTGCCATCGTCGGCGATTGGATCGACATGTGGATTCCCCCAGACGCAGCTCGCCGGCGCTGACACAGACACCCAGGCGAACTCGAGTGCTTCCTTGCGAATGCCCACCATAGCCCTTTGAAAGGAGTTATGCACAGGGACGACTCGCCGGTTTATTCGTCTCCGCCCAGGTACTTCATTTGGAGCGCATGACGCGTACGGTGTGTGGATCCGGCTGATAGCGCGGGCCCACCGCCCACTCAGCGTTCGAACCGGTGGGCGGCGAGGCTCGCTACCGGTTGCGCACAAGCCGCCTTCTTTCGAGCCGATGGCGAGCCTGACTCTGCCCCCTACTCGTGCCGGCCGTTTACCCCCGGTGATCAGATGCTAGCGCTGCGTCGCAGGCGAGATCAAGCGCCGGCGGCGGGCCCTCCTGAAGGCGTCCCGGAGGCGCTCCCAACCTGTAACGGCGCTGTAACCGGCCATACGAATCCGGGGGTGTGAATGCAGCGAAGGTGGCGAGATGTTCAATCGCATCGCCTCCCCGGACCGCCGCGTCGCCGCCAAAACCACCAGCCCCGCCTTCACCTTGAGGCTGCGGCGCAGTGCGCCTCGGCGGGCCGTTGTGGTCTTCAGCGTCCTCGCCGCGCTCGCCATCGTCCCCGCGATCGCTGTGCGATTTGCGGTGCCGGCACGAGCCAGCGCGACGCCCCATGTCCTGGTGGTCCTCCTCGAGAACAAGGGCTACGTGGCCACGCTCGGCTCCTGCGCCGCCGACCCCTACTACTGCGGCCTGGGCTCCCAGTACGCCAGCGTCACCGGCTGGTCGGGCATCAGCCATCCGTCCCTCCCGAACTACCTCGCCGTGACCACGGGGAGCACGCAGGGCTGCTCCACAGACACCTGCAAGGGCGACTACACGCCATCGCTCGGCGGCCAGCTCAACACGGCGGGCATTCCGTGGGTGTCATGGGCCGAATCGATGCCGACCGCGTGCGACCTCAACGACGCCAAGCCCTACGTGTGGCACCACAACCCATTCACGCATGAGAGCGACTCGGCATGCGCGACTCATGACCTGCCCTATCCAGGCGCGAGCGGAGCCGTGGCCGCGCTGAACGGAGCCAACGCGCCGGACTTCGTCTGGATCACGCCCAACGACACCGACAACATGCACACCGGCACCATCCAGCAGGGTGACGCCTGGCTCAAGGCGAACATCGCCCCCGTGCTCAGCTCGCCCTGGTTCACCGCCGGCAACGCCACGGTGATCATCACCATGGACGAGAGCGACGCCGGCACCACCAACGCGATCCCCATGGTGGTGGTATCGAGCAACGCCAAGGGCAAGGGCAACGTGCCGATTGCGGGCAACCTCTACGGCACGCTCCGCTCCGTCGAGGAGGCTTATGGCCTGCCCTTGCTTGGTGCGGCGGCACAGCCGAGCAGCGGCGACGTGTCCGCGCTCTTCGGCGCCTCGGGCTCGCCCCCGCCGACGCCCACGCCAACCGTGACCGGGACGCCCTCAGGCACCCCGAGCCCGACAGCGACGCCGACAGCGACACCAACCCCGACGTCTACACCGACGCCCACGCCGACGCCGTCGCCGACGCCGGTCGGTGGCTCGGTCGTCTGCAATAACGACGTTTCACATGACACCGCAGCTTTGACCACCGCGATCGGCAATGCGCCGGCGAACAGCACGGTCGCCATCGCCGCAGGCACATGCGCCCTCAACGGCCGCCTGCCGATTCACCAGGCGGTCACGATCGACGGCGCGGGGGCAAATGCGACGTTCCTCGTCCAGCATGTCAACTCCAACATCTTTCAGATCACGGCGCCGTACGTGACCGTTGAGAACGTCAACCTCAACACGGCCACCTACAACGCCGGCCTCTCAGTTCCCAAGGACCGCAAGCCGGCTGTGCTGTTCAGCAACGCCAGCCACACCTCCGTCCTCAACGTCACCGCCGAGTCCGGCGACGGATTCGGGCTGCGCATCACCGGCCCCAACCCCTGCGATACGTACCAGACGCAGGGAACGGTCGTCACCAACCTCGACATCACCAATACCGGAACCGGTGGCAACGCGGCGCTGGACATTGACTGCACCAACGGAGCGGTGTTGACCAACATCACCGTCCACGGCGACTACATCGCGCTGTTCCAGGATGAGAACGTCAGCCTGAACGGGGAGATCTACACGGCCGACGCCAAGACCTGTCAGGCGCCGTGGTACATCACCGGCATGGCCAGGAACATCACGATCAACGAGGTCGACGGCGGCGGTCCGGGCATCACCAAGGCGCCCACCGTCAACATCGTGGTCACCGACCAGGGACCGATCCCAGGTTGTTGAGCCGGCAGGGACGCGCCGTCGCTACATGAAGGTGGCGACGGCCGCGGCCCAGGCCTGCGAGCCCGAGAGCGTCCCCGCGTAGGAGAACGTCCCTGTCGCGGTGACCGTCTCGTTGCCACCCTGCTCCGAGTTGTTGAAGTTGGTCGCGGGGTTGCGGGTGAGGGTGCCGTTGGTGAAGCCCGGGGATAGACCGCTGATGGTCGCAGTCGTGCTCACGAAGCCGATCTCCCCGATGACGAACTCGTTGGGGGTGGAGGTTGCCCCGGTGAGGCCACTGCTCAGGCTCGTGCCTGTCCCGGCGGCGGATGCCGCCTTATCGAGTGAGGTCGCGTTGCTGAGCTCGTAGAACTGCAGCACCGGGTTGACGCTGGTCGAATAGGTGACCGTCACCGAGGTCACTCCGGCCGCAGCACCCGGCGAATCCCACACCTCGACACCGATGCGGGTGGACGGGTTGACCGCGGTGGCCCGTGTCCAGGTGTCGCCCTTGTTGTCGGTGACGCTCACCACCGAGCCCGAGGACTTGCCCGAGCCTCCATCGAACTCGGTCGTGACGGCAAGCAGATCCCCGGCCGTCGTGGCGCCTGTTGCAATCGAGAATGACGTGACTGCGGCCTTCGCGAAGACTGCGGCCGGATGTTGAACGATTTTCGGCGGACCCGTGGATGCCACCATGGCGACGTTCACCGTCGTGGTGTTTCCGGTTGTCACGACGATGTTGCTCACGATCTGGGTGGCGAACCCCGTGTCCGAGAAGGTGAGCGAGATGTTATTCCCCACCGCGACGTTGGAGAACGAATAGTTGGTGGGGGTGTTACCGGTGGTGACGGTGTTCGCACCGCCGTTGCAGCTGCATGTGACCGTGACCCCGGCGAGGGAACTGCCTCCTGCGCTGTTGGTCACCAACCCGGTGATCGAGCCCGTGGCGCCGCTGGTTGGAATGAGCGCCGCACTCTCGGTCGTCGTGCCGCCGCTCGGGACAAGCACGTTGTTGATCGTCTGCGACTGGAACGTCGCGGCTGAGAACGTCATCGAATACGGCGAGCTCGAGTTGTTGGGCGTCACGTTCGAGAACTGGTAATTGCCGTTGACGTCGGTGGTCTGGTTGGTGCCCGAGCAGGTGCAGGAAACGGTCGCCCCCTGAATGGGCGCGGTGTTGTTGGCATTGGTCACGGTGCCGCTGATCGTGCCGTTGCTGCCGGGGGTGAGTGCCTGATTGACGGTTGTCGTCCCTCCGCTCGAGACAACCACATTGTTGGCCGTCTGCGGCTGGTACCCGCTGGCCAGGAAGGTCACAGAGTACGGAGTACTCGGTGAGTTCGGCGTCACGTTCGAGAACTGGTAGTTACCGCTGCCATCAGTGGTCTGCTGGCTGCCCGAGCACGTGCACGAGACCGTCGCGCCCGCGATCGGCAGGGTTGTATTGGCGTCCGTCACGGTGCCACTGATCGTGCCGGGCTGCGGGGGGCTTCCGAACGCGCCGGTCAGGTCACCGTGACCCGACCCGGATGCCCCGAGGAATCCGACGCCATATGCCGCCTCGATCGCGTGCAGGGTCCCATCGTGGTCGCCGACGCTCGTGAAGTGGCCGCTCGAGTTGGCGCTGATGACCAGGGTGGCGACGTGCCCGCCACCGGGATCCCCGCAGCAGCCGGAGTTGTCACTGGTGGCGGCCTCGTCCCAGGTGAGGATGATGATGCCGCCCGACTGGTACCAGTTCGTGCCCTGCACCGCCGGGATGAAGTTGCTGAGCCAGGTGTCACCGACCTTGATGGGGTTGGACCCACCGCACTTCGAGTGCATGTCGTCGCACTGGTTCGGAGTGACCCACACAAAGGCGGGTGGGCTGCCGTTGTTGAGGTCGGAGACCATGCCGGACTGCGTGTACGGCACCA
>Ga0070765_100002950_pt1 | contig 10860 bp, 8 predicted proteins | sample HubBroMetageWFT5_FD_71516 | JGI IMG/M metagenome (GOLD analysis project Ga0070765, IMG submission 71516) | Warmed and freeze-thawed soil microbial communities from the Hubbard Brook experimental Forest, New Hampshire - Hubbard Brook CCASE Soil... | ecosystem: Environmental > Terrestrial > Soil... | reverse complement strand
GGAAGGTTTGAAACTCCGGATCGTCGGGCGCGTGATAGCAACCATGGGAAACGAGAAAGACCCGTCCTCGTCGCGCCACGTCCGTGAGCTTCTTGATCTTGGGCAGAAGTTTTTCCGCGCCGGGTACGTACAGCTTGCCGCCCGGCCGCATGAAATCCTCCTGGGTATCGACTTCCCACAAAACCACGTCGCTCGCGACCATGCCGGCTCCGTTCTCCCCTGGCAGAAGGCTGAATTTCAGCTTATACACGAAGACCAATTCGTGACAAGCGACCGGACGCTGTGGGAGGGCAATCACGGAGTTCTAAGCGGCGAGTTCGTTTGTATACTGACCGCGCCCAGAATCGGACCGATATGTCTGCGGGCCAGACGACCTGATTGAGTTCGGGAACGAACGACAGGAGCGGAACGCCATGGTGCAGGAAGAATCGGCGAAACCAAAAAACCAAGCGCGACTTGTGATTCGCAACATCGGCTTGCTGCTGAGCGGCGACCTGGAGCAACCCATCCTCGATGCCGACACCGTGCTCGCCGTCGATGGGAAAATCACGGCCTTCGGAAAAGAGAAAGACATCGACACCGAGAAAGCGACCGCGGTGGTCGACGCCAAAGGCACGACGCTCGCCCCTGGACTGATCGACAGTCATGTGCATCCCGTCGCCGGCGACTGGACACCCCGGCAGAATCAACTCGGCTGGATCGATAGCTATATGCACGGCGGCGTCACCACCATGATTTCCGCCGGCGAAGTCCACACGCCCGGCCGGCCCAAAGACGTCGTCGGTCTGAAAGCGATGGCAATTTTCGCCCAGCGTGCCTTCGCGGCGTTTCGTCCGGGTGGCGTGAGAATCCATGCCGGAGCGCCCGTGCTCGAGCATGGCATGGTGGAGGAAGATTTCAAGGACCTCGCCACGGCCGGGGTGACCATGCTCGGGGAAGTAGGACTCGGCAGTGTCAAAGACGGCGCGACCGCCCACCAGATGGTCTCCTGGGCCCGCAAATACGGGATTCAAAGCACCATCCACACGGGTGGGCCGTCCATTCCCGGCTCCAGCTTGATCGACAAAGACGTTGTGCTCGCCGCCGATGCCGACGTCATCGGCCACATCAACGGCGGCCACACCGCCCTTCCCGATAATCAGATCCAGACGCTGTGCGAGAAATCTCCACGTGCTCTGGAAATCGTGCACAACGGCAATGAACGCGCCGGTCTGTTGACCCTGCGCACCGCGGCGGAACTCAAGCAACTTCAGCGCGTGATTCTCGGCACGGATTCTCCAGCCGGCTCCGGCGTTCAGCCGCTCGGTATTGTTCGCCTGATTGCGCTTCTATCGTCGTTAGGGAATGTTCCTGCGCAGGTGGCGATTTGCTTCGCCACGGGCAACACGGCGAAGATCCGGAATCTCTCTTGCGGCCTGATTGCTCCTGGCCGCGATGCCACTTTCGTCCTGATGGATAAAGCCCAGCACTCTGCCGGGAAAACTCTGCTGAAGAGTATCGAGGCCGGCGACCTGCCCGGCATCGGCATGGTCATCATTGACGGCGTTGTGAGTGCACAGCGGAGCCGCAACACGCCGCCGGCGACTCAGGTGCCGGAAGTGGTGAAGGCTTAATCGAAAGCGCGATGATGTTTCAGCGCAGACCGTCCTCGCCCTTGATCTGATCCTTGGTCAATCCGCCGACCCGTGGCAAAGGCCGCCCACTGTCGGTGACGGCGACGGCCACCATGATCTCGTTGGCGCGCGGTGCGTCGTTGATGCGCACCTCCATACCGTCAAAATGACTGCGCACAAAGGCAGCGTCCTTGTGTCCCAGCGGAATGTCGAGAGCCACGCCCAGTCCGCCACGCTTCTTCGACGACGGAATCAAGGCGGCACCTTTGCCGAGCACCTTTCGCACCGGAGCGCCCAACTTCGGATGCAGAACCGCGGCTGCATGCTCGAGCTCGCCATCCTCGCCAACGGCCGCCGCCTTGCCATAGCTTTCAGCGGATGCGCCCGGAATACCGAGTGCCTTGACGGCTCTTTCGGTCAGCAGTTCGCCGAGTTCCTCCCCGATGGTCATGAGTTCCGAAAGGTCGTCGACATACTTCCCCGCGCATGGGTTTTCGATGACTGCGACTGCCGCGGCGCGACGCGTGGGCGGCTCAACCCTTCGGCCCATTTCCGTGCGTGTTTCCTCCACGAACACGGCGATCTTGCGGATTTTCGCTTTCATCGCAAGCCATCCTCTCCCCTGATCTCCGAGGCTTTCAGTCCGCCCACGCGGGCGTGAATGCGGGGGCCCGTGGTCATAACCAGGGCCAGCAGAATCTCGTCGGCTCGTGGAGCATCCGTCAAGCCCACCTCGATCGCATCAAAGTGGCTGCGCACATAGGAAGCGTTGATGTGGGTGATGGGAACATCCAGGCGCGTCCCGGGACCGCCGACTTTCTTGGTCGATGCCACAATCGCCTTCGCGCCACCCAGCACTTCGCGCATGGCATATCCACCAGGCACATGCCACAAGGCGCCGTGCTCGAGTTCGCCTTTACTGCCGACAATTGCACCTTTGCCGTAGCCTTCCACGACCCTCGCGTCGCCGCCTAAGGCCGTCACCAGCGTGTTTGCCATCTCCAGGCCCAATGGCTTCAGGTCGTCCATAAAGCCGGCGATGTCCTGCACGTACGCTCCGGCGTAGGGATTGCGAATGACCGCGAGCGCGATGGCGCGACGAAGCGGCGTGGCAGCCACCGGACCGCCTTCGTGAAAAATCTCCTCAACCGCAGTCAGTTTTTTTCGAACGGCGATTTCAGCCATGCATCAAGCTCTCGGTTGCCATGTGGCTCTCGAAGGTACGCTCGGGTAGCGGCACCCCTACCAATCGTGTTTCGCCTTGCAGCCGTAACGCTGCGGCATAAATAAGGCCTTTCGACAGGAGTTCGCTGGCCATGGTTTCGCCGGAGTCCAGCGCCTCCGTGACTTCAGCGGACGCTAATTCGCCTACATCCACCGTCACCGCCAGGTCACCAAGATCGCTGTCTGGCACCAGATCACGCGCCGGAACTCGCTGTACCTTCGGATGATCGGGAAGATTGACGGCATTGGCGATGATGGTGGCGGCAGCGTCGGCCATGGCTGCCCGATCCGCCAGCACTGTCACCGCGTCCGCGATTCCCAGGGAGAAGCTTCGCCCGCACCAACCGCTTGTCGCGATACCCCGCACCGGATGATCGGACCGCACGGTCGCCGATCCAAACAGGGAAGGGCGGTCGGGCCGCTCAATCATTCCCACGACGAAGTGCTCGCCTGGTGCAAGGTGAAGCGCGATGTCCCCGCCGTCGTTCACGTAGGCGCGGCGCAAAGGAGCCGCATCGGTCATCGCTCGCAAAATCTCTTCGGCGACCGCGCCCGCAACGGCGGCCATCGGCGTGATGAATGTCTCGTTGGCGTAAGGTCTCACAGCGGCGAACATGCGCCGTGCAATCACCCCGGTGGGAGCACTAGCATCGCGTTGCACCGGCTGGCGCAAAATGGTCAACTCACCGCAGAGCTCGTCGAGGATGGTAACGAATCGATTCGTCGCCGCCCTGTAAGCCAAGCCTAGATCAGTAGTTGATGCGAATCCTTCAAGGATTACATCAATCGGACCGTGGTGCAGATACAGCCGGCGGCCATCGGGCAGCAGCCGAATTTGTGCGGGCTCTCTCACGATGGCGTGCTCGGCGTTTTGGTGAGCGGCCAGGGGTTCCTGGGAAGCGCCTGCACGTGCTGCTGCCCCTGCTCGGGCAGAATGGATTCAAGCGGCCGCACCTGGTCGACGTAGCCACCGAGTTCAGCATAGTCCGCAAGCTTCAAGGTGAATTCGATCGGCGCGACCAAGGCCGGTGTCGGAACGTAGCCGAAGCCATTTTCCGGCATGCGCTTCACGTCGACCATGAATGTAATGCCTCCACCAGGCCAGATGTAGACCGGCGCTCCGCCGCAGGTGACGCGCGTCAGCGCTTCGCGTACTGAGTTGGTGAGCCGCACCGGATTCTCGGTAACTCCCGCGCGCAGAGATCCTCCTGCGCCCCCCATGAACAGGACCGTGCACAGGGCAGGCTCGCAATTCTCTTTGATCCGCGCCACTGATTCCTGCAGTGTCGGCGGAAGGTCCTTCAACACCGGTTTCAGTTTCTCGTCGAGTTCGTAGTAGGCGTGATGCTCGCCGGTTGTGCTTACCATGAGCACCCGGAGCCTGGGCCACGCGATTTTCGTCTTGAAGGGCTGAAGGATCGAAAGTGGGTCGTCGATGTTGGTCCCGCCCCACCCGGTGCCGGGTTCGGCCACTTGAAAATATCGGCCGGGCGTCGAACGGCGTCCCTTGATCCGGATGCCTGTTTCCGGGACGCCGAGGAGTTTCCCCGCCTGATGTTCGGAAAGCACGCCGGTGATGTGGTCGTCGACCACTACGACCTCGTCGACCTTCCCGAACCATTGCTTGGCGAACATTCCGATGGTCGCCGACCCGCAACCCACCCGCATCCGCTCTTCCCGAACGCTATCAATGATGGGAGGCTGGCCCGCTTGCACGACCACCGTGGCGCCATCCTCCACGCTCAGCTCGACGGCTCCCCCATTGCAAAGCTTCAGCAGGGTGTCGCAGGTGACGGTGCCTTCCCGGCGGCTGCCCCCGGTGAGATGCCGCACGCCGCCGAGGGATAGCATTTGCGATCCGTATTCGCTGGTGGTGACATGGCCAACGGCCTCGCCTTTCGCCCGCACGATATTGCGCTCGGGTCCAAGGTGACGATCCGTATCGATCTTTACCTTCACGCCGCAGTAGCTGAAAATTCCTTCGGTGACGACCGTCACCATGTCGACGCCCTCGACCTGCGACGAAATGATGAAGGGGGCCGGCTTGTAGTCAGGATAAGTCGTCCCCGCTCCAATGGCAGTCACGAACGTTCCGGGGCTACCCACAATGTTGCCGTCCCAGTCTTGCTCGCGCCCGAGGAAGGGAACGACGCGTTCGCCTCGGGACCGGGCACGATCGAGGACGACGTGTGGATCGACGCGCACCAGTTGCCCGTCGCGATTTCCGTAGCGATCGCAAGCGCCCAGTCGTCCAGGTTTGATGTAGCAGAGCACCGGACAGGCATCGCAGCGGATTGCATCGTCAGCCACGAGGTCCTCCGCTTTCGCGTGCTGCAAGAATTGCCGCCCGCAGCCGGTCTGGTGTTGCCGGTACGCGGCGAACTCTCACTCCAGTCGCATCGTGGATCGCATTCAGAATCGCCGGAGCAGTCGGGATCACGGCCTGCTCACCGACGCCTTTTGCGCCGAAGGGACCGACGGGGGACGGGTCCTCAATGAGGATCGATTCGACTGGTGGAACGTCTCCAATCGACGGAATGAGATAGTCGTGCAGGTTTTCTCCCTTGCCAGGGAAGAACTCCTCCATCAACGCATGGCCTAATCCCTGGGCCACGCCGCCTTCGATCTGCCCCTCGACCAGTGTAGGATTGATTGCGCGCCCTACGTCGTGCGCGGCAGTGACTCGCAGGACTTTGACCGTACCCAACTCCGTATCGACTGCGACCTCAGCCAGGTGCGCGCCAAATCCGAACACGGCATAGGGGTTCCCCTGGCCGTTCTCGTCGAGTGGACTGGTTGGGGGATCGAACGTGGCTTCCGCGGTTGCAACGTAGCCGTGCTCATCCAGAGGTTGTGCCGTGAGATCGATCACGCGCTCTCGTCCACTGCTTATCACCGCAAGCTCGCGATTGCTAAGCGTGATTTCGCTGCCACCCGACGAGTCGGTCAGTTGCAGCATGGCCGCTCGCAGCTTTGCCCCCGCCATGGCCGCAGCTTTTCCCGTGACGAAGGTCTGCCGTGACGCGGAGGTCTTTCCGCAGTCGGGTGTAACCGCCGTATCGCCAGAGACCAGATCGAAGCGCTCGATCGGCACCTGCATCGCGTCGGCACAGATTTGGGTGACAATCGTGTTCGATCCCTGCCCGATATCGACCGCGCCCTGATGCAGAGCAATTCTTCCGTCCGGTTTCAGGCCAACACGCACTGTTGACGGATTGGGATGGGAAGTGTTCCCGCAGCCGTACCACATTCCTGCAACGCCGACGCCTCGCCTCAGCGGACCGCCCGCCGCTTTGTTGAAAGCTACAGCCTCGGCGCGCGCGGCGGACCAGCGCGGCCGCAAGGCTTCAAAGCAGGCGCGGATTCCCACTCCTTCGCCCATCACTTGTCCGGTAACCGTCGGCGAATGGTCGTCGAGCGCATTCAGGATGCGGAATTCCAGCCGGTCCATTCCAATTCGATCGGCCAGTTCGTCGTAAACCTGCTCCTGGGCGATGGCTGTCTGCGGGACGCCGAATCCGCGAAACGCTCCTGCCGGGACGAGGTGCGTATGAATGGCACGAGTGACTGCGCGATAGTGCGGCACTTTGTAGGGCCCAGAGGCATGCACGGGCACACGCGCCGTCACTGTCGGACCCCACGAGGAATACGCGCCGGTATTGAAGTCGGCCGTGAGATCGAGCGCGACCAGCCGGCCATCGCGTGATGCGCCGGCGCGCAGGCGCATCTTTGCCGGATGCCGTTTGGTCGTTGAGGTGACCGACTCAACCCGCGAGTAGACCAGCCGGGCTGGCCGTTTCAGATGCCATGCGGCAAGCGCGATGAATGGCTGCACCGATAAATCGAGTTTGGCCCCAAAGCCGCCTCCAACTGCCGTGGGGATAATGCGTACAGCTTCCGGTGCGATGCCGAGGATCTTGGCAATGTCGGCGCGGTCCAGGTATGGAGACTGTGTGCATGCCTGGATCTCGATGCAGTTGCCTACCCTTCGCGCAAAACCGGCCTCCGGCTCAATGTAAGCGTGTTCGACGAATCCCGTTTCGTATTCGTCTTCGACGACGACGTCGGCTTCGGCCATGCCCCGATCGACGTCGCCGCGGATAACGCGACCGCCGGTAAGCACGTTGTTTTGTCGCGAGGCGTGAAGCAGTTCGGCCCCGGGAGCGAGGGCGTCCTCCATTCGGGTAATTGGCTCAAGCGCCTCCCACGACACCGGAAAACTGGAGAGATCGAATGCCTCGATGGCAGCGGGTTCCCCGACCACCATGGCCACGGCTTCTCCGCGAAACCGGGCTTCCTCGTGAGCAAATACCGGCTGGTCGGCGAAAGGCGGAATTACGCCATAACAGTCCTCACCGGGGACATCCTTCGAGGTAAACACACCGTGGATCCCAGGCTGCGACGCGAACGCCCCCAAGTCGCCGAACCGGAAGCGGGCGCGGTGATGCGGCGAACGGATGACCCGCACCGCCAGCGCGTCAGTGGGAACTTCATCGGCGCCGTAGATCTCGGAGCCATCCACCTTGCGTTGTCCGTCGAGACGAACCAGGCGAGTTCCGACTGCGCATCCGGCCCGTGGAGAATCTTCGTGAGCGTAAGTAGAGCAGGTCGCCTGCACGGCGGAGATGATTTTCCGGTATCCCGTGCAACGACAAAGCACGCCGCCGAGAGCATCCATCACTTCGCCTTCGGAAGGATGCTCGTTCTTCTCCAGCAGGGCCGTGGCCGCGATCAGCATGCCCGGAGTGCAGGCGCCGCACTGCGCGGCTCCATGCTGAAGAAATGACTGCTGCAACTTGTCAAAGAGTGGCGCACGCTGGGCAAGTCCTTCGATCGTGGTGATCTCGTGCTCGTCCGCCTGCGCGGCTGGAACCAGGCAGGCGCAAACCGGGTCTCCGTCGAGCAGCACGGTACAGGCGCCACAGTCGCCCGCGTCGCAACCGACCTTGGTTCCGGTAATCCCCAGGTCTTCCCGCAACACTGCCGACAACCTGCGCACTGGCGAAGTCGAGACGCAGACCCGCTTGCCATTCACGGTGAACGCCACCGTGGACGGTACATTTCGCGGGATAGGCGGAGTGGCGAGCATGTCAGGGACTCTCAACGCAGGCTTCAACGGCCCGCCTGACCAGAGTAAGCGCGGCGTCTTGCCGATACTCGGCGGTGGCGCGAACATCGTTGATCGGGGAGAGGTCCATCAAGTGTTCGGGTAAGACGAGTTGGCCGAGATCCTTCGTGGCTTCGGCCCCGACCATGGCGGCTTCAAGGCGAGTAAGCCGCCGTGCCGTTACGGAACACGAACCGACAGCGACGCGGGCCGCCTCCACTCGTCCTGCCGCGTTGGTCTGCACGACGGCCGCCACCATGGCAATTGAGATCACCAGATAACGACGTGCTCCAAGCTTGAGAAACGCAGATTTCGCGTCCTCAAGTTCGCGCGGGACCAGGACCGCCGTCAGGATCTCATCGGCGCGGCGCGCCGTTTTGCGATTGCCCACAACAAAGTCTCTCAAAGCGATGCTTCTGGTTCCTGCAAGAGACGTTAGTTCGACCTCCGCATCGAGCGCCAGAAGGGGTGGTACACCGTCAGCCGCGGGAGAGGCGTTGCACAGATTACCCGCGACCGTGCCACGGTTCTGGATTTGCACGGACCCCAATTCGCGGGCCGCCGCTTTGAGAGCGTCAAAGCATCGGGGAAGCGGCGCATGAAGGATTTCGGTCCAGGTAGTGAGGCCGCCAATTCGAATGCGGTTGGAGTCAATCGAGACACCGCGCATCTCCGTCACGGCGGAAATGTCGACCACCGGAAAAGTTACCGGCCGATCTCCCAGAGCCGGGTAGAAATCGGTCCCTCCGGAGAGAAGTTGGCCACCGTGGCGCGCGAGCGCATCGACAGCTTCGTTTAGAGTCCTGGGTCTGAAGTACAACTTTGGATCCCCTCAGAGAAACGGCTACAACAACGGCAATTGCTCCTAATTCTCATACGAACTGGCTGTCTTTGTACAGAACGGTGCTGCCGGGCAAATTGGGGAGGTTGCTTGCCGTGAGTCTTGCGGGCGCACTAATACAAGATCCCGGCAATGGAAGCCGACATCAAGTTCGCCATGGTGCCGGCCAGCATCGCGCGAACGCCCAGCCTCGCCAGATCGCCCTTCCGGTTCGGGGCCAGGGCGCCAATGCCGCCGATCTGGATGCCAATCGAGCTCAAGTTCGCGAATCCGCACAGAGCAAACGTGGCGATCGTGAATGAACGCGGATCCATCGCCGCCCTCTGCGGTCCGAGCATCGAAAACGCTACCAATTCGTTCAGGACCATCCTCGTGCCCAGCAGGTTCCCAATGATCGGGCAGTCATGCCAGGGAATCCCGATCAGCCAGGCAATCGGAGCGAACACTATTCCGAAAATCCGCTCCATGCTGGCAGGAAACCAGCCGATGCCAACCCGCGCCAGCTCGTTGTGAATCCCACCCAGCAGCCCGTCGGTCAAGGCGATCAGAGCCAGGAATGAGATCAACATTGCCGCTATGTTAAGGGACAAGTGCAGGCCATCGGTGGTTCCCCGCGAGATCGCTCCGAGCAGGTTCTCGCTCTTTTCGGTTTCGATTTCCTCCTCGCTCATCACCACGCGACCCGCGGTCTTTGGCTGTTCAGTTTCAGGCACCAGCATCTTCGCCATCAGCAGCGTCCCGGGAGCCGTCATGATCACGGCACTGAGCAGGTGCTTGGGATCGATGCCGAAGGCAATGTAGGCCGCCATGATTCCGCCGGAAACATGTGCCATGCCGCTGGTCATCACGGTCATGAGTTCCGACTGCGTCAAGTCTGGCAAGAAGGGCCGGATGGTGAGCGGAGCTTCGGTCTGGCCCATGAAAATGCTGGCTGCCACATTCAGCGACTCGGCGCCGCTTGCGCCCATAACCCGCGTCATCACCCTGGCCACTTGCTTGATGATGAACTGCATCACGCCAAAGTGATAGAGAACCGCAAAAAACGCCGCGATGAAAATGATCGTGGGCAGGACCTGGAACGCGAAGAAGAAGCCCATCGACGAGCCTTGCTTCCCCAGTTCGCCAAACACGAACTTTGAGCCCTCAAAGGAATAGCTCAGCAGCCGGTTCACCGCGTTGCCGGCGGTCTGAAAGATCCGCCGCCCAATCTCGGCCTTCAATACGAACACAGCGAAAGCGATCTGGAGGCCGAGGCCCCAGGCAACTGTCTTTAACCGGATCGAACGCCGGCTCGTGGAAAAGGCGTACGCCAAACCCAGCATGGTCAGAAGACCGAGGATCCCCGTAAATCTTGCCATTCAGTTTTTCTCCCCGGACTTGGTAATGACTCGATGAATCAGCGGACGCTTTTGTGCCGGAGCCGCATCCCCGACAGCAAAGCTTCCCAGCAGCAATGCCTTCGCACGCTCGGCCAGCGCTTCAGAGTTGTAGTGAATCGTGCAGAGGGCCTCGCCCTTGGACGCGGAGTCCCCGACCTTTTTGTGAAGCACAAAGCCGACTGCCGGATCGACGGCGTCCTCCTTGCGTTCGCGGCCGCCCCCCAGGATCACGCACGCGGTTCCTGCCTGCTCGCACTGAATTGCTGTTACATAACCACTATGCGGGCTCGGGACGTCCATGGTATGTTTCGCGCGCGGCAACATCTTCGGGTCATCGACGACGCGAGTATCCCCGCCCTGCAACTCGACCATCTTGCGGAAGCGGGCCAGGGCGGCGCCAGAGCGAATCAGATCTTCCGATAGAGTTCGCCCTTCCCCGATACTTTTTACTCGCCCACCCAGCAAGAACATCCAGGCTGCCAGCTCCAGGCATAGTTGACGAAGGTCGTCCGGGCCGCCGCCGCGCAGGATTTCGAGTACTTCCACGACCTCGAGAGCATTGCCAACGTAGCGCCCCAGAGGTTGATCCATGTCGGTGATGAGCGCGGCCATCTTCTTTCCCATGCGCTCGCCAGTCTCGACCATCAACTGTGCCAGGTACGCGGCCTCCTTGTCGCTTTTCATGAAGGCGCCGGA
>Ga0070765_100002949_pt1 | contig 10860 bp, 10 predicted proteins | sample HubBroMetageWFT5_FD_71516 | JGI IMG/M metagenome (GOLD analysis project Ga0070765, IMG submission 71516) | Warmed and freeze-thawed soil microbial communities from the Hubbard Brook experimental Forest, New Hampshire - Hubbard Brook CCASE Soil... | ecosystem: Environmental > Terrestrial > Soil... | reverse complement strand
CACGACGCGTTTCATTGCGTTGTCGTGAGCGAGTTGGGTCACGTCGCCGCAGCAATCCTCCACGACGTAGACTTCGTAGCCGTCATGAATCGCCTGAACGGTCGGAAGGGCAACGCAGATCTCCGTCCAAAGCCCGGCGAGGACAATCTTTTTGCGTCCGCTTTTTTCGATCGCGGCAACAAAGTTCTTGTCGTCCCACGAGTTCATAGAAGAACGCTCGATGAGTTCCTGCCCCGGGAATACGGCACGCAGTTGCGGCCACATGTTCCCGCTGAAGGACTTCGTCTCGACCGTGCTTAATACAACAGGCACATCGAACACCCTGGTGGCCTTACCGAATGCCACTGTGTTGTTGATGATTCCCTGACGATCGAAATTGCTGGTTCCGAACAGCATTTGGCCCTGATGATCGATCAGCGCCACGACGCAATTGTCCGGAGTCAAGAGTCCCTTCTCGCTGAGCTTGGGACGATTTCCGTTTGATGAGTAACTCATGCAGTTCTCCTTTTTTGTACTGGCGATGCCAGCAGTCGTAAGTTGATCGCGAGGACCGTGACCTAAAGCGAGAATTTTGCGGAGTGGTTGGTCCGGCAGTTTCGTCGCACCAGAACTGCGCGATAGCTTGCGAATCCAATATGCCGAAGATTAACTCTGCACCCTGCTCGCAAACATTACGCCTGCACGAGTGGGGCCACCTTGGAATGGTTGCTCTTAGCGCGCAACCCTTTGCGAGTCAAGCGGGTGTGAGGCAGCAGATCGCCTCCTCACGCGTGAAGAAGTGTCATGTCATGAGTCGCGTCATGAAATGACATCTGACACCGAAGATCGGTTTCAATAGGAGCCTGCGACAGTACGTTCCGTGCTAGGTTTCTGTTGTAGCTGTTCTCGGATTATCTTCGGAGAGGAAGATCGACGGCGACCTTATTTTGCTCTCTGCAAGGTTTGCGTCACCGAATTCAAGACTCGGAACGGCGAAGGTGAGTAACGCTAAAAGGACTCTCCCACCAGTTCTTCGCTTTTCTTCCAGAGCGCCTCAGCATTGTTCGGATCGAGCACATATCCGCGTACTTCTTCGCTGATTGCGGTGATAGGAACGTCATCCGGCACGATGTTACCGACGTGGCAGTTCTCGCAGTAGTGTCCACCGATCTCGTCAGCGGGAGCAACCACCGCGGCCCACACCGGAGTTGCGGCTCCTTGGGGAACGGTCTTCAGCTGGAAGGGCGCCCTGTCCAGGATTTGCTGAGCCTGGACAGGGATTACGTTCCGGCCCGCTTGCACAATATCGCCTTTAGTGCGAACAATAACGGAAGATAAACTATTGACGCCGCCAGCAGTCGTCGTGCTGCCGACCTCGACCGTTGCAGCAGGAATTCCAATCCAAAGTAGAGGAACCCGAGACTCAGCACTGCTCCGGCGCAGTGGAAAATGGCATGCCGTATCGGAAATTGCACGATACTGATTGCGACCAGAGCGAGCAGCGGCAACAGGGTTTCCAGCGTCACGAAAGGAACTCTCGCGTTGCCTTTGGGCAAGACCAGATAGCCTGCTCGGTCGTAGTCTTCGCGGTACATCCATGCGATTGCCATGAAATGCGGGAACTGCCAAAAGAAAACGATGGCATACAGTACCCATGCTTCGATATTCAATCGCCCTGAAGCGCCGGCCCAACCGATCAGCGGGGGCATGGCACCGGGAAAGGCACCGACGAGAACGCTCAGCGACGTTTTTCGTTTCAGTGGGGTGTACAGAAACAGATAGGTCAACAATGTAAAAGCCGCGAGCGAGCTCGCAAGCAGGTTGACCGCGACCGCAAGATAGACAGTTCCACTTGCTGCCAGCGCAATTCCGAAGGCCAGCACGGCAGCCGGTTTGAGACGGCCAGCTGCGGCGGGCCGGCACGCCGTACGGCGCATTTGCGCATCGAACTTTCGTTCGATGTATTGGTTTAATGTCCCTGTCCCACTTGCCACCAACAACGTTCCAAACAGAGTGCTGAACAACCCCAGGAATGAGAAGGGCCGTGTTTCGTTTCCACAACCCAGATAAAAACCGACACCAGTTGTGGTCAGAATTAGGAAATTGACTTCCGGCTTCGTCAGCGTCCAGTAATCTGAGAGGGTGTTTCCCGCAAAACCCCCGTGTTGCGACCTAGAAGGCGCGAGTTGCCCGGTAAGTATGGACTGGCCGGACATTCAGGCGGCCTCCATCCCATGCGGGGCCGTCCCCACCGCACTGCGCACCGACTCGAATTGCAACATCGGCCGCTCTTCCGACCGATGTGGGGAAAGTAAACGTGTTGCGACAATTGTTGCAGCAATCAGGTAAACCACGGTAACGCAAGTCCACATCAAGGCACCTGCACATTGCTGATCTTCCAAAGCAGACAAGCCAAACGATTGTGATGAAGACAAGAACACTGGGTAAATCACGCGGTCGCAGAAGACCAGAAATCCCGAAAGAATGTCGCACGGCAAGGTAGCCAAGAACAGATATAAAAGCATCGACGATTCTGGCCATTTCGAAACCGTTGGCCAAGGCTGGACTACCGGCCACCAGAATAGAAGCCCCGTTGCCAGGAACGATGCTTGCTCAATCTCATGCCACATTTCCGATCGTATCCCGAGCATGAAAACTGCAGGCACATGCCACACAACTAATGTGCCTGCCGCTCCCAGCCAGCACACTACAGGGTGCGCCAGCACGCGCCCCAGGTGCTGAATGGGTGCTGAGCGGAGTGCTCGAGCGATCAGTTCTACGAGTCTTTCTGCCGGCCGTTCCGGCAGTAGCTTCCAGGGGACGCCGAGCAAGATTAATGGAGGCGCCACCGTCATGAGCAGTAGATGTTGAACCATGTGTGCTGTGAGCGATTGGTGATCGAGGACAGCCAAAGATGTGCCGAGTGCAACCCACACCAACAGTAGTCCCACAAAGAAAGTACAAGCACGCCAGCCCTTGACTCCGTCCGGAACAAGCCAGGCGACGCGCATCCATTGGCGCAGGTATGCAAGTCCAATGAGAAACAAAGAACCCGAGATCAAGAATGACCCGACCGTAAGGTGATGATCGTGTGGCATCGATCTGCGCCCTCAGGGCTGAGAAGCCCTCTGCGGTTTGCTATCGGTAACCACCATTTCGCGCGCGCTATCTCGTGCCGGCGGTTGCGTGGGCGGGTGCAAGCTCTCAAGGAACGCCACCAGCGCAGTAGTCTCTGCTGGACTCAAGTTGTTTCCATACGCGGGCATATTGCCACCGCCTTGGATTACCTGCCGAATGAGCTGGTCCTGCGTGAGCCGCACCGCGACGCTATCCAAGGCTGGCCCCCTTTGACCACCGGTGTCGCCTATTGAGTGGCAGTTACGACACTGCTTTACCTGAAATATGAGCGCGCCCTGCCGCTCGAGCGCAGTCGTGCCATGTATGTATCGGTCGGGCATTGGATCGCCGCTCCAGGCGTTCATGTGCGGACTCCACGGTGTGAACTGGGCAAGATGAGTAAACGTTCCGAGCGTGATCGCGATCATGAGCACGGTCACAACTGCAATCGGCCGGCGCTTCCAGCTCTTTTCTCCTTCCCCTGAAAGAAACGGCAGAAGAAGCAAACCAAGAATCACTAAAGGCGGGCAGATGAGAAGGAATGGCGTCTCCAGCGATGGAGGAACAAGTGAAAGCAAAGCATAGAGCCATAGGAAAAAGTAATCTGGTTTGGGAGCAGTCTGGATGATTGTCGGATCAGGCTGCCCGGTCGGCCCGAATGGGCCAAAGTAGTAGGCGCACGCGGCAACTGCCAGTATGATAAACGCCGCGAAAAACATGTCTTTCCACACCGCATAAGGCACGAATGGTTCGCCGTCGCTCTTGGTCATCGCGTGATACTCGGCCTCGTATGTCGCTCGCTTTACGATGCGCCCCGGCATCGGCCATTCGTTGATGCCTAGCTTCAGTACCATCAAGAGATGGAGGCCAACGAAAGCGATCAGCATTCCGGGAATTACGAAGACGTGCAGCGCGAAGAATCGGGACAGGGTCGCGCCGCCGATGATGGGTCCGCCCAACATCAGGTTTACAACCGCGGGACCGATAATCGGCACCCGGCTGGCGATCGAGGCTCCGATTCCCAGACCCCAGTATGCGTCCTGATCGAAACGCATGACTTGACCAGTGAATGCCATGCCGAGAGTCATCAACAACAGAAAGACTCCGATGATCCAGGTCAGTTCGCGGGGAAATTTGTGGGCTCCGAACAGAAATACCTGCGTCATATGAATAAGGACGATGGCCACCATGAAGTTGGAGCCCCATCCATGCATGGCGCGGATGAACCAGCCAAGCGTCACCTGATGATTCAGGGCCTGTAAGCTGCTCCATGCTTCGCCGCCCGAAGGCACATAAATGAGTGCCAGCAGAATTCCGGTCACCAGTTGCAGGAGAAAGACCGTGAGTGCGGCGCTGCCGAACACGTAGAACCAACTCGCCGTCTCTCTCGGCACGGGATGCTCCACGGCCTCACGAATGGGTGCCGCGAGTTGCAAACGGTGGTCAAACCATTCGCCAATTTTCTTGATCACGCGCATGGCAGCTTCTCCGATGACAGACTTGCCACTGGGTCGCCGGGTGTTGGCAATTGGCCGGCATTGATCGTTAGCACGCCGTTTTCAACTCTGTAGGGATATTCGAATAGCCCGCGTTCCGGCGGCCCTGACGCGCGCGACCCATCGCGGTAGTACGCACCGCCATGACAAGGACACATGAAGAGGCCGGATTGGGGAAACCAGCGGACAGGACAACCAAGGTGTGCGCAGTTGATTGCAAACACTTGGAAGTGATCACCCGAGACGCGCCGTACCCAGCAGGCGGTGTCTACGGTCTTTCCGTCTGTAGGCATCACGAATGGATTGCGAAAAGTAGCCATCCGCGTCTGGCCTTCCGGAAAGTTGGTGACGTTTCCAAGCGGCACCCAGGAGAGATAGCCATTTGCACGACCACGATTTATCGAGGAAAAAAGAAAACCCGCAACCGGCAGAGCCAACACCATTGCGGCGAATCCGTTGAACAAGATTCCCAGTTTCATGAAGAATCCGCGCCGCGAAATGGTAGCGTCCGTGGACGTCGGCATTACAGGCTTAGTTGACATTTTCATTTCTCCAAGTGCTGCGCATAATTCGAAGCGGAATAAGGTTGGCCGGGGCTTTGCACGCGGCGCGATGCAAGCCAAGCAACCACATCTGTGATTTCCTGGTCGGAGATGGGGTTTCCGGAAGCGTCTCCACGCCAGTCGGGTGCGCCTAATTCCGGTCTGCCCGTGATCACGATCGTGCGTAGTCCCTGATCGCTGACCAACGCAAGAAATGAATCGTTGCTGATGGCACTGGCCTTGGATCCACCTTGACCCTCAGATCCGTGGCAGGATGCGCAATACGTTCCGAAAGCGATCTCGCCATGTGCGGCATCCCCCGTCGTTTTTGCAGCGTATGAAGGTGGATTTGTTCCGTCGAGAATTCCCTTGCGTTCCCAACGCGAAAACATTCCGTTCGTAATCGCGTTGATCTGTTCATCCGTCAGCAATCCGCCGGCACTTTGCGCGAACGCGGGCATTGAAGTTCCACGGATGCCATTGGCAACAACGTTGTGCACTGCGTTTTCGTCGACGATGGCGAGATACACCGGATTGGCCAGAGCAATCGACGCTCCCCCACGCCCTTCCGCCCCGTGACAGCCGGCGCAGTTCTGTGCATAGAGAATGCCGAAGTCCACAACCTTATTCGGTGCCACTGGCTCCGAACCTTTCTGAGGTTGACCGTTTGGAGTGCTGCAAGCCGAGAACAATACAAGGGGAAGAACGGCGAATGCAGACAGATACGGGATCCGGCTCATCGGCGCTCCTCTCCACTCTTTCCTGGTGGAATAGTTCCTGGAGCTTCGATTCCTGCCCGTAGAACAAACGACACATTTTCGCGGGTAGGAATGCTCTGCTGTCGCACGACCACCAGGCCTGCCACAATTCCAAAGGCCACTTGCGATGCAATAAACCAGAACCAATCAATATGGCTGGCTAACAGCGGATTCAGCAGCCCAAGGATTGTGTACAGTAGTCCTGACCACAGCGCCGGGGCAATGAGTCCTCCAAGCACAATCGGACGGCGTGGGAACATGGGCAGCATCGCGCCGTAGAGCAAGCCCACAAGTATGGACACGAGGCCGTGGAGAACAAAGGCAATCGAGAAAGCATCTGCATGAAACGAATACAGCTGTGCGGGCCCGAGCGTTAAGGATTCTCGATAGATCACCGCAGCAAGAAGATTGATGGGATACCAGATACTGCCAGCCTTCAGAACGCCATAGGCACAGGCCAGTACGGCCATCGCGATGCTGCCCGCCAATCCGCCCTTCACACCCGCCGAAATTGGATACGTTTGCACGGGAAGCCATGCGCGCAACTGATCCGGCAGGACTGGAATCCGTTCCACGACCCGGCGATCGGTGGCCAGGCGAACATCTTCGGGAACGATTTGCACAGCTTCTTCGTGTTGGTGCGGAAAGACCTCGCGAAACCAACCGATGCACCCGGAAAACACGAGCGCGACGCCGAGAACGCTCACGGACAAGCTCGTCACCAGCCCCGCGAACAGGAGGGTCGCCCCAAAAGCCAAGATGAAAGGCCAGGCGGTTGGCGCCGGCACTTCGATCGTGCGGGGAGTCTGACATGTTTCTTTCAATTGCTCCGTTGTCAATAGTGTCGCCATGTCTGCCTCAGCGTCCGAGAACGTAAACCACGGTAAAAACCACAACCCATACGACGTCGACGAAATGCCAGTACATCGAAAGCACTTCGATGTGACCGGACTGTTTCACTCCCACGCGGCCGTAAAGTCCGAACACCGCAACGGTCAAGAGCATGATGAGACCTGCGGTGACGTGAAATGCGTGCAGCCCGACAAGCGAGTAATATGTTGTTCCGAAAAGGTTGGTCGAGATCGTGAGCCCGTGTTCGTAGATCAGCCGGCGCCATTCCTGCGCTGTGCCATAGAGGAACAATCCACCCAGTGCAATAGTGAGCAGCCAGAGTCCAAGGAATGCAAATCCAATGCCGCGCGCCAGAGACTTCGCCGCCAAGTGAATGGTCAAGCTGCTGGACAACAAGCAAATCGTGTAGAAGATCGGCGTTTCAAGGACCTCGCGCGGTGTCGGCCCCGTCAGACTCTTTCCCAAGTAGAAGAGATAGGCGACGACGAAGATCGTAAAGATGGCCGACTCGGCAACGATGAGACTAGCCATGGCCACCTTCCCGCGATCGGGAAGTCTCCAGGTCGCCGGTGCCTGTGGGATCGGATTTGCGATTGCGCTCATTACCTTCTTCCTTTATTCATAGCGGCAGTCTTCATTCATATAGGCTGTCTGGGTCTTCGGGATGCTTCAGGTCCCACAATGGACGCCGGCTCGCGACCACGGGAACGGAAGCAAAGTTATACGGAGGCGGCGGCGAGCTTGTGGCCCATTCGAGGGTCCATGCGTCCCAAGGATCATTGCCCGCTTTGTCGCCTTTGAAATAAGAAATAAGAAGGTTCGCCACAAACAGCAGGATGGCGATCGCCTGAATGAACGCGCCGATGCTGATGAGCAGGTTTAGCGTGTCCCAGCCGCGGCCTGGCTCGTAGGTGTAGATACGGCGCGGCATACCCAACAGACCGGGAACGTGCATGAGGTCGAAGGTCAGATGGAAGCCGATCACGAACAGCCAGAAGTGCCACTTGCCAAGGGTTTCGTTCAACATTCTCCCTGTGATTTTTGGGTACCAGTAATAGATGGCGGCGAAAACGGCAAACACAACTCCACCCACCAGCGTGTAATGAAAATGCGCGACGACGAAATACGACAAGGTAAGCTGCGAAGCGAAAGCAGCGCTTCCCAGCATGACGCCGGTCAGGCCGGCAATCAGGAATTGGAAGAGAAATGCGATGCAGAACAGCATCGGCACCTTAAACTGAATCCTTCCTCCCCACATCGTGCCGATCCAGTTGAAAATCTTGATTCCGGTGGGAACACCGACAGCCATCGTGGTCAGGGTGAAAAAACTGTTGGCGTACGAGTTCATTCCGACCGAGAACATGTGGTGCGCCCAAACGCTCATGCTCACGAAGCCGATGCAGACGGTTGCCGCGACCATGACCGGATATCCGAAAATAGGTTTTCGTGAAAACACCGGGATGATTTCCGACATGAACGCAAAGCAGGGAATGATCAGGATGTACACTTCCGGATGCCCGAAGATCCAGAAGAAGTGCATCCACAGCACGGCGGAGCCACCCGCCTGCGCATCAAAGAAGTGGCCTCCCAGGTATCGATCGATGACCAGCATGATCTGTGCCGCGGACAGCGGCGAAACAGAAATTAGAACCATTCCCGCCATCACCAGGTTGAGCCATACCAGCAAAGGCATCCGGCTGAGTTTCATGCCTGGACACCGCATGCACAGAATGGTCGCGATGATATTGATTGCCGTTCCGATGCTTCCGAAACCGGAGACCAGGAGCGCCAGCGCCCAATAGTCCGTGCTATGACCTGGGGAAAACGCTCGCGCCGTCAGCGGTGCATATGCCCACCATCCCACGTCCGGCGCATTGCCCGCGCCGTAAAGCCCATTTGCGCCCACCAGGCTGAAATAGAAAAGAAATCCACCCAGCGCCGAAAGCCAGAAGCTGAAGGCATTCAGCCGCGGAAATGCCATGTCGCGAGCGCCAATCATTAATGGCACCAGATAGTTCGCAAACCCAAACAGGATTGGCATGCCCATGAAGAAAACCATGGTTGTGCCGTGCATGGTGAACAGACGGTTGAATACCTCCGGCGAAACAAAGTGATTGTGCGGAAACATCAGCTGAATACGAATGAGAAGCGCTTCGACTCCGGCAATAACCAGAAATAGCAGGGCGTAGAGAATATAGAGAACACCCAACTGCTTGTGGTCAACCGTGGTCACCCATTCGTGAAGAGTGTCAACCCAAGGCTTCTCGTCAATCTGCACCCTGGGAATCGTGATCGCGTTCGAGGACATAGGTATTTTCCTGAGCGTTCTAGCGCAGCGTCTCCATGTAACTCACGACCGCATCCAGGTCCGCATCGGTCAGCTTCATGGCGGGCATCAGCGAGCCGGGTTTGATTGCACTGGGGTCCTGGACCCAAAGACGCAGATTGTCGTGAGTGTTTTCAGCAGCGCCTGCGGCAATCGTGGCACGGCTCATCAAATGCGTCAGGTCGGGCCCAAAACGTCCATTCGCTGGAGTTCCCGCGACAGCATGGCAGTTCATACAGGCATTGTTTTCAAACACTCGCCTGCCGGCCGCTACGCTTGCGTCTTGAACTGCGGGTTGTTGCTGGTCACGGACCCAGCTGGCAAAATCTTCGGGACTGTCCACCGAGACACGAAGCAGCATCTTTGCGTGCTGAACCCCGCAGTACTGTGCGCACTGGCCAAGAAAGATCCCTGAGCGTTGTGGGTCTATCCACATTCTGTTGGGGTGGTTCGGAATAAGGTCCGTTTTTCCTCCAAGCTCCGGCACCCAAAAGCTGTGGTCAGTATCGGCCGATAGCAGCTGCAGAAACGTTGGCGTCGGATGACTAGGATCGCTGACCGGAATGTGCAGTTCGTTGGCGGTGACGATCCCCAGCTTCGGATAGCGATACTCCCACCAGTATTGATGTCCAATCACGGTGACATCTACAGCGCCCGGTGGTTCCGGAGCATCCTGAATCGCGTGGATGACTCGCGCCGTGGCCAGGAACAGGACGACGACAATCAGAATTGGAATGATCGTCCAGGCCAGCTCAATCTGCGTGCTTCCATACACCTGCGCCGGCTCGCGGCCGGCATCCGTTGATCGCCCGCGGAACTTAACGAGGGAATAGACCAGTAACCCAAAAACAACGACAAAAATGATTCCGGTAATGACCAGCACAAAGACGGACAAGCCAGCAATTGACTTGGCGGCGCTTGAGGCGGGAGCGAAGATGTTTGTGCCGTTAGGAGACGAGCCTTTTGGCTCGCTTGCCCACGCCGCCATAGCAGACCAGAACAGAAGCAGCACCGTCTGCGCGAGGAACCGCAACGTCGACACTTTCATTTTCAACAGCGACATTTCTCTTCTTCCGTTCCTGACTTCCGAAGGGCGCTCTATCATCAGACTTCGCAATCTCCCTCCTTGATTCGTATTGCAAAGCGAGCGCCACAATTCCTACAGCTCAGAGTTCGATTGAGTGGAGAGCAATCCTTCTACCAAAGGGGACAGGCACTCGTTTTTCCAGAACTGCAATCGCGCTTGGCCAACATCCACAAAACCATCAATAACTTCGCGAATCGTTTGACCGATGCCGGGCTGGTCAGTGTCATCTCTGTGCCTCTTGCGTCAAGTGTCACTTGTGTTGTCACGCAATTTCAGGAACGAACCCCGGCTCGATGTAGATGAAGCAGGGTTTGTGGCTGTGAATTTCATGGCACGGCAATTGCATGGACTCAGTGACGTGAACACCGAGATACAGGATTGCTCGGGAGTTGCTGGGTAGGCATAGCACGACGTAAACGCTGGAAGTGAATATTCCGAAAGGTTCTTATGTCGAAAAAAGTCGCAGACGTGTTGTGGGAGATGCTGGCGAAGGCTGGTGTCAAGCGCTGTTATGGAATCGTCGGAGACGCTCTGAATCCCGTAGTGGACGCACTGCGCCGAAATGGCGCAATTGAGTTTGTTCCCGTTCGTCATGAGGAATATGGAGTATTCGCGGCGGTCGCGGAGGCTTATTTCACGGGTAACCCAGTGGTGGTGTGCGGAACTGCGGGGCCCGGAGTTGTCCATTTGTTCAACGGATTGA
>Ga0070765_100002948_pt1 | contig 10861 bp, 7 predicted proteins | sample HubBroMetageWFT5_FD_71516 | JGI IMG/M metagenome (GOLD analysis project Ga0070765, IMG submission 71516) | Warmed and freeze-thawed soil microbial communities from the Hubbard Brook experimental Forest, New Hampshire - Hubbard Brook CCASE Soil... | ecosystem: Environmental > Terrestrial > Soil... | reverse complement strand
TTTCTAGCACCACCCGCCCGGTAGTTGCCAGCGAGCTTGCCAGCGCTTCATCGCGCATCACCGCGATACCATGCCCGATTCGCTCCGCTCCCAGCAATTCGATGGCTTCGCGAACGGAGTCCGGGCCGCCGATTTCTCCAGCGTGGCATATCGTATGCAAACCTTGCTGCCGCGCGTAATCGAATGCAGGCCGGAAATTTACGGTTGGAAACGCAAGCTCGTCGCCCCCCATGCCCAGCGCAACAACGCCAGACGACTGGAGTTTGGCCGCCCAGCGCGCGACTTCCATGGCTGCATCGTGCCCGAATTGGCGCGTGGCATCAAAAATCCATGCGGTTTTGAGGCGGCTGAACGGCACGCTTTGTGAGACCTCACGAATCGTTTGAAAGTTTTTTTCCACATTTTGCGTGCGGCGAAGCATTACCCCAGCCGAAATAGTTATCTCGGCGTAAACGACGTTTTGCTTTACCAGTTCTTCGGCGAGATTTCGAGTGATGAGAGCGTAGTCTTCGGGATCTCGCAAAAAAGACGTGACCCATTTGAAGGTTTCCAGGAATCCGCGGAAGTCAGAGTACCTGTAGCGAGCGGCGACGTCTTCCGGAGTCAGGGCTGCGCCGTGCCGCGCAGCTAATTCCAAAGCAGTCTGCGGGCGAATCGTCCCTTCGAGGTGCACATGCAGTTCAGCCTTCGGAAGGTTGTCGATCGGTGTCGGAATCCGGGTTGTTTGCGTCGCCATGGTTCGTTTATTGAGAGGGAAGCTGTGGACGGCCGGCGTTGATCCATGCGGTCATCCAATAAGAGCCCACGTCGGTCGCGGCGTCGGAAAGCTGGGTGGCCAGAAGCGTGCCGGCTTCCGCGTAGAAGCGATCGTAATATTCATCGGTGTAGCCAGTTAGGCCCGTATGCGCCCGGCGGTCCGCAAGAAGCACCCGTTCGAGCAGGGAATGAGCGGTCAGACAAATTTCAAACGCTCGGTCCGTGGGATCGTGAATGAACACAGCCTCGCCGGGCTTCACGAAGAAAAAAAGCTGGTAGCGATCCACTAAACCTGTCCCGAACCGGTCACTCACTCCTTGCTGGCCTGTAAGCTTGCCGTCAAAATTAATGGTCGTTTTGAAAGGGTCGTGCGCCGCCGTGACGTAATGAGCCAGCATGGCTGCGGAAAGTTTCGCTTCGTTCCAGTTGTGATCGCGAAAGGCATCGGTCAAGCGCTTGCTATAGAGCCCCACTTGCCAGGGAAGGACGCCATATTGCTCAAGCGTGCGCCGATTGTATTTCGCAATTGCGCTGTTATATTCACGCGGGAGAGCGGAAAAGGGAAAAGGCCCGTAGTGGTCAAGCCCCACGAAATCCGGCGCGCGCGGGTGCTCAAACGGCATCACGCCCTTTGGCACGGATTCCTGCAGATCGGTCACGTGCTGAACTAAAAATTGGCGATTGGCCTGAAAAAATGGCTGCATCTCCTCGGGCAGGGTGTCTACCGCCTTGTTCGCAACCAGGCGGTCCGCGTTTTCGCCCCAGCTGAACGAGGACGGCAAATAGAAGGCTAGAGCTATCAGAACAACGATCAGCCCGGCAAGAAAACGGCTCCGCATTATCTTTTTTTCTCCGCGGGCGTTGCAGCCAAATTTGCGTTCGAAAGCTGACTGTGGCGGTGGCCGTAAAAATAGTAAAAAACCAAGCCAATGATCAGCCAGACGATAAACCGGATCCAGTTTGTGATGGGAAGGCCGGCCATCAACAGCAAGCAGGTCAGAATCGTAAGAGCCGGCGCAATGGGCCCGCCTGGCGCGCGAAAGGCTCGCGGGCGCTCCGGCTGAGTGTAACGGAGAATCAAAACGCCTCCAGCGACCAGCGCGAAGGCGAACAGCGTGCCGATATTGGAAAGGTCGGCTAGTGTGCCGATATCCAACAATCCCGCTGGAATACCCACCAGAAATCCCGCGACCCAAGTGGAAAAATCCGGAGTGCGGAAGGTCTTATGCACGTGGCTGAAAACGCCGGGCAGCAAACCATCGCGAGACATCGCGAACCAAACGCGCGCTTGCCCGAGTTGAAAAACCAGCAGCGAAGAAATCATGCCGAGCAGGGCGCCGAGCAGAACGACTACCTGAATATTGCCAAAGTGAAGCCGCTTCATCGTGTTGACGACCGGAGCGGCGTCGTCCATGAGCGTGTGCCATGGAACGATTCCCGTCAGCACTACCACGACTGCGATGTAAAGCACGGTGCAGACTACCAGCGTGGTAATGATTCCGATCGGCAAATCCCGTTGAGGATTTTTACACTCTTCCGCCGCGGTCGAGACCGAATCGAATCCAATGTAGGTGAAAAATACGATCGAGCCGCCGGTAAGAATTCCCGGCCATCCGTTCGGGGCGAAGGGGTGCCAGTTGCTCGGATGGATGAAGTGCAATCCAAAACCAACAAAAATGAGAATCGCGATAATTTTCAGGAGGACCATCACGTTATTCGCTTCCGCCGATTCGCGAATGCCGCGCACCAGAACAATTGTCAGCAACATCACAATTATGAAAGCGGGCCAGTTGAAACCGAAATGCCAGCCGGGGCCGTAAAGCGTGTTGCCCTGCAAGTCAGACAAGCCGCTGGGAAGGTAGGCTGGAACAATCCAGCGAAGTGGCGGGCGAATGCCGAACCAATCCAGCAAATCGACAACGTGGGCGGAGAAGCCGACGCTGACCGCCATGTTCGAAACCGCGTACTCGAGAATCAAGTCCCAGCCGATGATCCACGCAATCAATTCGCCCATGGTCGCGTACGTGTAGGTATAGGCGCTGCCGGCGATAGGAATCATCGCGGCGAGTTCGGCGTAGCACAACGCGGCAAACCCGCAGACTACGGCGACCAGAACGAAGGAAAGCGCGATCGCCGGACCCGCGCCGGGACGGCCAAAAGACGCGGAATGATAAATCAGATATTCAAGAAGGGGCGCGTTCAAGACCGACTTGAATTGGAGCGTTTGCCCTGCGATGGCCGTTCCAACGATGGTGAAAATCCCCGAGCCGATTACAGCGCCGATCCCGAGCGAAGTGAGGCTCAGCCAGCCGAGGGATTTCTTCAACCGTTTTTCGGGATCCTGCGAATCGGTGATGAGCTGGTCGATGTCTTTCTTGCGAAAAAGCTGTGAGCCCAATCGCCACCTTCCTGATGCCAGAGAAAAACTCTACCTTGCGCAGTGGATTCGCGCAACCACTGCACCGGCCGGACGAGCTTCAGGCGCACACATCCTACAGCAGACTGAGCCGGGTGGCTGATAATTGTGCCGCTTGGCAACCTGGCGGGAGATTACAAATTCGTGTCACTTAGGCCAATTGAAGATGGGCATAACGTTCGACAAGCTTTTTCGCGCCATAATCCTGGAAGCTTACGGTCAATTTGCGCTCTTCGCCTTCCCCTTCGATCTCGATAATTGTTCCCAGGCCATATTTAGAATGGCGAACGCGCGTTCCGATGAGCGGATCTTTCCTGTCGCGAGGCGATTTGGGCCTTTGCGTCCGGCCATAGGATGGACGCCGCTGCTGCTGACGATAAGAATAACTCGCGGCGTAGTCTGGGTCGGGTTCGTAACGGCGCGTTTGGCCCGGTTCGGAGAGCGAACCGGAAACCGCTTCAATCAGCTCGCTGGGAAGTTCAGCCAGAAACCGAGAGGGAAGCGAGGCCCATAAGCGTTCCTCACCATAGTTCCGGCGATAGATGGCGCGCGAAAAAAGCAACGACTGCTTTGCGCGCGTCATTCCGACGTAGAACAGGCGCCGCTCCTGTTCGACATCAGCGATCTTGTCGAGCGAGCGCCGGTGGGGGAGGACGCCTTCCTCCAGCCCGGCCAGAAAAACTGCATCGAATTCGAGACCTTTGGCGCTGTGCAGAGTCATCAGCGAGACGGGAATCGTTTCGTCATACTCATCCGAGTCGGCCACCAGCGCGGCGCGGTCCAGCACATCTTCCAGCGTCTGACCCTGTTCGGTGGCTTCGGTCATGGCGTTGGCCAGCTCGCGCAAATTGTCCGCGCGCGAAGTATGCTCGAGATTGTCTTGCTGCTCGACCCAGTCGAGGTAGCCGGTCTGCTCCAGTACCCTTTTGATCAAATGCGACGGAGACAAATTCGCGGCTTCCGTCTGAAGATCTTCGACGAGCTGGCGAAAATAGTTCAGTGCGCCGCTGAATTTCTTGCCGGTAAGAAACTCGCCCGAGCGAATCACGCGCCACAGGGATTGGCCGCTCTCCTTCGCGCGAGACTCCAACGCCGCCACGGTGACCGCGCCGATGCCACGCGGAGGCACATTCAACACGCGCAACAGCGCAACGTCATCTTCGGGGTGGAACAGTAGACGAACGTAGGCCAGTGCATTGCGCACCTCGGCGCGCGCGTAGAAACTGAAGCCGCCCGCAACGCGATAGCGGATTCCCAGCTGCCGGAGAACTTCTTCGAAAGATCGTGACTGCGCGCCGGTACGGTAGAGGACGGCCAGGCGGGCGTTAGGATCGTTGCGCACCAGTGTTGCAATCTCGTCGCAGATGAATTCCGCTTCTGCCCGAGCATCGTGCGCTTCGAAAAAGCGAAGTTTGTCGCCGGCGCCCAGAGTGGCCTGGAGCGTCTTTCCCAGACGGTCGGTATTGTTCTCCACGACCGCAGCCGCCGCGTCCAGAATCGTTTGCGTGGAGCGGTAGTTTTCCTCCAAACGAATGAGCTGGGGGTTGGGAAAGTCTTCGGTGAACCGTTTCAGATTTCCCGCGCGCGCGCCGCGCCAGCCATAGATGGATTGATCCTCATCACCCACAACGCAAACGTTTTTCCGAGTTCCGGCCAGGAGGCGCACGATTTCTTCTTGCGCGCGGTTGGTGTCCTGAAATTCATCGACCATCAAATATTGGAATCGCGAGTTCCAGGCTTCGCGGACCTTCGGATGTTCGCGGAGAAGCTCAACGGCGCGCAACAGAAGGTCGTCAAAATCGAGAGCGTTGGCACTCCGCAGCATCGTTTCGTACGCTCGGAAAATTGCGGCAACGTCTTTTCGACCCGGATCGTCCGACTGTCGGGCTTCGGCTGCCATATCGTCCGGAGTAATTCCATTATTTTTCGCATGACTGATTTGCGCGCGGATACTTCGGGGAGGATAGTCTTCGGTAGAAAAGTCCAACTGCTCGATGGCGCGCTTGATTGCGGTTTTTTGGTTGTCGTCATCGTAGATTGCGAAATCGCGGGGCAGGCCTAGATTTTTCGCCTCGCGGCGCAAGAGGCGCGCGCAGAAAGAATGAAAGGTGGAGACCCAGACATCCGAGGCGTCCCGGCCGCTCGAGCGCAGCAGGTCGCTGATGCGCTGCTTCATCACCTCCGCGGCCTTATTGGTGAAGGTGACCGCTAGAATCGTGTTGCCCGGAATCCCCCGTTCGAGCAGGTGGGCGACGCGATAGGTTATCACGCGGGTCTTTCCTGTGCCCGCACCGGCCAGCACGAGCAGCGGACCTTCGGTCGCGAGCACAGCCTCGCGCTGGCGTTCGTTGAGATCTTTCAGAAGTGTCATGGAAGGATGCGGAGCACTCAAGTAAGGAATTCTATCCGACCGGCGAGGAATCGGCAATTTTCGATTGCGGCGTGCAGCGAGATTGCGAGCAAACCGCGCTGATTTCGTCGCCCCGACCGGGCGTTATCGCCAACTCTGTTACAATCCGTGCGGTTTTCCCGGGAGATCGGCGCAGAATGCATCCGCACAAGCTGCCGCTTTGGTTGCAACATATCGTGGGGACCATGGGGGGCGGCGGGCTGTTTCTCGTCGCCTTTCTGGATTCCTCGGTGCTTTCGTTTCCGCTCGTCACCGATGCGCTGGTGATCCAACTTTCCTTTGTGAATCCGAAGCGCATGCCCTATTACGCGGGAATGGCTGCTATCGGCTCGATTGCAGGCTGCATCTGGCTATATTTGCTGGCGAAAAAGGGAGGCGAAGCGTTTTTCCACCGCCATGCAGGCGGAAACGCGGAAACGATCAAGAACTGGGTCGACCGCAACGGATTCTTGAGCATTTTTATTCCGGCAATCCTTCCGCCGCCGCTGCCGTTCAAACCATTCGTCCTGGCGGAGGGAGTTTTTCAAGTACCCATGCGGACTTTTATGTTGGGCGTTTTGCTTGGGCGAAGTTTGCGTTACGGCGCCGAAGGAATCCTTGCTGTTCTGTATGGCGACGCCGCGCTGGATTTCTTGATTGCGCATAGCCGCGCGTTCGCGCTCTCCGTCGTTGGAATTCTCGTCGTCCTTTACATCGCTACGCATTTGACGTTCCGCCAGTCACCGGCAAAAAAGTAGGGCCGAAGAATCAGGGACTTTTTGACGATGCGTAACGCAATTCGTCGCTCTTGATTTGGAGAGAGCTGTTGAAGTCCACGCGCACAAAGATGTTTTCTGGACTTGCATCGTTTGAAGCGAATCGCAAATCATGTAATTCGAAACGATAGCCCTCATCGAGGCGATGAACACTAGCGAACGGGATGCGCGCGTATGCCAGAAATGTTGCGGCTGCCTCCGTGCGCTGGCCGGCATCGAGCGCGGCGGAAGTTTCCGGTTTATAGCGCGTAAAACCGCGATCGGGATCGAATTCCGCGCCGGGGAGCAGAGAGATCTGTAACTCTTCGATCGTTGCGTCCGTGGACTCGACGCCGCGCCAAAGGAATGGCGTTGCCGGCATGGGGAATGCGGCAGCCACAACGGGCGGCCTGCCGTGATATTCGCGGGAGTCCAACAAGTGGATGGCCTGGCGATGCAAGCCAGCGCGTGCACCTATGTAAAGAACCAGAATCGCCAGGGCGGCGATTGCTGCCCGTCGCCCCCGAAAAGTCTTTTTCTGTTCGCCAATTTCCTCGCTGACTAGCCGCTGCAGTTGCGGCAGCAGAAGAGCGGCCGCTAGCAAAGTCAAAATCCATGGATCGAGATTATTTAGGAGTTCCCACCCTTTCCAACCCGCCCGAAATGGCCAGAAAGGTTGAACGCCGACTCCACTGACCAGATCCAACAAGACGTGGCTCGCCGCGGCTATGGCGCAAACAAGCAACGCAACGCCAACTCGAAATTCGGGCACCGCAGGATTCGAGTTTATTGATTGAACGGCTCGGTTCCGGAGCCGGTGCACGCCGAAGAATGCAGCCGCAACAATCAATGCTACGAGCGTCGAGCCAAGAACGGAATGGAGCAGCGTGCGGTGGAATCGCAGAAACGCCGCAGGCCCACCGAAGTAACTTAGGTAATCCAGATCAGCAGCGACACCGGAAACGACGAGCATTGCTGTACCGTATCGCGGGAGACGCTTTTGCCCGGCGCGCGCTAGCGCGAATGACGCCAGGCCATGAGTGATCGGTTCCAGGCTCGGGTCCTTCCCGGCGAAATTATGCTCGCAGCGCTGCCGGAGTGACAATCGACAACGCGTTGGGCACAATGCGGAAAATCAGAGGTAACGGGCCAATGGGCTCGCCGTCCACTTGCGCATAGACTGCGGTTGTTCCCACAGGCTCGCAGGTGATTTCCGTCGCTTTCCACGAATCGATACCGCGCATCTTGCGAAGTTTGCCGAGCCACAATGCGGGAAGGCACGTGAGATAGCGAAAGCGGCTACACGTGGAGTTCGTGACCATCTCAAAGGAATCTTCAAACAGGCTCGCGCCCGTGGTGATCTTGAATGGGCCGCCATAATTTACCGTTCTTCCGACTACGATGATCGAGGCGCGGCGCGTCCGCCCGTCGCAATGAACGTTCATTTCCGGAAAGCCATAACTGACGAGCTGTTTGAAACCCTCGTACCAATAGGCCAGTACCCCAGCGCGTTTTTTCAGTCCTTCATCAACCGCATGGACAATTGCTCCGTCCGGCCCGGCGCCTCCCACAGACAGAAAGTAGCGGCCCTCGTTCGGAAGAGCCGCGGAATGTTTTCCATTGCCGGATAACGCAAGTCCGATGGCGATCCGCCGCACGACGCCATCGGCAATCAGGCGAGCCGCGTGCGGAATATCCCAAGGAATTCCAAGCTCTTTGGCGAGAATATTCGCGGTGCCGGCCGGCAAAAGCGCCAAGGGAACCCGGCTCCCGGCCAATCCGTTGATAATTTCATTGATTGTGCCGTCTCCCCCACAGGCGATTACCATTCCACGTGACTGCCTGACCGCGTGCCGCGCGAGTTCTTTCGCGTGCCCGCGCCGCTCGGTGGGTGCCAACTCGGCGCGGATGCCGGCTTCTTTCAGAATGCGAACGCTCTGCTCGATCTCGGCAAAACGGCGATGGCGGCGCCGCCCGCTTGTTGGGTTATAGATCAGCAGCGCGTCGGTAATGCCGTGGGCCATAGGTTCGTCCAATTATGCAGAGCAAGGGCGCATTGTATAATATTCAGCTGTTTCAGCCGACTGCATCCGTTCGGGGTTTCCATGTCCAAGAGCAGCGACGCCATAAAAGAGATTCAGCGCCTTCGCGAAGAAATTCGGCATCACGATTATCTTTACCATGTGGCGGACGATCCGGAAATTTCCGACGCGGCATACGACCGTCTGCTGAAGCGGCTCAAGCAGTGGGAGGCCGAAAACCCCAAGCTGGTTACCCCAGATTCTCCCACGCAACGATTGGGTGGCGCGCCGCGCGAAGGCTTTCAAACCGTTCAGCACAGAACGCCCATGGTAAGTCTGGACAATGCTTTTTCGTTCGAAGAATTAGCGAGCTTCGACCGCCGCGTGCGGCAGGCGACCGGCCGCGAAAAAATTGAATACACGACCGAACATAAATTCGACGGACTGAGCATGTCTTTGTTATACGAAAACGGCTCTCTGGTTCGCGGCGTAACACGCGGCGACGGCAGGACCGGAGAAGACGTAACAGCGAATGTTCGAACGATCCGAACGATCCCCCTGAACTTGGATGCGGCGCGGCTGAAGAAGGCTGGTCTGCCGAATACTTTCGAAGTCCGCGGCGAAGGCATCATGACGCGCAAAGCCTTCGAGCGATTAAACGAACAGCAGGACGCCATCGGCGGCAAACGATATGCAAACGCGCGAAACGCGGCGGCCGGGTCTGTGCGCGTGTTGGACCCTAACATCACGTCCTCGCGACGACTCGATTTTTTCGCCTACTATTTATTGGTCGAAGGGCGCGCTCCGAAGAAACGTCACTCCGAAGTTCTGGAAGCGCTTTGCGACCTGCGCTTCAAGGTCAGCGAGGATTGGGAGGTTTGCGATTCCATCGAGGCGGTGGACAAATATATTCATAAATGGGAATCCAGGCGCGAGAAGCTCCCATTCGAAATCGACGGAATCGTGGTAAAGGTCAACGAAATCGCTCTACAAAACGAAGTCGGGTTTACTTCTAAATCGCCGCGCTGGGCCATTGCTTACAAATATCCCGCGCATCAGGAGACCACCCTCGTTAGGGAAATTCTTGTGAGCGTGGGGAGGACTGGCGTACTGACTCCTTTCGCAGTTTTTGAGCCGGTGCAGATTGGCGGCGTCACCGTGGTGAAGTCCACATTGCACAATCTGGATGAAGTCGAGCGACTGGGAATTCATGCTGGAGATACCGTGCTGGTCGAGCGGGCTGGCGAGGTGATACCTCACGTTCTAAAAGTAGTGAAGCATGGAACGGAAGAGAAGCCGTTCAAAATGCCGGAGAAATGCCCCGTGTGCGGCATGCGTGTGCACCATGTGGAAGGCGAAATTGCGTATCGCTGCGTGAATGTATCTTGCCCGGTGCGCAGAAGGGAATCGTTCCTTCATTTCGCGGGGCGGCACGCGATGAATATAGACGGGCTGGGAGAAAAGATCGTCGATCAGCTTCTTGAAAAGAACCTGGTGAAGGATTTTGCGGATCTGTACAAGCTGGATCTGGAAGGTCTCGCGAACTTGGAGCGCATGGCGGAGAAATCCGCGCAGAATTTGATCGACGAAATCGCGGCGAGCAAGAAAAACAGCTTAGCGCGGCTGGCCTACGCGATTGGAATGCCGTTCGTCGGCGAGCGCACAGCGCAATTGCTCGCGGAACATTTCGGTGCAATGGATAAGCTTGCCACAGCTTCGGCGGAGCAATTGATGGAAGTTGGCGAAGTCGGCCCGAAAGTCGCGGAAGGCGTACTGGAATTCTTCTCAGAGTCGGCCAATCGCAAGCTGATCGAGCGTTTGCGAGCCGTCGGCGTAAATATGAAAGAAGAACGAGCGGCGCCGATCAGCGCAAAGTTCGCCGGCAAGACTTTTGTTTTTACCGGAACGCTGGTGAATCGCACGCGAGAGGAAGCCGAAGCGCTCGTCACCGCCCACGGCGGTAAAGCGGGTGGATCGGTTAGCAAGAAAACGAGCTACGTGATTGTCGGTTCTGATGCTGGCTCAAAGCTCGCGAAAGCGCAATCTTTGGGCGTGCCGACTTTAGATGAAACGCAATTCGAGAAGCTGGTTTCAACGAAATAGGAAACCGCGATTCCGCAGATGGTATAATTCTTTTGGCGGGTGAGCTGGGTGATCGCCGGTCCGTTTCGCGCAAGCGAAGTGGACGGGAGGAAAGTCCGGACTCCACAACCCTGAAGCTGCTATTGGCGGCCTCTCAGGATGAAGGGCAACGCGCCTGGTAACGCCAGGGGGCTGCATTTGAGGCGTGCGCAAGCATGACTGAAGCGCGGCTACGGAAAGTGCCACAGAAAATAAACCGCCGGTGACGCTTGAACTTCGGCGGCAAGCCCGAGGCAAAACCTAGGGCTCGCCACTATCGGTCGGCGCATTTGGCAAGGGTGAAAAGGTGGGGTAAGAGCCCACCGCCCGGATGGCAACATCCGGGGCACGGAAAACCCCGCGTGGAGCAAGGCCAAATAGGAGGGGAGGGCTGGCCCAGCCC
>Ga0070765_100002947_pt1 | contig 10861 bp, 9 predicted proteins | sample HubBroMetageWFT5_FD_71516 | JGI IMG/M metagenome (GOLD analysis project Ga0070765, IMG submission 71516) | Warmed and freeze-thawed soil microbial communities from the Hubbard Brook experimental Forest, New Hampshire - Hubbard Brook CCASE Soil... | ecosystem: Environmental > Terrestrial > Soil... | reverse complement strand
GTCCTCTCCCTCAAGGCCATGGGCGGAGACCGGGTCACCGCCCATGGCCTTGAGGGAGAGGACGTCTTCGCGCATGAGCCTGAGGTACTCGCGCGAGCGCCGCAACTGGTCGCGTTCCGTGGTCAGGACGGGGTCAACGCCGGACCGTTCGGTAAATGTATTTTGTTTTGACATTGACGCAGCCACGAGGACGGGAACTTACCAGGCGGACGCGTAGAAGTCACGCGGTTTTCTGCCCCGGCGACGGCCATGTGCCCAGGCCGCGAGGGGTGAGGAAGGCGTCGAAGACCAGTTCCGACGCACCGGTCAGCGCGCCCAGGTCGCCCAGCGTGGACGGCAGCAGGGCGGGCGGGTCCGCCCGGCGGAACCGCATCAGCGTAGACAGGTAGCCGGCCGTGACCGAGCGCGGGTCGGCCTGGTACATGTCCGCGGCCAGCCCGGACAGGCCGACCGCCTCCGGGTCCTGCGCGTTGACCAGCGCGCCGATGCCGCGGCCGAACGCCTGAGCCACGTGGGTCAGGGCCCGGCCGCAGGCCGAATCGGTGGCCGCCGCCGCGATGACCTGCTCGGCCTGGACCATCCGGTCGCCCTCCTCGGGCTTGCCGACCGCGCGGAGCAGACCGCGGGCGCCGGCGTCGAGTTCCCAGCAGCCGACCGAGCCGCACCGGCACGGCTCGTCGCCGCCGGTCAGCGGCATGTGCCCGAACTCCCCGGCCGAGCCGTAGGCACCGGACACCGGCAAGCCGTCGGCCAGCAGCACCCCGCCGATCCCGGTCGCCACGTGCAGGTGCAGCGCGACCGACACGCCCCGCAGCACGCCCCGGCGGGCCTCGGCCAGGCCGGCCAGGGTGGCGTCGTTGCCGGTCAGGACCGACCCCAAGAGCCCTGAGCCCGGGGCTCCGGCCGGCCCGAGCGCCGCGGCCACGTCGACGTCCTGCCATTCGGGCAGCGTCGGCTGCACCATGGTGCCGCCGCTGACCGGGGAGGGGACCGCGACGCCGACGCCGACCACCCGGCCGCCGAACTGGCGGCTGCGCAGCTTCAGGCGGTCCGCCACGTCGCTGAGCATCCCGGTACCCGAGCCCGCGTCCCGCTCCTGGCGGTCCAGAACCGTGCAGCGGCCGGTCAGCTCGAAGGCGGCCACGGTAAAGGAGTCGTCCCGCAGGTCGACGGCCAGGGCCACCGGGCCGGCCGAGTGCGCCGACGGGATGCCGGTCGGCCGGCCCCGCGCACGCTGCACGCTGGCGTCGACCGGGCTGGTCAGCTCCTCGATCAGGCCCCGCCCGGCCAGGTCCCTGACCAGCACGGTGGCGGTTCCGCGGGCCAGGCTGAGCTGCCTGGTGAGTTCGGCCCGGGTGAGCTGGCCGCCGCCGGCGTGGATGGCGCGCAGCAGCCGCGCGAGATTGTGCGCGCGCAACTCCGCACTGGTGGTCGCCGCGCCGTCGTCCTTCCGCACACCTTGATCGTGCCACGCCGACGGAGGCGTTCGGGCCGCGGCGCCCGCCGTCGCGCCGGCGGGGCCCGGGCTACCAGTCCCAGTGGAAGCCGACGGTCGTCTTCTCGGCCAGGCGGAGGTACCGGTGAACCGCGAACTGGCTGTCCAGGGTGACCGGCTGGCGCTCCACGATGGGTCCGTCCATACCGTCCCATACCGCCCACACCACGCCGCTGGGCAGCTTATCCGGGTGAAACTCGACGCGTATATCAAGGTTCTCGACGTGAATTTGCACGATGCGCCGGAACTCCTGAGCCGGCGGCGTGGAGTAGTGGAAGCTCGTCGTGTACTCCAATGTCGCGGTTTCCCCGATGGCCAGCGGCTTGGCCAGCAGCATATCGACCACGAACAGGCCCGCGATCTGGTAAACCGGGCCGGCCAGCCCGCTGAATCCCTGCCCGACCTCAACGGTGGTGGCATTGGTATCGGCGCGATAGGGAATGCGGTCCACGCCGTCGACGATCGCCTCGACCACGTGGATAACCCGGTGCTTGGCCGGCAGGCCGTCGGGGCCGAGATAGTGATGGTCATGAAGGGACAGCGTCTTGGTCCGCGGGCTGCCGAGCATGCCCGCCTTCTCGTCGCTGATGGCTCGCGGCCCGGACAGCACCCGGACGTGGGCTGAGCCTTCCCACAGCTTGAGCAGGTGCTCGCGCTCCAGCGGGCCGAGCCCGAAGGCGTCGCTGAACAGGGCGAGCGTCGCCTTGCTGAGCAGCTTGCCCGATAGCGCGCGCGAGGCGGTGTCCTTGAGCTGGCGGGGCAGCACGTCGAGGTCACCCTGGGCCCTGGGGTGCTCCCACAGGTAGTGCGCGAGGACCTCGGCGACCGCGAGCTGGTTAACCTGTCCCTGCCTGCTGCGCTCGGCGTACTGCTCCCATTTCCGCCGGTACCGGCCGGGGCGCAGCAACAGCTCGCGCATATATGCCGCGGCGGCCTGCGCGCCCGTCGGCGCATGAGATTCTCCCGGCATTACCTCGGCCACGGTCTCCTCGCCCGCCTGAGAACTAAGCGCGACATTCGTCAGCTATCGTACTTGTGATCTCCGTAACCGGGATCGTGATGGTGGGGAAATTAATATCACGCGCTGGCGGGATGAAGGAGACATCACAACAGGCAGAAGGGCTGCCATGGCAATGCAGGAGGGGCTTGGGGGGCTGCGGGACCCGGGGGCCGGAGCAGCCGCACGTCAGCGGCACGCGCGGGCTTATCATCTCGACTTGCTCGGCGATAGCCACAATGGCCTGGGCCGCCACGAGGCGGCCATCGAGGCCTACCAGCAGGCAGCGCAGGGATTTCGGGAGCAGGGAGCCCAGTGCTCGTACGCCCTGTGCCTGCTCAAGATCGCGGACAGTTATCTTTCCCTGGCGGAACCGTGGCACGCCGTCGGTTACCTGGAGGCGTGCCTGCCGCTGCTGCACGACCTGGGCCTGAGGCGGCACGAGGTTCGCGCGCAGGACCAGCTGGCCAGGTGCCGGGCCGGGCTGGCCGCGGTGCGCTTACTTGGGGAGGGCCTGCCCGGCCCGCTCGCCCGGCCCGACGATGTCGCCGCCGTCGGCGGCTCAGGGTAAATTCATAGCGTGTCCAGTACCGACGGGCAGCCGCACTGGCTGAGCGACGATGAGCAGCAGGCGTGGCGTGCGACCGTCCACCTGAGCCAGATGCTGCTGCGCCAGCTCGACCGCGACCTGGCCGACTTCGGGCTCAGCCCTCACGACTACGAGATCTTGGTCGTGCTGTCCGAGGCGCCGGATCACCGCATGCGGATGACCGAGCTCGCCGACGCCACCAGCCAGTCCCGGAGCCGCCTGTCGCACCAGGTCTCGCGCATGGAACAGCGCGGCCTGGTCCGGCGCGACGACTGCGAGGGTGACAAGCGCGGCACGTTCGCCGTGCTGACCGCCGAGGGCATGGCGGCGATCGAGCAGACCGCGCCCGCCCACGTGGAGCACGTCCGCCGGCACTTCATCGACCGGCTGACGCCGCATCAGCTCGAGGAGATCCGGGTCGCCTTCCAGCCGATCGTCGACTACCTGCGCAAGATCCGCGACCGCGACTAGAGATCGCCCGGCTCGCGGTCGCGCGGTCCGCGGGGGTCCGGGGGGGCTCGTGGGAACAAGCAGAGCCCCCCGGCCGCGCGACACTACGGCGGGCACCGCAGCGGGCATGCGGGGGGTTCCAGGGGGGTCGTCCCCCCTGGGCTAGAACAGCACGGACATCAAGCGGCCGGTCTCGGTGAAGCCGACCCTGCGGTAGGCCGCGCGTGCGGGATGGTTGTACTCGTTCACGTACAGCGACACCAGCGGCGCGATCGAGCGGGCCGCCTGCACCACGATCGCGGCCATGCCGGGCGCGGCCAGGCCCTCGCCGCGGCGCTCCGGCCGGACCCACACCCCCTGCACCTGGCAGGCCTGCGGGGTGACCGCCCCGATCTCGGCCTTGAAGATCACCTTGCCGTGCTCGATCCTGGCGAAGGCCCGGCCGCCGCGGATCAGCTGCTCCAGCCGGGCCCGGTAGGAGGCGCCGCCGTCGCCGATGGTGGGCGAGACGCCGACCTCCTCGGTGAACATCGCGACGCAGGCGGGCCACAAGATGTCGAGCTCTTCCAGGCGCACCCGCCGGACCAGCGGGTCGGGCGCCACGAGCGGCGGACCCGCCGTGACCATGACCGGCTGGACGGGACGGACGTCCCGGGCCGGTCCCCACTGCGGCCGCAGCAGCGCCCACAGCGCCTGGACCTCGGCGGCCGACCCGACCACGGACGAGCACCGCCGACCCTGCTTCAGGGCCCGCTCGGCGAACGCCACGACCGCGTCCGGCGTGGCCGCGACCGGGACCAGGTTGGCCCCCGAGTAGCACAGCGACTCCAGCCGCCCGCCGGGCGCGTGGCCCCACATCTGCGCGCCCAGCCTGCCCGGCTCCAGCCCCAGGGCACGGACACGGGAACTGACGAAGACGTTGGTCACCGGATCGCGGTCGCAGATGGCGAGCACCGCGCTGCGGTCGCGCTCATCGAGCAGCCGTACCGCGGACGACGGCGGCTTTACCCGCAACATGATGCCAGCCTACACGGGGCAATAACGCAGGACTTGTCCCGAACGTGCCGCCGGGCTCGGCGGCTCAGCTTCCGGCGCTCCGCCCCGGGCCCGGTGTCACACCGGCACGAATTCCACGCCGGCCAGCTGGCAGAAGACGCGCCACGACGCTGCGTGGTGGCCGAGGTTCATCACCTCGTGGTGCGGGCCCCCGGCGGCCAGCCATCCGTTCAGGCAATGGCGCAGTCCCGAGGCCGGCCGGAACTGCCCGTAGGGCATCTCCAGCGCGGGCAGTTCCTGGCTGTCCAGGTTCTCGCCCTCGGCCACCACGAGCCGGAACCGCTCGCCTTCCAGCGACACCAGCGTGGCCAGCGTGGCCGGGCCGGGCTGGTACTGGAACAGGAAGGTCGGCGGGTCATCCAGCCTGCCGATGCCGAGCGGGCGCTTGATCAGCCTCACGGGCCGGTCCTTGCGCGCGATCTTCCAGTTCCCCTCGCCCATGTGGCTCATCAGCACCGAGTCGGACGGGAAATCCATCGCGTACATCTCGGTGAAGTGCGCGTCGCCGATCAGGATGTGGCCGGCCAAGACCAGGCAGGCCGTCAGCACGTCGCCTTCGGCGGCGTAGCCGTAGCCCTGCGCCATCAGCGTGGAGGCGGCCGCCAGCGGCAGCCGGGCGAACCGGCCGTCCTCGCCGATCGCGTCGAAGTGCGCGGTGTACGCGCCGTAGCCGTCCCGGTCCAGGATGGCCTTGATCGCGACCTGCATGCGGGCGTGGTCGGCGCGTTCGGCCTCCGAGAGCGCCGGGTCGATCTCGAACCTGTCGTTCTCGAACGCGATCACGCTGGCGACCTGCGCGTCGGTGACCGCGAGCATGCCGCGGTACAGGTCGCCCGGCGCCACGGCGCGGATCTGCGGGCCGAGGCTACGGATCAGCGCGCTCTCGTCCACCCGGATGTCGCCCATGTCGTTCATGGCGTATCCGACCAGCGCGACCTTCAGCGACCGCCACGCGGTCACGGCGGCGGCGGCCCGGGCCCAGCGACCCACGTCGGCGCGGAACCTCTCGCTGCGCCAGTCATCGGTCAGGACGGCGAACCGCCGGCCGGCCCGGACCATGGCGTTGGCCGTGTCCTGCGCGCCGTGCACGCCCTGGTTGTAGGTCATGTCGGCCATGTCCCACGCGGGGGTGACCGCGGGCTCGGGCTGGATGTTGGCCAGGCAGATGGGCAGCCGGGACTCGGCCAGCAGCCGCGCGACCCGCATGGCTGGCCCGTAGGTAAGCATGACCACGAGGACGCCGTCGAGTTCGAGGTTCTCGAACTCGCGCATGACCCGCTCGGCGTCCTCCCGGTACTTCACCACCTTGCCGGGGATGAACTCGCCGACCCCGGCCAGGCTGTCGGCCAGTTCGGCGGCGTACCCCTCCTGCCGCCGGGCGATGCCCGGGATCATGTCGTCGTACAGGTCCTGCATGATGCCGAGGATCCCGATCCGGGGCTTCCGCACGGTCATTCACAGCCTCCCTGTCGTGTTCAGCTCTGTCGTGTTCAGCTCTGGGCTCAGCTCTGGGTGCAGCTCTGGGTGCAGCAGGCCGGCCGGTCAGCGCTGGCCGTATTCGTCCTGGTACCGCCGGTACAAGGCGTCGATCTGGCCGGGCGGGAGCGGCGTCAGCTGACTTCCGGGGGCCCCGGCGCTGGCCAGGTGGACGGTGCAGGCCGCGTCCTCGCACATCACCGCCGCTTTCACCGCGTCCCGCGCGGTCGCGCCCACGGTGAACACTCCGTGAGCGCGCATCAGGACGGCTGGCGAGCGATGACCGGACAGGGTCGCGACCACGGCGCGGCCGATCTCCTCGCCGCCGATCGGCGCGAACGGCCCGATCGGTATCTCGCCGCCGAACTCGTCGGCCATCGCGGTCAGCACGCAGGGGATCGGCTCGCCGCGGGCGGCCCAGGCGGTCGCGTACCGGGAATGGGTGTGTACGACGCCGCCGACTCCGGGCATGTGCCGGTAGATGTAAGCGTGCGAGGCGGTATCGCTGGACGGGCTGAGCTCGCCGCTGACCTTGGTCCCGTTCAAGTCGCAGACCACCATGGCCCCGGCCTCCAGATCGGCGTAGGAGACGCCACTCGGCTTGATCACCAGCAGGTCCGTGCCGGGCACCCGGGCCGAGACATTGCCCGATGTCCAGGCCACCAGGCCGTTGCGCATCAGCTCGGCGTGCAGGTCGGCGACGGCGTGACGGGTCCGGCGGACCGCGTCGCCGCGGTGCTTCGGGCCGGCTATGTCGGGGTGGGCGAGCACCTCTGGACGGGGGCTTACCGCGGGGTCTTCGCTCATCACCGGCTGCTCACCGGCTGCCTTCGGCGCCCGGCCCGCCTGCCCGTACCCCGTTGCGCAGGGCCCGGAGCCGGTGCATGACCTCATTGGCGCCGCGCCCGAAGTAGTCGTGCAGCAGCACGTACTCGGCGTAGAGCTGATCGTAGACGTCCGCGCTGCCCGGGTTCGGCTTGTAGGCGCCCGCGTGCATCTTGCCCATCGCGGCCGCGGCGGCCGGGACGTCGGGGTAGGCGCCTGCCGCGACGGCGGCGTGAATGGCCGAACCGAGCGCCGGGGCCTGCTCGGAGACGACCAGGCTGAGCGGGCGGCGGGTCACGTCGGCGTAGATCTGCATGAGCAGCTCGTTGCGCGTCAGGCCGCCCGCGATAATCAGCTCGGTGACCGGGAGGCCGGCCGCCTGGACGGCGTCGACGATGACCCTGGTGCCGAACGCGGTCGCCTCGAGCAGCGCCCGGTATACCTCGGGCGGGCGGCTGGCCAATGTGAGGCCGACGATGGCGCCGGCAAGGTGGTGATCGACCAGGACGCTGCGGTTCCCGTTGATCCAGTCCAGGGCGATGAGCCCGGTCGCCCCGGCGGGCTGCGCCGCGGCATCGGCGGTCAGCAGCTCATGCAGGGTGAGCCCGGCGCGGCTGGCGGCCTCGTGGTACTGCGGCGGCACGAGATGGTCGGCGAACCAGGCGAAGATGTCGCCGACCCCGCTCTGGCCGGCCTCGTATCCCCATCGTCCGGCCACGATCCCGCCGTCTACCACGCCGCACATGCCCGGTATCTCGGCCAGCGTCGTTCCGTTCATCACGTGGCACGTCGAGGTGCCCATGATCGCCACCATCTGGCCTGGCGCGATCGCGTTGGCCGCCGGCGGGGTCACGTGCGCGTCCACGTTGCCGACCGCGACGGCGATGCCCGCGGGCAGCTGGGTCCAGGCGGCAGCACGCGGGGTGAGCGAGCCGGCCCGGCCGCCGAGCGCGGATATCGGGTGGGCCAGCTTGCCGGCGGCGAACCCCGCGAAACCCGGGTTCAGCGCGGCCAGGAACTCGCGCGACGGATAGCGCCCGTCCTGCCAGATGCCCTTGTACCCGGCCGTGCAGACGTTCCTGGTCTCGCCGCCGGTCAGCTGCCAGATGATCCAGTCGGCGGCCTCGATCCACCGGCTGGCGAGCCGGTAGGTGTCCGGGTCCTCCTCCAGCAGCTGCAGCGCCTTCGCGAACTGCCACTCGGCCGAGATCTTCCCGCCGTAACGGGCCAGCCACGGCTCGCCGCGGGCGTGCGCCAGCTCGGTGATCCGGTCGGCCTGCGGCTGGCTGGCGTGATGCTTCCAGAGCTTGGCGTAGGCGTGCGGGCGGTCCCGCAGCTCGGAGAACTCGCACAGCGGGGTTCCGTCGGCCAGGACGGGCAGCACCGTGCAGGCGGTGAAGTCGGTGCCGATGCCGATCACCTGCGCCGGGTCGATGCCGGCCTCGGTGACGGCGGCCGGCACCGTGTGCCGCAGTACCTCCAGGTAGTCCGCGGGGTCCTGCAGCGCCCAGTCCGGCGGCAGCGGCCTGCCGTCCGACGCGAGCACGGTGTCCATCACGCCGTGCCGGTACTGGTGCACGGCCGTGCCGAGTTCGGCGCCATCGGCCACCCGGACCACCAGGGCGCGGCCGGACAAGGTGCCGAAATCGACCCCGACGACGTAACCGCCCGGCTCGTTGTTAGCGCTCACACTCTCATTGTGTCACAGGCGGCGCGAGCGGCATTCCCTATCGCGGCCTGTCAGCGCGGTGGCTCGCGGCCTCGGGGTTGAGCCCGTAAGCGGGGCGGCTTGGGGCCTGCGGATTGAGCCCGTCAGCGCTCGCGGCCTCGGCCCGGGCCCGTGCTGGCCCGCACGACAAGTTCGGGCTCTATCGGCAGCGTCGGCTGGCGCCCGTTGCCGGAGATGCGATCCAGCAGCAGGTGCAGGGCGCGCCGGCCGAGCTCGCCGAAGTCCTGGCGGACCGTCGTCAGCGGTGGCAGGAAGAACGCGGCTTCCGGCACGTCGTCGAATCCCACCACGCTGACGTCGCCGGGCACCCGGCGGCCGCGCTCGGCCAGGGCGCGGAGCAGGCCGAGCGCCATCGGGTCGTTCCCGCACAGCACCGCGGTCACCTCGGGCATGGCGGCCAGCCGGTGGCCGATCTCGTAACCCGATCGCGCCGACCAGTCGCCGCGGAGCAGGTCGGGCTCGCGGGCGCCCGCCGAGCGCAGGGCCTGCCGCCAGCCCAGCACCCGCTCCTGGGCATCCAGCCAGCTTTCCGGGCCGCCGATATGGTGCACAGTCTCATGCCCCAGGTCGAGCAGGTGCTGCGCGGCCTGCGCCGCTCCGGACCGGTTGTCGATGGCCACGGCAGGCAGCGGAGCGCGGGTCCCGCAGCCCACGGCGACCAGCGGGATGTCGGCGGCCAGGCCGGTGAGGGCCTCGACGGCGGCGGTCTCTGGCGCGATCACGATGATGCCGTCGACGGCCTGACCGAGGAACCGCTCCACCGCCTCGGGCAGCGACCCGCGGTCGAAGCGCTCCAGGCTGGCGATCGCCACCGAGTACTCGGGATGGGCGGCCCGCTCGATGCCGTACAGCATCGACGCCGGACCGTAGAGCGTGGTGTCGAAGCTGATCACGCCCAGCACGTTGGTCCGGCCGGTGACGAGCGTGCGGGCGGCGGCGTTCGGGCGGTAGCCAAGGTCGCGGATGGCGGCCAGGACGCTGGCCCGGGTCTCCGGCCTGACGTGCGGATGGCCGTTGAGGACGCGCGAGACCGTCTGATGGGACACGCCGGCCTGCCGTGCGACATCGGCCATGACCGGCCTTGCTGGCGGGCGGCTTGTGGTAGACATCACGCAGCCATCTCTTCCGGCCTCATCGCCGTCCAGCTGCGTTGCCAAGGGTAACGCTCACCTGCACGAAGGCCAGACCGAGTATAGTCCAGATTCCCGGATTCCCTGCTCAGCGGGCCTAGCCGACGCCGCCGGCGGTCGGGTCCGGCACGGCCGGGCAGGTGGCGTTGACCAGTCCGGGCGCACCGGGCAGGGCTCCGGTGGCGAGGTAGGCGTTCGCGTAACCCTGCACGCGGCGTTGGACGGCGTGGTGATCGATTGCCCGTGGTTGCCGCCGCCTTCGACGACGACCATCCGGGCCGACGGCAGCAGCTTGTGCGCGTCCTGCGCGCCGGCGTAGGGGGTCGCCGCATCCAGCGTGCCCTGCAGCATCAAGATGCCGGGCAGCCCGGCTCCGTTGATCCGCAGCGGCTTGGCCGGCCCTGGCACCGGCCAGAACGCGCACGCGGCGTTGAACCAGGCGTTGCCCCACGCGTAGAACGGCGCCGTCTTGTAGATCGTCTGGGTGTCAGAGGTCCAGTGCGCCCAGCTGCGCGGCCAGCTCGCGTCCGTGCACTGCACCGCGTTGTAGACGGCGAACTCGTTCTCGTTCTGCACGCCGTAGGCCTGGTACTGGGCAACCAGGCGGCCGTCCTGCCCCGCGTTCACGTATCCAGACAGCGCCTGCGCCAGGCCCGGCCAGACCGTGTCCGTGTATGCGCCGTACAGGAAGGTGTCGTCGAGCTCGTCGGGCCCGACGATCCCGCCCGCCGGGGTCGCCACCAGCTGGTCACGGGCGCGGTAGTAGGCGGCCTGGACCTGCGCGGCGGTACTGCCGAGCTGGTACTCGCCGTTGTACCGGGCCGCCCAGGCGAAGAACGCATCCAGCCGGCCCTGGAAGACGTAGTCCTGTTCGGCGTTGTCGGTGTACCAGACCCCGGTGGGATCGACCGTGCTGTCCAGCACCATGCGCCGGACGTGCCCGGGGAAGAGGGTGGCGTACACCTGGCCGAGGTACGTCCCCCAGGAGAACGCGTAGTAGTTGATCTTCGCCACGCCGAACGCCGCGCGGATGGAGTCCATGTCGCGGGCGGCGTCCTGGGTGGTCATGTAGGGAAGCAGCCAGCCGAACCTCTGCTCGCAGTCGCTGGCGTAC
>Ga0070765_100002945_pt1 | contig 10862 bp, 7 predicted proteins | sample HubBroMetageWFT5_FD_71516 | JGI IMG/M metagenome (GOLD analysis project Ga0070765, IMG submission 71516) | Warmed and freeze-thawed soil microbial communities from the Hubbard Brook experimental Forest, New Hampshire - Hubbard Brook CCASE Soil... | ecosystem: Environmental > Terrestrial > Soil... | reverse complement strand
AGCGTCCGATCGTTTTGGACTACTTGGACGCCTTGCGCGGAACTTTGGCACCTTTTTTGCGAGCCTCGGACAAGCCAATCGCAATAGCTTGCTTCCGGCTCGTCACCGTGCCACCTTTTCCGCCCCTGCCCGATTTCAGAGTGCCACGCTTTTCGCGGTGCATGGCGTTTTTCACACTCTTGGCCGCAGCCTTACCGTATCTGGCCATGAAAGGTCTCCTCAGTTTTCAAGTCCAAGTCCTGCCATCAAGCCGTTCTGGCGCCTGTAAACAGGTGTACCAGGAACGAAATGACCGCCAGAACCAGGAGAATATGAATCAGCGCTCCCGCTGCGTGAAACACAAGGAAGCCGCCGCCCCACAAGAACAAAAGCAAAATTGCCAGCAAGAGAAATGGTCCGAACCTCATGATGACCTCCTTTGGTCAACTCCGAATCCGTGTAGCGGCCGCCTTCTGAGGGGGGCGCCTTTTCTAGCCTCACACCAGATTTCCGGTTTAGGCCTTAGCAGAACGTGACTTTGGTTGTTTCCTCGATGGTGTTTCCTCTTCTTCTTCCGAGCTCGCGCCAGCCGCTTCCACGTTGATTTCGCGGGCAAGCTCCGTCAGCTTCTGGTCGGTCTCTTTTTCTTCTTGCAGTGTCATGCGAAGCAGCGAAGCCGCTTCTTCCTCGCCCAAAAGGTCGGCATAAGCAGCCACGCTGCCGTAGCCGGCGATTTCGTAGTGCTCCACGCGTTGCGCCGCCGAAATCAGACCCACGTCCAGGCCCTCGCCTTCGTCTTCTTCCTCGATCATTTCGCTGCCCTCGGTGACCAATCCCTGCATACCTTTGCAGGTCTTGCCCTTCGGGTTTTCACCCAGCGTTTTGAAAATGTCTTCGAGGCGCTGTACGTGTCCCTTGGTCTGTTCGAGGTGCTCTTCAAACCCGGCGCGCAGATCTTCGGACGTGGCGGCCTTGGCCATCTTCGGCAGAGCCTTCACCAGTTGATTCTCCGCGCTATACAGGTCCTTCAATTCCTCGACGTAGATTTCTTTAAGTTGGTTCTCTTTCATTACAGCCTCCGTGAGTCGTTTTGCGGGTGTGTTGTCCGTCGCAAACTGGAGTCTAGAAGCCGCGCCCAAGGCGCGAACATCAGGCCATTCACCGAGAGCCGCCTTGATTTTCGCCTAGAGAAGGACTTCGCTGTGCTTCACGCGTAGAAAATCGTGGCTCGGGACCACCCTTCGAGCCTCTGCGGGTGGCCTACCCTTTGCGTTTTTGCATCCTGCAAAGGGTGGGTCTTAGTCGAGAAAGTCTGCTGCGGGCCAACCAGCGGCGAGCATTGCAGCTGAGACGGAGCAGCAGCACTTCTGGCAGAGACGATTTTATGACTTCAACGTGTGGAGCGAGAGAAAACGTAGAGAGAAATTAGAGTACATGCACGGGGAGTTAGTGTTTCACCCAGGCGACTGGCCGTGGAGCAGTTGGTCGCACTACGCTAGAGGTGAAGAAGGTTTGCTCCGCATCGATCCCCTGGAGGGAAAAAGCACGTGAGGAAGAACGCCACCGTCGCAAAAGGAAGAAAGTCAAAACCCGCACCCTTGAACACCACAAGGGCGCGGCACCCAGAACCATCTTGCGACTTTGCTATGTGCCACCCCGCCTGAATGGCTCAGTACAACGTAATCTCCAATTCTTTCGAAGCGAGCTCCATCGGCGGAGTTTGCTGCAACGCGTCAGCGTAGGTAGCACTCACGCCTGGAAGAAGGAGTGGTCCCCCAGGATTCCGGACGAACCGCGAATCAAAGCCGTAGTGCACAGTGAGGCGATACACGCCCTTTCGCGGGAACGAATACTGAAGTCCCCTTCGCGCGTAAAGACAAATTTTTCGCCTGGCTTCAAAATCAGCAGATCATTGTCGGAGAGCGGGGAACTCAGAGGACAAACGACACGCATGTTGCGTTTCTCGACATGCGGTGGCGGCGGCTCCATCCCATCCGGATCGAGCATCTTCCACGAAAACGTGGGGTAGATCGTACCGTTCTGCCGTTTGGAAATGGCCACTGGAGCTGCAGACCGGTTGACTGCCGCAATCGTGAATGCCAACTCCTGGCCATAGTGAATCAGCCGTGGGCCAGAAATAAGCAGTTCAATGGGCGGTGCAGCAGGCGCGCTCTGGGTCTGTCCGGAGGTTCGCGCCGGGACGGCCCACAGAAAAATCAAAGCGAGTGCAAAGCATCTTTGCAGGGGAACTCCTCCCTAAGAATGATCATGAATTGGGACGTGCGCATCAATAGTACTGACGGCAGCTGCTGGCGGGTGGCCCGGGTTGACGGATTGGAATTGGTTGACGATACGGAACGATGGGAGGATGCCGTTTCAATAGATGTCAGCGAAGTATGCGGTCGGTATACAGAGGCTCGCAATGCCCGCTGGTTAAAGTGCTAGTGGCGCACTGTCATCAGTGGCCGGCAGGCTTCAGCACCGCGGTGTTGCGTTCATCGCTAGCGATGATGCGGTACAGCGTCTTCAATTCGTCGAGCTTAGCCACCGGAACGCTCAGTTCTTTTACTTCAAATGAGCGCGTATACACGATGGCGTTGCCTTTCGTTTCCGTTTTGCTGTGGTAACTGGCAAACGAATAATCCGCATCCACGGGCGGAGGCAGATCGTCCACGACATACCCGGCAGGCAATGCGATCTCATAAGAATCGGCATCGTGCCGCGGCCCGTAAAATTCCACGGGAAATTCCCGCGGCTCTTTGCCCTCCAGCATGCCGCTGGATTTCGTGCCTACCAGCCGGGGACGAACCAGAAGCAGAGGCCCGGCGGTTTTGGCGTATTTTTCGGCGGTAAAGGAATAGTCATATTGAAAGGGCGACTCGTGGGTTTCCAGATTGGCCAGCGAAGCCTTCGTGATTTGGTAAGTGCCCAGAGAATGCGAAAGGATGGTTTCGATGGGTTTGATGCGATCCGCGCTTTTGGTAATGGACTGAAGTTCATAGCGTTGGTGCATGGCCTGGTCGCCATAATAAAGTTCCGTGATATTGCCAGTTAGCGTGCCGTCAGCTGCCAGGCTGAGCTTGCCGCTTCGATGGATTCCGCTGGAACTGGCGGGGAGCTGCGGCACTTGAATAAGGCCGCCGCCATCCGGCGTAACGAGCAAACCATAGTTGGACTGAAGAGCGCCTGGCACCTGGCCGAGCGGCATCATTTCATCGGTCGGGTCAAAAATCAAAATTCGCCCAAGCGTGGGGTGGTTGTAGATGGCCAAAAGCGTGGGCGACTTCACGTCATCCGGCAATCGAATCGCCAGAATCTCATGATTGAACCAATACATTTGTGGAGGCGTTTGCGCGCTGACGCCGCCGCGCACGGTATTGATGCTCAGGTAGTAAGACTCCACGCCGATTTCCTTCAGCATTGCGCTCATCAACGTGGCTTTGTCCTTACAGTCCCCATAACGGTGCGCAAATATGTCGCGCGCCGGATGTGGTTGCCACCCGCCTATGCCCAATTCGATGGCCACATAGCGAATGTTCTGCTGCACAAAACTCGCGAGCGCCGTCATTTTGGCCAGCGTGGTGGGCGAACTGGCCGTCAGCTCCGCTACTTTTTGTTTGAGTTCCGGAGAAGGATCGCGGCGTCCCTGCGTAAGATCATTTTCCCAGCGGCCCATCTCCGCCCAGTTTTCGAAACCCTTTTTGCTGGAGCCTCCCGGCGGCAGAAAGGAAATCAGCATCTGCGCGGCAATACCGCGCTTCGGCGGCATGTATTCTTCGGAGCGAATGCCCTTTATGTCCGTAACCACCCATTGCCACTGATTGCTGCCGGAGGGAGTGGGCTGCAGTTCCTTGAAATTAATCCACGCCGCTTTGTACTCCCAGCCGCTGGGAAGCTGCAGCGTATACCGGCCTTCGCGCACTGGGATGGACTCCTGAAAGCCCCACAGATCCTGAAGGATGTAGGGATGGTTCTCCGCTTCGATTTCGTAGGCCACTACGTTGCCGGGGTCGGGCGCCGGAATGTGGATGACTTTCTCTTTGACGTCCGTGATCAACGCAGAGTACTCCACACCCGCAAGGGAGACCTCCACCGCGTCCTTGTCCTTGACCTCGAAATCTTTTCCCTGCGCCGGGATACACCATCCGTGAATGCCATTGATCTTTGTGCTCTGATCGAAACCAACCCTTACGATTCCGTAGTCACGCCCGGACGGTCGCAGAATTTTGTACACCCGTCGTTCAACATGTTTTACTTTGCTCTCCGATAGAACGGTGACGATATCCTCTGCGTAGAGCAGGACGGCGTCGGTCTTGTCGTCATGCGCGGGTACGGGAGCGCTCGCGGCCGTATGGACCCAGGCCGGGGCGTCCGCGCGGGCAGCAGGAGAGAAGCAAAGTGCAGCGACGGCAGCGGTTGGAACAAGCACGAGAAGTACGGAACGGTTTTTCATCGTTTCACCGGTTCGCCGACGTTCCCGCCGGTATCAAAACAATCTGCTGATCGTCCTCCGTGCGCACCGTCTGGTAAAAACCTCTCAGCACCGGGTAAAGATCCTGGGGAATGATTACAAGGTCGCTGCGTATTTCGCGATAAAGTTTCAGCCCGCTCCCGTCGCTCTGGACGCTCCATTTAAATTCCGCGGCCTTGGCATCGCGGTCAAAAGGTTTCGGCAGGTCCGCGGCTTTCCAACCCGTGGGAAGCTCAATCTGGACATCGTCAATCTTCTTGAATGGATAACGGAAATAAACCGGATAGACTCTCTCCGCGTGTTCGAAGATGTGTTTTTCGGGCGCCGAAAATAGCCCCGCGGGCAGCAGGGCCTTGCGTCCTGCCGCGCTGAGCCATCCGGGAACCTTCACCTCGAATTCCGCCTCCAGCGGAGTTTCGATGCCGGTCCAATCCGGACTGCTCTTCAATTCCACTTCGCTTCCGGCGGGGATGGCTTCTTTCAGTTCGTCCTCGAGATATTTCTTCCGCTCGGTGGCGTCCTCGTTACGCTCTTCCAGGCGCCGGGATTGCGCCACCAGTCCCGTGAAGGTAAGTTTCACAGTGCCTGCGAGCGATCCATCCTCCGCCAGCTTCATCTGCGCTTTACGTTCAATTCGTGAGGAGTCGCTATCCGGAATGGTGGTTAGAATCCACTTCCCGCCGTCTCTATCCAGTTTGAGTCCTTGAACACTAGTCTCGGTCCACGGAAGCAGACCATAAGGTGTGAACGCCGCGCCAGGGTCAAGGTAAACTTCGTGGCCCGCGACCTGCACCAGCACAACGTTCGTATTCAGCTCGGAACTGTTGAGTCGCTCTTTGACGAAGAAATATTGATTGCGGCTGGCAACCATGCAGGGTGCGGCATCAAAACCCGCGGCGCGCGCTAGCGCCAGAAAAGTCCACGTAATCTGCCAACCATACCCGTAACCTTCCTTCAAAACTTCCTCAACGTTTGACGGGATCTTGATTTTGTCGCGTTTTTCCTCTTGTTCGGTGAGCTCCGTCTGGTAGCTGAGGTTCTTCAATTGTTGGGTGCGCGCATAAATCTTGGCGAGCTTCGCCTCCGGTGTATCGGACGGGGAAACAATTTGCGCCACGGCCTGTTCCATCGCTTTCTTTTTGCCTACAAAGCCTTCGGCGCGCGCATTCTGCTTTTTCCCGTAGCCCGCCCAGAACTTGGTCATGTCCATTTCTTGGATCTCATCGGTATAGATGAAATCGACTCGTAATTTCAGTTCGTTCTCTGGAGGCATGAAGTCCTCCGTCAGGAACGCCGGGATATTGTCCGAGGTCATGCGAATGATGTGATCTGGACCCTCCTTGGCCTGCTGCGTGCCCGCCGGTAATCCTGCCGGGGCATTCCATCTCACCCTCCAGGTATCCCGCGCGAACGGACGCATGGTGAATTGTGCGTGGCGCGTGAACAATTCCTCGCTCAAAATCCAGTGCGAATCGAAGATGAAGTTGTCCTCAAAATTGAGGGTGTAGTGATATTCCACAATGCTGCCGACGCCCGCTTCCGGCATGGTGAACGTCTTGGCCAGATATTTGTTCGTTTTGGATTTGACGATGGTGTTCTCGTAAATCTTTCCGTCGAAATTGACGATTGAACCGTCCGGACGAATAGTACGGGCGCGGATGCCTGCGACATCGTAGCGGCCTTTGGCGAACGGGATTTCCACGTTGCCGTACTTGCGTCCCTCTTCCGTCAGAATCTTGATCCGCACGTAGTTGAATTCGGACCTCGCTTTGCCGCTATCGTTGCGGTCCACCTGCCGGTACAGATAGACGGCCGGCGCGCCCGGAGCCATCGGCTCGCTGGTCATCTTCAGATCGTCGGGCGAGATGGGCTGCCAATCTTCTCCGGCGTTTACGGATGACGTGGGCCTGCTAAGCACAGCAATCAAACACAACGTCAGAATCAAACCGCAGCGTTGAATGGACACCAGCGGCCTCCATAAAAAGTCGAAACGGATAGTGGAAACAGACCAATACTTGGGAATAACGGACGAGCCGTTCCGAAAAAGGGCATGTCGATGGACCAAGAGTAGCAACCTGGGTACGTAGTTATGTGGGGACCTTACGGTTGTATGCCCTAAATGTCAAGAGAACCTATGTACTGGGACTGCTAGCTCCGGAATTGCTTTGCACTCCGGGCTGTGTGGGGCATAATTCGGCGCACACACGAAACGACAGGGCATCGCCTCGGCCAGCGCAAGCTGTCGAGCAGCGCATGTTCGGACATCGATTCAGAAAGAGGAGGCAACGGTGAGCGACCGTCCATGGAGTTCCACGGCACCCCCGGGAGAATTTCGACCGTACGTGCCGGCTGGAGAAAGCCCGAAGGAATTCACACTGCGTGCGGTGTTGCTGGGCGCGTTGTTCGGGCTGCTCTTCGGAGCGGTGACCGTTTACGTTGGCTTGCGCGCGGGCTTAACTGTTTCCGCGTCGATCCCGATCTCCGTGCTGTCCATCAGCATTCTGCGCGCGTTTGGCCGTTCCACCATTCTGGAAAACAACGTCGTGCAAACCACCGGGTCAGCGGGCGAATCGCTGGCAGCGGGCGTGATGTTCACTCTGCCCGCGCTGATCTTCCTGGGATTCGGCTCCGAGTTCACCTTCTGGCGGATTTTTCCGCTGGCGCTGCTGGGCGGCTGGCTGGGCGTGCTGTTCATGGTGCCGCTGCGGCGGCAGCTGATTGTGAAAGAGCACGGCAACCTGACATTTCCCGAAGGCACTGCCTGCGCCGACGTGCTGGTCGCCGGTGAGCGCGGCGGCTCGTTCGCAGGTCGCGTGTTCTGGGGCCTGGGATTGGGTGGCGTGTACACGTTCCTGATGAAGACCGTGCTTGCCTGGACGGAACAACCCGAGTCCCGGCCGAGCTGGTTTCCCGGTTCGAGTTTTCGCGCCAATATCACTTCCGAATACCTGGGCGTCGGCTACATCATCGGGCCGCGTGTGGCGGGAATTTTGTTCGCGGGCGGGATCGTTTCCTGGCTGGTGATCATGCCCGCCATCAAATTTTACGGGCAGCTTGCCGGCAACACGCCGATCTATCCGTCCACCATTCCCATTCCGCTGATGACTCCCGACGATCTTTGGCGAAGCTATATCCGGCCGATGGGTGCGGGAGCGGTTGCCGCCGCTGGGCTGATCACTTTGCTGCGAACACTGCCCACCATTATTTCGGCGCTGACCGCGGGCATGAAAGTTTCGCGCGCTGAGGCCAGTTCCTCCGCGGAAACGGCAGGAAACACCCGGACTGATCGAGACGTGCCCATGAAGTGGGTCATCGTCGGCTCTATCCTGATCGTCGTGATGATGTGGGTGCTGCTGACCTTTCATCCAATGCAGGGAGCGGAAACGCGCTGGTATCAGAATTTGTTTGCGGGCGTGTTCGTGGTGGTCTTCGGATTTTTGTTCGTCACCGTGGCCGGGCGCATCAGCGGTCTGCTGGGAAACTCCTCCAATCCCATCAGCGGCATGAGTATCGCAACGTTGATGGCTACGTGTGCGATATTTTTCGTTGCTGGCTGGACCGCGCCGAACTACGCGGTGCTTGCGTTGATGATCGGTGGAGTGGTCTGCATCGCGGCCGCAATCGCTGGAGCCACTTCGCAGGATCTGAAAACCGGCTTTCTCGTAGGAGCCACTCCGTTCTGGCAGCAGATGGGCTTGCTGGTGGGCGTCACCATTTCCACCGTTGCCATCGGCGCGACGCTGAACCTTATGAACAAAGGGCTGGAGAGATATTTGCCGACCCAGATTGAAGTCAACCTTCAGTCGCTGCCTTCCGGCGTTAAGGTCGAAAAAGAATCATTCATGTATCAAGGGAAGAACGACGAGCTGATCAATGCGCTCGGCTCTCATGAAATTCCGGACGGCGAGTATTTGTACGACCGCTCCACGCACCGGATCGAATATCAGTGGGCGCAAGGCATCGGCAGCGACAAAGCTCCCGCGCCGCAGGCCCGCCTGATGGCTACGGTCATCAGCGGAATCTTGAATCAGCGGCTTCCTTGGAGATTGGTGCTGATGGGCGTAGCGCTGGTAATCGCCGTGGAGATTCTGGGCGTGCGGTCGCTGGCCTTCGCAACCGGGATGTACATCTCTATCGCAACCACCTCGGTGATGTTCGCCGGAGGCATGGTGCGCTGGGCGGTGGAGTCCAGCATGAAGGAAAAACAAGCCGGTGACAGCGAAGCCAGCCCTGGCGCACTGTATTCCAGCGGACTCATCGCAGCTGGCGGCATCTTCGGCCTGCTTGGCATCATCATTAACTTGCTGCAGGACCCGGAAATCTCCACGCACGTGCCGGGCTGGTTCTCGTCCCTGTTGCGCTTGCCTTGGCGCCCGGACCTTTTTGCCTTCGGCCCCAAAATCATGGGCTCGCTGGCGACCAGCAATCTTTTCGGCGCGTTTATGTTCCTGATTCTGGCGGGATCGCTGTTCTATTTCGCGCGCAAGAAGCTCGACTAACCTGACCTGGCGGCTCAAGTCTTAGAGCCTACTCACAATTCGCTCTTCGCGAGAGCACGCCTGCTTTCGCGTTCCTTTGACTGAACAACCCGCTCGCCGTACACTGCAAATATGAGCTCGACGTTCGGCGCGCCCCGTATGCGATTCGACTGGCGTGGATTTATCACTCCGGGCGTGAAACTCCTTGTGATCATCTGCGCCAGTGTCTTCCTGGTGCAGGAGCTCGTCCTGCTTTTCCTTCCCGTTAGCGTCAGTGCGCAGATTCTTCACTGGTTCGGACTGGTCCCGCGCGGATTTATTCCCGGCCTTCGCATCTGGCAGCCGCTAACTTATCTATTCCTGCATGGCGGACTGCTGCACCTGCTAGTGAACATGCTGATGTTGTGGATGTTTGGCCGCGAGCTGGAATTGGTGTGGGGCAAAAAGCGTTTCCTGAACTATTTCTTTATCTGCGGAGTCGGCGCGGGACTCATCACCATCCTGGTGAAATTTGTTCCGATGCTATGGGGTCATCTGCCTTCCGATGTTCCCACCATCGGTGCATCCGGAGCGATTTTCGGAATCTTGATCGCCAACGCGATTCTTTTCCCCGACCGCCAGATCTGGCTGTTTCCCCTGCCGGTGATGATCCCGATGCGGCCGTTCGTTGCGGTGATGGCCGCCATCGAATTTTTCAGCACCCTGGGATCCGCGGGCGACAACGTAAGCCACTTTTGCCACCTGGGCGGAATGCTTATCGGCTGGATTTATCTGCGGCGGGGATCATTCCTCTTTCGAGTGCGCAACGAAATGGCCGACTGGCGCTACCAGCGCAACCGCAAGAAATTTGAAGTGTACATGAACAAGAAAAACGAAGAACCACCGTCGCGTCCCGACCGCTGGATCAACTGACACACTTTCTCTTGCATGGGTGCCGCACGCTTGTGTTGTTCAAAGGTGCGGGTTTTCTCTTGCTCTGGCTCGGTCGGCTCTCGTGGCACCAACTACCCGCCGCTCCCAATCACATGAAACTTCATAAAATTGGTCGTCCCACGCAGCCCCATCGGCGTGCCCGCCACAATCCCGATCACATCTCCCTTTTTCACCATGCGTTCCTCGACCAATCGCTTCTCCGCGATCGCCGCCAACCCATCGATCTTCTTAATATCCGAAATATCGCGCGAAATCACTCCCCATAGCAGCGACATTCGCCGGCGCGTGGTAGCCGTCGGCGAGAACGCAACGATCGGCACCAGCGGCCGGTAACGAGACACCAGACGCGCAGTGAACCCGCTGTGCGTGAACACCGCAATCAACTTCATATTCAACTCGCGCGAAGCGCGGCAAACCAGTTCGGCCACCGTTTCCGCAACTTTCAACCGCTCCTGCACTACTGGCCGCGGAAATTCCTGGATGCTCTTTTCCGCTTCTTCAATAATTCGCGCCATCATGCTGACTGCTTCGATCGGATATTTTCCAGAGGCGGTCTCCGCGGAAAGCATCACCGCATCCGATCCATCGAAGATGGCATTTGCGACGTCCGAGGCCTCCGCGCGTGTCGGCCGCGGATTCTCCGTCATCGATTCCAGCATTTGCGTGGCGGTGATTACCGGCCGCCGGAATTCGCGAGCCTTCGCAATGATAGTCTTCTGAACCACCGGCACGCGCTCCGGATTCATTTCCACACCAAGATCGCCGCGCGCCACCATCACGCCGTCGGACACCGCAAGAATGGCGACCAGGTTGTCGATGGCTTCCGGTTTTTCCAGCTTCGCAATTACCGGGGTATCTTTTTTTGCGCGGCGGATCAGCGATTTTGCCAGCATTACATCTTCCGGGCGTCGTACGAAACTCACCGCAATGTAGTCGGCTCCATGCGCCAGCGCGAACCGCAGATCGGCGCGGTCTTTGGGCGTCAGCGCCGGAACGCGCAG
>Ga0070765_100002943_pt1 | contig 10865 bp, 9 predicted proteins | sample HubBroMetageWFT5_FD_71516 | JGI IMG/M metagenome (GOLD analysis project Ga0070765, IMG submission 71516) | Warmed and freeze-thawed soil microbial communities from the Hubbard Brook experimental Forest, New Hampshire - Hubbard Brook CCASE Soil... | ecosystem: Environmental > Terrestrial > Soil... | reverse complement strand
CAGGGCTTCGCCGTGGACGGATTTGTGCGTGGCGATGACTTTTTCGGCTAGTTCGTTGGGCACGTAATCGTAGTGGGAAAATTCCATGGAGTAGGTGGCGCGGCCCTGGGTCATGGAAGTGAGATCGGTGGCGTAGGAAAGCATTTCGGCCATGGGAACTTGCGCGCGGACAATAACGTTGTGACCACGCGATTCGCTGCCTGCGATGCGGCCGCGGCGCGAACTGAGGTCGCCCATCAAGTCACCCGAATATTGATCCGGTGCGTAGACTTCGACATGCATGACGGGCTCGAGTAGGGATGGGCGTGCCTGCTTCATGGCTTCCTTGAAGGCGAGCGAGCCGGCGATTTTGAACGCGATGTCGGAAGAATCGACGTCGTGATATTTGCCGTCGTAGAGAATGGCGCGAAAATCGGTCATGGGGAATCCGCAAAGATGGCCGCGAGCGGCGGCTTCGCGAATGCCGCGTTCGACGGAGGGGATCCAGTTTTTGGGGATGGCGCCGCCGAAGACATCGTCGACGAACTCGATGCCTTTGTTGCGCTCAGCCGGTTCGAATTTGACGCGGCAGACACCGAACTGTCCGTGACCGCCGGATTGTTTCTTGTGTTTACCTTCGGCGTCCGCTTTGCCGCGAATGGTTTCGCGGTAGGGCACTTTCGGTGGCTTCAGCGCAAGATTGACGTTATAGCGTTTGTGGAGTTTGGCAACTACGACTTCGACGTGCTGCTGGCCGCTGCCTGCGAGCAGGAATTCCTTGGTCTGCGGATCGCGAGAGAAACGCAGGGCGGGATCTTCTTCCATGATTTTGTGAATGGCGACGCCGATTTTATCTTCATCGGCGCGAGTTTTTGGTTCGACCGCAAAGGTGATGGAAGGCTCGGGAAGTTGCGCGGGCTGATAGTAGATGGGCGCGTTTTTGTCGCCGAGAGTATCGCCGGTAACGGACTCTTTTAACTTGGCGATGGCGCCGATATCCCCGGCGTGGAGTTCCTGGACTTCGGTGAGTTGCTTGCCTTGCACAATTAGGGTGTGCTGGAAGCGCTCGGGGTTGTTTCGATTGAAATTCTGCAGCGTCGCGTCGTTTTTCAGCACGCCACTTTTTACCTTGAAATAGTTGATACGGCCGGCGAAGGGGTCGGCGAGTGTTTTGAAAACGAAGATGGAGAGAGGCTGGGCGTCGTCGTATTTGCGGTCGATGCGATCGCCCTTGCCGCTGGGTTCCTTGAAGCCGACTTGCGCATGTTCATCGGGATGCGGGAAAACATCGGCGAGAAAGGTGAGCAGGCTGGCGGCTCCGACATTGCGCGTGGAGGAAATCATCAGGACAGGAATAATTTTTTCCGCGACGATGGCCTTGCGGACGGCGGGAATCAGATCTTCGATCGGGATGGTACCTTCGCGGAAAAACTCCTCCATCATCTCGTCGTCGCCTTCGGCGATCATTTCGACGAGTCTTTCATGGGCTTCTTCGGCTTCATCTTTCAACGCATCGGGAATGTGATCGACGGTCATTTTGCCGTCGCCATCGGGGGCGTAGAGATGCGCTTTCATGGAAACGAGATCGATGACGCCGCGAAAACCCTTTTCGCTGCCGATGGGCATCTGCAGCGGAACAACATTGCGGCCGAAGAGTTCGATGAGCGAAGCGAGCGAGCGTTCGAAGCTGGAGAGTTCGCGATCCATCCAGGTAAGGACAAAGGCGCGAGGAATATCGTATTCGGCGCAATAATCCCAAACTTTTTCGGTGGTGACTTGCGGGCCGACGTGGGCGTCGACGGTGATGAGCGCGGCATCGGCGGCGATGAGGGTGGCTTTGGATTCGGTGATGAAGGTGGAGTAGCCGGGAAGATCGAGGAAATTAATTTTTACGGTGTTGCCGCCGCAAAGGGTGCAGGGCCATTCGGCGTGCGCGAGTCCTGTTTGCAGTGATATTTTTCGGGCAATTTCTTCTTCGTCCCAATCGGTAGTGGTGGTGCCTTCCGCAACTTTGCCGAACCGTGGAGTGGCTCCGGCGGTGAACAGTAACGACGACACCAGTTGCGTCTTTCCGGTGCCGCCGTGGCCTACAATGCCAACGTTTCTGATGTCCTTGGTGGGATATATTTTCATCACAGACCTCCGCGAAGGTGAGACCAGCAAGCTCACCGGGCGAATGGTCCGCCGAAGGAAAAACAGGCGCGGGCCTGCGCCTGGCGAAACTGTTGGTTTTTTTGAAGGAGAGCGCGGCCCCTACCCTGGGTCCCGCGAAGCGGGGCGAAGGAGAATCGAAAAATCCCTGGTCCGCTCTTCTTAACGAGCGGATGCTAGCACAGGGGAGTGGAGCGGGCAATGAGTGACGACATGAAACGAGACGGAGCGGAGTTGAGCATCCGGCCGGCCGGGAAATCAGACACCGCAGCCATGTGGGCGATTCTTGAGCCGGTTTTTCGCGCAGGGGAGACGTACCCGCTGCCGCGGGAAATAAGCGAAGCGGATGCGCTTGCATTCTGGATGGCAAGCGGCCATGACGTGTTTGTCGCGCAAGATGGGAAGGGCGAAATGCTGGGGACGTACTTTCTTCGCGCAAATCAGAAGGGCGAAGGGGCACACGTGGCGAACTGCGGATACGTGACAGCGCTGTGGGCCAACGGCCGCGGCGTGGCGCGGAAAATGTGCGCGCATTCGCTGGAGCACGCCAAGACCCGCGGATTCCGGGCGATGCAATTCAATTTTGTGGTCAGCACCAATGAGAGAGCGGTGCGGCTGTGGGAAAGCTTTGGATTTCGGATCGTAGGCCGCTTGCCTGCGGCGTTTCAGCATCCTAAGTTGGGCTACGTGGATGCGCTGGTGATGTACCACGAGCTTTGACGGATGCGGCCATCTAATTTAACTTGCATTTAACAAGTGAACTTGGCACACTTCGCTTTATGCGCGTGGTCGAACTAGGTGATTTGCAAAATTGAACGGATAGGGAGAGAAGAAACCATGGCACAACCGACGTACGAACAAGGGAAAATGCAGTTGGAAATCTTCGAATTGCGGCGTGAAGCGAAGCTGCGGCAAGCACGCGATTGGTTCTTCAAGAATTATCATGTGAAGACCTTCGACGAAGCGATGAAGCTTGCGGCTCCAGGAACGGAAAACGGAAATCTGGCGATGATGGTGATGAGCTACTGGGAGCAGGCGTGCTCGTACCTGAATCACGGTTTGTTGCATGAAGATCTGTTCTTTGAGAACAACGGCGAGTTCTTCGGTGTGTGGGAAAGCCTCAAGCACATCATACCGGAAGGCCGGCAGCGGTTCTCGAACCCGCTGTTCATGGCCAACGTCGAAAAGGCCGCACACCGCTTTGAAACGTGGATGGAGAGCCGCTCGCCGGGAACCATAGCGGCCATGAGGCAGATGATGAAGCAGATGGGCGAGCAAGCTGCGGCTGCGGCGAAAGCGTAGAAACATCCATCCCTTAACCTTGTAAGGGCGGCTTTAGGCCGCCCTTCTTTTTTGGCGTGAAGGTTCGGCTCCACAGGTTGCAAAAAGAGCAACAGACTTTCTTCAGGGGCTAAAGCTCGTTGAATGGGAAGCAATCGTGGCCTCTTGAAGAACGATAGTTCTCCGCAGCGATCTAGAGTCGCTGGGAAATACCAGCAAGTGCTTTGGAAAGCCTCGGGCCTGGAAGGCCTGAGCTACAAGCTCCGGTTTTTCCGCCGCCTGTTTAACTATTGCGGTGCGGCAGCGAAGCAGTCCGCGGTCACTGTGGTTTGGCTGTTTGCGAGAACAACGAGTAGTTTTATGCAGTCGGCCTGACCCGGTTGACGAAGAACAATTTCGTGCCGGCCTGCGGTGAGACGAAGCGAAGCCGGAATCTGCCCTACCAGTTTGCGATCCACATAAATTCTAGCGTCTGCGGGCTTCGAGAACTCGACTTGCCCAAAACCCGCTGGGCCAGTAGTGGTGTCTCCCGCAGCATCATCTACAACAGGAGCGGAGAGTTTTTGCGCTTCTTCCAATTTGTCTGGATAGAAGCGGTGCAGGACGGCGAGGAGATCGGTGGAGCTGAGGGCAAAGCCGATGCCGTTTACGTTTTTCTTGATGAGCTTTTGGGTGTTAAGGCCGATGACTTCGCCGCGCATGTTGAGGAGCGGGCCGCCGGAATTTCCCGGATTGATGGGCGCATCGGTTTGGATCCAGGTGCCGGGACCAGCGGAGGGAAATTTACCCACGGCGCTACGATGCCCTGGGTGACCCCGAAAAGCATGGCGTCACCGGGATTGCCGATGGCGAGGACGGATTCGCCCTGGCGAACGGTGGCTGCGTCCGCGAGTGCGATCGACGGAAACAGAAAGCCGGGCGAGGTTGAATTGATTTTGGCGAGGGCGATGTCGAGATCGGCATCCACGTACACCACCTTGGCTTCGAGTTGCGCGCCGCTGGAAAGGATCGCAAGGAAGGAAGATTCGCCGCGGGCTAGGTGCGCGTTGATGGCGATGACGCCGGTGTCGGTGACGAAGAAGCCGGAACCTGCTCGATCGAGCGCCTTGAGATCGACGACGGCAGGCTTGGTGCGTTTGACGAGTTCTTCCAGCGACAATACGGGAGTTCCGGCCGGCTGCACAACAAGGCTGGCGTTGATTTTTCCGGTGAAGGTGTCGGAAGCGAGCGGGAGATCAACCTGGAAGTGATCGGACTTGAAGAGCCATACTGGCCGTGATGGCGGCCGCGCAGATCGATCCAATCCATGGGGCCTTCGGTGAGGGCGATTTCGCGGGTTACATTGCCGGGGAGAGAAACGCGGACGACTAGCGGATGCTCAAGTCTTTCGCCAATGGCGGTGCGGGTGCGACGGAAGTAGCCGCCGGGAAATTTTTTCTCGAAAGGAGTGGTGCCGGATGCGACGCCGTCGAGTTCGACCGTGGCGCCTGGAGGAGTGCTAGTGATTTTGAGGGATTGGGCAGAGAGAGAGGCGCAGAGTAAGAGGGAAGCGAGGGAGAGCAGGACGAGCGGTCGGTGTAGAGGCATGAGAGGTGGCCGGCGTCGCAAGTATACTTATAAATGCTATTAGGTAGAAGTACTAACTGGTGCGCGGCGCGACCTGGAGTGAAAGAGAACCCAAGCCCCACTCGTAAAATCGACGTGTGGGCACCCGGGTCGGGTTGAGTTTGGAGCAGGGTGACAACCGCAAAGGCGCCCGCCTCAGAAGGCGGCCGCTACACAGGAAAGAGGAACGGCAATCGAGAACTGGAGTCAGGCAGAGAATTTAGCGGAATAGCCGGGGCAGGTTAGGACTGGGAGGCGGGGATATTTGGGGAAGGCGGGATCGGATTGAGAGAGCTGGCAGAGGAGGAATTGCGAGCCTTTGGAGGATTCGAGTGGGCGAGCGTGCAGGCAAGTTGCGCAAAGACCGGGGGACATCGAAATTGTGTTGGGCTTGGCGTCCGGTTCGGCGGACATGCTCAGGGCTTCGCGGGGTCCGCTGGAGCGGATGGCGGTGGGGCTGCCGGCGAGGGGGGAGGAATTGGCTGCGCGAAGTGCGCAGCGTCGATGGGCATGTTCACTTCAATTTTGCTGGCAACGAGCTTTTGCGACTGATTGTGGCCGGGAGAATGCGATTCAATCAGGAAGGGATACTTGAGGCCTTCCACTTCGCGAAAGTCCTTGAAGTAGGATTCCGAGGTCTGTTCGGCGTCGCCAACTTTTCGAGTGCCTTGCCATTCGAGGAGCAAGTAGGTCACCGCGTCGAAGTAAAAGTAGCTGACATCGCCGTTCTTATTGGTAAGTCTCAATTTATAGGCGGGACTGCCTTGCACATCCGCTTTGCCCGCGAATTCGATTACATTGCCCTTTTGCTTGTAGTCCACGAAGGGACCTTCGAAGTCCGCTTCATCAAATATATTGCGCAATTCGGCTTCGCTCATCGGTTGCACGGAAGGATTGGGGGCGAAGGGATTGTAGATCCAGCCGGCGGATTTGCCGTCGTAGACCCGAATCATGGTGGAACCGTTGAGATTGATTTCCATATGCATTTTTAGAGGGCGTTCGCGTTCGACAAGGAACAGGCCATCCACGCCGCCACCAAAGGATATGGTGCCGATGACGCGCTCGGAGCTGACGGCTTTGATCTTGTCGTAGCCACCGCGTGCGGCGAGATATCTTGTAACTATGGCGTCGGCACTCTGGGCCGAAACGACGCAGGGAAGAAGCAGCAGGGCGAGAATAGAGAATTTGCGCATCAAGGAAATGGTAGAGGCAGTGGCGGGAAGGGTCAATGGGGCGAAAAAAGCGAGGGCTGAAGCCCTTTTGATCGGAAGCATTTACGGCACGACTGAAGTCGTGCCCTCCCTAAGAACGGCAGCTCTCACACTGACTCCAAGGCCTATTCGCTTTGTGATTTACGTCGGGGTAAATCCCGATGTACCAATACAAAATTTAAAGGCGCCCGCCTCAGAAGGCGGCCGCTACAAAAGCATCTGAGAAGTGCGAATTGACTTTATGCGGTGAGTACTTCCAAATGTAGGCTCGCATTTTGGGTAATAGTTCGTGACCGGGGCGTATGGAACACAAATGAACATCGTGGACATGATCGTCGGGAAGCCGCTGAGGACTTCCGAAGAACGCGCCGAACAGATTGGCCCGGCGGCAGGCGTTCCGATTTTTGGACTGGATGCGCTAAGTTCGGCGGCTTACGGCCCGGAAGCCGCGTTGAGCCTGCTGATTCCGCTCGGATTGCTGGGAGTTCGCTACATCATCCCGATCAGCGCTGCGATCATCACATTGCTGGTGATTGTGTATTTTTCCTACCGGCAGACGATTGCGGCTTACCCCTCGGGCGGCGGTTCCTACACCGTGGCGCGATTCAACCTGGGAACATTTTGGGGACTGCTGGCCGCTTCGGCGCTGCTGGCGGATTACATTCTGACCGCGGCGGTCGGAATTTCGGCGGGAGTGGGCGCGTTGATTTCGGCGGTGCCCGGGCTGCTGCCACACACTTTGGTGATGTGCCTGGGGATTCTGGTTCTGATCACAATCGTGAATCTTCGCGGCGTAAAGGATGCAGGCATCGCGTTCATGGTGCCAACTTATTTGTTTGTGGGATCGATCGGGATCGCGATCATTGGCGGCATTGTGCGCGTGGTGCTGTCGCACGGACACCCAATACCGGTGACCCCGCTGCCCGAGCCTTCACCCGCAGTGCAGACGGCGACGTACTGGCTGCTGCTGCGCGTTTTTGCGAGCGGTTGCACGGCGCTGACGGGCGTGGAAGCAGTAAGCAACGGCGTGAAAGCGTTCCGCGAATCCGCCGTGAAAAATGCGCAGAAAACGCTGACGATCATCATCGCGATCCTGGCGGTTCTCCTGGCGGGCATATCTTATCTGGTGAACGCTTACGGGATTGTGGCCACTGATCCGGGAAAACCAGGGTATCAAAGCATTCTTTCCATGATGATTGCCGCGGTCTTCGGCAGAGGCGTTTTCTACTACGTTTCGATCGCGTCGATTTTGCTGGTCCTATCGCTCTCCGCTAACACGGCCTTTGCAGATTTCCCGCGGCTGTGCCGGTCGATTTCACAGAACAATTATCTGCCGCACATATTTGGACAGCGCGGGCGGCGGCTGGTGTACACGCAGGGAATTGTGGTGCTGGGAATCGCCTGCGCGGTGATTCTGATTCTGTTTAACGGAGTGACCGACCGGCTCATTCCTCTGTACGCGGTGGGAGCATTTCTGGCGTTTACGCTATCGCAAGCAGGCATGGTGCGGCACTGGTACAAGGCACGCGGTCCGCACTGGCTGAAATACGCGATGGTGAATGGCCTGGGCGCTTTCGTCACCGGCGTGACGGTGATCGTGGTGTTGGTGGCGAAATTTGTGGACGGCGCATGGATCACGATGTTGTTTATCCCGGTGACGATGATGTTTTTTCGAGCGGTGCGCCGACATTACCACAATGTGGCGGTGGCGACGCGGTGTGTCGTGCCGGTCGACCCGCCGAGACGGGAAGCGCCTCCGATCGTAGTGATTCCGATTGACCGGTGGAGCGCGATCTCAAAACAGGGATTGGAGTTTGCGGCGCGGCTGTCCACGGAGGTCACTGCAGTTCACGTCGAGCCGGATGAGCATGCGGCGCTGTTGGAGGAAGACTGGCAGCGCTATGTCGTGACGCCGTATCAGGAGCTGGGAGCAGAGCCACCGAAGCTGGAGCTTCTTCCGTCGCCGTATCGTTTCATCGTATTGCCGGTGGTGCAGTATGTGGTGGACTTAGCGGAGAAGTTTCCAGAGCGAAAAATCGCGGTGGTGATTCCGGAATTTGTGGAAGACCACTGGTATGAGTATTTCCTGCACAACCAGAGGGCCCGGCTGCTGGAATGGATTCTATTGTCTCGCGGGTACAAGAATATCTACACGGTTTCCTCACCGTATTACCTTCCAGACTCGGAAAGAAAGCAGCGAAAAAACGACCAGGCGGAGAGATTCAAACAGCGGTGATGAAGGACGCGTCCGCGTTGACGAATCCGTAGGCCATGCGCGGAGTGTTGAAGGCGAAGCCTGGATTTCCGTTCTTGTCGAGGAGAATCAGGCCGCCGGTGGCCTTGGTGCGATTGGCGAGAAGCTGCACCGCAGCTTGCGCAGCGCGCGTGGGGGTAGAACTGGACGGACGAAGAAAATCGGCGGCGGTTTTGGCCATGACCACTTTCATGATGGCCTCGCCGTAGCCGGTGGAGGAGACGCCCCCGGTTTCACCATCGGCGTAACATCCGCAACCGATCAGCGGAGAATCTCCGACGCGTCCGGGCAATTTGCAGCAGGTACCGCCAGTAGAGGTGGCTGCGAAAAAGCGGCCGCTTTCGTCGAGAGCTACCGCGCCAACGGTGCCTTGTTCGTGGCCGCGATGGTGCTCCGCGGCGTGAGAATCCGCGCGGCAGCGAAGCCAAGCTTCCTTTTCCGCGGGAGAGATGAGATCAGCGGGATCGCACATGGGCACGCCGTGTTCTTGTGCAAAACGTTCGGCGCCGTCCGAAATGAGCATCATGTGCGGACATTTTTCCAGTACTGCGCGCGCGGCACGAACCGGATTTTTCACGCGATGGAGACCGGCGACAGAACCGGCTCGTAGAGTGGCAGCGTCCATCACGATGGCGTCGCATTCGACCTGGCCGTCGAGATTCAAGTGCGAGCCGTAGCCGGCGTCGAAAACGGGGTCGTCTTCCAGCACGATAATCGCGGCTTCCAGAGCATCGAGCGCGTGGCCTCCGCTTAAAAGAATTTCCCAACCGGCCTGCAGAGCTCGCCGGCAACCAGCCTGGCATGCTGCGACCGCTCCATCAGGAATATCCCACGCACCACCATGAACAATTAGAGAGGGACGCATAAGGAATGAGAATTACAGAGGGCGGGAGGGTTTGTCTAGGCGGAGAAGGGATCAGGTATCAGCGACCAGCGATCAGGAAGAGAGAGACAGTGTGAGGTAAGAATAAGAACCCAAGGCCCGCACGTAGAACCTGCGTATGGCGCAGCCGCGGAAGAATCCGTGTGAGGGTCTCGAAGCGAGCTTAGGGCTAAAGCCCGAGGAGAGCACGTAACTTACGCTGGGGCTAAAAGCCCCAACCTCCTAAAGAAAAAGGGCGTAGCGATTTGTCGATCTTGCGGACATGGGGTCCGGCAGTGCTGGACCCCTGCGGGAAACCCAAGAGCGGACCGGCCTGAAGGCCGGCCACTACAAATGCGGAAGGTGGATTCCTCGGCTAGAAGTATGGATTTCTTAGATGAAGAAATCGAGGGCGAAGAAGAGGAAGCCCAGGAACAGGAGGAAGGCGCCCCAGGAAAATCGGCGGCGTGGAAGTTGGATGGCCGAGCGGAAAAAGGTCGCGGGAATAACGCGGAGCCGGGACTCGAAACGCGGTTCGTAGAAGGGGCCAGCGGGAACGTGACGCGAAAGATTACGACGCAGGAGCGCGAATTCCGCGTCCATCCAGTAATAAAATTCCTGCCGATGGCGCCACAGAAACACAGCGCCCACGCAGAAAAGACAATAGCCGAGACACGTCAAGAGCCCCAGGCTTGGACCTGCACCCCATTCGAACATGAGCTGTCTCCGCGGGCTGGGCGGGAGAAATCAGGCGTCTTCGTGAATGGTCGCGAGGCGCATGACTTCGAATTCCTTCTGACCTGCAGGGGTTGCAACCTGCACTTCATCTCCCACTTTACGGTTCAACAAGGCTCGCCCAATTGGCGAGGTGGTGGAGATGAGTCCCTTTTCCACGTCCGCTTCTTCGCTGCTGACCAATTTGTACTCGACTTCGATGCTGCGTTGCAAGTCCATCACGACGATGCGTGAACCGTAGCCGGCGCGATCCTTCGGAATGTTGGTGAGGTTGAGCATGCCGAGGTCGCCCATGCGCTTTTTTAGGTGGCCAATCTTGGCGTTGACGTAACCCTGACGCTCTTTGGCGTATTTGTACTCCGCATTTTCGGAGAGGTCACCATGCGCGCGCGCGACGGCGATTTCCTTGGGAAGGTCGACGTTGAGTTCGTGCTCGAGGGCGTCCAGTTCGTCCTGGAGTTTTTTCTTAATTTTTGCCAGAGGGTCAGACATAAGCTTTCCGCAGTAAAGAAAAATTATGCGGAGCCCAGCAGTGCTGGACTCCGCGCACACATTATAGACAGAGAGGAAATGGAGGGACAAGGGCAAGGAACGGAGCGCGGGCCTCACGCCGATAACGCCTTATGATTCAATAAGTTAATGTCAGTCTTCAGTGGACCTTCAGCTCGACAGATTGGGAGGCCGCGTGGCCAGCGGCATCGGCGATGGTCAGAGTGTAGGTAGTGGTCTTTTTTGGCGATAAATTTACGCAACGCGAATGAGATGGCCAGACTTCGGCTTCGGGCGG
>Ga0070765_100002942_pt1 | contig 10865 bp, 5 predicted proteins | sample HubBroMetageWFT5_FD_71516 | JGI IMG/M metagenome (GOLD analysis project Ga0070765, IMG submission 71516) | Warmed and freeze-thawed soil microbial communities from the Hubbard Brook experimental Forest, New Hampshire - Hubbard Brook CCASE Soil... | ecosystem: Environmental > Terrestrial > Soil... | reverse complement strand
CAGCGGCTTCCACAAATTGAACATGTCTGAGCCGCACCAGTAGCGCAGCTGGCCCCAGCCGCCGAGTTTGTGGAGGCCGTAAAACGTCAAAAGGGCCGAGCCGAGGATGAGGACGCTGACCTGCACTGCGTCGTTGTAAGCAACGGCGCGCATGCCGCCGAGAGAAGTGTACAGACCGGTGAGAATGATGACGAGAACGGAGCCGATCCAGAAACTGTCAATTGTGTGGCCTGCAACATGGAGCTGCAATTCCGGGAAAAGCGTGCCGAAGACGACGCCACCCGCGAAAATGCCGACAGCAATTTTCGAGACGATGAAGGTGATGATCGAGACGATGGAGAGGACGTAGCGGGATTTCGTGCTGAAACGCTTTTCGAGGAATTCCGGCATGGTGAAAACCATCGAACGCATGTAAAACGGCACGAAAACCCAGCCGAGGACGAGGAGACACCAGGCGTGAAGTTCATAGTGCGCCAGGGCGACACCGCTGGTTGCGCCCGCGCCGGCGAGGCCGACAATGTGCTCCGAGCCGATGTTGGAGGCAAAAATCGAAGCGCCGATAATCCACCAGCCGAGGTTGCGTCCGGCGAGGAAATAGTCGGCGGCGGAGTCCTTTGCCTTGCTGACGACCCACCAGGCCACGCCGAGCAGGATGGCAAAGTAGATGCCGATGACGACCCAGTCGATCGTGGTGAGGCGCGTTCCCGCTGCGCCTGCGAGCAACATCGAGGTTGCGATGGTCACTTGTGTGTCCTGAAAAGCGAGATTTATGTGGGAGCAGTTTTAACTTATGAAGAGGCGAGTTGCAAGGGCTGGATGCTCCATCGCGGCCCAGTCGAGGAGTGGCGTGAAGGAGCAGACGGAATCGAGGTTGAGGGCGGAGCTGCGTGAGGAAGCCTCGAGGATGAACGGCTTCAATTCCCAGAGGATGCGCGTGGCGTGGGATTGGCCGAGCGGCAGCAGGCGCTGGCAAGCAGAGACCAGGGCGGCGGCAGATAGGTGGAGATAGGCGAGGATGGCGCGGTCTTCGGGGAAATTCAGCGCGCCGGCGGCGAGTCCGAACGCGAGCGAGTGATGAACAGCGCTGCGCGAATCGTGCGAGGCGGCAAGCGCGGCTGGGAGAGGCGGAAAATCGCCGAGGGCCGCGACTGCGTTGAGGAAGTTGCGTCCCAGGGAGGCGCTGCCGGAGCGGGATTCGCGCGCAGGTTTTAACGCGCTGAGGCGGTGGTTGAGGTCGAGCCAGCGGGTGGGGACGAATTCATCCTGCGGGTGCCCTGCTGCGAGGCGGAAAGCTTCGCGGCAAAAGACGGCTTCCATCGTGCCGGACTCTTCGAGATAGGCGCGGAGGAAATCCGGCAGGTTGGTTACCTGAAGAATATCCGCGGAGGTGAGCGTCTCGAGGCCGAAGGAATGCGCCAGCGCGCCGATGGGGAGAGCGCTATCGGCTAATTGAAGGAGGCGGAGATCATCGAGTTTGGCGGAATCGGATTCGGATGGCGGATTCGCGTGGGTTGGATCGGCGCTCACTTTTTTGATTCCATCAATCCGTGTGATCGTGCGAATGCGAATGGTCGTGGGTGTGCGTGTGAGTGTGGCCATCGGCGTGGTCGTGCGTGTGGGGCCGGCCGGTGTAAGGGGCGTGCGCGTCAATCAGAGTGCGGCGCGCGGTGGCGGGGGAATTCATCTGATGTTCCAGCCACTCGACGACGCGATCCAGGCCGACCTGATCGCGCAGGTTCGTGAAGAGGAACGGGCGGTCGCCGCGCATTTTGCGGGAGTCGCGGTCCATCACTTCGAGTGATGCGCCGACGTAGGGAGCGAGGTCGATTTTGTTGATGACGAGGAGGTCCGAACGCATGATGCCGGGGCCGCCCTTGCGTGGAATCTTGTCGCCTTCGGCGACATCAATGACGTAAATCCAGATGTCCACCAGCTCGGGACTGAAAGCCGCGGCAAGATTGTCTCCGCCGCTTTCGACCATAATAAGTTCGAGGCCGGGAAGCGAGTCTTCGAGTTCGGCGATTGCCTGAAGATTCATCGAGGCGTCTTCGCGAATTGCGGCGTGAGGGCAGCCGCCGGTTTCGACGCCGCGGACGCGTTCGGCGGGGAGCGTTCCCTGGCGGAGGAGGAATTCGGCGTCTTCTTTAGTGTAGATATCGTTGGTGACGATAGCGAGGCTGACGCGCGGCCAGAGGCGCTGGCTGAGGCGGTCGGCAAGAGCGGTTTTGCCAGAGCCGACAGGGCCTGCGATTCCTACACGGAAGGCGCGATGCGAGTGGTGATTTGTCATGGTTTCGATTGCTTCCTTCCGTAGCATCGCAGCCCCGCTATGATTCGCGGATGGCAATTCGCCTGGCCCGGGTTTAATCCGCTCAAGAGCGCCAGCAGGAGGCCGATGCGACTTATTAAACCTGAGCGAATCAGCGCTTGTGGGCAATGCGGCCGTCGGCTGTGCCGGCGGCGCCCTGGCGAACCAAGGTGATGAATGCAGCGGCCGAGCGCGGCAGGGTGCGGTCGCGGCGGTAGACGAGGCCCAGCTCGCGCCAGATGTCCATATCGGAAATGGGAATCAACTTCACTTTGCCGGCGCGCGCTTCATCGCGGGCGAAGCTCTCTCCCATCAACGTGACGCCGAGCCCGGCAGCGACGAATCGCTTGATCATGCCGACGCTGGGAAGCTCCATGGAGATATGCAGGCGTGAGCGATAGGGACGGAATTGCTTGTCCATCACCTGGCGCATGAAGCCGGTCTTCGGAAGGATCAACTGCTGCTCGGCGATTTCGCTGGTCTTTACTGTCTTATGGTTGGCGAGCGCGTTGGCGGCGCTGACCATGAGCATCAGGCGATCGCGAAAGATGGAATAGACCTTCAGGCTCGGCGATTTTACGGGGAGGGTGACGATGCCGACGTCCACGGTGCCGTCTTCAATTTTCTCGATCACTTTGTGGCTGAAATTGCGGTAGATGCTGATCTGGACCGAGGGATAGCGCTTGTTGTAGTCCGCGAAGATTTCCGGGAGGACGTAGAGGCAGGTAGCTTCATTCGCACCGATGGCTAGCGTGCCGCGGGGGCTGCTGGACTGGTCGGCTACGGCACGCAGGGACTCGTTGCGCAGAGTGAGCAATTTCGTGGCGTATTCGAGCAGCGTCTCGCCTGCGACGGTAAGACGAACGGACTTTCCCACGCGGTCGAAGAGCTTATGGCCGTATTCGTGTTCGAGCTGGCGGATCTGAGCACTGACGGCGGGCTGCGAACGGAACAATTTCTGCCCGGCGCGCGAAAAACTGCCCTGTTTGGAGATTTCCAGAAACGTCGTGAGGTGATCGAAGTCCATAGTTTTGTGGCGCCGATTATACCAAAAGGTGAGGTGCGGCGGACCCCACGCAGCGATTTAGGCGGCCCCTTCCGCGCGCTCGCAATTTTTTAACAGGCCGAGTCAACAGTCGAAGGAGAATCTTCCAGGGGTACGGCGTCCGCAAGGCGCAGCGCGGCGAGATCCTGTCTTTCCAGGCGCGAGAGAATCGGCGCCCAGGTTTGTTCGACCGGACAAGGCAAGTGAACCGGTTCCAGGCGGACGAAAGGCAGCGGAGTTTCGGATTTCAGCAGGCGGCGCGCCCGGGGACTATCCGTCAGCTCGAGATGTTCGCGGAGGACGCGGCGGAGCCAGGCTTCTTCCTGCTCGTCCAATTGCATTTCGCGGCGAGCGGAGCGCTGGCTTTCGAATGCAGCGCAGCGCAGAAACTCGCGATTGAAGCAATCGCGCGGGAACGTGTTGCGCAGGGCGTAGACAAGGCCGCCCGTCATGCCGGAACCGAAATTCACGCCCGCCGGGCCCATCACGATGACCACGCCCGACGTCATATATTCGCAACCGTGCTGGCCGACGCCCTCGACCACGGCAAGTGCGCCGCTGTTGCGGACGGCAAAGCGTTCGCCGGCGCGGCCCGCGAGGTAGAGTTCGCCGCCAGTGGCGCCGTAAAGAACCGTGTTGCCCGCGAGCACGTCGCCACGACGCGCGGCTTCAGGACCAGCTGAAATGGCGATGGTGCCGCCGCTAAGGCCCTTGCCGACGTAATCATTCGCTTCGCCGTGGAGGCGGAAGCGGAGGCCGGAAATCAGGAACGCGCCGAAGCTCTGGCCAGCCACGCCATGGAATTCGCAATCAATCATTTCCCCGTTGAGGCCGGCGTATCCGGTCCGGCGGAGAATCTGGCCGCTGAGATGGGCGCCGACGGTTCGGTCTGAACCAGCGATGGTGAAGCTGAAGGGTGCGGCGGGCTGCGTATTGACGCGACCCACGACGCGGATCAACTCGCCATGCACGCCGACGGCGGCGTCTTTCGCGACTTCGGCAAATTCGACGGCAGGCCGCTTTACGTCCTCGAGAAGATGCCCGATGGAGCGGGAGGCATCGGCATTGCGCGGCCGCAGGCGGCCGACCGCCCCGACGATATGGTCGAGAGAACGCGCGCCAAGGGCCGCGAGGCGTTCGCGGACTTCGTTGGCAACGCCGCGGAAGTAGGCCATCACCATTTCCGGATTGCCGTTGAACCGGGCGCGCATGGTTTCGTCCTGCGTAGCAATCCCTGCAGGGCAAGTATTCAAATGGCATTGCCGGGCCATCACGCAGCCGATCGCCAGCAATGCAGCGGTGCCGAATCCGAATTCATCCGCGCCGAGCAACGAGGCGATAATTACGTCCTTGCCGAATTTGAAGCCGCCGTCGACGCGCAAGCGCACGCGATGGCGAAAGCCGGTGAGGATCAAGGCGTTGTGAGCGTCGCGCAGGCCGACTTCCCACGGCAAGCCAGTATTCTTAATTGAAGTGAGCGGAGAAGCGCCTGTCCCGCCGTCGAATCCGGCGATGGTGATGACGTCCGCGCCCGCTTTTGCCACGCCAGCGGCGATGATTCCCACGCCGGCGCCGGAAACCAGCTTTACACCGATGCGGGCGGTGGGATTGACGGCGCGCAAATCGTAAATCAGCTGGGCGAGGTCTTCGATACTGTAAATATCGTGATGCGGCGGCGGAGAAATAAGCGACATGCCCGGCTGGGCATGGCGCAGCCGCGCAATATAGGGATTCACTTTTGCCGCGGGAAGCTGGCCGCCCTCCCCGGGCTTCGAACCCTGCGCCATTTTGATTTCCAGCTCATCGGCGCGGACAAGATATTCGGCGGTGACGCCAAAACGCGCGGAAGCTACCTGCTTCACGCGATTGTTCGCTTCCGGCTCGAAGCGGTAGGTATCGGGATCTTCGCCGCCCTCGCCCGTGTTGCTGCGGGCGCCGAGGCGGTTCATGGCAATCGCGAGCGTGCGATGCGCTTCGGGCCCAAGGGCGCCGAGCGACATGGCCTGCGAACTGAAGCGGCTGAGAATTGCGGAGTCAGGCTGCACATCGCCGAGCGCGATCGGCGAATCCGGAATTATTTCGAGAAGATCGCGGACGGAGACCGTGTCCCGCGTTTCGGCCAGCTCCGCGAATGCGCGATAGCCCTCCGGAGTGGGGGCTTTGATGTAACGGTGCATACGGCGCACAAGCTCCGGCGAATTCGAGTGCCGCTCGCCCGTCTGGCGGAAGCGATAAAAGCCCGCGTCCTGAAGTTCGGGGGAATCGGGCTTGAACGCGAGCGCGTGGCGCGCAATCGAATCTTCCAAGATGCTTTCGAGCGTCTTGCCGGCCAGCGCCGCAGAGGTATCTTCGAAGAACGCGTCGCGGACTTCGTCATCGAGTCCGATGGTTTCGAACAAATGGCTGTTGCGATAGCTCGCGATGGTGGAAATTCCCATGCGCGCGAGAACTTTGCGGAGCCCCGCCTCGACACCGACGCGATATTTTGCAGCGCCGCCCGGCTTCAGACTTTCAGCGAGCTCCATCGCCAGATAGGGATACACGGCGCTGGCGCCAACGGCAACCAGGAGCGCGATGTGGTGCGTCTCGATCACCTGCCCGGTCTCGACGATCACGGGAATGTCGCAAGCCTCCGCGCGGACCATTTCTTTCCATGCGGCGGCGAGCGCCAGAAGCGCGGGGAGCGCAGAACGCTTTGCGTCCACGCCACGGTCACAAAGAATCAGCAATCCCGGCTTCCTGCCAGCTCCTTCAAAAACTTTGGCGCGGAGACGATCCAAAGCTGCGAGCGCGTTGGAAACGCCGCCGTCCGCGGCAAATTTAATATCGACGCGATGGATCGCGCGCCCGAATTGCGTTTGCAACTTCTGCATTTGTTCCGAATCGAGAACAGGCGAGCCGACAACGAGAGCGGGTCCGAGGTGAACGTCGAGCGACATCACATGGGATTCGCGCAATGGATCGATCGGCGGATTAGTGACCTGCGCGAAACGCTGCTTGCAGTAATCCCAGAGCGGACGGTGGCCGGCGGAAGCAAAAGCCGGCGGCGCGTCGTCGCCCATGCTCCATATGGCTTCTTTGCCCTCGAGACCAAGCGGCTGGAAGAGAAGCCGGAACTGATCCTCTGTCCACCCGAGCGCGGCTGCGATGCGGCGCGGCTCCGGCGTGACGACCGACGGTGGATCTCCCGCGGGCTCGATTCGCGTGGCGGCGGAAAACGCAGCGCGCGCCGCGCCGCCAGTGGTGAGCAAGCTAGAAATATCGTTGCCGCGATACAGAGTGCCCGAAGCGGGATGAGCAAGCAGCATTTCGCCGGGGCCTAGACGCTGGCGCTCGGCGACTTTCTTGCCATCGAAATCGGCGAGGCCCGCTTCGGAGCCGACGATCAGCAAGCCGTCCGCCGTGAGCGTGTAACGCAGTGGACGAAGGCCGTTGCGGTCGAGCTTTGCGCCGACCATGCGGCCGTCACTGAATACCATTGCCGCGGGGCCATCCCACGGCTCCTGTGCGCGCGCTTCCCTTTCCAGAAAATGACGCATCTCGGGATCGAGCTTGTGATCCGATTCCCATGCGGGCGGGACCATGCGCAACATCGCGGCGGCGGGGCTGTAGCCACGGTGCAGCAGGATTTCGAGGGCGTTATCAAAACTAGCGGAATCGCTAACTCCGACTTCAAGGGAATGGAACGATTCGCCGACGAGCAATTCGCGGCGCAGAGCACCTTCGCGCGCGTCCATCCAGCGGCGATTCGCGCCAATCGTATTGATTTCGCCATTGTGCGCGACGAAGCGGAACGGTTGCGCGAGCATCCATGTGGGACGCGTGTTGGTGGAATACCGCTGGTGAAAAAGCGCGAAGGATGCGAGAAAGCCAGGGTCGCCCAAATCCGGATAGAACTGGCGAAGCTGCAGCGGGGCAAGCAAACCTTTGTAAACAATCGAGTGAGAAGAGAGCGAACAAAAATAAATGCCCGTGGGGCATTCGGCCTCGATACGCTTGCGAAGCAGGAAGAGGGCGCGCTCCAAATCCGTGGACTGATCCTGCACCGAGAAAAAATACTGGTGAATCAGAGGTAATGTTGCGGAGGCACGAGGACCGAGGAGAGAGGAATCGACCGGGACGTGGCGCCACCAACAACAGCGCAAACGAAATTCGGCGGCACATTTTTCCACAGTCGCGCGCGCGTGATCTTTTTGCGCGGCGCCCAGAAACGCCATGCCGACGCCAAACTCCGCAGGGAGTTCGACCCCCGCTTGCGCGGCACGGCTGCGGAAAAATTCTTTGGGAATGGGAAGCAGGAGGCCTGCGCCGTCGCCGCTCAACCCATCGGCGTCCACACCACCGCGATGCGCCAAACGACCAACGGCGACCAACGCGCGCTCGATAACTTCCCGAGAGCCCGCGCTGCCGAGTTGGGCGATGAACCCAACACCACAAGCATCGTGGTCCACCGCGGCGCGGGGGTGGAATCTGCTCATGGTACATAATTGATGCCTACTGAGGGAAATGTACAATTCACACTTTTGATGCAATCAATAGATTTTGGCGGGATGGTACTTCGAAAGTTGGCGACGGATTTCACGCGCGGCGAGCGCCGAAGAGTGTACCTATTCGACCCAGTCGAACGAGCGTGTGACCGCTTTCTTCCACGATTTGTAGAGTGAGGCGCGCGTCGCGGCGTCCATGGCTGGATTCCAGGTGTGATCCACGGCCCAATTGGCGCGAAGTTCGTCTGTGCCCTGGAAAAAGCCCGTGGCCAGACCGGCGGCATAGGCCGCGCCGAGCGCGGTGGTCTCTTTAATTACGGGACGGACTACGGGGCGGTCGAGAATGTCCGCCTGAAATTGCATGAGGAGATCATTCGCGATCATGCCGCCATCTGTGCGCAGGACGCCGAGCTTTATGTGCGAATCCTGCTCCATGGCTTCGACGACTTCGCGCACCTGAAAAGCCGTGGCTTCCAGGACGGCGCGAGAGAGATGACCTTTATTTGCGTAACGAGTGAGACCAGCAATCACGCCGCGAGCGTTCGCTTTCCAGTAGGGCGCGTAGAGGCCGGAAAAGGCGGGGACGAAGTAGACTCCGCCATTGTCTTTTTCCGTGGCGGCGAGCGATTCGATGTCCGCGCTGTTTTCGATCAGGTTCAAATTGTCGCGCAGCCACTGAACGAGCGCGCCGGTGATGGCGACACTGCCCTCCAGCGCGTAGTGCGCCGGTGCGTTGCCCAGCTTGTACGCGACGGTAGTGAGCAGCCCGGCATTCGACTGCACGGGGCGAGCAGCCGTATTCATCAAAAGGAAGCAGCCGGTCCCGTAGGTATTTTTTGCTTCACCTTGCTCGAAACACGTTTGGCCAACTAGCGCGGCCTGCTGATCGCCGAGGATTCCGGCGATCGGAACGCCTGCGATGGCTGCGAGACGCGCTTCGCCATAGAATTCGCTGCTGGAGCGAATTTGGGGAAGCAGCGCGGCCGGAATACCGAAGGTGGCGAGGATTTCCTGGTCCCATGCGAGAGTGGCGAGATTCATGAGCTGGGTGCGGCTCGCGTTTGTGACGTCGGTTCCGTGGACGCCGCCATCGGGGCCGCCGGTCAGCTTCCAAAGCAAGAATGTGTCGACATTACCGAAGAGAATTTGGCCGCTGGCGGCGCGCGCGCGCAGGCCCGGAATATTTTCGAGGAGCCAGCGAATTTTCAGCGCGCTGAAATAGGTGGCGAGGGGGAGGCCTGTGGTCGCGCGGAAGCGATCCTGGCCGCCCTCGCGCGAAAAATCCTTCACGTAATCTTCGGTGCGCGTGTCCTGCCAGACGATCGCGTTCGAGACTGGCTTGCCGGTCGAGCGTTCCCAGAGGATTGTGGTTTCGCGCTGATTGGTGATGCCGATGGCGGCGAGGTCGCTTGCGTGGATGCGACCATTGGAGAGGGCTTCGGCAATCACGTCCTGGGTGCGCCGCCAGATTTCCTCGGGGTCGTGCTCGACCCAGCCGGGGCGAGGATAGATTTGCTCGTGCTCTTTTTGGGCGAGGGAGACGATTTTGCCCGAGCGATCGAACACGATGAAACGAGTGCTCGTGGTGCCCTGGTCAATCGCTCCGACGTAACTTTTCACGGGCGCGCCCCCGCGAACCATTGCTTTGGATAATTAAGCGGCGTCCAGCATCCGGCTAGAGGCGTGGATGAGTCAAGTGCGACGGCGATGTAGCGGGATTTCTGTCTTGTGAGGAGAAGAGCGAGCCGATTCAGCAGCGTCGGCTACTTTTTCTCGGTCGATTGCGCCGGGGCACAATAAGGAGCCGAGCTGGGGTGGCCATCGGGATGAGTGGGATTGCGCCACTCGCGGCCTTCGCGGCGAAGGAGCTCGTCGGCTTGCGCGGGGCCCCACGTGCCCGCGGCGTAGTTCGGGAAATCACGCGGAGGCAGTGCTTTCCAGACATCGAGAATCGGCTGCGAGACTGACCACGACGCCTCCACCATATCCGCGCGCTGAAACAGCGTGGGATCGCCCAACATGCAATCGTAGAGCAAAGTTTCGTAGCCGGTGGAAGGCGTGGTGCCGAAATAATCGGAGTACTGAAAATTCATGTCCACGGAGCCGAGCCGAACCACAGGGCCCGGCTGCTTTGCCTCGAAGGTGAGGCAGATTCCTTCGTCCGGCTGAATATTGATGATCAGCTCATTGGGCGGAATTTTTTCCACATGCGTCTTGCGGAACAGGACCAAAGGCGGGCGGCGGAAGCGGATCACGATTTGCGTCAGGCGCTTGGCCATGCGCTTTCCTGTGCGGAGGTAGAAAGGAACGCCGGCCCAGCGCCAGTTGTCGATGTTGAGTGCGAGTGCGACGAAGGTTTCGGTGTTGGAATCAGGGGCGACAAGAGGCTCGGAGCGGTAGGCGGGAACGTGCTTGGCATCAATGGTTCCTTCGGCGTACTGGCCACGGACGGCATGATCGAGCACGCGTTCGGGATTGAGCATCTGGATAGCGCGCAGGATTTTTGTTTGCTCGTCGTGGACGGCATCGGCTTCGAAAGAGATGGGCGGCTCCATGGCGGTGAGCGTGATCAACTGGAAAATGTGGTTGGGCATCATATCGCGCAGCGCGCCGGTGTGGTCGTAATAGCCACCGCGCATTTCGACGCCGAGTTCTTCCGCGACCGTTATCTGAACGTGATCCACGTAGCGGCGATTCCAGACGGGCTCGAAAATTCCGTTCGCGAAACGGAAAGCGAGAATGTTCTGGACGGTTTCTTTACCGAGGTAATGGTCAATGCGGTAGATTTGCTTTTCGTCGAGCACCCGGCGGATATCGTGGTTCAGCGCAACGGCCGAGGCGAGGTCGTGTCCAAACGGCTTTTCAATCACGACGCGCTTCCATTTGCCATTCGGCTGGTTGGATAGGCCTGCCGCACCCAACTGCTTGACGACAACGGGAAAAAAATTGGGGCTGGTGGCAAGATAGAAAAGGCAATTTCCGTCGGTGCCCTGCTCTTTTTCCGCAAGACCGATCATTTCGCCGA
>Ga0070765_100002941_pt1 | contig 10866 bp, 7 predicted proteins | sample HubBroMetageWFT5_FD_71516 | JGI IMG/M metagenome (GOLD analysis project Ga0070765, IMG submission 71516) | Warmed and freeze-thawed soil microbial communities from the Hubbard Brook experimental Forest, New Hampshire - Hubbard Brook CCASE Soil... | ecosystem: Environmental > Terrestrial > Soil... | reverse complement strand
CAGGCCGTGCACACAGGCTGTCTATCCGCAGCACCTCAGAGATTCGTCATTGGTTCAAACAGCTTTCGCTCCCTCACCTGCTTCGAAGAACCGCTCCGCCTCATATTCTAGCAGGATGCCTGCTCAAAGAAAGTCAGTGGCACTGGAGTCTGCAAAAAGGGCTGAAGAGAAGCTGAACAATTAAGTCAGCGGGGAGCAATGGCCTACCCTCGAGGGATTCGTTCGGAGCGCCCTAATCAATGAAATCAATAACCGCGCCGTCGCGTCGGTCCAAGAATCCGACAAACTGCCCGAAATTTGGTGCCGTCACATTGTTGAACACGGCATTGAAGTTGCCGTGATTCGTGACGTTGAGCGAATAGAATCCCAGGCGAATATGGTGGCTCTTGCCGTTTTTCGCTCCAAGAAAAGGAACAGGGAAGACCCGGTAGATTTTCACGTCCAACGAGAGGTATGTGGCGAAGCGCTGTCCATTCGGCGTGCCCACGTAGTTCTGCAGCACATCCACGTTCGAGTAGGGGTAGCCCGAATGCACGTCGAGAATGGGGCTGAACGTGAACTTCTTCGGCAAGGAAAAGACTCCCCAGGTGATCATCCGCTGAGGGACGTCGGAAGGCAATATTCCGTAGACATTTGGCCGGATGACCGGCTGCAAGAATGGAATCATTACGTCGGAAAGATTATTCAAATCTCCCCGGTTGCGGCTCCATATATAAGAAGCGTTCACCTCATGGTGTTCATGAACGGTGAAGCGCACGGTGCTTTCAACCTCCCGATAGTGAGAGGAACCGGTGTTCGTCAGGCCCAGAAAAGAAGCCTGGCCGGGCGCACCAGTGAAAGGATTGACCAAAAACAAGTAGGTCGTGTGGCTGTCGATGTAGCCGACTCGCAACACCATGTTTCTCCGCAACTCGCGATCCCCCTCGATACTCCACGTGAAATTGCGCGGCGTTGTGCCCGGCCCTTGCGGCAAAATCCCGGTACTGAGCGGATTCAGCCCGCCCACGTAGGCATTGGTGTACGTAACAGGCGGCCCGATCAATTGCCCGATGGAATCAAACTGGCTCACCATACGAGTAGGGTTCACGTCAAATTCGGCCGCCAACATGGGCAGCATGCTATAGAACAAGCCCGTCCCGGCTCGAATGACGGTCTTGCCGTTCTTATTTGGTGTGTAGGCGATACCCACGCGCGGTGCAAACGCCGCGGACCAGCCAGCGGTTTCGCTGGAAAGACGTGCCCCCGCATCAATCGTCCAGTGGGGGTTTAGGATCCAATGATCCTGGACGAACTCAGCAACGGACGTATCGGATGGAATCTGAGGTCCCGTGGGCTGAAAGTTGATCTGCTCATCCAACGTGCCATTCTGCTCAAGGAGGTGAATCGGATTCGCCGTGCTCACGCCGAAATACGAACGATAGTTGACGTCCACGCCCACATGGATCTCGTGCCGCCCCAGCCAGTGTTTCTCCGCAAATTGATAGCTGGGCAGAAACTGGAACTGCTTGCCTCTCCTTGACCAGCGGTTGAAGAAGTTTCCGCCCCAGCCCTGCGGCGTAATCAGCATGTCATCCAAACCCTGGCCGTGGGCGTTACTGTCGAACCGCGTGTATTGTGCAACCGCGCTGAAAATCGCCCCGGAATCCAGCTGGTATCTATCGGACAAATGCAGGGCGATGCCCTTTTGATTCAGGTCGTTCGACGCAGGATCTGGGACGAGGGCGTTAATGTCGATATGTTGCTGCCGAAGAGGAAAAGCATTAACCGTAAGAGTCAGGATTTGCTTTGGTGAAAGAACGAGCTCGAGAGTCGTAAAAGAGTTAAAGCCTTGTTTCTTGTAGATGTCGTCTGGCCAAGGCAATCCGCGAACCGTGGTCTTCTTCATGTCGTACTGGAAGACTTCCGAGAAGAATAGTTTTCCCGCGATCAGCGGCCCCCCGAAGTCGAGGCCGGGTGTTGCTTGCGCCACGCCGACCATCGAGCCGTTCTTCCCAAGAACCGAAGGCACGATGTTCTTTACGTAGAAATTCCATTTTTCTTCCGGAGGCTTGGTCTCAATGGTGGTCAATCCGCCCGAGAAACTTCCGAGTCCCGCGTTATACGGCGTTTTGTAGACCGCGAACGATTGCACCGCATCCGTGGGCACCGCAATGGAAAAGCTCCCAGTCACTGGATCGGCGGTCTGCGCGGAATTCACCACAAACAGGCTTTGATTCTCGTCAGCACCCTTAAACGTGAGCTTTCCGTCCTGCGTTTTTATCACTCCGGGAGTGATCGGAATCACTTCCCGGATCTTTTCCTCTGGGGTAGGCAGGGCAACCAGATCGCGGTGGGTTATGGTGGCCTCTGGGTTGGAAACGCTCTCCGTTGAGATGACCTGAGTTTGTTCGCGAACCTCGACCTTTTCAGCCACCGTCTCGAGTTCCAGAGCGAAATCTTGTACCGCCGCTTGCCCGGGCGCCACTGAAACCGTTTTTGTTACTGGCTTGAATCCTTGCTGGCTCACCGAAATCGTGTACTTTCCAGGATGGACGCCTTTGAACTCGTAGCGCCCTGCTTCATCTGTATCCGCAGACAGGGCTTCTCCCTCGGGCGGGACGGCACTCAGTTTTACGCTAATTCCGGACAAATCAGACGAGGCGTTCTCTTGCTTGGTGGAAATAGTGCCGTGGATGGATGCGGTCTGCGGCTTCTCGGTGTTAGCCCGCGTGCCTTGCCCAAACGCCGGGATGGTCGCCGCTAAAACCACAAATAGGGCAGCCCCTCGGGCTACCCAATCAATTGTGACATGGCCAGCTGTACTACCGGCGGACGCTAGAGTTCCATTGAACCGGACAAATGTCTTTAGAAATGGATTCATGATCTGGCTGACGAGAAATCTGTCTATCAATGCGCTCTTTCTTTAACGTGTACAGGTCAGTTGCATTGGCGAATGTCATACGCGCCTCTGGCCAGCCGGACGACATCCCCTTTTATTGTCAATTTGAAGGGCTGAAATCGGAAGTCCGGCGAGGTCAGGGTGTGCCCCAATCTCCAACTCCACGAACCTGTGCACCAGCTTGGCGCAATCCTCTTCTCCCCCGTCCGAAGCCTGTTGGATGCAAAAGCGAACATATCCGTTAGGTCCGTTAGGCCCGGCTACGAACCCATCCGCGGGTACGTCGCCATGGTATTCAGCAACCCCGCTACGCTGATTTCCCCCGCAGGTGGGCTGTCCCCCCGGGGTAATTGGCCGCGATTGTCCCTCAACAATTAGCGTGATCGATCACGCCAACAACGCTGGCAGATATGGATGCGCCTAGAATCGGTAAAGGCTGCCAGACACCAGGGACGAGCCGGGCAATATCGCACTACATGGATGGCTCGTAACGAAAAGTTCATCCTCACACATAGATCCCGCACATCTCTACCGCGCTTTGATGGCCGAGACTGATTCTATTTATTTTGGGGTTTCTAAACGTTCGTGTCTTTGTGAGCCTTGTCCTCACAAAGTCGTTCCGCATTCGCGTGCAACTGCGAAAGCACGGTTTCCAGCTTGTCGATGTCGACGTTCAGGACCCCCTCAAAAAACTGGCTGCGAACTTCCTCGAACCTCGTCTTCAATTGAGGCGCAAACCGGAGGCCCTTGCTCGTCGCCTTGATGATCAACAGCCGATGGTCGCGGGAATCGTTCCTGCGCGAAACAAAACCGCTCGCTTCGAGCCGGTCCACAAAGCGCGTGATCTTGCCTTTGTCTCTGCCCATGACCCTCGCGAGCTTTCCGGCCGAGGTCTCCCCTTCTTCCGCGCAGTGCACGAGCACCGACGCTTCCTGTGCTGTCATGCCAAATGGGCTGAAACAACGGTCAAATGCTGTTTGCAGCCGTATGCTGGTACGAAATAGCCGTGATATAGAGAGTTCCGCCTGCCACTCTCGGATGCCGGCATATTTCCGCTCAGACTTCCGCGCGGCAAGGGGATTCCTCAGGAATCCCCCGTCCTTGCCGCTCTCCGTTGTTCCTGCCATCGGTTTGGCCGTTAGAACTTCTTGCGTCAGTCGTATAAGTTGCTCATTCCAATCCATCTAGAAATGGAAACCCAACTCCACAGTTTCGGCTCTTGGCGTCACGAAATGGGTTCCGGTGAAGCTGGAAAGGAAGTTATACAACGCTACTTTGTTGGTTAGGTTGATCACGGTGAAACGCAAGCTCCATCGGTAGCGGTCTCCGTGTAACAGGTTGTCGTCTCCGACGGCAATATCGAACAGATTGCGAGGCTTGACCCGGTCGGGATTGTGGTCATCGTTCTCCTGACTCGGGATTCCATTGAAACCGCCTTGCGGCAGAGTGATCAGTTTCGACGTGACGGGGCCGGACGGGCAGTTTGCGGGGGTCAGCGGGTTGGCTACCGTCGCGAAGACTCCGTTACACGCCAAGCCGATGGTTACCTGCTGATTCCCCGTTAGGGCCAGGGCTGCGCCGGCATCCGGAACTCCGCTCACTACGAGGCCGCTGTCATATCGCCAGTTAAATCCAACCCAAGGTCGTCCCCATTTTGGCAACTGATACTGTAAGTGCGTGGTCTGGTTGTATCTTTCGTCATGGTCGATTCGGAAAACGCCCGTGCCGCCCTGTCCCCCAGGCGTAACACCAAGCCCGGAGATTTGCGGTTGGAAGAATCGCGCCGCCACGCTCGACATCACCACGAGAGCGCTGAATCCATGATAGTTCGGCACGCTAGCCCGAAGGGCAAAGCCCGGGATCTTCGAGTTGTGCCACTCTACCGGGAACGTGACAGGAGTATTGCCCAGGATGCTGAAATCGAAGCCGTAATGGGTGTGCTTCCAGATGTAATCAGCGTCGACGACGAGGTACTTGCCGAACGCCTGCTCAAATCCAGCGTGAAATTCATTGCGCCATCCGGGATGCAGCGGGACGTTCAAGCATGGCGAGCCTCCTGACGAGGCCGTGAAGATGCCATTTATAACTGGATCGTTGCACCCGTTGCTGGCTAGTACAAGATTCTCGTTGAATGGCGTCTCCATGATTCGCGCGTAGGAGACGCGCAGCACGGTATTGCTTGGCTTTATGTTGTATGCGACGCCCAACCTTGGCTCAGGTTGACTGTACTGCGTTATGCCGTTGTATATATCGCCTCTAATGCCTAAACTGAACGACCAATTGTTTTTCGTAATTGTGTCCTGGACGTACAAGGCTAATTCCTTCACATCCGTGTGTCCGTGGAACAAGTGGAAGGTGCTCGTCGTGTTTGCGCAGCCGTCCGCCGCGGCCGGCGTGGGCCTGGTCAGGTCGAAGCAACCGAGCAGAGGAAGAAACGGGCTAACCGTGGCGTTTGGGTTTGTGCCATCGTTTGGAGTAAGCCCGGCGCCCCCGCATTGCGTAGGGTCGGTGAAACCGGGTTGCGGGTTTCCGAGCGCATCGAGGCACGGTGAGTTCAGCGTTGGGTTGACAATCGCCAGATTGTCGTTCTCCGTTAGAAACGTCTGTTCGTAGGTGACGCCAACCTTTATATTGTTGATTCCCTTAACGTAAGAAATATCGGAACGCGCGCCGGCGTTCGTCAACGTTCGGTTTTGCGCGATGCTCTCCGACTGGATCGGACTGAAATCCGCCAAGGGATTAGGGCTCGCGTAGTAATTGAACTGGTCCCGACGCACGAACGCGCCGAAGGTAAACACCGTGTTGGAATTGATCAATCGCGTCCAAACTGGCGCAATGTTATACGTCCCAATCTTCGAGCGCTGATCCGCGTTCCCCACAACGTTCCCGTTGACGTCGGTCACATTGAGATTATCGAACGAGTTCGGAGTCTGAAACCACGAGCGTGTATAGTTCAGGTTTAAGTGCAGAGTGTCTTTCTGCGAAAACTGATAATCGAACCGGTCAAAAATGTTTTCTTCATTGCCTTTGGCATGAATTACCTGAAATTCCGGCGGATCCAGGAATCTCCCGGAGTTGAGTCCGTTTGCAGAAATAAAGTTTCCCCACTTCTGGGTTCCATAAGCGAGATTGAAACCAACGTTGCCCGTCCCGAAGCTGCCATAGTCGGCATATACGCTGCCGGTTGGCCTGGTCACTCCCAGCCCAGATTTGGTCGTCGCCTTGATCACCAGACTCGTCTTATCGCCAAATTCCGCCGGCGGCGCCCCGGAGATGATTTCCATCGATTGAATCGCGTCGGAAGGAAGTTGGTTCGAGAACACTTTGCTGAATTGGTCCGTGATCGGCTGTCCGTCAAGAGAGATGGAGTTCTCCGCGTGGTCCCCCAGTCCGTGCATCAGGCCGTTGGAGTCTGCCGCAACGCCCGGAGAAACCAGTGTCGCGATCGAGGTAAACGATGACGACTGGCTCTCCACCGGTAGCCGATCGATGATCCCTTGGTCCACGTCGGTGTGAAAGGTGGACTCGTTTTCAACCAAGTCGCCGCCGTTTGCCTCGACCGTAACGGTCGTCGCCGTCGAACCGACCTTCAAGGCTATTGGAATGTTTACCGGAACTGTCGAACGCACGTCCACGTCCTGGGTGTCAGAACCAAAGCCTGTGGCTGTAACAACTAGGTGGTATGGATTAAACGGCACGTTCGTGAAGCGAAAGCTGCCGTCGCTGTCCGTGGTCGTTTCGCGGTGAAAGCTGCTAACGGGATTGCCGATCTCCACCTTTGCGCCTGGTACTGAGGCGCCAGACTGATCCTTTACCACGCCTTCAATCGACCCCGAATTCCCCAATTGCGCCCAACTGGCCGCCGCTGAAAACAAAAACACCATCGCTAAAATCGAGTAACTCCCCAAACGCTTTAACATTTTTTCTCCATCCCTTTGCGGGTTATGTATTTCTTGTGGATAGAGGCCGCCTGAAAATGTGGCGGTGGCGCTGGCCCTGGTAAGGCTCAGCGCGCATTCGTGCGATTCGCTAGCGGGAAACGGTAATTACGCGGAAGGAGGCGCTCGAGAAGCGCGGTGCAGAGAAAACGAGTTGCTAGGCGCAGTGTGCTGCGTTAGTGAAGAGTATCTTGCGATCAGCTCAGGGACAGCGACAAGGTCCACTGCGGCGGCGGCCAGCACGGGCGCGTGCAGCGACTGGCAGACGTGGCAGGCGTTTTCTGGACCGTTCGTATGCTGGTGAAGCAGGCTGCCGCCGGCCGCGAAATACAGCAGCACCGCGCAGGCCAACACTGCCACCGCCCGGCGCACGCTTGTCCGTCCGAAAATAGTCCTTCCCAGCTGCATGATCTCCCCGTTAGCGTAACACCCTTTGACGCGCCAGCTAGCCGAATGTATGCAGAAAGTTGACCCCTATCCTGTTAGGTTGCTTGACCCCGCAACCATTCCGGCCTAAGCTTCGTCTTAGTAGAAAGATGTTCTCCAACCCCAGTCGTACCCGTTTTTGCGGCTTGTTGCTCGGAATCATCTTCCTGGCCGCGCAGTTCCATTTTTGTGCCGATCTGAACTCCGGGCCCAGCGGTTCGCATCCCTGTCAGCTTTGCTCCACGGCGGGGTCGGCAATCACCACCCAGGTCCTAACTTTGGGCGTTGCTCCAGTCGTCAACCGCCTCGAACTTCCCGCGAAAACGCTCCCTCCCTCTGTGGAAGTTCCACGTTTAACCTCTCCCCGCGCCCCTCCGGCTGTCTAATTCTCCGCTCTTTCTCCATTTAGGCCTTTCCACCATAACTGTAGCGACCCGTCCCTATCGCCTGGGACCGTAGAGGAGCATCAACATGAAGAAAGGAACCGCATTGGCCACCGCGCTCTTGGCCCTGCCTTTATCCGCGCTTGGCCAGCAGAATCCGGCTCCCGCTCCGCCTGCGGCGCTTCCCGTCCCGCCTCGCGCGGACACCTCGCAATCCCCGCCCACGCGCATCACTCTCGACGAAGCGATTCGCCTCGCTTTGCAGCACAATCATGCTCTCTTGGCGGCGCGCACCACCATTCTTCAAAATCAGGCCCAGGAAATCACCGCTAACCTCCGGCCTAATCCCACTCTGTCCTGGGATACGCAATTCATACCCCTTTTCCAACCCAATAACTTTACGGCCGATTACTTCGAAAACCAGGCCCAGTTCGACCTCGGCATTGGCTACCTTTTCGAGCGCGGCAGAAAGCGCCAGCATCGCTTGCAGGCCGCGAAAGATCAAACCGCCGTCACGCGGGCTCAGGTCACCGACAACGAGCGCCAGCTCACTTTCAATGTCTCCCAGCAATTCGTCAACGTTTTGCTCGCTCAATCCACTCTCGATCTCGCTCAGCAGAATTACGACAGTTTTCAAAAGACCCTGGAAATTAGCGAGTCCCGGTTCAAAGCCGGTGACATGAGCGAAGGAGACCTGCTCAAAATCAAACTTCAGCTCCTGCAATTTCAAAGCGACGTCTTGACCGCTGGACTCTCCAAGGTCCAAGCGCTTTCCGCTTTGCGCCAGCAGGTCGGTTTTGAATCCGTCCCAGATCGTTTCGACGTTGAAGGCGAACTCGATTATCAGCCTGTGCATGCGGGCCTCGACGATCTCAAAGCGCTGGCGCTGCGCTCCCGACCCGATCTCCAGGCCGCTCATCTTGGCGTCACCGCTGCGCAAAGCCAGGAATCTCTTGCCGAAGCCAACGGCAAGCGCGATCTCAACGTAACGTTCGATTACACGCACACCGCGGGCGTCAACAGCGGCGCATTTTTCTTCAACATTGATCTGCCCATCTTCGACCGCAACCAGGGCGAGATCGCCCGCACGCGTTACGCCATCACCCAGTTCCAGGAACTGCAAACCGAAGCAGCTCAGCAGGTGATCACCGACGTTGTCGATGCTTACGAAGCCCTTCACTCCAACGATCAAATCATTCAGCTATACCGCGGCGGTTACGTCGACCAGGCCCAGAAATCCCGCGACATCACCGAATACGCCTACAAAAAAGGCGCCGCTAGCCTGCTCGATTTTCTCGATTCCGAGCGCACCTACCGCGCCAATCAACTTGCCTACCGCCAGGCACTCGCCAGTTACATGACCGCGCTCGAACAGATGCGCCAAGCCGTAGGAACGAGGAATCTGCCATGAGTTTCAAAACCCAATTTCGCGTCTCGGCTTTTTCTTCGGCTACCGTAGCCGCTTGCCTTCTCTCCGCCGCGTTCGCAGGCTGCAGTTCGGGTGACTCCGAATCCAAGATGACGTCCTACTCCTCGAGTGAATCCAAAGCGGAAACCGCCGAGCTTTTCACCGTTCCCCAGGACCAGATGGCTCACATCCAAGTGGTCTCCGTCGAAAAATCCTCTCTCCCGCGTGTTCTCCGGCTCACCGGATCGGTGGCCTACAATGCTTTCAAAACCACCCCGGTTTTCGCCGCCATCGGTGGGCCCGTCCATGAGTTGCTCGTCACCCCCGGCGAAAGCGTCCACGCCGGCCAGCCCCTCCTCACCGTCAACAGCCCGGACTATTCCGCTGCGCGCTCCACATTTTTGAAGGCCCACACCGCTTTTCTCCTCGCGGACAAGTTCTACAAACGCGCGCAGGATCTCCTCAGTCATGGCGCTATCGCCGAAGCTGACTTTCAGACCGCCGAATCCACGCGCAATCAGGCACAGGCAGATCTCCAATCCAGCGAAGATACGCTTCGCGCTCTGGGCATCACCGATCCTGAATCGCTCGAAAAAAATCCGTCAAAAACAACTTCGCAAGTACCCGTCCTTGCTCCTGTTAACGGTGAAGTTGTCGAACGTCTCGTCGGTCCCGGCCAATTGCTCCAGGCCGGCGCAACCCAGGTCTTCACCATTTCGGACATGAACACCGTTTGGGTGCTCGTCAATGTCTACCAGGGTGAAGTCGCTTATGTGCGCCCAGGCGATACCGTGACGATCACCACCGACGCCTATCCAGACACATTTCACGGGAAAATTTCTTACCTCGCTCCCGCGCTCGATCCCGCCACGCGCACCCTCCAAGCGCGCATCGTCACCGAAAATCCCGGCAACAAGCTAAAGAAAGACATGTACGTCACAGCCACGGTGAGTGCCGGAGCCATCGCCAACGCTCTTACGGTTCCAGATGCTTCCGTTTTGCGAGACACCGAAAACCAGCCGTTCGTCTACGTCCAGTCCCCCGCGAAGCAAAATGAGTTCGCGCGCCGCCTGGTTCAGTTAGGCGAGAGCAACGGTGGCCGCACCCAAATTGTAGGCGGCCTGAAGGAAGGCGACCACGTCGTCGGCGACGGCAGCCTCTTTCTGCAATTCAAGAATTCCTTGCAGCATTAGAGGAAGACGCGGCTAAAGAAATCACGATGATCCATCGCATTGTCCAATTCGCGCTTCAGCAGCGCTTCCTCGTACTGATGATCACGGTTTTAATCGTGATCGCCGGCGCCGATTCTTTCCGGCGTATGCCCGTCGACGCCTACCCTGACCTTTCTCCGCCCATGGTCGAGTTGATCACCCAGTGGCCCGGCCACGCTGCCGAGGAAGTCGAACGACTCACCACTCTTCCGCTCGAGCTCGCGATGAACGGCACACCGCGTCTCCAGGTGATGCGCTCCATTTCCCTTTACGGACTTTCTGACCTGCGCCTGACCTTTGAGGAAAATGTCGATCCGTACTTCGCTCGTCAGCTCGTCTTTCAGCGCATCAGCGACGCCTCGCTCCCCACCGGTGTCGTCCCCAGCATGGCGCCGCTTTTCAGCCCCAGCGGCCTCGTTTACCGCTATGTCCTGGAGAGCCCTGACCGTTCCCCCCAGGAATTGAAGACTTACAATAACTGGATCATTGTCCGCGCCTACCGCAGCGTCCCGGGGGTTGCTGACGATTCGGGCCTCGGCGGCCCCACTATGGAGTATCACGTCCTGCTGGACCCCGCGCGCCTCTACAACTATCACCTCCCCGTCGTGCAGGTGCTCAACGC
>Ga0070765_100002938_pt1 | contig 10869 bp, 5 predicted proteins | sample HubBroMetageWFT5_FD_71516 | JGI IMG/M metagenome (GOLD analysis project Ga0070765, IMG submission 71516) | Warmed and freeze-thawed soil microbial communities from the Hubbard Brook experimental Forest, New Hampshire - Hubbard Brook CCASE Soil... | ecosystem: Environmental > Terrestrial > Soil... | reverse complement strand
CCGTGTTTCTTGACCGCGACGGCGTTATCAACCGGGCTTTTGTTCGCGATGGCAAGCCATTTCCTCCGCCCACCCCGCAAGAGCTGGAAATACTTCCCGGCGTTCCGGAAGCTTTGCGTGAACTGAAAGCAAATGGCTTTAAATTGCTGCTGGTCACCAACCAGCCGGATGTCGGGCGCGGAAAACTCTCCGTTCAAACACTCGACGCAATGCATGAGGATTTGCGCGCACAGCTTCCTCTCGACGATATTCTTGTCTGTTGCCACACGGACCAGGACCGGTGTGACTGCCGCAAGCCGATGCCCGGAATGATCATTGAAGCCGCCCGAAAACACAATATCGATTTGGCCGCCAGTTTCATGGTCGGCGACCGTTGGCGGGACATCGATGCGGGTTATAATGCTGGCTGCAAGACGATTCTTATCGATTACGGCTATTCGGAGAGACCTCCAGACCATGAGCCTGACTTGCGCGTAGGGTCCCTCCGCGAAGCGGCTGACTGGATCATCCGCGCCACGCCTAAAGGAGCGCATCCCGCATGAAGTCTGTGTCCGAGCTGCGCGTGCAGATTTTCGCGGACGGCGCCGACAAGGCCAGCATGCTGGAACTCTACCGCCAGCCGCATATCAAGGGCTTCACCACCAATCCCACGCTGATGCGAGCCGCGGGAATTACCGATTATCCAGGGTTCGCTCGGGATCTGCTGGCCACCATTCAGGACCGCCCGATCTCTTTCGAAGTGTTCGCCGATGACGAACCAGAGATGGAAGAACAAGCGCGCCACATTGCCGCGTGGGGCAAGAATGTTTTCGTCAAGATTCCCGTGATGAGTACCAAGGGAGCGCCCACTTACGAACTCATCCGCCATCTTTCCGGCGAAGGAATTCAGTTGAACGTAACCGCATTGCTTACGGTCGAACAGGTACGGAGTGTTTGTCAGGCATTAAAGGCGCGGGCATATGTTTCCGTGTTTGCCGGCCGTATCGCCGACACGGGACGCGATCCTGTGCCGCTGATGCGCGAAGCCGTGTCTATGGTGAACGAGGTAAACGCTCAACTGATATGGGCGAGTCCACGAGAATTGCTCAACGTTTTCCAGGCAGATGAGATTGGCTGCCACGTGATCACGGCTACTGCTGATATCCTCAAGAAGCTTCCACTCGTGGGTAAGGATTTGCACGAGTTCTCGCAAGAGACGGTACAGATGTTTCGCGGGGATGCGGTGAAGTCCGGGTATTCTCTTCCGACTGCTAGCCCGGGAATTTCTCTGGTTTCCCGCCGCTAGGGATGGTTCGTAAGTATCACTTTGCCTGACACTTCACTGGCAATGTGCAGCGGTCCCGGGAGCAGTGCCTCCACCTTGGCGCGTTCATGCTCTGGCACAAAAAGAAAAACCCGCTCCGGAGAAACCCAGGCGCGGAGCAAAGCCGGATCATTCAGAAAAATGTGCGGCGCATCAGGGTAGGTTGATCCCCACCACATGGAGCTGGTATTCCCGTTCACCAGTTCAATAGGGCGGCGCAAATAGAAAAGTAGCGACGAGCCAAACGATTGATCGCCGTAGATCATGACGCGATCGTTTGGCCGCAGCTCCGGCGCAATCTGTCGAGCCATGCTTCGCGATCCCAGAAACGGATCGAAGCGCACCAGAGCGATATGCGCTGCGATCAGGAAGACCGCCATGGTGGCGGCCGTCGTCCAAGTGGCTGCGAATTGCGATCCCCGGCGACGAAGCCAGAAAGCAAGCGCCGGACCTATCAGAAGGATGACAGCGGCCAGGATGGCCGGGAGCCGGAGCGCCGCGAAGGATTCGCCGGTCAGGTCGAGCATGTGCCCCATCGAAAGCGTTTCGGCCTGCAGGTCTGGCTTGGCGAGCACCGTGCCGATGTCCGCCACAAATGGCAAGTGGCGAGAGTTCCACAGCCCCGCCGCCAGCACGGTCGAGATTGCGATGCAGATTACCGTCAGTGCGCCCGAACTCCACAGAAGCCAGCGGCGCGAACCCGACTCTTCTTCGTTTGCCAGCCTCGCTGCCATCAGCAGCAGGATCGGAAAGTATGCTGGAAAAGTGTAGTACTCCTGATTCGTCGAGAAGGAGAAAAAGACAAGTGTAACCCCCGCCCAGACAAGGCAGAGTAGTTCGGTTCGCGACTGGAAGGTCAGCAGCCGCGGAGACTTGAGTTCACCGGGTTTGCGACGAGCCCTCCATTCCCTGATCGGCCGCCGCAGCGCCACCGGCAAGTACAGACTCCAGGGGAATAGCCAGACCAAGTGGAGCGACCAGTAGAGTGAGTCTTTCTGTTTGTTGTAGTCCCGGGGAATGCGCTTACCCAGGAAGCGCATGAAGTGTTCGTTCACGAAGTAGAACCAGTAAAAGTGCGGATTGCGAATGCCGGCTAATATGTGCCACGGCGCCGCGATTGCCAGAAACAGTACCGTGCCACTGAACAGGCGGAACTCACGCCAGCGTCGCCACTCGCCACTGATCGCAACGTAGAGTGACAGGGCCAACCCGACGACGACGATCGCGAGCAGACCTTTGGTGAGCACCGACAAAGCCATCGAGGCATAGCCGGCATACCATCGCCAGGCATCGCCATCCTCCAGAGCGGTGGCGAAGAAGTAGAACGATAAGGCAATAAAGAAACTAAGAATGGATTCCGGGATCAGTATGCGCGTGAAGAGATAGCATCCGGCCGCGGACGAAACAAACAATCCCGCGTAAATAGCGGCGCGGTCGCCGAATGCGCGACGTCCCCATCGCATGGCCAGCAAGACCAAGAGCAGCATCGAGACCGCAACGGGCAGATGTGCGGCGAACTCATTTACACCGAAGCAGCGGTAACAGAACGACACCGCCCAGTACATCAGGGGAGCTTTCTCCAGATAGCGGTTGCCGTTCACTTTCAGCGTTACGTAATCCTGCGTGACCGCCATCTCGCGAGAAGCCTCGGCGTGGGTGGAATCCGCATCGTCCTGCAAGCCGGGAGAAAAAAGTGAGCCCCCGTAGACCGTCGCGAATAAAAGCAGGACGCCGACAATGTATAACTTCGGGAACCCGGGCAGCGGGGCTGAACGTGCATAGATTGAGCCGGGGGTTTTGGTTCTCAATGGGACAGGGTCCTCGAATCAGACACCGAAACAATAACGCCAACACTCGGAGGCAAACATTACCGTATCCCAATCTATCACTGGGATCGACTTTTCTCGCCCGTGCACGGCTCGGCGATAACTCGTCAGCCCATTTTCTTATGTTAGACTTTGAGTGCAATAAAACTCTCTCCATCTGCCAAGAGCGGGAGCGCGCGTGCGTTGGCTTTTCTGCCTTTTCTGTTTTTTTATTTTGATTGTTCTTCCTTGTGGTGCGGCTGCCCCCACGGATTACTACAACCACGTGGTGTTCGACAACAGCATCACCCCCGACTACTACTATTACAGCAGCGGAAGAGCGGTGTTTCCCAGCACGATTGAGTTATTGTCGGGTTCGCTTCCCGTCGAGAAGAAGAATTTCTTCACCCCCCCGAATGCCCTTCGCCTGCAGTGGCGGTCGGTGGCGGGAGGAAGTTGGGAGACGGAACTGCGAGCGGTTAGCATGCGTAATCGGCTGACGGATTTCCGCGGCGATACGCTTTATATATGGTGCTACTCGCCGGAGCCATTTCCCGCTGCCGATTTGCCATTCCTTCAACTGGAAGATGAACAACATGATTTTACAATTCCGGTAAAGCTGGACCTCAACGGTGGCGACGTGCCTGGCAAACGCTGGTTTCAGGTCCGGTTGCCGATTAGCGAGTTTGAGACTGCCTCCATTCACCCCTTTCAGGCACGCGAACTCCATAGCCTGTACTTCAGTCAGGGGGCTGCGGACGACGCGCCTCACACATTAATCATCGACGAGATCAAGATCGACGACAGAAGCGCCGCTTCGCCCGTGGCCCCCGAAGTGAGGAGCGCTCCTCGGGCGCCAAAGGATATACAGGCCAAAGGCTACGACCGCCATATTGATGTTAGTTGGGAACCAGTTGCCAACAGCGATCTGCAAAGCTATGCCATCTATCGCTCGGTCGATAAGCATAAGTTCCAACCCATCGGTATTCAGAGTGCGGACATCAACCGTTACACCGACTTCGTAGGCCGTTCCGGAGTGAAGGCAACTTACCGGGTTAAAGCGGTTGACCGATCTTACCGGCAGTCCGCCTTTTCGGAAGCAGCCAGCGCGTCAACCCGGGAGCTGTCGGACGATGAATTGCTCACCATGTTGCAGGAAGCCTGCTTCCGTTACTACTGGGAGGGAGCTCATCCCACCGCGGGAGCGACGCTCGAAAACATTCCCGGGGACGAACGGATCGTCTCGACCGGGGCTAGTGGATTTGGGATTATGGCGCTCATCGTAGGAGTGGACCGTGGGTTCATCACGCGCCAGCAAGGTATCGAGCGTCTTACGCAGATTTTGGATTTCCTCGAGAAGGTTCCTCGCTATCACGGCGCCTGGTCCCACTTTCTGAATGGCAGCACGGCGCAGAGCATGTTGGTATTCGGCATGTTCGATAACGGCGGCGATCTAGTCGAGACGTCGTTTCTAATGCAAGGATTGTTAGCTGCGCGGCAATACTTCAAGGGCGACAATACGGCGGAGCAAGGTATTTATCAAAGAATTACGGTTCTGTGGGAGGCCGTGGAGTGGGATTGGTACCGCCGGACTCCCAAGAACGATGCCCTGCTGTGGCACTGGTCTCCGCAGTGGTCATGGTTCATCGATCACCGGCTTACCGGATTTAATGAAACCATGATCACCTATCTATTGGCCATTGCATCGCCCACGCATGGAGTTTCAGCCGACCTTTATTACTCCGGCTGGGCGGGGCAATCGGAGGCTGCCATCGCATATCGCAGTGGCTGGTCGGGATCAACCGACGGGGAACGCTATGTAAACGGCCACAGTTACTACGGCATCAAGCTTGACGTGGGGGTGGGTACCGGCGGTCCTCTATTCTTTGCTCAATATTCGTTCCTGGGGTTCGATCCCCGCGGCATTCATGATCGCTACACGGATTATTTCGATAACAACCGCAATTTCGCGCTCATCGATCAGGCGTATTGCGAGTCGAACCCCGGCCACTTCCAGGGATATGGTCCCAACGACTGGGGGTTGACGGCAAGTGACGATCAGTTAGGCTATTCCGCTCACGCCCCGGACCGGGCCACAGACAATGGCACGATCACTCCAACCGCGGCGCTCGCATCGTTTCCTTATACACCTGAGGCCTCAATGGCCGCGTTAAAGTTCTTTTATCGGGATTTAGGGGACCGCCTGTGGGGAGTTTACGGACCGCACGATGCTTTCAATCTGGGCCGGAACTGGTTCTCTCCCGTCTACATGGGCCTTGATCAGGCACCGATCGTGGTCATGGTGGAAAATTACCGCACTGGCTTGCTTTGGAAATTGTTCATGTCCAATCCGGAGATTCAACCCATGCTGACAAAGGTGGGGTTTGTCGCGGATAAAAGCAATTCAATCGCGGACAAATGAGCGGCAAAATGCTGGGACCCCCCGGCTTGCGATCGCAGCCCGCATCTCGTCCCCTTCCCCTCACAGCTCTGCGTGTGAACCACCCCGACCTAAAGTGAAAGCCAACCTAAAGTGAAATAGGTACATCAGAGCTTACCGAACCGGAGACATACGCGGCCTTCATGTAGCAGGACGCGAGAAATCGTGGATCGCGTCCCCTGAGGCGCAGGCCACGGACACAATCGGCACCACCAACTGCCGCTGTGAGCATTGTCTTCACTTGATGTATGAATCCATTCATCGCCGTTTCGGTGACTCGCCATTTCAAATGAAGGAGCCCTTTATGCCGTATCGAAAGTTGTCGGTAATCACGCTGATCGCTGTCACCTTTTTGGTAGGTGCTGCGCATGCCCAGTTTCGCGCCTCCCTCCGCGGAACGGTTCAGGATTCTCAGGGCGCAGCTATTGCTGGCGCGACCGTGACTTTGGTGAACACAGACACGAACCAAACCATGGTGTCTACCTCCGACGGGAATGGCGTTTATAACTTCAACGCGCTGCCGCCGGCTCCCTACCGAATCACGGTTGAGCACGAGGGGTTCAACAAGAAAGTGCTTGAGCACGTGGTCATTATTCCCGAGCAGCTCAATGCGCTGGACTTGCTCCTTGAGGTGGGCAAGGTTGAACAGATCGTAACGGTGTCGGACACAACCCAGGCGCTCGATACAGAGACGGCCACGGTAAGCGGCACCATCACCAGCAACCAGATCCAGCATATGCCGTCGTTCAATCGCGATGTGTTTCAACTGGCGCAACTGGCGCCGGGAGTCTTCGGAGATGCTTCGCAGAACGGAAGCGGCGGGTCTTACACTTTGCCGGGAGCGCAGGGAGTGAGCGGGTCCGGCAACAGTGCTGCCGGTGTCTTCCAGATCGAGAATGCTCCGCAGATCCAAAGTGCCGGTGGCCAGGAGATTGGAAACAACATCACGATCGACGGTATTAGCACGGTGAGTGCGGTGTGGGGCGGTGCGTCGGTAATCACCCCCAGTGAAGACTCAGTGCAAGACATGAAGGTCGTCTCCAATAACTACGATGCGGAGAATGGTCGTTTCAGCGGCGCCCAGATCCAAGTCACCTCGAAGAGTGGCACCAATAATCTGCATGGCAGTGCATTCTTTAAGGCTTCACGCCCAGGACTGAATGCCTATCAGACTTATAACGGCCTCGGTTCGCTTCTGCCGGGCACCCCCCAACAACGCGGTCTCAATCGTAACGACGCCCGCTTCAACAACTATGGCGGAAGTCTGGGCGGGCCCATTCGGAGAAACAAGATATTTGCGTTCTTCAACTGGGAGACCAGCCCGCTTACCGAAGTCGCCACCGCGCAAGGCTGGTATGAGACTTCGCAGTTCGATTCAACCGCTGCACCCGCCGGAAGCGTTGCCGCCACCTACCTCTCCTTCCCCGGAAACGCCGTTTCCGCGAGCGGAATTATTCCCCGCAGCTGCTCGTCTATCGGGCTAGTGCAGCAGGCGCCGGGAGTTGTGGGGAACTGCAACGCCATTGGTCCGAACGGCTCCCAAGGCCTGGACATCGGCTCGCCTTTGAAAACCGGCTTGGGCTTACAAGATCTGACCTACGGCGGCAGCCCCACTAGTCCCGGTGTGGGCGGCGGGCTCGATGGAATACCCGACTTCGCATTCTTTAACTCGCTGAATCCAACGACAGTGTCGCAGAGTCAGTACAACGGACGTTTGGACGCCGATGTGACCGGTAAGGACAGGCTGTCTTTCACTATCTACTGGGTCCCGAGCGAGACCACGGATTACCAAGGCCCCATCCGCAAGGAGAATTTGTGGCATCACACCGTGGTCAACGATGCATTTTCGCTGATCTGGAACCATACATTCTCATCCACGTTACTGAATCAGGCGCGCGGCAATGCCGCAGGCTGGCGTTACAATGAGCTTTCCAGCAACCCGCAGGAGCCCTTTGGATTGCCCCAGGCCAACATCGAATCCATAGGCTCCATACAACCTCAGTACTTCGGAGCTCCGCCCCCGGGGCAATACAATCAGTGGACTTATAGCTACAATGACGTACTCACCAAAATAGTCGGTCGTCACAGCATCAGAGTCGGCGGAGATTTGACCCGGCTCTCATATTTGAATGAAAATCTCGGCGGAGGGCGGCCCAGTTTCAATTTTGAGAACTTCTGGGATTTCGCGAATGACGCGCCTTTTTTTGAGACTGCAGTATTCAATGCCAAGACCGGTATTCCCTTCGGCAACCGGCAGGACGATCGCGAGAATCTGTGGGGCGCGTTTGTGCAGGACGACTTCAAAGCCCTTCCGAACCTGACCATCAATCTGGGCCTGCGCTGGTCTTACTTCGGATCGATATATGCCAAGCAGAATAATCAGGACGTTCTGCAATTCGGATCGGGGGCAAATCTACTGACGGGTATACACGTCCGCGTCGGGGGAAATCTCTATACTCCGCAGAAAAACAATTTTGGTCCAGTGGTTGGATTTGCCTGGCAACCGAAGCTGTACCAGAGCAAGATCGTGATCCGTGGTGGATTTGGCATCAGCTACAATCAAAACGAAATTGCCATCACCGCAAATTCCAGCGGGAACCCACCCAACGCAGTAACTGGAAACTTCAACTGCTCTTACCCCTTCACCTCCAACCCCTCTTGTGCGGGCAACGGAATTTTGTACCAAACCGCAGCAGACGTTCATTCCATCTTTGGATATGCGCCCAACCCAAACGCGATCACAACTTTTGGCAGCAACAATCTACCGATAAGCGGATCACCACTCTCCGTGGCGGCTTTCCAGTCGAATCCGAAGACGACCGCCAATTATCATTATTCGCTGGACATACAGGATCAGTTGCCATTTAACTCGGTATTCACCCTGGGCTACCAGGGAAACGAGACACGGCACCTGTTCGTGCTAAAGAATTATGACGCAGTCGGGGCGGCGAATGGGCTTGCGCTGAATCCGATCCTGGAGACTGTCAACTTTTGGCAGAACACCGGCAACGGGAACTACAACGCGATGATCGCCACTCTCACGCACAACTTCTTGCGCGGGTTTCAGGCATCAGCGCAATACACCTGGGCCAGGGCCATGGACGAGAATTCAGGACCGTACTATGAAGATCCGTACCCCTTCAGTACGAGTGCGGCGTATGGACGGGCTAACTACGATGTGCGAAATGCGTTCAAGCTCTTCGGGTTGTGGCAGCCGGTATTTTTCCGCGGCAACCATAGCTGGATCGAGAAAGTAGCCGGAGGCTGGTCTCTGAGCGGTATCTGGAACGTACACTCGGGCTTTCCTTGGAATCCTTATTACAACATCACGGGTAATGTGTACTACTCGGGCAGCGGTTACGGTCAGCTTCGCCCAGCGGCTCTTTTGCCGGGAGCCGGCAGCAACACCAGCAACAAAACATTCGAGCAACCCATCAACCCGAATTACGGCGGGAACGGCACTACCTTTCTGACGCCTCCGACTTACGTTCAGGGAGTGCCCTTTCCCGCCACCTCGCCTGCACCGCTCCCTGGAATCCAACGCAACAGCTTGAACGGGCCGGGCTATAACGACGTGGATGCCAGCCTGAGCAAAGGATTCGGCCTTCCCAGGAACCGGGTTTTAGGAGAGAGCGCCAGGTTCGAAATCCGCGCCGACGTTTACAACCTGTTCAATAAAACGAACCTTAACGTTGCGTCTCTCGACGCGAATCTGGGTTCGGTGGCGCCGGACGGCACGGTGGTTCCAAACTCGGACTTCGGCGTTGCCGGCAGCGCGCTGGGCAGCAGGACAATCCAACTGCAGGCGCGCTTCAGCTTCTGACAGCCCTTCTGAGGGTGCGCCTGATGGCGTACCCTCTTTTCGCTCAGCCTGACGCCGCCGCACCCGAGGACTCCGGTGTTGCAGGTTCACTACTCGCCCGCATCGCCTGGATTCACCGCGCAGCGCTTCCGCGCGAAACTGGAAGCCGGCCGCTGCAGATAGACTACCCTTCTGCTCTGCGGCGCGGGCCCCTACAGGATTCACTGTATACACCTACGCTCGCCTTAGTAGGTAGATTAAACAGCGGCTCCTCCTCCCCCTCCATTCGAGCTAGAAGCCTTGGAGTCGTCTATGGCACCGTGAGCAGCTGTGGAGCGCAGTAGGCCACTGAGGAACAGTCGGTGGTTCGTTGGCTATTATGTTTGCTTCGTTGATGTGGCAAACGCACTGAGACGTACAACGTAAAGCGCCAAGAGAAGCGCTTAACCCAATGCAAGCGAGAGCCGGAAAGAGCAGTGCTATTCAGAAAAAGAACATAGAAAGTCCTAGCCTGCCTAAGGCCCCCACTGGAATTCAAGGACTTGACGAAATAACTAACGGCGGTTTTCCACGTGGCAGACCTACGCTCGTATGCGGCAGCGCCGGCGCTGGAAAGACACTCCTGGCCATGGAGTTCCTGGTTCGCGGTGCCACCCAGTTCAACGAACCTGGAGTCTTTATGGCGTTCGAAGAGACCGCCGCCGAGCTCGCGCAAAATGTCCGCTCAATCGGATTTGATTTGGATGAACTGGCTGCGGAGAAAAAGTTGGCCATCGATTTCGTTCGCGTCGAACGCAGTGAAATCGACGAAACTGGGGATTACGACCTCGAAGGATTGTTCATACGGCTCGGTTCCGCGATCGACAGCATCGGAGCGAAACGAGTAGTTCTCGATACCATTGAGAACCTGTTTTCCGGGCTGCAGAATGAAGGAATTCTAAGGGCTGAGTTGCGCCGCTTGTTTCGCTGGCTCAAAGATAGGGGTGTGACCGCGGTCATCACCGCCGAACGCGGCGAAGGTGCCCTCACCCGCCACGGGCTGGAAGAATATGTTTCTGATTGCGTCCTCCTGCTCGACCACCGCATGGTGGACCAGATTTCCACCCGCCGGCTGCGCATCGTGAAATATCGGGGCACGGCGCATGGCACCAATGAGTATCCGTTTCTGATCGACGAAGATGGTTTCAGCGTCTTACCGGTCACCTCCCTGGGCCTGCAGCATCATGTAAATCATGAGCGCATTTCGACCGGCGTTCCCCGCTTGGATACGATGCTGGGGGGCCAAGGATTTTACAGGGGCAGCACCGTCCTGATTTCGGGAACAGCCGGAACTGGCAAGACCAGCTTGTCTGCGCAGTTTGTCGATGCCGCCTGCCGGCGCGGCGAGCGTTCGCTTTACTTCTCCTTCGAGGAATCGCCGGGTCAGCTCATTCGCAATATGCAATCCATCGGCCTGGACTTGGCACAGTGGATCAAGAAGGATCTGCTCCGGTTTCATTCCAGCCGAGCCACGCTTTAC
>Ga0070765_100002936_pt1 | contig 10874 bp, 11 predicted proteins | sample HubBroMetageWFT5_FD_71516 | JGI IMG/M metagenome (GOLD analysis project Ga0070765, IMG submission 71516) | Warmed and freeze-thawed soil microbial communities from the Hubbard Brook experimental Forest, New Hampshire - Hubbard Brook CCASE Soil... | ecosystem: Environmental > Terrestrial > Soil... | reverse complement strand
TCGACGCGCCCGCCACCGCGATGGCGATCGCCAGCACCACACCCAGCTCGGCGTCGGACAGCGAGTACGCGCGCTGGATGTCGAAGAGCATCACCGCCCAGCTGCCCCAGAACAGGCCGAACGTGACGAAGGACGCCACGACCGGGCCCGCCCCCGCGAGCGGCCCCGTCCCCCGCACCGACCTCGTAGACGAGGTCGTCAGGACTTGCCCGTCGCGCCCGCCCTTGCCAGGAACGTGCCGCGGTCCAGGACCACCCGCGTCACGCGGCCCGCGCCGACGAGTCCGCCCCCGTCGCCCTCCAAGCGGGCCGCCGACACCGTGAAGATCAAACGGCGCCCCTCAACCTTGACCAAGGTCGCCTCGGCGAGCACGACGGACCCCACGGCAACGGGCGCCAGGTGGTCGAACTGGACACGCGTCGCCACGCTCGCCTGCGAGTCAGCGAGGTGCCCGTCCGTCGCACGGCACGTCGCCTCCTCGCACAGCGCCAGCAGGCGGGGCGTCGCCAGGACCGGGACGTCGCCCGAGCGGAAGTGCTCTGCGGTGTCCTCCTCGCCGACGATCAGTTCGACCTGGGCGCTCAGCCCGGCATGAGGCCCGTGTCCTGCGGCGGTCGCGGCGGCAGTCTCGGATGAACGTTCGGGCACGACGATTACGATACCGCCGTGACCGACACCGCCCTCATAGAACCTGACGTGCTCGAACGCGTCCTGTCGACCGCGTTGCAGGCCGGCGGCGACATGGCCGAGGTCTTCGCCGAGGACGCCGTCACGTCCGGCGCCGTCCTCGATGACCGCCGCATCGAGGAGCTCTCCTCCGGCCGTTCCCGGGGCGCCGGCATCCGCGTGGTCGAAGGCGAGACCACCGGCTTCGCCCACACCGCCGACCTCTCCGAATCAGGCCTCCTGGCCGCAGCCCGCGTCGCCGCCGCCGTCGCCCGTGAGGGCGGCCATGGCACCCGCACCGTCGCTCTCGACCAGCTCGCCGGTCACGACCGCGGCGAGCGCACCCTTCCCGGCGACGTCGACAAGACGCGCAAGCTCGAGCTCCTCACCCGGGCCGACGACGCCGCCCGCGCCGCCGGCGACTCCATCACCCAGGTCCAGGTCGGCATCGGCGACAGCCGCCGGCGCGTCCTCATCGCGAACTCCGACGGCCTCTTCGCCACGGACGACCAGATCCGCAATCGTTTCAGCGTCCAGTGCGTCGCCAACGGCGACACCGGCATGCAGACCGGCTACGAGTCGCTCGCCCGCACCGAGGGCTTCGAGATCTTCGAACGCCAAGCGGTCGAGGACCTCGCACACGCCGCCGCCACCCGCGCCCTCGTCAAGCTCTCCGCCCGCCCGGCACCGTCCGGCGAGGTCCCGATCGTCCTCGCGGGCGGCAGCGGCGGCATCCTGTTCCACGAGGCGTGCGGCCACGGGCTCGAAGCAGATCACGTCGTCAAGGACGCCTCCGTATACCGAGGCCAGGTCGGCGAGCTCGTCGCCAGCCCCCTCGTCACCCTCGTAGACGACGGCACCGTCCTCGGCGAGTGGGGCAACTTCGCCGTCGACGACGAGGGCAACCCGCCCGGACGCAACGTGCTCATCGAGAACGGCATCCTCACCGACTACATGTGGGACTGGCTAAGAGCCCGCAAGGAAGGTCGCAAGTCGTCGGGCAATGGCCGCCGTCAGAGCTATCAGCACCTGCCGATGGTCCGTATGACCAACACCTTCCTTCTCGCCGGAAACGAAGACGCCGACGAGATCATCGCCCAGACCCCCACCGGCGTCTACGTGAAGAAGCTCGGCGGCGGCCAGGTCAACACGGCCACGGGCGACTTCGTGTTCGGCACCACCGAGGCCTACCTGATCGAGAATGGGCGCATCACCGAGCCCCTGCGCGACGCCAACCTCATCGGCAACGGTCCCGAAGTCCTGCGCCGCATCGACGCCGTCGCCACCGACTTCGACATGACGCCGGGCACCTGCGGCAAGGACGGCCAGTCCGTGCCCGTCGGCTGCGGCCAGGCGACCCTGCGCATCACCGGCATCACGCTTGGAGGGACGTCATGAGTGACGCCGGCTCCGACGTCATGGCGATCGCGACCTCGGTCGTCGACCGGGCCAAGTCGGGCGAAGGTCTCGAGGTCTACGTGACACGGGGCACCGAGACCGAAGTGCGTGCCTACGAGGGCGAGGTCGAGTCCCTGACGTCCGCCGACTCGTCGGGCGTCGGCATACGCGTCCTCCTCGACGGTGACGGCCCCGACGCCGAAGCCGTCGGCAGCCGGGTCGGCTTTGCGTGGGCCGGCTCGCTCGATCCCGACGTGATCGCCGCCACCCTCGCCGACGCCCGTGACAACGCCCGCTTCGCCACCCCCGACCCCGACGTCGTCTTTGCCGAGCCCGACGGCGTCGCGGCCATCGAACTCGACCTCTGGGACGACGGCGTCGCCTCCACCCCGACGGAGAAGAAGGTCGAGCTGGCCGTGCAGCTTGAGCGGGCCACCCGCGCCGCCGATCCCAGAGTGCGACAGGTCTCCTCGGCCGATTACTCGGACAGTCGGACCGAAGTGGCGTTGGCCTCGACCACCGGCATCTCGTCGTACCGGAGGCGAACGACGTCCTTCCTCTCCGTCGACGCGATCGCCGGCGAGGGATCCGATACCCAGACCGGCTCCGGCTTCAGTGTCGGACGCGGACCGGGTGAGCTCGTCCCCGACGAGGCGATGGACGACGCCGTCCTCCGCGCCACTCGCATGCTCGGGTCGCAAAAGGCGCAGTCGGGTCGTTGCACCGTGGTGTTCGATCCCCGCGTCACCTCAACACTGCTCGCCATCGTCGCGTCGGCGCTTTCGGGTGAGGCCGTCGTGAAGGGACGGTCCTTCTTCGCCGGCCGCATGGGCGAGTCAGTCGCCGACGCCGCCTTCACGCTCGTCGACGACCCGACCGACACCCGCGCCTTCGGGGCGGCGTCGCACGATGGCGAAGGACTGGCCTGCCGGCGCAACGTCCTCATCTCCGACGGCGTGCTGCGCATGTTCGTCTACGACACCGTGTCTGCCCGCCGGGCCGGCACTTCCTCCACGGGGTCCGCGGTCCGGGGCGGCTTCGCCGGAACACCCGGCGCGGGTTGCCGCGCCCTGGTGCTCACGCCTGGGAACTTGGACGCCGAGCAGATCCTGGCGGCAGTGGACAACGGCCTCTACGTGCAGTCCGTCAGCGGTGTGAACTCGGGCGTGAATCCGGTGAGCGGCGACTTCTCCGTCGGGGCCGAGGGTCTGATGATCCGCGGTGGCGCGTTCGCCGAACCGGTGCGTGAGATCACAGTCGCCTCGACGCTTCAGCGCATGCTGCAGTCGATCGTGGCCGTCGGCGCCGACTTGTGGTGGCTGCCGGGGTCAGCGGCGGGTCAAACGCTGGCGATCGCGGACATGCAGCTCAGCGGCGAGTGAGCTGATCAGCTGGCGGCTGCGGCCGCCGGCTTGGAGTCCGAGCTTCCACTGCTTCCACTGCTTCCACTGTCGCTCTTCGACGAGCTGTCCTTCGACTCCTTGCTCGACGAGTCAGCCGTCGACGAGGTCGAGGATTCCTTTTCCTTGTCCTTGTTCTTCCCGTTGCCGTTGGCATTCCCGGCACCGGCGGCCGCCCGTGAGTCGGTCTTGTAGAACCCGCTGCCCTTCAGCACGATCCCGACGGCGCCGTAGACCTTGCGGAGCGCGCCGGCGCACTCGGGGCACTCGGTCAATGGGTCGTCCGAGAACTTCTGGACGGCCTCGAGCCGGTGCCCGCACGTCGTGCAGGCGTATTCGTAGGTCGGCAATGGATTCCTCCTGCGGCGCTCGCTGGCACTCACTACCTGAGACTGCCAAGTCTACCCGCTGGACCACGGTTCTCGGCAGTTCAGGTCGGCCTCAAATCAGTAGACTCCTGGTCCGTGACCGACCGCATGCTGGCCAATCTCGACCCGCTGGGCGGCGCCCGAATGGTCGATGTCACGCCTCGAGAGCCCACCCACCGTCGGGCCCTCGCCCGTTGCCGGGTTTCGATGCTGCCCGAGACGACGACCAAGGTCGCCAACAACGCGATCACCAAGGGCGACGTGCTGGCGGCGGCCCGGATCGCCGGGATCCAGGCTGCGAAGCGCACGGCTGAGCTGATCCCCATGTGCCACCCGGTGCTGGTCGGATCGATCGGGGTCAACTTCTCCATCGGCGACGACTTCGTCGAGGTCGAGGCCCAGGTGGAGACCGTCGACCGCACCGGCGTCGAGATGGAGGCCATGACTGCGTGTGCGGTCGCCGCCCTGACGGTCTACGACATGTGCAAGTCCTCTGACCGCACCATGACGATCGAGCATCTCGCTTTGTGGGAGAAGGCCGGCGGCCGGTCCGGACCCTGGCGCCGCACCGAGCTCAACACCCTCTGATCGACGCCGCCGATCGAGGCGGACTTCTTCAGCGATTCGGAACGCCGCGCCGAGGCGCGCTCACCCGTGTCCACAGCGGGGACGGCCGCGAGGTCATGACCCGGCCGCTCGGGCCGACGAAGTTGAGCTCGCCGTTGGCGTCGCCTTCGAGGCGCCAGGCCTTGGAGTGGACCAGGTGGTGGTGGTGTTCGCAGAGGAGGGCAAGGTTGTCGAGATCGGTCTTGCCGCGGTCGCGTTTCCACCACCGCAAGTGGTGGGGATTGACGAAGGTCGCGTTTCTACAACCGGGGAAGCGGCAATGTCGGTCTCGGCGCCAGAGTTCTCGGCGCTGGGTGGGGGTCGGATCTCGGCGCGCCCGCCCCTCGTACATCGTGTGGCCCACGTCGTCGTCGAGAGCCACGACCACGGTGGCGTCACAGGCCAGGCGCCGGGCGACCACGGCGTCGATCAGGCCCCGGTGCTCGAGCTCACCGGCCAGTTCGCTGTCCTCGTCGGTGAGGGAGCGAAGCGGCACATGGGCGACGACGAGATAATGGCTCGGGGCGACCTCGTCCCCAGTGCTTTCTTGCTGATCACTCCGTCGGCGTGGGGGAGAAGGACGACGGCTCGGCCCGCCGCCGCCACGCACCACGGCCATTAGGGCGTCGGCCAGGCGTTGGTCCCAGCGCGTCTCCCCGTCAGAGGGGATCTGCTTGGCGGTGGCCTCGAGCCCGGCGCGCACCTCGGCGTAGGCCTCGGCGGGGAGCTGGGCGCTCATGGTGCGACAGGCGTCGTTGAAGCGCACCGCGCGCGTCTCGTGCTCGCGGGCAGACGACGACGGTGCGCCCGGTCGGGGCGGGGTGGCGGCCTTGGCCAGCTCAGCCAGCTGGCGCACCGAGCACTCAGAGGCCTGGGCCACGAGCGCCGCCTCGTTCTCGGGCCTCGCCACGTCGACCACGGCGCGGACCTGGTCGAAGCTGACCGCACCCGCAGAGAGGCCTTCGGCGAGCTGGGGCAGGTCGGAGAGGCGATTGCCCACATGGGCCCAGGCCCGCGCCGTGGCGGGAGAGACGGCGCAGCGCTCGGAGAGCCAGGCCTCGAGGCTGGTGGCCCCGTCGTCTCGCCAGCCCTCGCGCCGATCGAGCTCTGCGGCCAGCAAGACGATGTGCCCCGCCAGGGAGGCGAGTTGGCGCGAGGTCGCGGCGGCCTCGTCCATCAACTCGGACGTCGACAGCGTGGCGATCGAGGAGATCGTCGTAGTGGTTGCGGGGGCCATCGACGGGAGAATGGTCGGGTGCATCCTGTCGTGTACGTTCGACGCTGGTGACCACGACGGAGGCGCCACGAGTCGGCAAGGGCATGGTGGGCGCCGTCATGTCGCACGTCGGCCGGATCGGCGGGCGCAACGTCGTGATCTGCCGGTCGGAGGGTTCGATGCGGCGGGGGGCGATCACCTACGCCGACGGGGTGCGGCTGGCGGAGGCGGCGGACCAGGCGAGGGAGCTTGGGATTCCGTTTGTGTTTTACGTTGCATCGAGCGGGGCCGACGTGCACGACGGCGTCGCTGCCCTGCACGGGTGGGGGCTGGCGGCGGCGGCTATTTCGAGATGCAGCGGACAGGTGCCGGTGATCGCCGCGGCGACGGGACCGGTGGTCTCGGGGCCCGCGCTGCTGTTGGGCCTGTCGGACCTGGTCGTGATGAGCTCGGATGCGGTCGCGTACGTGTCGGGGCCGCAGATGGTGCGGGAGTTCACCGGCATAGAGGTGGGGCTGAGTGATCTGGGCGGGGTGGCGAAGCACGCCACGTCGAGCGGGCTGTGCGCCGTCGAGTCCGAGGATGTCGAGGGCGCGGTGAACGAGCTGCTCGAATACCTGCCCTCGTCTACGGACGAGCTACCGCCGGTGGCGCCGGTGGGAGATTCGCTGCTGCGGTCGACGCCGGAATTGCGGACCGTGATCCCGGACCGCAAGGCGGCGACGTACGACGTGCGCGACGTCGTACGGGCCCTGTCTGACGACGCCGAGTTCCGGGAGGTGTGGTCGCGGTGGGCCGGGCAGGTCGTGACGGCGTTCGGACGGATGGGCGGGCTGCCGGTCGGGTTCGTGGCGAACCAGCCGCGGATACTGGCGGGGACGCTCGACATCGTGGCGTCGCAGAAGGCCGCCCGGTTCGTCCGTTTGTGCGACGCCTTCAACGTGCCGATCGTGAGCCTGGTCGACACGCCGGGCTTCCTGCCCGGGAAGGACCTGGAGTGGCGGGGGATGATCCGGCACGGTGCGGAGCTCGCCTTTGCATACGCGCAGGCAACCGTTCCCCGTCTGTGCCTGATCATGCGGAAGGCGTTCGGCGGCGCCTACATCGTCATGGACTCCCGGGGGATCGGCAACGACGTCTGCCTGGCCTGGCCGGGTGCCGAAGTGGCGGTGATGGGGGCGTCGGGGGCGGTCCAGATCTTGTACCGGGGGTTGGAGCCGGGCGCCCGGGCGGACCGGGAGGCGGCGTACGAGGAGGCGTATCTGAACCCCTGGCCAGCCTCGGAACGGGGGCTCGTCGACGAGGTCATCGACCCGGCGGACAGCCGCATCGCGTTGTGTGCGGTGTTGCACCAGCTGGCGACGAAACGGGAGTTTGTAGTGGGACGGAAGCATGACACGGGACCGCAATAGGGCTACACGCTGGGCCGATGCGGATTGTCACCAATTCGTAACGATCCTGAGGTGCATTCGACGCCGAACCCGGTAACAGATCGGGCATGATCAGCGATGTGGTCCCCCCCACAGACGGCTCTCTCTTCGTCCTCGAGTCGTGCCACAGCACCTGGATCTTCGACACGGACCGGCTGCGCTTCCGGCGCGTCCTGAAGGGCCTCGCCCTCGACGCGCCTTCGGCCACCACGGCCTGGCGCGCCTACTACGGGCTCGAGATCGACCCGATTTCGGAATCCTTCGTGGTCATGCTCAACCCTGAGGGGACTCGTTTGCTGCGGTCCTGGCGCCACGTCGAGCACTGCCCCCAGTGCGGCGGGAACCAGACCGCTGAGTTGTCGCTCGACGACCTGCGGAGCGCCTCGCTGGCCTGATCCCTCGTTGGCTCGACGAGCCGACGACGAGCTGAATCCTTTCCTTTCGGCGGCGTCTCGGCGCGTCCGCGTCCGGTTCCTGGTGTCAGAAGTGGATGACGTGGACGGCTGAGAGAAGCAGCAAGGTCAACGTCACCGCGAACGCCGCGATGATGGCGAGCGTCAACAGCCGTGAAACCGCCGGTCGGGGCCACCGGGTCCGTAGCCCGTGGGTCCCAGCGCGTCCGCGGATGAGGTCCTCCGTCGCATCGGCGTCGTCGGTTGCCAGGACGAAGCGGTGGCGCTTTCGCCGGTCGCGTTCGACGACGACCATGACGACGCCGTCCTTGCCGTCGGGGAGGACCGACCGCTCGATCGGCGCCATCTCGACCAGGTCGGACCAGTCGCAGTCCCAGACCAACTCGCCGTCCGCCTTGTCGAGCTCGAGGCCGCTCTCGCGGAACGTGAGCTGGAGATGGGGCACGGCCACCGGACCCTCCGAGCCCGCAGTCAAGAGGTAGACGTCAGGCACCGTCCACGCCTCGTCCTCCATATGAGCAGCAGACGCTACTGCCAGTAGCGGCGCACGAAGGAGGCATAGGGGCCGGCCATGCTGAGTGGGAGGAGGGCCGGGTCGCGGCGCGTCACGCGGAGTACGGCGGCGTCGATCGAGGGGACGGGGCGGAATGCAGCCGCGGGGATGCGCCGGACGACCTCGAACGACCACCACGGCGCCCAGGTGGTCGACAACAGCGTCGACGGCGGCATGAGGGCGCGTTTGCGTGCCACCTCCCACTGGACGATGAGGTCGGCACGGACGAGAAACGAGTCCGGGTCATCGAGCAGATGGCGAAGGATCGCCGTCGTCGCACCGAACGGGAGCGAGCCGATGACGCGGTATAGCCGCCGGGGCAAGCGGTAGTCGAGGGCGTCGCAGCGGACGACCCTGACTGCGCCGTCGACGCCGCGTCGTTCCATCTCGCGGCGCAGGGAATCGGCCCAGTGCGGATCCTTCTCGAGCGCGACGACCTGAACGCCACGGCGGGCGAGGGCGTAGGTGAGCGCGCCACGTCCGGCGCCTATCTCGACGACGAGATCGCCGGCGTTGAAGGCCGCCGACTCGACGAGTTGGTCGGCCCGCTCAGGCCGGAGGAAGTTCTGTCCGAGACTGCGTCGCCGCTCGTCCCGCTGCGTCCGCTTGTCCGCGGACACGGACCATCACCGTGACACCCATAAGGCACCATTGTGCACCGGGAAACGGGAGGGGCGCCACGGCGGGTAGGCGAGCCAGCGCAGCGCAGCGCACGCACGCGACGTGACGCGTGTACGCGTCGGCGTCAGGTCAGGACGGGTCCTGCGGTGGTGGCAGGAGGTCACGCCAGCCGTGCCGTCGTTCGCGCCGGTCCGCCCGTTCGAGCTCGCGCTCGACGTCGGACCACATCATGGGCTCGGAGTCCTGACCGGCCCGGTCGGCCGTCTCCGCCCGCGTCATCACCACGAACGCCACCGTCCAGAGCACGGCGATCGTCCCGAGTTTCGCCACGAACCCGGAAAGCTGCTGGTCGAGCAGGGGCGACATGGAGATCACCTTTCCCGGGTGTGCAAAGGCCGGGTAGAGGGGATGCCGGGCGAAGATCCAGACGATCGAGAGGAAGCTCGGCACGATCGACTGGACGATCAGGTAGGCGCCCCGTCCCAGTGCCGACAGCTTCGGGGCACCGGGCAACTCGTGCAGGACGGGTGCCCACAGGACGAAGCCGGCCGCCAGGACGACGAGCTCGAGGAGTACCTGCGCCACCGACGAACGGGCGGACCAGTTCACGGCGCCGGTCGTCAACGTGGCCACCGCCACCGCCGTCACGATCGCGATAGCGGGGACGGGCCGGACGACCACCCGCAACACGGCGTCCACCGGCGCCGGCTTCGTAAGACGAACCAACAGAGGCCGTGGCGTCCCGAGGATCAGCAAAGGCGGCACCGCCAGCATGAGCAGCAGCCGTTGAAACACCAACGCCAGCAGCAGCCAGTGCGCCGCCAGGTCGCCGAGCGGCCACGTCACGGAAGCGCCCAAGAGCACGGCGCCGGTGACGAAGAGGAACTTCTGTCGTACCGTCGCAGGCCACCGGGAGCCCGACGTCCACGTCAGCCGCACGTACCCCGCGATCAGGGCCACGATGGCGAGCAGCCACACCACGTGCAGGTGCCAGTCGAGTGGGTGCCCGGAAACGGCGGTCGTCACGTGACGGACGTCCCGGCGGGTGTCTTAGGCTCGTGCCGATGGCCACCGCCCCCCCGGCCCCGACCCCGTCCAACACGAAGTTGGACAGGCTCGAGCGCGTCACGGACCTCGTCCTGGTCCTGCTCGAGACGCAGCAACCCCTCACGCTCGATGCCATCGCGCACCAGGTCCCGGGGTACCCCGCCGAACACGCGGCCCGCCGTCAGGCCTTCGAACGCGACAAGCGACTCCTCAGGGACGAAGGCATCCCCGTCCTCACCGAACGACTGCCGGGCAACGAGCAGTACGGGTACCGGATCGACCGCGACCAGTTCTATCTGCCCGACCTCGCACTCGAGCCCGACGAGCAGGTCGCGCTGCACCTCGCCGTCGCCGGCGTCCACCTGGGCGATCCTAGTGGGAGGGATGCGCTGCTGAAGTTGGGCGCGACCGGCCTCGGTGACGTCCGGCCCATCGCATCGATGGTCCCCACGCCCGCGCTCATCGACCTCTTCGAGGCGGTACGCACGAAGGCCACCGCGGCATTCTCGTACCGCACCGGGCGCGATCGCCGCGTGGCGCCGCTCGGACTGTGGTTCCGGTTCGGCCATTGGTACCTGGTCGCATGGGACCTCGATAGCAGTGCCGTGCGCACGTTCCGGGTCGACCGCATCGAGGGCGACGTCACGCGGGGAGAGGCCGCCAGCGCCGAGGGCGTCGTGCCTGAGGGCGAGGGCGCCGTCGACGTCGAGGCGGCGCTCCCCGACGAGCCGTGGGACACCGAGGCGGCGAACCCGGTCGAGATGCGCATCCTCGTCGACGCGCTCGAGGCCCGCCGCGTCGCCGATCAGGTCGGCGAGGACAAGGTCATGGTTCGTCACGAGGACGGCAGTATCGAGCTCGTCGTCGCCGTGTCGTCCTTCGCCTCGATCCGTTCGTGGGTCCTCGGCCTCGCCGACCACGCCACGGTGCTCGAGCCCGAGGCGTTCAGAGACGAGCTCGTCGCATGGTTGACCGCGCTGACCGAGCCGGAGACGGCGACGGAGGCAGAGGCACCGACGGACGGTCGTTCGGATGGGGCGGAGAAGGTGGTGACCGCCGCGTCCGATGAGGGCAGAACCGGCGCGGCGGGCTCGCCTCGTTCTGCGCCAGGAGCCGAGACGAGCCGGCGGTTACGGAGGTTGTTGGCCGTGATCGG
>Ga0070765_100002934_pt1 | contig 10880 bp, 10 predicted proteins | sample HubBroMetageWFT5_FD_71516 | JGI IMG/M metagenome (GOLD analysis project Ga0070765, IMG submission 71516) | Warmed and freeze-thawed soil microbial communities from the Hubbard Brook experimental Forest, New Hampshire - Hubbard Brook CCASE Soil... | ecosystem: Environmental > Terrestrial > Soil... | reverse complement strand
ACGCCAGCGATCCCGTCAATCGGTGAATTGACGTTGGTCCAGGCCAGGTTTAATTCCGCATTCTGCTCATTGGCCTTCTGTGCTAATACTTGCGCGGCCGCGGCATCACGGTTGGCGGTATCGTTGTCCAGTTGCTTTTGCGGAATCGCGTTTTGCGCGGCCAACGGAGTGTCGCGGGCGACATCGGTCTGGTACTTCGCGAGGTTTGCTTCCGCGCTCGCTACCGACGCTTTGGCTGCGTCAAGTGCTGCCTCGTATTGCCGCGGATCGAGCTCGAACAGACGCTGGCCCTTCTTGACGAAGTAGCCGTTCTGGTATTCCTGCTTCAGCAGATAGCCTTGCACCTTGGGAGTGATCTCCGCGTTTACCGGGCCACTTAATTGTGCAATCCATTCGTTGTAAATCGGCACGTCCTGTTGGACGACGGTCGCCACAGTCACTTCGGGGGGCGCTGGCGGTGCAGGCTTCGCGTCTTCAGACGAACAGCCGCCCAAAAAAATGGCGGTGAACAGTAAAACACCGGAGATGAAGAAACGACGATTCGCGCCTAGCAACACCAAGGCCTCCTGAGCTTTCGACGTGAATGCGTTTCGTTTGATCGGTAATTCGGTGAGCTCGCGCTTCGTGCTTAGCGGTGAAACCGATGCCATGGTCGTGCTCCTTCTCCGGCGAACTCGTTACTGTGAGCGATCGTTCTTGCGACTCGAAGGCCGGGCGATTTTTGTAAGTTCGCGGAAGTGAAAACCGCGGAGGAACGCATTAGCGTTAACCCCTAGCGCACCGGCCCTCTTCAGAGCGATGCCGCACTACTCCTCGGCGTCCGTCACGCGCCATGTCTTATCCGGGTTGTAGAGTTCCATTTTCTTGATGATGTCAAGGGAGTCCGGTCCGAGGTCTTTCTGATAGACGACTCCGTCGTAGCTAACAATGAACGTCATCACACCGGTGACGCCGTACTCGGCAGGGACAGCGACCAATGCAAAACCACCGATCATCGCACCCTCGACCACGTAGTTCATTTGACCGAGGGGTGCAGCCGGACCCTGTCCCTTCAAAGTCTTGAAGTAGTAGCCATGAAAGGGCTGGTGCTTATCTACATAGCCTTCCTCGAGGGCTTTCGCGACCGCTTCTCCGACCGGGCCACCCCAACTGCCGTCGGCATTTTGCCAGGCCAGCCCATCCTGCTTTCCCGAAGTGCTTATGATTCGTTGTGCGTACTGATTCACGCCGGAGTCGTCGTGGACTTGCTCCGCATATTGCTTCTGAGCATCGTCATATCCGCGACAAATGGTGATGGCGGTCAGTTCGTTCGCTCCGATGCGACGGTCAAGTATTTCGGTACGGCCGGCCTTCGAGTCGAAATGCCACCTTCCGTTCAGCTTTACGATGGGAACCGGAGTGGGCCAATCCTCGTCGCCAACCGATAGAATCGCGCGATTGGGATTTTGTGGGTCTAGATCTACATGCGTCTTCTCTTGCGCCATGGCGGCAAACTTGGCGCGCGAATTCTTGTCCTGCACGTCGTCGCTCGTTTGCACGAAATCTTTGCCGTCAGGTCCGAAGATCTCCAGGAGGCCGGCCACGTCATCGTTTTTGACGGCGAGAATCATGGTGTCCGCCGCCTGTTGTGGGCTGTCAAATGTTTTCTGTTGCGGCTGTGACGCAGCAGAAGCTGATGTTTTTGTTTGTGGCAGCGCTCGCAGGACGGTTGGCGCGATGCAGCACGTCGCGATACCAAGCACGGTGGCGAAGATCTTTATGGAGAGCGGATTCGCTTTTGAGGATTTCATGGATTTTTCCTCGTTCATGAATTTAATCATCGCCGACGTCCTCCACCGCCCGAACGGCCGCCACCAGAAGAGGCCCTGCTGGATGCGCCCCGCGAACTAGTGGTTTGTGCTCTAGCCTTGTCTGATGAGCCTCCGAAGGCGCCAGTGTTTCGCGAGGAATTGTTCGTTTGAACTTGGCGGTTACCAATATTGTTTCCGCCTCCACCATCACGATTCGCGGTTCTGTTGCTCGCCTGCGCACCGCCACCGGAACCCGCCCGGTTACTCGCCCCCAGCCCTGCGCCTCCGCGATCCATGCTGCCCGCTTGTTGCCCGCCGCCACGATTACCTTGATTCTGGCGCGCATTCGCTTGCCGGTTAGAGAGGGAATCGCCGCGTGCGGAACCTCCGTACTGCTTGGCAGTATCCCGGTTGGAATAGGGAGCGCCGCCGCGATGCGAGGGATTGTGCTGCCAGTTGTTGTTACCGCCCGGAAGCGAGTTGTTGACACGATTTCCGCCGTTGATGTTGTTGCGATTGCCGTTGTTAATGTTCGTCTTGTTGTAGTGGCTCACGTAATTGTTGTTGATATTAATGTTGACGTTGTTGCGTCCCCATCCGCAGTTATATCCCCAGCCTCCGTGGTAGTAGGACCCGATGGCAAGCCCGACCCCAAAGGCAATCGCAACACCGGCTGCGTAGTAGCTGGGTGGCGGGTAGTAAATTGGGGGATAGGGGTAGACGGGTGGTCCGTAAACGACGACGGGATTATAAGAAGGTACATAGACGACCTGTGGATCGGCCTGCTGAATTACTACGACCGTCTTGGACTCCACCGTCTGCGTTTCCACCGTCTGCTGCTCTGTGGATTTCAAATTTCCGGCGCTCTGCGCCTTCACTCGCATGCGTTGCACAGCGTCCATCACATCACTTTGTTGCGCGAGAAAGGCGTTTCCAAGATCGGTAGTCCACTTGATGCCATCGAACAGTTGTTTCACCAGATCCGGAAACGCGGCCATGGCTTGGACGCTGGGGTCCCAGTCTTCCTTTTGCACCGCATCAGTCAGGGCTTGCCCTTTCAGGTCCTTGTGCTTTTCTAAAAACTGTTGCAGCTGAACGATTTCGAGCGGATAGGTAGACGCGGCCAGCACCTGGGCCAGAAGCGGGTCAGGATAGAGCGCGATCGGCGCAACCAGTGAATCTAATTGATCATTCGGAATTTTCGGAGGTGGTTGCTCCTGTGCCGCGTCTTGCTGCTGCGCATACAGCAACGTGTCACCTGGAGTGAGGAGCAGCGCGCAGAGAACAGCCGCGAGACTCTGGCCCATCCGGAAGTCGAATCTAGTTCGAAACGATTTTAGTGTCATGGCAGTTCGCACCTTTTGTTGCCTAACGAATTGTGTTGTACTGCCTTCCTTATTGCCATGCGTCTGCGAGAGAGGGGACGTTGACCCCGGCTCCGAACGCTTGTGACTACACGGCACCTTTCAAATTACTCGCCATTTTGATTTTGCAGACTGCGCGAAACAATCTGCGCTATCGGGGCGGAAACTAGCACAGGACTATTTGCCAAGGAACTGTCAAAACTGACAATAGACAAGCCCGAGCGGGGGCCGGGAAGCCGATCGAGACTTCAAGAAGGGGGACTGAATCAAGAGCCGGCGCAGCAACAGAAACAAGAAGGAGACAAACCGAGTCGCAATTAGTTACCAGGCAGACGATTATTTCAGGTCCAGCTGAGGGCCGCTGACTCGCTTGCCTCTGAGGTGGAAATCCACTTCTACGTGGTCGGCGATCTTGATGAACGGGATACCTTTGCTCATGCCGTAGTCCTTGCGATTGAAAACCATGTTTCCCTTGACCTCACCCGAGCCTGTTCCCTTGCCGGAAACAGTTAGCGTCAGCTTTTCGGGGTTTGATACGCCGCGGATCGTAAAATCGCCGTCTACTTCATAGGTTTCCGGGCCAGTCTTCACAATTTTCGTAGACTTGAACGTGATCACAGGATTATTTTCGACATCGAAGAAATCCTTGCCCTTTAGCTTGCCGTTCTTCATGCCGCTGCCAGTATCCACGCTGGCTGCCTGAATCGTAATCTGCAAAACACCCGTCGTTTCGTCGGGAGAGGTGAATGTTAAGCTGGCATCCCACTTGTCGAATTTGCCCGCGATGTCCACCGACGCCTTCACGTCGAAGCGAATCGTGCTCCTCACCGGCGTAATCTCGAAAACGGGAGCTTGTGCTCGACTCACTGTCGAAAACAGGGCTAACAGCACGAGGGAAAGGAGAGTTGTTCGCATGTCGCGGAGTGTGAATCTTATCCAACCGCTAGTCAATCATGTCTTCGGGGAAAAAGAACTGTCAAAATTAACAATAGCCATGCCCGAGTGGCAGCGCGAGACTTGAGCGCCCTCCGTCACAGACAAGCGGAAACCGGCACCACGGTGCGGATTTTAAGACTGAAGCGGAAATCGCGGCGTCGAGAGGGGAACGAGCATGCGCGGAACAAGGGCGACGGTTACTTTTCTGCTTGGTCTCAGCGTGTTGCAGCCATCGGGCAATGCCTTGGCGCAAAATGTGAAGACTACTTCTGACAAGTCCGTTGATTTCACAAAATACAAGAAATATACCTGGGGACCGAACTACCTGCTAACGCAACAAACGCAGGACGTGCAAGAACGAATCAACCGGGCGATCGTTGATTCCATTAACCGCACTCTGCGAGCTGGTGGATTTGTGGAAGACGACAAGAATCCAGACTTCACAATTACGTATGAGGCCGGAGGGCAGCCGAAGGTGGACGTAGGCGCGCAGCGGTACCTGTACGATGCGGACATGGTGAACTATTACTGGGGAGGGGAACTGACGGGCATGTCGTCAGATGTTTGGGTTTCCAGCCTGGCGAAAATGCAGATCACGGTGACGGATGCGGCGACAAAGCGAAGTCTGTGGCAGGCGACGGCGTCAATGAAGATTCGCGACCGCACAAAATTTGGAAACAACATCCACGAGAATGTGGACAAATTCATACACAAGACCATGAAGAGTTTTCCCCCGGGAAGATGATTCAGCGTCGTCCGGAAGTTGCCTTGAGGCAATAGAAATCGGGATCCCATCGCAATCAGTGGCGGCAGGGTACCGCGTCGGCATAGAGGCTGTGAAATGTTGGAAGGAACGGGCCTCCGAGCTTATGGCAGCGAATCCCAACCTAGAGTGAGATATGCCGTTTAGTCATGGTTTAAATGTCGGCGAATCAAGCAGGCGAGAAAGTTCAATGGAGAAGAAAAACCTCAAGAGCAAAAACGGCCAGCTCAAGCGCAAGAAATACGAGAAAGAATTGCGGCGTCTTCAGGTAGAACTCTACAAATTGCAGGATTGGGTGAAGCATAAAGGACTTCGAGCGATTGTTGTATTTGAAGGCCGTGACGCTGCTGGAAAAGGCGGCACTATCAGGGCGCTCACTGAGCGAGTCAGCCCGCGAGTCTTTCGGCTGATCGCGCTCCCAGCCCCTTCCGACCGCGAGAAATCTCAAATGTTCATACAGCGGTATATGCAGCATTTCCCGGCCGCGGGCGAAATCGTGATTTTCGATCGCAGTTGGTACAACCGCGCCGGTGTTGAGTACGTAATGGGTTTTTGCAGCAAGGAACAACACCGAAATTTCCTGGACGTTTGTCCTAGATTCGAGAAATATATTATTGACGCAGGGATTATCCTCCTTAAGTATTGGCTCGAAGTGGGACAAGAAGAACAGCAACGCCGTTTTGAAGCACGCCTCAGCGACCCTCTCCGTCAATGGAAGCTCAGCCCGATGGACCTTGAATCTTTCAGGCGGTGGCACGACTATTCGCGGGCCCGCGATCTGATGTTCGAGGCAACCGATTCCGCGCATGCCCCATGGCACGTGATCCGTTCTGACGACAAACGCAGAGCGCGGCTGAATTGCATTTCACATTTGTTGAAAACGATTCCGCATAAGAAAGCCCCGCGCGAGAAAATAAAATTACCGAAACGTTCCGGCAAACACGCTTATGACGACTCGAAATTCTTGAAAGGCAGGAAAATTGTGGAAGAAGTTTTCTGAGGTGTATGCCGTTGACCGCCTCCAATAACCACAAGCCAGCTAGTTGGCGCTTAAAACTATTTCGGATCGCGCCGGGATTGCCAGCACTTTGGCCATACAATCGCGCGAACCTCTCCCATGACCTTGTCGCAGGGCTCTCTGTGGCAGCTGTCGCGCTGCCCGTTGGCGTCGCTTACGCGCAACTGGCCGGATTCAATCCGGCGGTCGGACTCTATTCCAGCATCCTTCCACTGGTCGCATATGCGGTGTTCGGCACGTCGCGGCAATTGATCATTGGTCCGGACGCAGCCACCTGCGCGCTAATTGCCGCGTCAATCGCTCCCTTAGCCCATGGCGATTCACAGACTTACGCGTCCTTGTCTGTGACTTTGTGCGTGATTGCCGGTGTGCTTTGTATCGGCGCAAGTTTTTTGCGCCTCGGCGCGATTGCCGACTTTCTCTCGAAACCGATCCTGATCGGCTTTCTGAATGGCATTGCACTCAGCGTCATCCTGGGCCAGATCGGCAAAATTTTTGGGTTTCCTATCGAGCGAGGTGGAATTGTGCCTCGCTTGCTGGAATTCGCTGCGAAACTTGGATTGACACACTGGCCTACGCTTGCCGTGGGGCTCGGCACTCTTGCCGTGCTTCTCGTAACTCCAAAAATAATAAAGCAGGTCCCGGCTTCACTGATCGCTATCGTCCTGAGTGCCATCGTCGTCCACTTTTTTGCGCTGGAACATCTAGGTGTCAAGATTGTAGGTGCAGTGCCGTCCGGATTGCCTCATTTGCGGCTGCCGAACTTCTCTTTGAATGTCATTCCGTCATTACTGGGCGATGGCGCGGGACTCGCGCTCGTCACGTTCTCCAGTATGATGCTTACGTCACGGAGTTTTGCCGCACGCAACAAATACGACATAGACGCCGATAGAGAATTAGCGGCGTTGGGGGTGGCGAATATCGCTTCTGCGTTCTCGCAAGGATTTGCGGTGAGCGGCGCTGACTCACGCACCGCGATCAATGATGCAGCGGGAGGGCGAACGCAGGTTACCGGATTGGTTGCAGCCGGGGCTATAGCCATCGTTCTACTTTTCTTTACTGAGCCGCTCCGCTTCGTCCCCATCGCTGCACTCGGGGCCGTTTTGGTCAAGGCGGGATTCTCGCTGATTGACTTGAAAGCACTCAAACTGATTTTTCGGATAGACCGTTACGAATTCGCACTCTCGATTCTGGCGACTTTGGGTGTCGTCGCCATAGGCGCAATCCAGGCCATCCTACTTGTCGTGGCCATCTCGACGCTTCGTTTCGTGAAGCTAATGGCACGTCCCAAGGTTGAAGTGCTAGGAACGGTCGAGGGCATGGCCGGCTTTCATTCGATGGAACGCCACTCGGACGCCAAGCTTATAGCTGGTTTCCTCCTACTACGGTTCAACGCGCCAATCGTTTTTTTTAACGCTCCGTATTTCAAACGCGAGCTTCTTGCGGCGGCCAAGACCGGTTCTAGTTCTCCGAAATGGATTGTCCTGGATATGCTGCCGATAACTATGATTGACGCCACAGGCTTGGAGACAGTACAAGAACTAGCCGTTGAACTCGGAAACCGCGGCATCGTTTTGATCGCTGCCGGGCGCGAAACAGAATGGAACTCGTGGGCAGAGGCCCGAGGCTTTGGAAAAGAGATGCGGAAGATCAGGCTTTATTCTACGTTGGATTCTGCTATTAGCGGCTGCCAAGGTCCCGAGTAGATCCCCACAGACTGTTAGGCTTGACAAGAATTCCCTAGAACTCGTCCTTCATGGCGGGAGGTTTTCGATGTTTGTCAATTTGATAGAATTTCGACCAGACATTGCTCAATGAGAACAGCACTGGCTTCCCGATGAGCGACGCCAATCCGCTGGGCAGGGCACGATGCCCAGAACGAATTGCAAGTGTGGTTGCGCCTGCGGCTTCGCGATGATAGGCAGTAGATCTCGGGTGGTGTCAATTAAGCCAGGCCAGAACTGAATGAAGGGCAGATCTTTCAAGAACGGAAAATGCTCTTTGAATTGTTTTATCACTCTGCAAAAAATGCCTGGATTGTTGTAGGCGCTCTTTAGAAAAGTGATCAGCGCGGTGCCGCCTCCTAGCAAGAGACGGTTGTCGCCTGTCAATCTGCAGTAGGAGTACACTATTTTGGAATCCCAGCATTGCATTTGTCTCCCGCTCGGGAACAGGACGGCCAGCTCTTTATCCGTCAGCCCACGTCGCTTTCGGCAGCGCCGAGCGCACTGTCAGTTCTGACAATGCCATCCCTTCGCTGTTAGGAACAGAATCGCGAGGAACATTGATAGTTAATGGCCTGCTTAACACAGAGCGGGCATGCGCGAACGGCCTTTCGGGCGGAATTCGGTTGGACGAGGGTTCCGGCGACCAGCCGGTGGCGTTTGTCACAGGGGTGTCATTTCTCGATGAGGTGGCTCATGAAGATGCAACGAAGTGCGGCGATATGGTGTGTGCTGGCCTTCTCAGTAATGCTCGTGGCCGGATATGTCTCAGCGAGGGGATTGAATGGCGGTAACAACAAGAAGTACATCTGTTCGGAGTCGAATCCAGGCAGCATGTGCAACGCCAGCACTACGTGCGGTTCGAGTTCCAATCCTTGTGTTGTGAATGTAAAACGCAACAGCAATGCGGCATCCGCGACGCCGAACATTCCAGACGCTAAAGGCAATGCTCCTTTCTGCGTGAAGGTGGGAACTACGGTGACGTGGCAGAGCGGGTCCAAGAACACCGGCTTCGTGCTGGACTTTGGCCCCTCCTCTCCGTTTGACGTACCGGATGGAACGATCATAGGGGGTTCGGATCGTCCGATTTCTGTCGTGGCGAAGAAGCCTGGGTGCTTCAAATACTCAGTAGGCGCCTGTATTTCTGGGACGATATATGGCATGTGCGGCTCGTCGAACGCGGAACTCGTCGTCACAGAGTGAGCGAATTAGGAAAGTCGGAAGCTGAGCCGCGTCACGATCGCGGCCCGGCGAGTTCGAGTAGCAATAGAAAAGATAATCGTTTCCTCGGAGAGGACAACCTAATGACGCACAGCAAAGCATTCAATCACACGATTTGCAAAATCGCCTGCGGCAGTCTGCTACTCGCTAGTTTGCTCCTGACGACGGCCACCGTCCTTAATTCTCAAGAGGACAGGAAAATCGAGACAATAGACTCGACCGCAATGGGAACGAGCACGCAGTTGGGCACGGTAGTGAACGTCAAAGTAACGATTTACCAGTATTCAACCGACGAAGACAGGGCGGTGCTGGCGGACGCGTTTAAGAAGGGCCAGAATCAGGGCTTGGTTGACGCGCTAGAGAAGATGAAGTCGGTTGGCCGCATTGCCATCACCGGCACGGTTGGCCAGGATCTTGCCTACATTCGTCTGATCCAAACCAACACCGGTCGCAGAATTCGCTTCGTCACGAGCCGTCGGATTCAATTCGGCGAAGCCTATCACAACACCCAAAGCAAGGCCTATAATCTGACCGCCGGCGAATTCGTCCTGGACAATTCCGACAAGGACAAGAATGCGGGTGTGCTATATCCTGCGGCTCAGTTGATCATCAACAAAGAAGGCCAGCTGGAGTTCCAGCTAAGAAAGAACCACTGGAACCTCGTCAACATTATCGATTGGAATAAGGCCGGGGCGCCGAAGTAAAAGAGCACGAGTAACTGCCCGGTACTTTAAGAGCCTGAGTGTTTTGCCGATGGCGACTCAAGCGGGTTGCGCTGATGCGTCGGCGACAATTTCAATTTTTGCGCCAGGCCTAAACAAGGCGCGCACTTTATCCCAGAAGTCACCTCCGAGCAGAAACAGCGCTATCAGTAGCAACGATTCGAGCGGGAGATCTTGCAGGGACTGATACGTGCTTCCCGGGCCCAAAATTTCGGCATACGGCTCAACCCAGCTCATCAGCACAGGCACCATCAACAGAATCAAACCAAGATTATAGCGACGACGACCTACCTGTTGGGGCGGGCCAACCTTGCGGAGCAGTCCGAACAGCATGCGTTTCAGGTGATTAAAGCCAGGTTTGCCGAATATCGCAATCGCGGTGACCAACCCTATTTTGTTAGCGACAAATAAGGCTCCTGAAAGGCTTGCGATCTGGCCGGTGCTCCATCCTTTGGCGGAAGCGATGGGAACGAGCAGCCATCCGGCTTGAGCCCCTACGAACACGGCAGTGCCTAGATAAAAGCGCCACCCAAGCTGCACCGGTTCGGGATCCGCAGCCGCTCCGCCTGCCGCTGGGACGTCGGCGGCAACGCGCGCGTCACGGACCAACAACGCGTGCACCTTTGCCCAGAAGTTTCCGCCCAGAACCAATAGGCTGAGCAGCAGCACGCCATCTGCAATTGCGCCGATGAAAGTCCGACGCGCTGCAATTTCTGGAACACGAACGGAAACGAGCGGCATGAGCCAGCTCACGACGATGGGGATGGTGAGCATCGCCAAACCGATGCGATAACGAAAAACGCTCACAGGCGAGGGAGGCGCGCCGCGCTTCGCTATTCTGCGCCTGAGGAATAGAAAAGCCGGTTCGCCTATTAAGGCGACGACCGCGAGCATCAGCGCCATAGGCAAACCGAACAGCAGCAGCCCCGCAAGCGGGACTTTCACTTCGCTGGGTAGGTCTGTCGCTATAAGAACGAGTGGAGCGAGCAGCGGCGACACCAGCGCGAGAATGAACAAGAACAGTCCCAGCGTCGGCCGCCACCCCGGCGAACCCGGCACCTGGATCGCTGCAGGTTCTTCACTCACGCTCTCTCTCCATGCAGGCGATGGTTGCTTCCGCCATTCTGTCGTACGTGCGCTTTGGCTCAAGGACTTCTCGTGAGCTGGACCACTGTTGCATGTTTACGATTCTGACGAACTATCTTTTAGCGCGAAACGCAGAAAGAAATAGCCGATACTGCCGGCCGCCAAAGACGCGACGAGAACAGCAACCTTGGCGGTAGCGATCAAGGGTTCGTCGTCGAAAGAGAGGCCGCTGATAAACAGAGCGACCGTAAATCCT
>Ga0070765_100002932_pt1 | contig 10884 bp, 8 predicted proteins | sample HubBroMetageWFT5_FD_71516 | JGI IMG/M metagenome (GOLD analysis project Ga0070765, IMG submission 71516) | Warmed and freeze-thawed soil microbial communities from the Hubbard Brook experimental Forest, New Hampshire - Hubbard Brook CCASE Soil... | ecosystem: Environmental > Terrestrial > Soil... | reverse complement strand
GTTCTCCTGCAATGTCCACCGCAGGATGTCACCCCACCCGCGATACGTCGGCAACGCCACTTTCGGCACGTCGAGATGTGACAGCGTCTCACTCGTGAGCGGTACGTGGATGGACTTCCCGCGCACCTGATAGACGTAGTCCGAGCCCTCGTAGCTCTCGCGGGTCTTCCCCCACCCGTCGAGCACCGCGCGGTTCTCACCGTTCAGTTGCCGTTCCAGTTCCTCGCGCTTGGCCGGCAGCACACCCGCGTCGCCGCCCACGAGCCGCTCCGTCTCCATCACCGACTGCAGCCGCTGCGCCACCGTGCTCTGCTCCGCCACCCACGCGTTGTAGCGGCGGATCGTGTCGGTGATCTCCGAGAGGTACCGCTGCCGATCAGGCGGAATGATGTGGATCTTCTCGGACTCCTCGGCGCTCGCCGTGGCCGTGCTGGCGAAGGGGATGCCGCTCTTCTCGGAGATCCGGTCGATCAGTGCCCGGTACAGCCGCGTCGTCCCGGGGTCGTTGAATTGCGACGCGATTGTCGCGATCACCGGCATCTCGTCCACCGGCCGCGAGAATTGCTTGTGGTTCCGCTGGTACTGCTTGCGCACATCCCGCAGCGCGTCCAGCGCGCCCCGCTTGTCGAACTTGTTGAGCGCCACCACGTCCGCGAAGTCGAGCATGTCGATCTTCTCGAGCTGCGTCGGCGCGCCGAAGTCCGGTGTCATCACGTACAGCGAGACGTCGGAATGATCCACGATCTCGGTATCCGACTGCCCAATGCCCGAGGTCTCGAGGATCACGAGGTCGAAGCCGGCGACCTTGAGGACCGACGACGCGTCCCGGACGTGCCCCGACAACGCGAGGTTCGACTGCCGCGTCGCCAGCGACCGCATGTACACGCGCGGATCGTTGATCGAGTTCATGCGGATCCGGTCGCCGAGGAGCGCGCCACCGGTCTTTCGCTTGGTCGGATCCACGGAGATGATCCCGATCGTGCGGCCGGGCTGGTCGATCAGGAACCGCCGCACCAGCTCGTCGACGATCGACGACTTCCCGGCGCCGCCCGTGCCCGTGATCCCCAGCACCGGGACGTTCGTGCGCGCCGCCTCCGCGCGGATCCCATCGAGTAGCGCCGCATGCTCCTCACGCCAATTCTCGGCCGCCGAGATGAGCCGCGCGATCGAGCCCGCGTCGCGACGCCTGGCGCCCTCCAGCTCCGCCTGTCCCGCGTCACGGCCGATCGGGCGGTCGCTCCGCCGCAGCAGGTCGTTGATCATCCCCTGCAATCCCATCGCGCGGCCATCGTCCGGCGTGTACACGTGCTCGATCCCGTACGCTTGCAGGTCGGCGATCTCCTGCGGCAGGATCACTCCGCCGCCACCAGCGAAGATCCGGATCGCCTCGCGGCCAGCCGCTTTCAGCCGGTCGTGCATGAACTTCAGATACTCGACATGACCGCCCTGGTACGAGGTCATGGCGATCGCGTTCGCGTCCTCCTGGATCGCGCAGTTCACCACCTCGTCCACCGACCGGTCATGCCCCAGGTGGATCACCTCGGCGCCACTCGCCTGCAGGATCCGCCGCATGACGTTGATCGCCGCGTCATGCCCGTCGAACAGCGCCGCCGCCGTGACGATACGGATCTTGTTCCGCCCCGTATACGCCTCCGCCGCGCGCGGGTCAGCCGCCGTGATCGGGCTGGCCTGGCGCCGGGCCGGAGCCTGGGCTGGGGGGACGACGGTGGCTTGTGCCATGGACTACCTCACCTCTCTGGATCGACCTCTAAAGTTACAATGGGATGACGACGAAGGGTGCCCGGCAGCCCGGGAAAGCGGCCCGGATGCTGGGACGCCCCCAATGGGCGTCCCAACTCCAGCGCGGCTATCCCCCGTCCCCGCCCAGTCGTCTCTCCTATGTCACGGAGGCGGCGTGGAGAAGATCATCACTGGGATCGCCGGGACGATCACAGGCAGCATCGGCTGGTGGTTGGCGAGCAGCTTCGGCATCATGACCGCGTTCATCGTCAGCACCATCGCGACCGGATTCGGCGCGTACTACGGGCGCAAGTTCGCGCGCGAGATCCTGCCGTAGCGCGACCCACCGCTAGCAGAGATGGACCGCCATCGCCTTGAACGAGGCATACACGGTCATCCCCGCAGCTAACCCAAGATCCCGCACCGACCGCGTCGTGAGCGCCGCGACGAGCGGCGTCCCCCCCACGTCGATGGTCACCCGCACCAGCGCACCCGACGCCGCGATCTCCACGATCCGGCCCCGATACGCGTTCCGCGCCGACGACTCCATCCCGGCCAGCGACACCACCACCTCCTCGGCCCGGATCACCGCGTGCGCGGGACCCGGCACCGCATCCCCCACCGCGATCATCGAGAATCCGCCCGGCACCATCCGGAACTCGAATGCGCGGTGCTCGGCCGCTTGGGTATCGCCCGGATCCACCTGTCCCGCGTCCACAGCCCGTAGCTCGCCCGCGTAGACGTTTTCCGCCCCGAGAAACTCGGCAACGTACGGCGACGCCGGATGCCGGAAGACATCCTCGGGCGATCCGGCCTGTAACAGCCGCCCGCCGTCGAGCAGGATCGCCACATCGCCGAGCAGCCCCGCCTCCGCGAAGTCGTGCGTCACTTGCAGCACGGTAAATCCGGTCTCGCGATGCACCGCGCGCAACTCCCGCCGCACACTCGCGCGCCGGCGCGGGTCGAGCGCGCTGAATGGCTCGTCCAGGAGCAGCACCGAGGGGCGCCGCGCCAACGCCCGCGCGAGTGCGACAATCTGCCGCTCGCCGCCGCTGAGCGACCTGACGTCGCGGTGCCAGAGGTCCGAGGCACCAAACCGCCGAATCAAGTCGCGGCCGATCGCGACGTCGGTCGCCCCGTACGCGACGTTGGCCTCGACCGGCAGATGCGGAAACAGGTAGCCGTGCTGGTACACGAGCCCCACGTTCCGCGCGTCGGGCGCCACCGCCGTCACATCGCGGCCACCGAGGACGACCCGCCCGCCGGTGATCGGCACGATGCCGCCGATCGCCTCGAGCAATGTCGTCTTGCCCGCGCCCGCGGGGCCGATCACGATGCCGTAGCCGCCCTGCGGCACCTCGAACGAGATGTCCACCAGCCGGAACGATCCGGCCCGCGCGGCGAGACCGGTGGCGGCGATCATAGGCCGGCCGCGCTCCGGTCGTAGCGCAGTGTCCGGAGCGCGATCAGCGGAATGACCGCGAAGAGGACGAGCACCGCCGCCACCGGAAGCGCCGCGCCCAACCCATAGCTCGTGAACCGGTCGTAACTCAGCACGCTCGCGACTTTGGGGTTGTACGTGAGAATCACGATCGCGCCGAACTCACTGATCGCTCGTGCCCACATCACGACGGCAGCCGCTACCAGCCCGCGCCGCGCCAGCGGCAGCGTCACCCGCCGAAAGGCTCGCCACGCCGGATCGCCGAGGGTGCGGGCGACCGCCTCGTATCGCGGGTCGACGCGAGCGAATGCTTCCCGCGCCGCGCTCAGATACAGCGGCGCCGCCACGAACAGCATCGCGCACACGATCCCGGTGACCGATCCGGTCAGCCGGAGACCAAGCGCCATGAGCGCCGATCCGGCAGGACTCCGCCGCCCGAGCGCCAGCAGCAGTGCGATGCCCGCCACCGGGTGAGGGATCACGATCGGCAGATCGAGGACCGCCGCGAGGACGCCCCTCCCCCGAAATCGGCGCCTCGCCAGCAGATACGCGAGCGGAGTCCCGCCAAGCACGCCAAGCAGCGTCGCGCCCGTCGCCGTGACGGCCGTGAGCACCAGCGCATCCCGCAGCTCGGCGTCATGCCCAAGCTGGGCGAGCCCCGACGCACCGCCGGCGGCCACCAGTTGGCCGACGGGCACGGTCAGGAACAGGAGCAGCGCAGACGCCGCGAGCGCCGTCACGACACTCGCGACCCGGTACCCCATTCGGTTACCCGCCACCGGGTCCCCGCGCCCGCGACCTCAACGCGCCCCGCAACGCAAAGGCATCGCGGATATTATGGCCTCACCCGGCCCGCCGTTCCAACAGGCGGCTGGCGTGCGGGGGCGGAGACTGTGGCCGCCACACCACAACACCCACCCCACAATCCCGCCCGGTGTTCTGACGGGATAGATTTCCGCGGCACGAAACAGGCACAGCAACAGCAGCGAGCAGGCGCGGACGGCATCCTGAGTGCTGACACCGTGGGCTGCCGACCACGCAGCCTCACGCCCCGGGAATCATGGCCGCCGCACTCGAGCTGTCTCACGTCACGAAGCGATTCGATGGTCACGTAGCCGTCCGCGACTTGTCTCTGACAGTCCCCGCGGGCGCGGTCTACGGCCTCCTCGGCCCCAACGGCGCCGGGAAAACCACCACGATCCGGATGCTCCTCAATGTGATCGAACCCGACGACGGCGAGATCCGCATATTTGGCGCATCGAACCGGACACCGAACATCATCGATCGCGTCGGCTACCTGCCCGAGGAGCGCGGCCTCTATAAGAAGATGCAGGTCAAGCGAGTGCTGCGATTCCTCGCGGAGCTCAAGGGCATCCCGGGCAAGGAAGCAGACAAACGCATCCAGGAGTGGCTCGACCGGTTTGGCCTCATCACGGCGGAGCGGAACTGGGGTGACGCGAAGGTCGATGAGCTGTCCCGCGGCATGCAGCAGAAGGTGCAGTTTATCGGGACACTCATCCATGACCCCGAGCTCGTGCTGCTCGACGAGCCGTTCAGCGGTCTCGATCCGATCAATGCGCAGGCGCTTAAGGATACCGTGCTCGATCTCCGGAAGCGCGGACGCACGGTCATTTTCAGTACGCATCTGATGGACAACGCTGAGCGTCTGTGCGACTCCGTGTGCATCATTGCGAACGGCCAGAAGGTGCTCGACGGCGAGGTGACGGCGGTGCGCGACGCGCATAGCGGACGGTCTGTCGCGCTGGGGTTCCTCACGCACCCATCGGAAGCGGTCGTCGATGTGCTCCGCGACCGGACGCTCGTGCTCCGCGCCGACGATTCGAACCGGTCCGCCGAAGTGGAGTTGGCCCAGGGCGCGGACCCTCAGGTCCTGTTACGCCGGCTGGTCGAAGCGGGCGCGCAGCTCGAGCGTTTCGAGCTGGTCCGGTCATCATTGCACCAGATCTTCCTCGAGACCGTGGGAGCCAACGGCGTGGAACCAGGAGTCATCGGTGATGAGTAGACGTCCCGCGGGCCCCATGCAGAAGTTCTGGGCCGTCTTCCGCCGCGAATACCTCGAGCGGATCCAGTCCCGCTGGTACATCTTCGCCACGATCGCGGGCCCCGTGTTCTTCGGGTCGGTGATCACGGCGCCACAGATTTTCACGCGCAAGGCGCACCCGTCGGCCGACGTGTCGCACATCATTATCCTCGATGCCACTCGCACGGACCTCGGCACCCGCATCGCCAAGGCGCTCCAGGGCGGCCCGCAGAGCGACTCGCTGCCGACGGCACTGCGACCCGAGGTACGGTCCGTGCTGCCGGCGGCCATCAAGTCGGCCCAGGACGCCGCCACCGCGGAGATCGTGCATCAGGGGTGGATCGGGTATCTCGTCGTCGACAGCGCCGCGATGGCGGGCGCCGACGTGTACTACGCCGGCCGCAACGGGTCGAGCGTCCAGGACATCAACCGCCTGACGGCGGCCGTCCGGCGCAGCATCCTCGCGCAACGTCTCGAGGCCGTGGGGCTTGATCCGGCCCGGATCCGTGCGCTCACCGACGTACGAGTCGAGATCAACGCCGACCGGATCACGGACGCGGGGCGCGGAGGGTCAGCTGAGCTCAGTACCATCTTCGCGTACCTGGTGGCGTTCACGCTGTACACAATGATCGTGCTGTACGGCAACGTGATTCTTCGCGCGGTCGTCGACGAGAAATCGAACCGCGTGGCCGAGGTGGTCGTGGCCAGCGTGTCACCCGACACGCTGCTGGCAGGCAAGGTGTTCGGGGTCAGTAGCGTCGCCGTGACGCAGGTGCTGCTGTGGGTCGTGATGTCGGGGATCGTCTACAAGACGCGTGGGCCGTTACTGCATCTCTTCAATCTCGAGATTCCGGCGATTCCGTTCCCGTCGATCACGGCGATGTCGGTTCTGGCACTCGTGGCGTTCTGGGTCCTGGGATTCCTCTGCTACGCCGCCCTGTTCGCCGGGATGGGCGCCATCGTCACGAACCAGGAAGACGCGACCCAGGCCGCGCTGCCGGTCACGATGCTCGTGGTGCTGGCCGTCGTGCTCGTGGTCCCCACCCTCCTCGACCCGAACAGCACCATCGCACGCGTGTCGTCATGGTTCCCGTTCACGGCGCCGATCATCATGCCGGTTCGCATGAGCGTCACCCAGGTATCCACGTTCGAGGTGGCCGCGACGCTCGTGGGCGTCGCGCTGGCCTGCTGGGGATCCACGTGGATCGCTGCGCGACTCTACCGCGTCGGCCTCCTCATGTACGGCAAGCGCCCGAGCCTCCGCGAGCTGGGCCGCTGGATCAGCCAGGCATCCTGACGCGGGAGCCCGCGGTCCTGCCTGCACTCACCGCGGCAACGCAAACGCGACGACGTAATCCCCTTTCCCCCATTCGTCGCTCCCGCCGACGGAGATGACCACGTATTGCCGCCCCGCGGCCTGATATGTCATCGGCGTCGCCCGCGCCCCACCAGGCAATGCCCCTTGCCACAGTTGGCGCCCGCTCTCGATGTCGAACGCACGCAGCACGTGATCGAATGTCGCACCAATGAACACCAGGCCGCCGGCAGTGGTGATCGGACCGCCCAGGTTGGGCGTGCCGAGCGGCTCGGTGGACAGCGCGTGGAGTTCCGGTCGCAAACTCGCGGGATCGCCCAGCGGAACGCTCCACGCCTTCGCGCCGGACTTGAGATCGATCGCGACGAGTAATCCCCAGGGCGGCTTCGTGCACGGAATCTTGTCTCCGTTGGTGACCATGTTGCGTCGCATGACGTACGGGGTGCCGTGCATTCGGGTGTACTGATCGCCCAGCCGTGAGGCGTTCTGGGTCGCTTCGGCCGTATCGATCTGGTCCACCGGGATGAGCTGAACCCGCGCCGCGATGGTGTTCACCGGCACGACCGCGATCTGTCGCTCCGGATCGAACGCCAGCCCGCCCCAGTGGGCACCCCCCACGTTGGACGGACGCGCAATGGTCCCCTGCAGGCTGGGCGGAGTGAACACGCCTTCGCTGCGGAGCGGCCGCACGATGGCCACGCACGCCTCGCGAATCTCGGGCGTCGGGCCCCATACGTCGTCGAGCGATAGGCCCTGGGGACTGAGCGGCGGAATCACCGTGTTGAACGGCTGCGTCGGCGACGCGTGCTCGGTGCGGAGCAGGCTCGCCGGCACGGACCGCTCCTCGACCGGGAAGACGGGAACGCCGGTGTCACGGTCCAGCACGAACAGCTGCCCGGTCTTGGTGGCCTGGAGCACCACGTCCACGCGCGCGCCATTGTGCGTGATGGTGACCAGCGCCGGCGGCGAAGCGTTGTCGTAGTCCCAGAGATCGTGATGCACGGTCTGGAATGACCACACGACCGCGCCGGTCGACGCCCGCAGCGCGACGATGGAGTTCGCGTACCGGTTGTCGCCCGTCCGCTCGCCACCGTAATAATCCGGGCTCGGACTCGTGGTCGGCACAAATACCAGATTCCGGGCGGAATCCGCCGCGATCACCGACCACGCGTTTGCGGCGCCGGTGGCGTGCGCCATCGGGCCGCGCCACGTCTTCCACGCCGGGTCGGTGGAGTCACGCGGGATTGGATCCCACGTCCAGCGGAGCGCGCCCGTCCGCGCATCATACGCGCGCAGCTCGCCGCTGGCGGCGTTGATGCGGTTGTTGTCAGCCACGCCGGATCCGGCGACGATCACACCGTTCACGACTGCGGGTGGTGACGTCAGTTCATACTCTTCGGGATAGTACGGCGCGTTGTGAAGCCCGAGTCTGAGGTTCACGGTCCCGTTCACTCCGAAATCCCGGCACACCGCGCCCGTCGCGGCGTCGAGCGCGATGATGCGCGCATCGATGGCGCCGAGGTAGATGCGGCGGCGGCACGCGGCACCGGTCTTCGCCCGCGGATCGAGCCACGTCGATACCCCACGGTTAGCGAAATCGCCCCAATCGCCGCCCCGGTCCACGTGCGCATCGAAGGTCCACCGCGCCGCGCCCGTCGCGGGGTCGAGCGCGATCACCTGCCCGAACGGCGTCGACAGATACAGCGTCCCGTCCACCATGAGCGGGGTCGCCTCGAGCTTGGGAGGCTGCTGCGTCGTCACGCTCGCCTCGCCGGTCCGGTAGGTCCACGCGACGGCCAGGGTGTTCACGTTCGAACGCGTGATCTGCGCGAGCGGCGAGTACCGGCTCCCAAATGCGTCATGGCCGTATGCAACCCACTCTCCGGCCTGCGGCGCGGCCTGGGCGCCGCCTGGTGCCCCGGCGAGCAGGAACATCCCGATGGCGCCAATCACACGGCGCACACCCAGATCGAAGCGAAGCGATCGAGAGCGCAAGGGCGGTATCCCGTGAAGGTCGCCTCTAACCTATGTTGACCGGCTCGCATCTCGCAGTGAGCCGGGACGAGCGGGCCGGTACAGGGACGAACGGGATACCGCGAGGATGAATCCTCAGCCGCCGGGGCTGAAATCCTGCTCTGCCACCGCCCGGTACCGCCGGCTCCAGGTCAGTTCGGCCCCGTCTCGCATCACGACGCGGAAGTCGCCGTGCGACCACTCGTGCATTTCGCGGATAGCGTCGAGCCGCACCAGCGCCGACCGGTTCACGCGCAGGAATTGCCCCGGGTCCAGCCGCTCGGCCAATGCGCCGATCGTAGTTCGCAGGCGGTGCCTCGCCTCACTACTGTGCAGGACAACGTAGTTCCGCTCCGACTCGGCACGATCGATCCGCTCGACCGGAAGAAACTGCGCGCGCCCATCCGCGATCACGAGGATGCGGCGGAGATACTCGGCCCCCTGCGCCGGCTGCGCCGGGCCGCTGCCCTTCTGGATACGCTCCCGGGCACGCTCCAGCATCCGGTCGAACCGCTCGGGGGTGAACGGTTTGAGCAGGTAATCTACGGCGCCCACGTCGAAGGCTCGCATCGCGTGATGATCGTGCGCGCTCACGAACACGACGTACGGCCCGCCCTCCCCGTCGAGCGTCTCCGCGACGCTGATCCCATCCAGCCCCGGCATCTGGATGTCGAGGAAGACGATGTCCGGCCGGCTCCGCTTGATCGCCACGATGGCCTCGCGTCCGGTCGACACCTCACCCGCGATCTCCACCCCGCCCGCCGCGTCCAGCATGCGGCGGATCTTCGCCCGGGCAGGGGCTTCGTCGTCAACGATCAGCGCGCGCATGCACGAGATCAGCGAACCGTTCTCCCGCTGCGACCGGCCGCGCAGGCATGCGGACCGTGACCCGGAACCGGCCATTCGCCACCGTGGTGTCGAGCGATGCCCGCGCGCCGTACAGCAGTTGCAACCGGTCCCGGGTCGCGCCGAGCCCCGTACGTACCGGCGATCCGGCAGACGAAGAGTCCCCGATGGTGTTCTCGACGATCGCCTCGAGGACGCCGCCCTCGCACGTGATCCTGATCAGGATCTCCGTACTGCCAAACTCCGCCGACGCCCCGTGCACGACCGCGTTCTCGGCCAACGGCTGCAGCAGGAGCGGCGGGATGCCCATCGTCCCGCACGACGCCCCGGCATCCACCGTACAGCGCACCCGGTCGCCGAACCGCGCCTCGACGAATGACAGATACGCCTGGAGGGTCTCTATTTCCTCATCCAGCGTCACTTCCTGGCGCTCACTCGTCCGCAGCGCACGCCGCAACAGATCACCCAGACGTCCGATCAGATCGTCGGCGGCGACAGGGTCATCATAGACGGTTGACGAGATCGTGTTGAGCGCGTTGAAGAGGAAGTGCGGCTGGAGTCGCAAGCTGAGCACCTCCAGCCGCGCATTCGCGGCATCGCGTTCGAGTGTTGCGGTTCGCACTTCGCGATCGCGCAGATATTGCTGGACTCGCATGAACGTCAGGATACCGGCAATCACGACGTAGGTGATGACGTCTTCCGCGGACTCCATGAAATAGCGGTCCGGCATTCGACCGTAGTCGTACGAGCCGCGACCGATGAGCGGATAGATCACGCCCCGGCTCACGGCCATCAGTGTCGTGTGACCAGCAGTGTAAACGGCGTAGGCGGCTGCATGCGCGGGCCAGTTCCGGCGCCAGCGTCCTGCCGAGAGTGGGTAGCGACGCTCCACAGCGACGATGAGCGGGAAGAGCATGAGCGCAGCGTACGCGCCGGTCGATTCCTCGAGCGCACGGCGGACGGCCGTGCCGTGGAGCGCCCGCGTCACGTCGTCGAGATAGAAGTAGAGAAACCGCAGCACTCCCGCCAGCGTGAACAGGCCGAACGCGACCCGCCAGTTGATCTCCGGCGGACGATCGTTCGGGATAGGCGGCGCGTGCTGGGTTGGGCGGGCCATGCCTCCGACGTTACACCCCGCCGCGCCGCGCCGCCACGGTGGCACGATGTCGAACGCCGGGCAGGCGTGTCAGAAGGCGGTGTGCAACCGCAACGCAAAGATCGAGACGGGCCCGCGGTCGGCGTTGTAGCCTGGGTCCGCGACGAATTGATAGTCGGCGCTGAGCGTCATCCATTTACTGAGCGCGAACGCGTAGTATCCCTCGGACACCGCCTCGGGTCGGTAATCGAGACGCCCATCGCCGATCAGGATTCCGAGCCCGCCAGTCGCAAAGTAGGCTCTGGCCACCGACGATAACCCCCCGATCGCTCCGCTGAGCCCGATGGCAACAGCCGGGCGCCCCCAGAGACGTCCCTGCAGCACGGAGCCCA
>Ga0070765_100002931_pt1 | contig 10884 bp, 7 predicted proteins | sample HubBroMetageWFT5_FD_71516 | JGI IMG/M metagenome (GOLD analysis project Ga0070765, IMG submission 71516) | Warmed and freeze-thawed soil microbial communities from the Hubbard Brook experimental Forest, New Hampshire - Hubbard Brook CCASE Soil... | ecosystem: Environmental > Terrestrial > Soil... | reverse complement strand
GGCGGACGAACTGGTCGATGGACAGATCCTCATCCTCCGCAGCACGGTGTTCCCCGGTGTCACCCGCATGGTGGAGCGGCTCATCGATGGGTTGGGCAAGTCCATCGACGTCGCCTTCTGCCCCGAGCGGATCGCCGAGGGCAAGGCGATGGAAGAGCTACATACACTGCCCCAGATCGTGGCGGCCCGGACCGATCGTGCCTATGACCGTGCCGCCTCGCTCTTCGGGCATCTGACCGAGACCATGGTCCGGGTGGAGCCGGAGGAGGCTGAGCTGGCCAAGCTCTTCACCAACTCCTACCGCTACATCAAGTTCGCTGCCGCCAATCAGCTCTACATGATGGCCAACGACTTCGGCCTTGACTACGAACGCATACGCGCCGCGGTGATCGAGGACTATCCCCGGGCCGCCGACCTGCCGGGCCCCGGATTCGCCGCCGGGCCGTGCCTGTTGAAGGACACCATGCAGTTGGCCGCCTTCAACAACAACAACTTTGCCCTCGGCCAGGCCAGCATGCAGATCAACGAAGGCCTGCCCCTGTATCTCGTGTCGAGGATGGCGGCGCGCTTTGACCTCGACGCCATGACCGTGGGCATCCTGGGCATGGCGTTCAAGGGCGAGTCCGACGACAATCGCTCGAGCCTCTCCTACAAGCTGAAGCGCGTGCTCAAGGTCAGGGCCGCGGCGGTGCTGACCACCGATCCGTTCGTCACGGTGGACGACAGCCTGTCACCGCTGGAGCTGGTCCTCGAGCAGGCGGACCTCGTCGTCATCGGGGCACCTCACCGGGTCTATGCCGATGTGGCCATCCGTCAGCCGGTGGTGGATATCTGGAACCTTCGGGGCCAGGGCGTGGTGACGTGAAACCCCGCGTGTCCATCGTCATCCCGGCTTACAACGAAGGATCTGAGATCGAAGACGTCCTCGCCCGGGTGTCCGAGGGGGTGCAGCTGCCACACGAGATCCTGGTGGTGGTGGACTCAGCGGATGACTCCACCGCTCCGCCGGTCGAGAAGTATGCCCGGCGGGATCCGACCGTCTCGGTCGTGGTCAACGACGTCGGTCCGGGGCCGGCGCAGGCCATCCGCTACGGGATCGACCGAGCGGTGGCCGACGTGGTCGTCGTGACCATGGCCGACGGATGTGACGACCCCCAACAGATCGACCAGCTCGTCCGCCTGGTCGAACGCGGCGTCGTCATAGCCGCCGCTTCGAGGTACTCGAGGGGCGGCCAGCAGGTCGGAGGCCCGCTCCTCAAGGGGCTGCTGTCCCGCATGGCCGGACTCTCGCTGTGGGGACTGGCCCGGGTCGGCACCCGGGATGCCACCAATTCCTTCAAGGCCTACGACGTCGGGTTCGTACAACAGGTGGGGATCACCTCGACGGCCGGCTTCGAGATCGGCATCGAATTGGTGGCAAAGGCCCGCCGGGCCAGGTTGCCGGTGGCCGAGCTGCCCACGATCTGGCTCGAGCGCCACCAGGGCGTGTCAAACTTCAAGCTGGTGAGCTGGGTTCCTCACTATCTGCGCTGGTGGCGTTTCGCCTTCGGGCCCCGCCTTCCAGTCGAAGAGGTCCGCGCCGCCGCTGATCGGAAAGGGAGACTATGAGCAACGTACTCGTGACGGGATCGGCCGGCTTCATCGGCGGTTATGTGGTCAAGGAGCTCCTCGACCGCGGCCACACCGTGGTCGGGATCGACAACTACTCGAAGTACGGGCCAGTCAAACGGTCCTACGACGACCACCCCTCGTACCGCTTCGTCGAGGCAGACGCCCGGGACGTCGACCTGCTCACGAGGGAGATGGCCGACTGCGACCACTTCATCGCCGGGGCCGCCCTTATCGGTGGCATCTCCTACTTCCACACCTACCCCTACGATCTTCTCGCCACCAACGAGCGGATCACCGCCTCCTCGTGCGACGCCGCCATCAAGGCCCACGAGAAGGGTCGGCTCCGGAAAGTCACCTATCTGAGCTCGTCGATGGTCTTCGAGTCGGCGGACTCCTGGCCGTCCCACGAGGGGCAGGAGCACGAAGTACCACCGCCCGTGTCGTCCTACGGCTTCCAGAAGCTGGCGGTGGAGTACTTCGCTCGTGCCGCCTTCGACCAGTACGGACTGCCCTTCACCATCGTGCGCCCTTTCAACTGCGTGGGCATCGGCGAGCGGCGGGCCCTCGGAGATGTCGAGATCCTGAGCGGCAACGTGAGCCTGGCCATGAGCCACGTGGTGCCGGACCTGGTGCAGAAGGTCCTGAAGGGCCAGGACCCGCTGCACATCCTCGGCGACGGCACCCAGGTCCGCCACTACACCTACGGCGCCGACCTGGCCGAGGGCATCGTGGCCGCCATGGAGCACCCCGACGCCCTCAATGAGGACTTCAACCTGTCGACCGCCGAGTCGACCACCGTGCTGGAGTTGGCGCAGGCCATCTGGCTGGCCATCAAGGGCCCGGACGTGCCGTTCAACTGGGTTTCGGATCCTCCGTTCCAACACGACGTCAACCGGCGTGTGCCCTCGACCGAGAAGGCCAAGCGGATCCTCGGCTACGAGGCCACCACCAGTCTCGAGAAGATCCTGCAGGACGTGGTGCCGTGGATCGAGAAGGCTGTGGCGGACGGCACCATCTGACGATCCCACCGTCGCCTGACCAGGCGGGTGACCAAGGTAGAGGAACGTGGCACCTGAGCTGGTCGTCGCCTGCCGGGGCGCATCCAGCAATGGGCTTGCGCCTGAGGATGGCGGACGACCGGTCGAAATTCTTGCGGATCCATGGGGTGTCATCCAGGACCGGCCGTGGTAGCAAAGGGGCATGGAGTCCGAGGGCCCGGTGGCCGCCATCGATTGTGGGACCAACTCCACTCGCCTCCTGATCGCAGATGCCAACGGCAGGCCACTCGAGCGCCACACCCAGATCACCAGGCTGGGCGAAGCCGTCGACGCCACGGGAGAGCTTTCGGCCGACGCCATCGAGCGGTGCCTCTGGGTCCTGACCGAGTATCGACACCTCATGGACGGATTGGGCGTGCTCCGGGGCCGGTTGGTGGCTACATCGGCGGTACGTGACGCCTCGAATGGCGACGATTTCCTCGAGGCGGCCAGCGAGGTGACCGGCCTGTCGCCGGAGCTGCTGACGGGAACGGAAGAGGGAAGGCTGTCCATGGCTGGGGCGGTCTCCGATCTCGACCCGGCTGACGGGCCGTTTCTGATCCTGGATATCGGTGGGGGATCCACGGAACTGATCACCGGATCGGGGCCCGATGACCCTGCCCTGTCCGCCGTGTCCCTGCAGCTCGGCTGCGTGCGTGTGACGGAGCGCTACTTGTTGTCGGACCCGCCCACCTCGGCGGAGATGGACGAGGCCGAAGCCATGATCAACGGTCTGCTGGACCAGGCGGCCAGCGAACATCCGCAGTTTCTGGCCGCCCACCGCCTCGTCGGACTTGCCGGGACGATCACCACCCTGGCTTCGTTGCAGCTGGGACTCGACGTGTATGACCGGGACCGGATCCACCATGCCGTGCTCTCGGCCGATGATGTCCACAAGTGGTGCCGGACCCTGGCTGCGGAGGATCGCTCGGCCCGCCTCGACCGTGCCGGCATGGTGCCCGGTCGCGAGGATGTGATCGTGGGCGGGGCGATGATCCTGGAGGCGGCGATGACCCGATTCGGATTCGACCAGTGCCTGGTATCGGAGGCGGACATCCTCGACGGAATGGTGGTCAGCCTGCTCGTCCGTTGACGAGCTACCTGATTTCGCCCGTCATTCCTCTAATGAGCGCAGCCCCTGTCATGACTTGCTGGCAATGACGAGGAACTGCTTCCCAAGAATCCTCCACGCGGGGCGCGTCCTCAAATAGGCCCGAGTGAACAGCGGTGATACCGGCAAGATGCTGCGAAAGGAAAACGGCAAGAACCTCGGGATCACTTCCTCGATCGAAAAGCCTGCGGCGTAGAGATGCTCTGCCACCGATACGTGCGACAGGGCGAGGACGTGATCTGCACAGTCAAAATACTCCCGGCCACAGTATTTGAAGTTAGGACCCAAAATGGCGATCCGTCCATTGCTGGTCATCGATCCACGCATCAGCGTCAGAAATCTCGCAATGTCCTCCTGGGTGTGCAGGTGCTCAAGGAAGTTCGACACGAAGATACCGTCAAAAAAGTTGGGAGGAAGTTCCGCATCGAAGACATCGCTGGTAATCGCCTTTACCTCAGGATGGCGGAAGGCAGAGTTGTCGACTTGGTCGATGCTCCACCGCTCTGCCTCCGGAACCGCGTTGAGGAACTCACAGCGCCCCGATGACGGATCGAGGATTCGTTTCGGCCGACCCAGCCTGTCGTAGATGTACTTGCCGATCTCATTCCACACTGCCTGCCGACTGGACTGGTCGACGTCCCGGAATCGATATTCGTACAGGCGCTGATAGTTGATCGAAGATGCCATGGTTCTTTCTTATCAGTGATGCTCAGGTGGCGACTCGAACCGCATCGAGAGACTGTGCATGCGGACGTATCGTTGCGAGATCGTAGCGGTGGTCGACCCTTAGCGAAGATAGGCGGCGCCTGGTACACGGTCAATTTGTCCCCTGCCACGTGGGAGTCTCAACGATGACTTCGCGGACTGAGGCCGTCAAACGGATCGAACGGGTCATGAGCGACCATGGCGGAGAGCGACGGCTCAAGTGAGGTTATGTGACCGTCCGAGGAGCTCGGATCCGCGACGTCACCTTCCGGCGTCCGCGCCTCGGCCAGAACAGCAACGTCGTCGCCTTCTGAGGGTCCATGGTGTCGGCGTCTGTGGGGTCGAGCGCCGCAAGCGGCGCCCACAAGGGCCATTGCTCCCACCGCCAACAGCACATAGCCCACTCCGGCATAGTGGCCGGCGGTCCACAGATCCGGACCCATCACGGCGAGATGATGGCGAAGCAGGAGGATGTACCCCCAGATCGGAGATTTCGTGAGATCGAAGTCGACGGCGTTGGCCTGTGCGGCCGCGGTTTCGAGTCCGTGGATGTCGTATACCCGGCGCCAATGGGGATTGGACAGGAACCCGAGCCAATTCCCGAGCGGCACTCGCACCGACAGCACGTTGACGAAGGCGGCGAAGACGGCGAGGACTCCCACCGCCATTCGGGTCGCCACGCCGACGGCGCGTCGCCCTTCGGTCGCCTGCAACACGGGAATGATCATCAGCGACAGCACGGCCACTGCGGGCAGCAGGAATCGAGGTCCCCAAACCCAACCGCCGTCCCAAACGCCCCACTTGGCAAAGAACAACACTCTCGGGACGATGGCGAGCAGGCACAGGACTCCGAGCGGTCTGTTGCGCATGGACGGCACGCAGACAATGAGCACGAGCCCAACGACACCGACAAGAGTGAGGGGATTGAAGACGAACAGGCTCTTGCCGGGACTCACGAGGTACCCGCGAAGCCCATGGAAGATCGAGGTGCTGAATCCGCCTCCCGGACCGTAGGAGTCGATGAAGATCTTCTTGTACCTCAATTCGTTGTAACTGCCGAGCAAAACGAGGCTGAGGGCCATCGGCCCAAGGACCAAGGGCACCGAGCGCCGGGATCTGATCTCAGACCACGGCACGAAGAGGGGAGTGGCGAACAGGAGGATCCACACGGTCACGATGGAGTCGGATCGAAACTGGACCGCCGCGGCCGCGGCGATGCCGATCCACAGAGGTGCCCATCGCTGGCCCTGATTCCAGCGGAGCAGGCCGAGGATGATGACCAGCACACACAGGGTCACTGCCGGCTCGCTGAAGAGCTCTGTGGTGTACCACACGGCCATTGACAGGATCCCAAAAGCGACAGCGGCGAAAACGCAATGGCTGGGCTTCCACCGGAGGCAACGGCCGATCCGGAAGACAAGGACAACACAGAGCGCCGTCAGTAGTGGGGCGACGACAGACACGAGAATGGGAAAGTGCCCCGTCCACTTCGAGACCAGATAGGCGGGGATGGCCAGGACACTGATGCCGATGCCATACGGGGAATAAGGAGTGTTCAGGGGCCAACCACCACCGCCGACGGTCAGCGAGCCATGGTCGATCAAGTTCTTGGTTACCGAGATCATGGCCTGCGTGTCGTACGCTTCGATCTGACCACGCATCACGGCGAGGTAGACGGCGAGCACGCCTACGAAGAGAGCGGCGGCAATGTTCCTGTCCGACCAGGTGTATCCGCGAGGAGGACTGTCAGGCAGGGCTTGCGGAGCAGGTGCAAGTTGGATCGTGATTTCGGGCAGCCTACTGGACCGGTCGAAGAATGAAGGTGTTCTTCAGGCCGTTCCGATCAACGAACTGGCCGAGGTGAACTGTCGGTGAACTCGAGACGAGCCGGAGCCGGGCCCACCGCCTTGTGACGGCGCCATAACTCTTGAGGTGAACATGAGCGAGGGCTGGGAGCCTTCGTAGTAGTTCCCGTGAAGGCCGGGTACTCAGCCGAGGGGCGATCCGCACGCTATGCGTACATCAGTTGGGCTCCGCGGTGCGGGCAACGACGGCGTACTGCCCTGCGGCCCACCGGTCAACCTCAAGTTCACCCGTTCCCCCGGGGAAGACGATCCTGGCTTCTGCGAACCCCGCGTCACGACAATGGGCGATGAGAACTTCGGGGAAGATCGGCACCCGGTGCGTCATGTCGACCCAGAATGTCTTGAAGCCGTGGGCGGCATGAGGGTTCACCGTTTCGGCCACCATCAACCCACCGGGTTCGAGTACCCGCAGCGACTGCTGCAGCAGCTCGATGAATTCGCCATAGGGGAGGTGCTCGATGACCTGAGCGGAGAATACGGCACCGATCGATCGGTCCTTTTGACGGAGAAGGTAGGTGAGGGCATCCTCATGCCGTACCTCGTGGCCCTTGCGTTCGCAGCGCTTGATCATCGACTCGTCAGTGTCGACTCCAACGGCGGCAATCCCGGCCTTGGCCAAGACATCAAGCATCTCGCCTCGCCCGCACCCGACGTCGATGACTGACGAGCAGTCGGATAGCAGAGGCAGGTAAAAGGTGAGGAGCGTTCGGATGAGCTCCTCGGGACCACGGAACACGTCCTCGAAACCGGCGTAACCCTCTGGGTTCGATGCGGAATTCGAGGCGTAGCCGACGGTTTTGTTCCCGTTGCGATCCGAAAGGAGGAATGGTGCATCGGCGCCCATGTAGGGAATGGCTCGCAATCCCGTCACCGTGCGATGGATATCTTGAATCGCGATCCTCCCCTCTGGGCCGTCCGTAAGACTTCGCTCAAGGCTCTCATGTCGTTCCAACAGATGAGCCACGCGTCGCCGCAGCAGCGCGATCTCCGCGTGGGCATCAGCAGACGAGCGAGCAAGCTCGAGCGACTCGGTTTGTCGCTCTAGCTCTGTTCGCCCCAGTGCAACGGCCACCGACTCGAGGGCAGCCGCAGTGACTCGGTCTCCGGCCGCATGCTGAGCATCATGCCGCTCAAGAACTCGGCGACCAATACGGCGGACGATCGAGGGTCCGGGTTGAATAGACCCGACACCTCCCTGCCCGGTGTCTGCCGGTGCTTCGATCGAAAGGCTCGGATCGGGAGCGATAGCTGTCGACCGGCCGTGCTGGATCTTCTCGAACCTTTGGCGAACGAATGCCGCGGCCGGTTCGACCCCATGGTTGGTCTGCATTGCCTGACGGGCACGGCGGCCCATGTCCGCTGCCTCCTCGCGGTGCGATGCGACGTACCGCATGAGTCCGGCTGCGGCGTCAAGATCCGGATCGGCCCACGTGGCGCCGACCGGATAGGGATCGCAACCGGGAGGAACAGAAGTGGACTTCCAAGGGACCAGATAGGCCGTCGTGGAGTCCATGAAATCAAGATTGCCGGAGTACCCGGTGGCTATGACGGGCTTGCCCAGAGCCATTGCCTCGCCCATCGTCAGGCCAAGGCCTTCGCTGCGATGGAGTGAGACATAGCAGTCTGACAATGCGACGAGGGCGCCGTACTCGTCATGTCGCAGATAGCGGTCGATGATCACTATGTCCGGTCGCGACCGGCACACCCATCGGATTCGTTCCAGATCGTCGACGCGCTGATCGCCGTTGATGATCTTCAGCACGAGCACAGGTCCGTCACCCGGGGCAAAGGCGCGCGTGAAGGCCTCGACCAACCCCAATGGATTCTTCCGCTCCAGAACACTGAGCAGATCGAAGGCGAAGAGGAACATCAACTCTTCCGGCAGGTCGAATGATGCTCGTGTGAGACCGGTCGCGACCATCGGCTCGAGAATTGGCAGCGGAACCGTGAAGACGGGCTTGTTCGTCACGGCTGCGATCGACGCTCCGGTGAAGTCGGACAGCGCCCACACCTCGTCAACGAGATCAAGACTTGGCCAAAACTCCGAGGGGAATTCGTCAACCTCCCATGCCCACTGGCCAATGGAGTACCGGCCGGAGAAGAACTCTGGGCCCATGTCCGACACGTACTGGGGGAACTGGTCGGCGTTGACGGCGACGATGTTCGTATTGAGATTGCGCTTGATCTCACCGACTTGTTCGAACGGGTGATTTTGCCGACTCTTTGTGTTGGTGACGGTGACGGTTGTGAAGTCGATTCCCGTCGCCTCGACGACTTGAGCCGTGAGGCGACCGCCTTCTCCGACTCCCAACTCTGCGTTGAGGTATCCGGCTACCGTGAGGCCCGGTTGGAGGCGATCCGGCGGGTCCCACTTGCTGACGCTACGGGGCGGTGGCACATCTGTGGGCTGACCGGTGCCAGGCGGCACAGTCAGGAGAGCGTGGGCGATGTGACCGGCTTCTGCTTCTCCGGATGCCCATTCCAGGAAGGCCGGTCGATCGTCCGTCTGAGGAGCGGGAAACACGTCGTGGAGCTCGGGGTGTGACGCGTACAGGGTTCCCAGGTAGAGGCTCAGATTTCCCAGGTCCCACGCTACGTTTGGGGGCTGGTTGAGCAGGGCGATCAGATCGTCCAGTTGGCCGGGATCAAACGGATCGGGAGGTGGAACGCTCCCCTCCTCGTCGGAGTCCTTGACCCATTCACGGTAGAGAATGCGAATCACGTCGTCGATCGGCGAGCCGTCCGCCATGCGTGAGAATCCGTAGTGAATATTGTGGTGCTCGGTGTAGCCCCGCTCGACGAGCAGCGTGCCGTACTCATTACAGATGCGGGCAATGTCAGGATGCTCACTCATCAGGGTACGTGGGTTGTCTCCCTGATGCTTACTGAGGCGGTAAGGAGCGTTAGGGGAGTATCCGCTGAAGTGAAAGAAGGCAAGGGGGCGTCCATCCACTTCGTATCGCTGACCGGTCCATCGGAATTCACGAGCAGCGAGGTTCCAGTAGGCGATGTTGTACTCAGGGTCGCGCACGATGGCGCAGTCGAACATTCCCGGCACGAAGTCGACCCAACGCTGGTCGACAAATCGAGCCTCATGCTGGTTGTTGACGCATTCGCGACGAAGTCTTGTCTGCCAGAAGTGGAGGAAGGGGCGTGCTGTCTGTCCAACCCCGATGAATCCCAAGTTGTAGATTCCCGCGAACAGAATGGAGTCCTCTACGATCGTCCTCCCATCGCGCGGATAGGGCGCCGTAGTATGGGGGGTCAAGACGATCCCGTGCTCGGCTGCCAGCTCAGCGAGACGGTTGAGATCGCCGAACACCTGGATATCGGGATCGAGGTAGAGCAATTCGGATGCGCCAGAGTCCAGTAGCGACTCGAGCAGCCATGGCTTCAATGACGTCGCGAATTCCATGATGTCGTAGATCATCGCCATCCGATGGAACTCGGGCATGTCCATGCCGAGGTCTTCCAGTCTCCAAACCTCGAATGGCTCGATGGTCCCGTCCACCTCATGGTGCAGGTCGTCAAGTACCAGCACCACCACGCGTCCCCCGGGGTGGATCGAGTCGAAGGACTCTGCCAGGACGCGCGCCTGGGGTAGATAGTTTCGGGCCACGATCGTGCAAATGGTGAGCCCCACGGGCTTGCCTCCGGTTCCTTCGGAAAGGCTAGACACTAGCTGAGCGAGTCAAGACCGGAGAGTCTGCTGACTTCTCTCGACTAGCTTTTTGGGGACCCCAGGCCAAGGCATCAGAATGAGAGCAGAGACCATGCTGAGTGACATCAAAGCAGCAGAATTGATTGCTGGCTCCACCTTTATCTGGCACCAGCGCTTCGCTCTTGCGGAGGGCGTGCGGACCCCGGGAGTCAACGATATCGAGTGGTTGCTGAACGAGGTCGGAGTCCCCGCTTCCTTGGACGGAGCCTCAGTACTCGACGTCGGAACCACCAACGGAGGTGCCGCCTTTATCGCCGAGTCGAGGGGTGCGGCTCGAGTTGTGGCCGTCGACATCTACGATGCCGATCGCTTCGGATTCGATGAGATCAGCAAGGCATTGGATTCCAGAGTGGAATTCGTCAGAGCTTCCGTGTACCAGCTGCCGGAGCTTCTGCGCGAGCAGTTTGACGTCGTCCTCTTTCTGGGTGTCTTGTACCATCTGCGTCACCCTCTGCTGGCCATCGACTCCTTGCGGAGACTGACTGGCGACGTCTTGTATCTCGAGACAGCCGTCAGTGGGGAGGTGCCTGATCCTCCCCAGGCGTCGTTCTTCCGTCGGGATGAACTGAACGCGGACAGCTCGAACTGGTTTGCCCCCACCATTGCCTGCCTCACCGACTGGGTCGCCTCTTCAGGCTTTGACGTGCAAAAGGTCGCTCATTGGCCAGCGGATCGTCCCGAACGGGCGTGCCTGGCCGCGCGCCCCTCTGCCGGCCCACCGGAGTACATCGAGATCAGTACCGAGGTGCCACTCGTCGTCACTGGGACCGCAACCTAGGTCTGAGGATCCGCTACCGGATGGTATGGCCGGGGACGGCCAGCACGGGCGGCGGC
>Ga0070765_100002929_pt1 | contig 10886 bp, 13 predicted proteins | sample HubBroMetageWFT5_FD_71516 | JGI IMG/M metagenome (GOLD analysis project Ga0070765, IMG submission 71516) | Warmed and freeze-thawed soil microbial communities from the Hubbard Brook experimental Forest, New Hampshire - Hubbard Brook CCASE Soil... | ecosystem: Environmental > Terrestrial > Soil... | reverse complement strand
GAGTGGATCGCAGAGAACAAGGCGGGGCGGCCGAAGTTCCAGGCGCTGCGCGAGGCGGGCAAGGCCCACCAGATCGAGTCGGTCGGCGCCGAGCTGCGGGGCATGATGCCGTTTATCTCGGCCGGCAAGACCCGTGTACAGGACGCTTCGGGCGGCTGACCAGGAGCTCTTCCCTTTCGTCGTCGACCAGGGGTTGACCTGACATCAAAGTGATGTCATAGTGACATCATGAAGATGTCACTGGTGGTGGACGGGCTGCGCTCCGACGTGATCAGCGTCGGCGAGCTCGGCGACGACACGGTGGCCGAGGTGGCCGACCGCATCGCCGACGTGCTGGGCCGCTCCATCCCCTCTCGGATCCTCGACCTGTTGTCGGACGTGACGGCCGAGGTGTCGGCCGAGTTGCCCGACGGCAGGGTCGAGATTCGGATCGCCGGCGACGACGTCGTCCTCGCCTACGTGGAGGAAGCCCCCACCGGTGTTGCCGGTCCGGTGGGTGACGCCGACGGAGACCGTGATCGTGATCGCGACATGTCGGCCCGCATCTCCCTGCGCCTGAGCGAGACCCTCAAGACGCGGGTGGAGGAGGGCGCGGCGCGCGAAGGGATCTCGGTGAACGCGTTCATCGTGCGCACCCTCGAGCACGGGGCGTCGAGCGAGCAAAAGCGGACGAGCTACGCGGGCCACCGTCTGCGCGGCTACGGGAGGACCTGAAACTGAAAGGAGCACTTGCCATGGAGAAGATCTTCGAGACCCCTGGCTCTGTACGACTACACGTGCAGAACGAGGTCGGCCTCGTTTCCATCACCGCCACTCGCACCGAGGAGACCAAGGTGTGGCTCGAGGCGGACACGCCGGGAGGCGAGGAGCTCGTCGAGCGCGCGACGGTCGAGTGCCGTCCGGCGGGCCGCCGCCACATGGTGGTGGTGAAGGTTCCCAAGCAGGGGATGGGGAGCCGCTTCATCCGGCGCAATCCGGTGACGGTGCGGGTCGACCTGCCCGAGGGCAGCGACGTGACGGTGGCCGCGGGGTCGGCCGACGTCGAGGTCACCGGGCCGATCGGCGCAGGGGACTTCACCACCTCGAGCGGGGACGTGACGGCCGACGACGTCGCGGCCAACCTCACCGCTCGATCGGCGAGCGGCGACCTCACCGCTGGTGCCGTGGGCGGGGACCTCAAGGTCCAGACCGCCTCGGGCGACCTGCGGTGCTCGAGCGTCGCCGGCAGGGCCGTCTTCACCACGGCGTCCGGTGACATCGAGGTGGGTGCGGCGGCCGGCCCGGTCGAGGTCAAGGCGACGTCGGGCGACGTGCGGCTCGGCGAGCTGGCCCACGGGGCCCGCGTCACGAACGTCTCTGGAAACGTCCGGGTGCTCGCAATCGACGAGGGCACGCTCCAGGTCCGCTCGGTGTCGGGCAGCGTCTTGGTCGGCATAGTCAAGGGTGTGGACCTGCACGTCGACGTCGAGACGATGTCGGGTCAAGTCCGATCGGACATCCCACTAGACGACACGCCGGTGGCGCCGCGCAAGGACGCGAGGGTCGAGCTGAGCGTGCGCAGCGTCTCGGGCGACGTCGAGATCGAGCGGGCGCTCGAGCAGGTGGCCTGAGAAGGTCCCGTTCGCGCCCGCCGGCCTCGGTTACTCGAAGACGATGGGGAAGTCGCCGAGCCTGCCCATCATCTCGGGCACCGGCGTGGTCGGACAGACCTCGACCGTGTTCCACTGCGACAGGCCGCTTTCGTAGACGAGCTCGGCGACGGCCTCGACGCTCGGAGCCTCCACGACCGAAACGGTGCGATGGCCCGGGTCGAGGTGGAGAGGACCGGTCAGGAAGGTCACCCCATGCTTCTCCGAGAGCTTGGGAAGATTCTGGCCGAGGCCCTCTATGGCCCGGGCCCGGCTCCGTGCGTTTGAGGACGGGCAGATGTCTGGTGAGTGGTCAGCGAGGATGACGTACTGGGGCATGGTCTTCCTTTCGGTTGGCTGCCCTACGAGCATCCGCCCCCCAGCCCCCGTTGTCCAGGGGCCAAAGTCGGTCTCTGCTCCCGCTACATTCGAGCGGACCGAAGGAGGTGCGGACCGTGGAACAGACCCGCCTCGACGAACCTGCCGAGTACGCCGCCCGCAGGGAGGAGCTGCTCCAGGCGGAAATCGCCCTCATGCGCCAGCGCGAGGCGGTGGCGGCGCTCCGGCGGGCGCTCCCGCCTGGCGCCGCCGTGCAGGACTACGAATTCATCGAAGGACCGCGGAGGCTCACGGACGGCGACGAACCTCTGGGCCCAGTGCGCTTGTCCGAGCTGTTCACGTCGCCTGATCGCACGCTCGTCGTCTACCACCTGATGTACGGCAAGCGGCAGACGACACCTTGTCCCATGTGCACCATGTGGATCGACGGCCTCAACGGGGTGGTGCGCCATCTGGCCCAGAACGTGGACTTCGTCGTTGCTGCCGCTGCCGATCCTCCGGCCCTGCGTGCGCACGCACGCGACCGTGGCTGGGAGAACGTACGCCTCTTGAGTTGTGGTGACAGCACGTTCCAGCACGACTTCGAGGCGGAGGACGACGAAGGGTGGCAGAACTCGACCGTGTCCGTGTTCACGCTCGATCCTCACGGCTCGCCCCGACACTTCTACACGAGTCACCCGCAGTTCGACGACGACATCCGCGAACGAGGGATCGACCTGTTCGCGCCGGCCTGGCACATCCTCGACATCACGCCCCAGGGGCGGGGCGACTGGTACGCCGGTTTGGACTACTGACGTGCCCTTTGTCCGGCCCTCCGACATGCTCAGCGGGACGCCGCTCCCCGGTTGGAACGGGCGCTTCCTCCATTCGGCGAACATGACCTTCGCCCACTACGACATTGCCGCGGACGCCGCACCCCTGCACGAGCACCACCACGAGCAGGAAGAGGTGTGGCACGTCGTTGAAGGGGAGATCGCCCTGACCATCGGCGACGAGGAGCAGGTGTTGACGGCGGGCTGCGTCGCGGTGGTCCCGCCGGAGACCCCGCATTCGGTCCGACCCTTGACGGCGGCGCGGGCCATCATCGCCGACTACCCGCTGCGTCTCAGCCTCCCAGGCCTGACATCATCCGAATAACCACCCGCCCGCGACCAAGTCTTCATGTTGCGCGGTCAGACTGACCGACGGTGTTGCGGCGGATTGTTGCCAGGTACGTTGCAGTAGCGGCCGCCCTCGTCGCGACCGTCCCGGTCGTCGCGCTGGGGGCGGCGGGCCCGGCCTCGGCTGTCGAAGCCGGCTTGCCGACACTGCGCTCGCCGGCGTTCGCCGGTGCCAGTGTCAGCGGCGCGCCGGCGATCACGGGCCCGATCAGGTCGCCCGGCGGGCCCTTTCTCTACGACCGACAGGGTCGCGTCGTCTTCCTCCACGGCGTGGACGCCGTCTACAAGCGGCGACCCTTCGAGCTGTACGCGGATCCGGGCAAACCGTGGAACTTCTCTGCGGCGGACGCATCGCTCATGGCACGGCTGGGCTTCGACGTCGTCCGCCTGGGCATGACGTGGAGCGGACTGGAGCCGGGCAAGGCCAAGGCCAACTCTCCCGCGATCTGCCGCCCCGGCAAGCCGACCAATCCGCACCAGCTCAACCTGGCGGTACTGGGCCGCTACGTGGCCCACCTCAAACAGACCGTCGACCTCCTCGGGCGCTTCCACATCTTCACGATCCTCGACATGCACCAGGACGTCTACAACCAGACGTTCGACGGGGAGGGCGCACCGTCGTGGGCAGTCTGCACGAACGACGTGCCGAGGACGGACCCGCCCGGCCGGTGGTCGAGCATGTACTCAACGACCGCGGCGCGGATCGCCTTCGGGCACTTCTGGAACAACGACGTCCGCGGCGACCTCCAGGGTCAGTACGACCGCGTGTGGGGGTACGTGGCCCAGGCGTTCCGGGACAACCCATGGGTCATCGGCTACGACCCCTTCAACGAGCCGTACTCCACCTCACTCGTCCCCTACCGCGGCCAGCACTTCAACGCCCAGATTCAGTGCTTCTACACGGGGACGAAGTACATAAAGATCCGGCTCTCAAAAGCCCCGGCTCTGCACTGCCCTCGCCACGATCCGGCCAGTGGCGTAGTACCGACCATCCTGGCCAACGACCCTTCGCATCTCGTCTTCGACGAGCCTGACAACTACGGCACGCTCGGCTACGTCACGTACCTCGGCCCGATGCGGTTGCGCAACCTCGTCTACAACGTCCACCTCTACTGCGGCGCAAGGAGCCCGGTCACGGGGAACCCGACCAACGTCTCGCTGTGTGCCAGGGAGGCGACACGCTCTCTCGGCAAGCGGTACCTGGTCCGACCGGAGATGGCGTCGCACACGCAGCCCGGCGGACCGGCTTGGCTCGTCACCGAGTTCGGAGCGACGAGCAGCGTGCCGTACCTGGCGAGAGTTACCTCGCTCATGGACGCTGAGCAGGTGGGGTGGGTCTACTGGTCCTGGAAGTACTACGGCGACCCCACCGGGAGCGCCGCCGAATCGCTGGTCATGTCGAACGGGAGGTTGAAGGCGACGGCGCGGGTGCTGAGCCGGACCTACCCCGAGGCTGTCGCCGGGCGGCCGATCTCGTTCGACTACGCACCGAACACCGATGTGTTCCACCTGGCGTACGCGCCGAACCATCGCATCCACGCACCGACCGTCGTCTTCGTGCCCACGGAGCTCCACTACGCCCGGGGCTATTGCGCCGAAGTCCGTGGCGGGCGTGTCACTTCGGCACCGGGGAGCGACCTGCTCGAGGTGCAGAACGCGCGTACGGGTCGCCTGGTGACGGTGACCGTGGAGCCTGGCGCATGCACGTCCTGAGGTAGCCACCGCCTCCTGCTCCTAGGGTGGTTCGCATGTGCCGGAACATCACCACCCTGCGCGGGCTCCAGCCCGCGGCGACACCCGAGGAGATCGAGGCCGCGGCGCGTCAGTTCGTTCGCAAGGTCAGCGGCGTGCAGTCGACGTCGCCCCAGACCGAGAAGGCGTTCGAGCGCGCCGTGCGCCAGGTCACCAAGGCCACGACCGAGCTGCTCACCGGGCTCCCGCCCCGCAAGCAGCCACCTCCCTCGCTGCCGCCGCTTCGCCGGATCGCCGCGAGGAAAGCCAGCTGAATATGCCTTGACAGCTATATGCAATTAGGAGCATATTAGCTGTATGACGGTCGCTTTCGAGGTGCTGGCCGAAGAAAGCCGGCGTCGGATCCTCGACCTGCTCATCGAGCGAGAGAGGCCGGTGTGCGACCTCGTCGACAGGCTGGCGCTGAGCCAGCCGACGGTGTCCAAACACCTCAAGATCCTGCGGGACGCGGGTCTCGTCGACTCCCGCAACGACGCTCAACGCCGGATCTATCGGGTCCGCACCGAGCCGCTCCGCGAAGTCGACGACTGGCTGCGTCCGTACCGCGCCCGCTGGGCGGGACACCTCAGCGCCCTGGAGCGACACCTCGACTTCATGGGCGAGGGAGAGGAGGGCCAGTGGACGTGAACGACGAGCTCGGCACGCTCGAGAAAGACGGCCAGCTTTGCGTGCTTCGCTACCGGCGAGTGTTGCGCCAGCCGCCCGAGACGGTCTGGCGCGCCCTGACCGAGGATGCGCACCTGGCCGGCTGGTTCCCCACGACGATCGAAGGGGACCGCTCGCCCGGCGCGCCGCTGCGCTTCTCGTTCCGTGAGGGCGAGGCGCCGCCCTTCGACGGTGAGATGCTCGCCGTGGACGAGCCGTCGATGCTCGAGCTGCGCTGGGGCGACGACGTGCTGCGATTCGAGTTGGCGCCCGAGGGCTCAGGCAGTGTGCTGACGCTGACCGTGACCTTCCCGGAGTACGCCAAGGCCGCGCGGGACGCGGCCGGGTGGCACGTGTGCCTCGAGCAACTCGGATACGTCGCGGGCGGCGAGAAGCTCCCCTTTACGCCGTCTGACCGCTGGCGTGTCGTCCACCCCGAGTACGTCGCACGCCTTGGGCCGGAGGCTTCCGTGCTCGAACCGCCCGGATAAGGGGAGCGCGCCGCAACGCGGGCGGGCCGAACGACCCGGGCGATCAGTGCGCCGCGACCCGCAGCGGGAAGGATTGCAGCCCGCGGAGGGTGAAGCCGGGTCGCCACTGCGGTTCCTCGTCCAACAACTCGATCGAGTCGAAGCGCGCCAACAGTGCGTTGAACGCGATCTCACCCTCGAGCCGCGCCAGCGCCGCGCCGATGCAGTGGTGGATCCCCCAGCCGAAGCTCAACGGCGTGTTGGGGGACCGGCGGAGATCGAGCTCGTCGGGGCGTTCGAACTCTTCGGGGTCGCGGTTCGCTGCGCCCTGCAGGACGACGATCCGGTCACCTCGCTCGAGGGGCTGGCCGGCGAGCTCGGCCGGTTCGAGCGCAGCGCGCAGATTGAACTGCACTGGGCTGTCGAAACGCAGGAGCTCCTCGACCGCCGAAGGGGCGATCTCGGGGTGCGCCCTCCAATCCGCCAGCTGTTCGGGGTGCGTGAGCAGGGCCAGCAGGCCGTTGCCGAGCAGGTTCGTGGTGGTCTCGAAGCCGGCTGAGAAGAGGAGGATGGCCGTGGAGAGGATCTCCTCGTCGGTCAGCTGGTCGTTGTCCTCGCTCGCCTCGGCCAGCGCGCTCATGAGGTCGTCGCGCGGTTCCCGGCGGCGTTCCGCTAGAAACGCTTCGAAATAGGTACCGAGCTCGACCATTGCATCGAGCGCGACGCCGATCTCCTCTTCGGTCAGCACCGGCTCGATCCCGCGCGCCGCCGCTCGGACCTTGGGCTGCAGACCCGCGCGATCCTCGGCGGGCACACCTACGAGCTCACCGATGACGGCCATCGGCAACGGCAGGGCGAACTCGCTCATGAACTCCACCTCACCGCGCCGGGCCAGGTCGTCGAGGAGGGTGTCCACGAGCTCGTGGATCGCCGGCCGGAGCCGGTCGACCTGGCGGGTGGTGAACGACCGGGAGACGAGGCGCCGCAGACGCGTGTGGTCGGGCGGGTCGGCCATGAGCATGTTGTGCTGGCCGGCGTCGAAGAACTCGCCACGACGGCTGCCAGTGTTGCCGAAGATGTCCATGCTCGAGTCTTCGATCCCCACACCCCGGCCCAGTCGGGGGTCGCGCAGGACGGCCTGGCTTTCGGCGTAGCCGTTGACGCAGTAGGGCCCGAAAGAGGTCCGGTAGACCCGAGCTTCCTCACGCATCAGCGCGTAGTACGGATATGGGTTGGCCTGCCCCTCGGGCGTGATCAGCACCTGCAGCAGGTGCCCGTCGAGGGTCGGGCTGGTCACGATGCTCATGGGTGGGTTCCCGCCGCACGCATGCACCGCCAAGGTTAGGCCCGACCCCGAGAACTCCGACAGTCGAGGGCGTTGCGAGCTCCAGAGCGGTCGGGTCGGAGCCTCCTTAAACTGCTCGGAAACGGCAAGCGCCAACGCCCGGACCGCCGTTCATCCATGGAGGGATGCCCGAAATGAGCATGCACGGCAAGGTGGTTGTCGTGACCGGCGCCAACGTCGGCATCGGCCTCGAGACCGCGGTCGGGGTGGCCGAGCGCGGCGCCACCACGGTCCTGGCGTGCCGCAACCAGGCCAAGGCCGACTTGGCGGCCAAGGTGGTGACGCAACGCACGTGGAACGACGACGTGCACGTGGTCGTTCTCGACCTCGCCGACCTAGCTTCGGTACGCAAGGCCTCCGACGAAATCTTGTCCCGCTGGGGACGCCTCGACGTCCTGGTCAACAACGCCGGCGGGACGTGGACCCAACGCCAGCACACCGCGCAGGGCATCGAGTACACGTTCGGCGTGAACCATCTGGGCCACTTCTACCTGACCAACCTGCTATTGGAACGGCTGCGCGCCGACGCTCCCGCCCGCGTGGTCAGTGTGAGCTCGGTCGGCCACCACGCCGCATTCGGCGGGATGCGCTTCGACGACCTGCAGAGTGAGCAGCGCTATGAGGGGATGGAGGTGTACTGCCGGTCGAAGTTGGCCAACGTCCTCTTCATTCGTCAGTTGGCCAAGCGTCTCGAAGGCAGCGGGGTCACGGCCAACGCCGCCCACCCGGGCTGGGTTCGGAGCAGCTTCGCCATGGATGGTGACACCACGGGCGCCATTGGTTTCGGTATGCGGGTGATCCGCCCCGTCCAGATCAGCCCGCGGCGCGGGGCCAGGACGTCCATCTTCCTTGCCGCCTCATCCGAGGTCGCCGGCAAGACCGGCATGTACTGGGTGCGGAGCAAGCCCGGTCACATGAGCCGTCACGCCCGCGACGACGCGGCGGCCGAGCGGTTGTGGGGCGAGAGCGAGCGGCTCCTGACCTCGGCAGGGTTCGCGCTCGGCTGAAGCGAGGGAGCGGCGGCCCGGCGTCAGTTCGCCAGCGCGCCCACCACGTGGGTGATGCACCCGCACAGCGAGGCGATGTCGTCGGGCTCTATGGCCGGGAACATCGCGATGCGCAGCTGGTTGCGTCCCAGCTTGCGGTAGGGCTCCGTGTCCACGATGCCGTGGGCCCGCAGCACCGCCGCGACCACGGACGCGTCGACGGCGTCGACGAAGTCGATTGTCCCGACGACGTGGCTGCGGTCGGACGGGTTCGCGACGAACGGGCGGGCGAAGCCGGACTGCTCAGCCCACGTGTAGAGGATCTCGGCCGAGCGGTCGCAGCGCGAGGCGGTCCATTCGAGGCCGCCGTTGTCGTTCATCCAGTCGAGCTGCTCGGCCAAGAGGTAAATCGTGGCGAGGGCGGGCGTGTTGTAGGTCTGGTCCAACTTCGAGTTGTCGATCGCCGTCTTGAGGTCGAGGAAGGTCGGGATCCAGCGGCCGGACGCGGCGATCCCTTCCACCCGCTCCAGCGCGGCCGGCGACATGAGGGCGATCCACAGGCCGCCGTCGCTGGCGAAGCATTTCTGGGGGGCCAGGTAGTAGGCGTCGAACTCGGCGGGGTCGACACGAAGGCCACCGGCGCCGGAGGTCCCGTCGACCGCCACCAGCCCGCCCCCGTCGGCCGGCAGGGCGGCACCGGCCGGGCGCCGGATCGTCATGGCGACACCGGTGGACGTCTCGTTGTGGGTCAGCGCATACAGGTCGACCGACGTGTCAGCGGTCGGGAGCGGGTGCGTGCCCACCTCCGACTCGATCACCTGGGGGTCCTTGAGGTGGGGGGCCGCCAACACGGCGGCTGCGAACTTCGAGGAGAACTCGCCGAAACTGAGGTGCTGGCTCTGCTCCTCGATCAGTCCGAACGTCGCGGCGTCCCAGAAGCAGGTGGTCCCCCCGTTGCCGAGCACGACCTCGTAGCCGTCGGGGAGGGAGAACAGCTGGCGCATGCCGGCGCGCACCCGCCCGACCTGAGACTTGACGGTCTTCTGACGGTGGCTGGTGCCGAGGTACGTGGTGGCTACGGCGGCGAGCGCGTCCACCTGCGCCGGCCGGACTTTCGACGGACCGGAGCCGAAACGGCCGTCAGAAGGCAGGAGCGAGGGTGGGATCGTGATGTCGGGGGTCTCTGGCACGTATGAGATCATAAAACTCGTGACGACCACCCCCTCCACGACCGAGCTCCGCCGCATCTCGCGTCGGGCGGCCGCCGTGTCGCCCTCCGCCACCCTCGCCGTGGATGCGAAGGCGAAGGCGCTGCAGGCGGCCGGGGAGCACGTGATCGGCTTCGGCGCGGGTGAGCCGGACTTCCCGACGCCGGCGCACATCGTGGAGGCTGCGGTGGCAGCCTGCCTGGACCCGGTCAACCACCACTACACGCCGACCGCGGGCATCCCGGCCCTGCGCGAGGCCATCGCGACGAAGACCAAGCGCGACTCGGGCCTCGAGATCAAGGCCGGACAGGTCCTCGTCACCAACGGCGGCAAGCAGGCCGTCGCCAACGCCTTCGCCGTCCTGTGCGACCCCGGTGACGAGGTCATCGTGCTCGCCCCGTACTGGACGACCTACCCCGAGTCGATCGCGCTCGCCGGTGGGACGCCGGTCTACGTCAGCTCGGACGAGACGACCGGGTTCCGCAGCTCGGTCGACGACCTCGAGGCGGCGTGGACGCCGAACACGAAGGCGTTGTTGTTCGTGTCCCCGTCCAACCCGACCGGCGCGGTATACCCGCGTCTGGAGATCGAGGCGATCGGCCGCTGGGCCGTGGCCAAGGGGATCTGGGTCATCACCGACGAAATCTATGAACACCTGACCTACGACGGCGTCGAGCACCACTCCATGCCGGTGCTGGTACCCGAGCTGGCCGAGCGCTGCATCGTGGTCAACGGCGTGGCCAAGACCTACGCCATGACCGGTTGGCGCGTCGGCTGGATGATCGGCCCGGACGACGCCGTGGCCGCTGCCACCAACATCCAGAGCCACGAGACCTCCAACGTCTCGAATGTGGCGCAGCGAGCGGCGCTGGCCGCCGTGTCGGGCGGCCTCGAGGACGTGGCAGCGATGCGAGAGGCGTTCGACATCCGGCGTCGCACCATCGTCAAGATGCTCAACGAGATCGACGGCGTGGTCTGCCCCGAGCCCGAAGGCGCGTTCTACGCGTTCCCGTCGGTCAAGGGCCTGCTCGGGCGTTCCCTCCGGGGACAACGTCCGGCGAGCAGCGCGGAGTTGGCAGAGCTGTGCATCAACGAGGCCAAGGTGGCGGTCGTACCCGGGGAGGCGTTCGGTGCGCCCGGCTTCTTCCGCATGTCCTACGCCATGGCGGACCACGACATGGTTGAGGGCGTCACCCGGTTGGCTGCGCTGTTCGCCGAGGCGCAAGACTGAACAGTCCGGGCGGTCCGGGCGGTCCGGGCAGACGGCTGCACCACACGAGGCCGGGGGAGCAAGGAGAACCACCGCGGTGGCACGGGTACTGGTAACGGAGAAGATCGCGCAGAGCGGGCTCG
>Ga0070765_100002927_pt1 | contig 10888 bp, 7 predicted proteins | sample HubBroMetageWFT5_FD_71516 | JGI IMG/M metagenome (GOLD analysis project Ga0070765, IMG submission 71516) | Warmed and freeze-thawed soil microbial communities from the Hubbard Brook experimental Forest, New Hampshire - Hubbard Brook CCASE Soil... | ecosystem: Environmental > Terrestrial > Soil... | reverse complement strand
TCAACCGCGACATCATTTTTCTCGCCACCGCCGATGAAGAGCAAGGCGGCGAAGCCAGCATCCGCATCCTCATTGCCAAGTACTGGGACAAGTTTGCCGCAGGCTTCGCCCTGAACGAAGGCGGCCGTGTCCTCCTGAAAAACGGCAAAGTCTCATACGTCGCCGTGCAAGCCAGCGAAAAAGTCCCCGTGGACGTCGCCGTCATCGCGCGCGGCCCCTCAGGCCACGCCTCCATGCCTACAAAAGACAACGCGGTTGTTCACCTGTCAGCCGCCATCGCCAAGATCGGCGCTTACACCGCTCCCGTCCGTTTCACCGCCATCGTCCGTCGCTATTTCGAACAACTCGCTCCTCTGGAAGACGACGAACTCGCCAAATGGATTCGCTCGCTCGACACTCCCGACCGCGGCGAACACGCCCAGCGCGTCATCTCCGACACCAATCCACTGTGGAATTCCATGCTTCGAGACACCATCGCGCCCACTATGCTTTCCGCTGGTGTCCGCGCCAACGTGATTCCCTCGGAAGCGCGCGCTATGCTGAATGTCCGCCTCTTGCCGGGCGATACCATCGACGTTTTGATCTCCGACCTGACCAAGCTCGTCAACGACCCGAATATCCGCTTCGAAGTCCAACCCGATGCGGGCCTCGCCGCTCCACCTTCTTCGCTCGAGTCCGACTTCTATGCCACGATTACCAAGGCTGCGTCGCAGGAGTTTTCCGGCGCCCCTGTCCTTCCATTTTTGTCGTCTGGCGCGACGGACTCCGCGCAGCTCCGGCTGCATAACGTGCAGGCCTATGGCGTCTCTCCGTTCCCGATGGCCGACGAGGATTCCCGCCGCATGCATGCTGACGATGAACGCATCCCGCTGGCCTCCTTTGACAAGGGCGTCGATTTCCTTGCACGCATCGTTACGGAATTCGCCGCATCCAGATAATTCATTCCCAGGCCTTCACGTCTCCTGCCCGGTGGGGCGCGGATCGTTGTAAACTCCCTTTCGCGAGAGAGAATGGCTTTTCGTCACTCCAAAATCGTTTGCACCATCGGCCCGGCGTGTTGCTCGCCGCGCATGATCCGGCGCTTGCTGCAAGCCGGAATGGATGTGGCCCGCCTGAATTTCTCTCACGGCACGCACACCGAGCATGCGCAAAATATTGCCGCGCTCCGCGCTGCTGCTGTCGAGCGGGAAAAGCCCATCGCCATCCTGGCCGATTTGCAGGGCCCTAAGATTCGCACCGGACCGCTCGCGGGAAGCAGGCCCGTGATGCTGCGCACGGGACAGCGCTTCGTCATCACCACTGCGAGGGTTTTGGGCGATACTACGCGCGTCAGCACTGTTTTCAGACCGCTGCCGCGCGAAGTCCACCGCGGAGACCGCATCCTTCTCTCTGACGGTCTGATTGAATTGCGCGTCGAGCAAGTTCGCGGCCAGGAAGTGATTTGCGAAGTCATCAATGGCGGAGCGCTCGGCGAGCATAAAGGCATCAATCTGCCCGGCATCAAGCTCCGCGTCCCTGCCCTCACCCCTAAGGACCGCGAGGATCTGGCCTTTGCCTTGAAGCATGGCGCGAACTACATTGCGGTTAGTTTTGTCAGGCGCCCCGAAGATGTTCTTCTAGCGAAGTCCCTCATCCGTCGCGCCGGCAAAAACACGCCCATCATCGCCAAGCTCGAAAAACCGGAAGCCATTGAAAATCTCGACGCCATTCTTCAGGTCGCAGATGGCGTAATGGTCGCGCGCGGCGATCTTGGCGTCGAAATGAACCCTGAACGCGTCCCAGTCGTTCAAAAAACGATCATCGCCCGCGCCCGCCACTTCCGCAGGCCTGTCATCACCGCCACGCAGATGCTCGAATCCATGACCGAGAATCCCCGCCCCACCCGCGCGGAAGCTTCCGACGTCGCCAATGCCATTTTCGATGGCTCGGACGCCGTCATGCTTTCCGCAGAAACCGCTTCCGGAAAATATCCAGTCGAAGCCGTCAGTATGATGGCCAAAATTATCGCCGAGGCCGAAGGCAGCGATTGGGATTCGCCGCCCCGGTTGCCGCTCGAAAAATTAAAGGTCGCGGAAACGGTTGCCGAGCTCGTCTGCCACGCCTCTCATGAACTCCACATGAAATTGATCGCTGTCTTCACCCACAGCGGCTTCACGGCGCGTCTCGTCTCCTGTTACCGTCCCACCGTGCCCATCATCGCCTTCTCGCCCGAGGCCGAAACGCGCCGCCGCATGGCCCTCATTTGGGGCGTCATGCCCCGCCACATCCCCAACGTCCGCAAAATTGACGGCCTCGCCGCCATCGCCGAAAAACGCCTCCTCGAAGAGCGCCTCGTCCGCAAAGGCGACGTCATCGGCATCGTTGCAGGCACCCCCATGGGCATCCGCGGCACCACCAATTTCATGAAGTTCCATGTCATCGGCGGCCCCGCCTAGAAAATTCCTGGCAGTGGTTCCCGACATCATGATCCTAAGAACTTTTTGGAACTCTCCGGACATCACGCGCTTCGTGAAGATGTTGTACGGGTCGCTGGCGTCTCCTTCCTTTCTCATTGTCTCGGAGATGAACAGGATGGTCACCTTTCTGCTGGCAGAGTTGGCCGCCCAGCAAATCCTCATTCGGCCCTTTTTTATCCGGAAATACTTCGAAAGTGGTCCTGAGAGTCCGTACGACCTGTCTATCGGGTTGCGGGGGATGATCGTCTTGATCACTTCCTGAATCATTCGAAACGTGGTGTGGTGGCTGCTGGATTTTTCGCCCCTCGCCTCCGCATCCTGCATGTTTTGGTGAAGTTTCCGATAGACGGCTTCCGCGGACGGAACCATTTCTATCTGATAGGGCGCCACGGCCGCTGGTGGTTTTTGCTCCGGTGCTGGCGTCTTGAGGCGCTTCTTATGCGGCTTGGCCATCACTTCTTCTCTAGTTCGGCCTCAATCTCCGCCAGTGGGCGGGCTCGTCCTGCTTTCATCTCTTCAATTCCAGCGAGAACTCCTTCCAGTTCCTTGGACTCGGTAAGAAGCTCCAGCGTATTGATCACCGACATAAGTTCCTGCTGCATGTTTAGGAATTTTTTGTACGTCAGCAAAACGGCGAGTGGCGTATTGTTGTCTTGTATAACGAAAGTATCCTCTGTTTCCTTCAACGCCGTTGCATTCAGTTCGCGAAGTTTGCTCACGCCGACGTGCTTAATCGTTGGATCGATCACCGGATATGCGGGTAGGCCCATCGTCCTTCTCCTGGTTGCTGCTGCCATTTGCTGGCAACATATTGTCAGTATAATGATACAATATGCGACAACTTGTCGTCAACTGAGGATATGATAGCATGGCCACAAAATGACAGTAAATGCCCCGCTAGTGGCGTGAGGCCAGCAGCGAACCTAATCCCGGCTTATACCCGTAAAAATCGGCAATCGCGTGCAGATGCTCGATCACCTGCTCGTCATAATGCTTCTTCAAGGCGTCGGTAAGGATGTTGTGTTCCCCGTTTGGATCCTGAGATAAATCGTAGAGATAGCTTTGCGCTGGGGAATCGTACGTCGCATAGAAATATCGCCCGTTATCCGCAAGCACCCCATAGGCGGCGCGCACATCGGAGGCCATAAAGAGATCGTCTCGATGATAGCGGTGCAACTCCTCGGCGCTTTCCATGAGCAAGGGATGTCCAAACAGCGAATTCGACACAATCGGCCGGTGCCCCAGCAAGTAGTACAAGGTAGGAGTTATGTCGATCAGCGCGGAAACGCGTTCATCATCATGTACGAATTTCCCTTGCATCGATTTGGGCAGATGCACGATCAGCGGAACCCGCATGATCTCCGGATAGATCACCAGCGAGTGGCTGTTGCGGCCAAACTCCCCGGTCGCGTCACCATGATCCGAAGTTACGATGATCACGCTGTTGTCATAAAGCCCGCGCGCTTTCAGCCAGCCGATGAACCCTCCCATGCAATCGTCCACTTGATGCAATTCGAACGAAATGCGGTAGTTGAACCCGGGATGTGCCGGCCAGTTTGCCGCTTTCGCTTGCGGCAAGTCGTTTCTCGCGAACTGGTGTACGTTTTTCGGCTGTGTATAGAAGAAGATAGGATGCGCCGCGTCAGCGCGATGATCCAAAGCGCTTTCCGCCTGCTGCACCGTCGAACAAAATTCAAGCTGGTTCCAGAGCTTCTTGTCCGTATCCAATTTTACGAGGTCATCGGAAGGCGAGAGTATCTCGCGCAGAATTTCGTCGTAACTCACTACCATCTGGTAGCCATCGGTTTTCACCAGCTTTTCGAGGCTGTTCACGCGTTCGAACGGCTGCAGAAAATGCGCGTGCAACTGCATCGCGCCGGCCCAAATCGCGGGTTCGGAAAGGGAAGTCCCCGCATAAGGAGTCCAGACGTTTCGCACCACAACGCTGTCGCGCGCCAGCGCGTCCAGATTCGGCGTGAAATCTGCCTTGGGGTTGTATGAGCCAAGATAATCTGGCCGCATCGAGTCAATCACAAAAAGAAAAATGTTGGGCTGCTCGCCTTTTGCCGGAACCAGATGGTCCACAAGCTTCAAATCAAAACGCGCTTGCGCGCCTCGGACCTCCGTATATTCCCGCAAAGTCCGGCACAGTTCACCGCATGGCTCTCTGCGAAGTCCGTTACCGAGCATGTGGTACGCCATATTGAAAGACGCATCGCGCTCCGCATAATTTTCTATCGAGCGCTGAATGTCTTCATCCGTCTCTCCCAAAGGCTTGGCCCAGAAAATATCCGTGGCAGCAAGCGCCTTGTAAGAGAGAAGACTCAGAAGCAGCGCCACAGCGATGGTTTTAATCGGGTACGCGCCCGTGTGGGGCCACAAACGAAGCAGGCAGAAACACAAGATGATCCAAAAGATTAGCGTAAACGTCCCCTCATAGAACCCGTTCCAGTCTCCCCCTCCAAGCAAAGTCGGCAACGCCACGGCAAAAATGGCAAAGACCACGGGAATGGCCATCAAAAGAGTTCTCTTGGATGCGGAACTTGACCGCGATTCCGCGCCTTCGCGAACGAGGAATGGCCGTGCCGTCGAAAATCCGAGCAGCGTAAGCGCCGCCGCAAGCGAAGCGGCATACAGATGCGCTTGCCATCCTTCGAAGCTCAAAGCGTTTCCCAGAAAACGAACCGACAGCGCCCACAGCGAACCAAAAATAAGAAGCCCGTAGAGGCTCCATCTCAAAGCTCGCGGACGCGGGGATTTTGCTGCTCCTATTCGAATCAGGTTCAAGACGGAAACCAGGATTACGGCAACAAGAATGTGCGACAGCACGCTCCAGAAGGTCAGATAAATATCGCTGACAGGAAAGGACAAAACTCTTGTGTCGGAATAATTTCGAAGGTGGGCACCCGCGACGCTAAGCAGAGCGGCGCCCGCTGCCAGCGAGATTCCCGTGGTAAAAGAAAGATGCGCATCAATCCGCCCTTCGTTTTCCGCACCGGTCGAATTCTCAAACCCAAACAGCGAGACCACGAGAATGACGATCCACAGCGCCATCAGACTTCCGAAATAGGCGCTTCGGTTGCTCTCCACCACCGCCAGAAATGGCCTTACGGCGAGAAAAAGTCCCAGGCAACCAAGAACGCCGAAGCAGGCAAAGTACACCGGACTTTTCTTCGGGGGCCGGAAGGCCGCCGCCGCCGCGAGCACTGCCACCCAAAACAGCAAATCATGGTGCCGCGCAAACCAGGGCATCCAGGCGTACGCCGGCGATTTAATCAGCGAATAGTAGGTGTACGGCAGAAACGCGAGCAGGCAATACAGTGACGTCAGCGCAAAATAGGCTCCAAAAAATAGCTTCAAAATCGCTGCGAACCACTTTCGCAAGAGAATCCTTCTCGTCAAGCGGGACGACGGGAAATCGGAAGAATGTGTGCTGTAGAAAGTTTAATTGACCCAGCGGTCCGGACGGGAAGGAGGTTCGTTCTTGTGTTTGTTAATGTACACGTCAAAACGCTTGCGGTTGCGCTTGTGCTGCCAGTCAGAAACGCTGTTCCGTACGCTGTACAAAAAAGAGCCGCGCCGCAAATAAACGTACGCCACCAGCATTCCACCAAGATGGCAGACGTGTGCAACAGCGTCGCCGCCGGCTCCTAACGTGCCGAAAAATTCGATCGCTCCCATGACGGCCACGTACGGCCGCATCGGAATGGTTACCGGTAAGGGGAAAAGCCAAATTCGCCGGTCAGGAAACAGAATCGCATTCGCCCTCAAAATTCCGAAAATCGCGCCCGACGCGCCAATGGTCGGAATATCCGATGGTATGTGGCCCCACGATATCGGAATGACCTTCACAAGAATCTCGATCAGCCCCGCGCCGACGCCGCATAGAAAAAAGAAATTCAGAAACCGTTTTTTTCCCCAGACGAGTTCCAGTTCGCGGCCAAACATCCAGAGAAAAAGCATGTTGATCAACAGATGCCAGAGGCCGCCGTGGAGGAAAATGTACGTGAACGGCTGCCACAGCCGGAGACCCGGGATCGGACCGAGGGCGACAAGTCCGAAGAAGTGATACAACCACGAAGAAACCTTCGGGTCGAAGAACAGGCTTATGAGCGTTTGTGCCAAGAACACGCCGGAGCAGATAAGCACCAAGAGCTTTACGCCGGGCGTGATAAATCCGCGCCAATCGAAGTTATAGCGACGCGGGCGGAACGAAGTTGCCATAGCTAAGTTTACGTCGTTGGAATCCCTCCGTCAAAGTGGCCTTTCGGCCAGTATTCCCGCGCAAGCGGCGCGCCTCGATTTTGCCTTTCGCTTCGATTTCAGGCGAGTTGGATTGTTTTGCCTTGTGTTCTCTTCAGTCCAGTTTTTTGCGGGCGAAATAGAAGAGCGCGGCGCCCAGAAGTGCGAACATGAAAATTCCGAAGAGGTTGCTTGTCGCCAGAGGTCCCATGATTTTGGGGCCGAAGGAAAAGAGCCTGGCGGGCCAGGGAAGCCGAAAAACGCTGGTCACCCAGTGCGGCACCCGCCCGGAGATTTCAGGATCCTGCAGGAGGGCGATCACAATGCCCAGAAGACCGAAGACTCCTCCTGCAGCGATCAAGCCGGAAGAGAAAAGCGCTCCCGGACTGGCTTCGCTCTCGTCTTTCTTCTTGGTGGTCGCTTCGACGAGTAAGCGAATCAGCCCGCCAATAAACATGGCGGCGGTAGTGCCTAACGGAAGATACGAGCCGGTGGCGAATGCGAGAGAGCGCACGCCAAGAATCTCCACGGCGATGACGAGCGCGACGCCCATTAAAACGAGGCGCCACGGCAAACGCTGGTTCAGGATCCCGCTGATGACCGTCGCCATCAGTCGCGCCTGCGGCGCCGGCGCCTTGTCACTTCCTATTCCTTGCGCCCACTGATATTCGATCTCCTGCGAGCTGGGATCGAAAAGATATTCGCCGTCGGGAACTTCGTGCGAGCCGAGGGAATTGAGCAACACATAGGATTTGCCTTTGTAGTCGAACGCGGTTTGCTCGATTTTTACTCCGACGGGCAGGGATTGAATGTTCACCGGAATTTGCGTGGGAATGTATTTTTGCAGGCCCTGATTCATCAGGTTCAACGTGGTGCCGATGGCCAGCGTCGAAACGGTTACACCGATCAGAAGACCCATCTGCTGCCAGTAGGGAGTGGCGCCGACGAGATAACCGGTCTTCAGGTCCTGCGAGGTGGCGCCAGCAATTGCCGCGGCAATGCAGACGATCCCGCCAATCATGAGTGCAAGAACTTGATAGTTCGGCGCAGTCCAGCCGGCGACGAAGAAGATAGCGCAGGTGGCCATCAGCGTGGCGATGCTCATGCCGCTGATGGGATTGGAAGAGTTGCCGAGCAAGCCGCTGATGCGTCCCGCGACGGTGACGAAAAGAAAGCCGAACACCACGACGAAAACGCCCGCGAATAGATTCTGGTACCAGTGCGTTTCCGCACCGGGGATAGGATGGAATGTCAGCAGAACCCAGATCATGGCGACAATCACCAGAGAACCAATCACGACGGTGCGCATCGGCACTTCGCGGTCGATGCGGCTTGTGGCTGCGGATCCGCCCGCTTGTTCGGCGCGCACATCTTTCAGCCCCGCGCGCAGCGCAGAAATAATTGTCGGCAACGTGCGCAAAAGAGTGATGAGTCCTGCGGCGGCGACGGCGCCCGCTCCCATCGGGCGAATGTAGCTTTTCCAAATGTCGTCCGGGCTCATCATCGAAATGGGAATCGTGGACGGATAGATTGGCGTGTTGCCACCGAGTTGGCCGTAAAACTTGATAGCAGGCATGATCACCAGCCACGAAATGATGCCCCCAGCGAAAAGAATGCCCGAAACGCGCGAGCCGATGATGTAGCCGACGCCGAGGTATTCCGAGGTGATGGCCGCGCGGAACGACGCTCCCGGGAACCAACTGGGGCGCGCTTCGGGTTGCGAGGTCCAGGCCTGCACCGTATTCATGAGAAAAGTGTAAACGCCTCCGAGGCCGAGTCCCCAGAAGACCCGTCCGGCGAAAGAGCCGCCCCGCTCTCCCGCCACCAGCACGTCGGCACACGCCGTGCCTTCCGGAAACGTGAGGTTGCCATGTTCCTTGACGATGAGCTGTCGGCGCAGCGGAACCATGAAGAGCACGCCCAGCCAGCCGCCGAGCAGTGCGAGCGGGAAGATTCGCCAGAAGGTGAATTCCTTGCCGAAGCCCAGGAAAATCAGTGCGGGAATCGTGAACATCACGCCAGCGGCGAGCGATTCGCCGGCCGAGCCGGTGGTCTGCACGATGTTGTTCTCGAGGATGGTGGACCGGCCGAAGGCTCGGAGGATGCTGATGGAGAGAACGGAGATCGGGATGGAGGCCGAAACGGTGAGGCCGGCCCGCAGGCCGACGTAGACGGTTACCGCTCCGAACAGCAATCCAAACAGCGCGCCCAGAATCACCGCGCGGATCGTAAATTCAGCGGGACTCTCGTCGGCGGAGATGTACGTCCGAAATTCCCCTGCAGGAGCCGTGGAACTCCATGGACGATCGCTCACTGAATCCTCCCCGTTTGCGGATTGGTTTTTGCGTGCTGCCCCTGTGCGGCGGGATTATGCCGTAAATCAGCTCTCAGTGGGTAGAAGTTCCGCAGCCGCTCTTTTTACGAAGCGCCAGCGCCAACGCTCAGCGCGCTCAAGCCGAACTCTTCTCCGGCCACGTAATCTGTCCCTTGCGCCGGTAAGCCAGATTCACGATGTGCCCTGCTCTCGCCGCCGCCACTCCCGTCTCCACCGGCGCGTTCGGCTCTTTCCTGCTCTTGATGCACTCAAAGAAATTCTGCATGTGGTCGATCGTTCCGTCGCGGAAGCTTTCCGCCCGCAGCACCGGATTTTCTCTCCCCGACACGCCCTCGCGATACACGCCAAACCCATTCCGGTTCAGCTTCATTGTCGCGTCCGTCCCGCGGAACTCCAGCCCGCCGTCGTCAATCGACGACGCCATCATCCCCTCATACACCACATCGAACCCCGCATACCGCAGCGCCGCCTGCACCGTGTCCGGACAATCCCACTGCTCAAAAATATATTTGTCCGCCAGCATCTGCGCTTCGCGCGGCTGATCCACTTTCATCGCCCAGTGCACCACGTCGATCCAGTGCGTAAACAAATCCGTCATCGCTCCGCCGCCAAAATTCCAGAACCACCGCCAGCGGTAAAATTTCTCTTCGCTGAACGCCTGCTCCGGCGCCCCGCCCAGCCATTGCTTCCAGTCCAGCGCCTGTAAGTCGGTCGGTTTGCCGCCCGCTATCCACGCCTTATAGTTCTGCCACCAATACGTCCGCACCTGCGGCACGCGCCCCAGGCTCCCTCCCTGAATCAGGTCCACCGCATCGCGAAAGTGGCTCCAGCTCCGTTGCTGCATCCCGCATTGCAAAATCTGTTTGCCTTTGCGCACCGCCCGCGTCAGCGTCTCGCCTTCCTCCAGCGTGTGCGTCACCGGCTTTTCCAGATAAACATCTTTCCCCGCCGCCAACGCGTCCACCGCCATCCGGACATGCCAGTGATCCGGCGAAGCAATAAACACCGCGTCGATCTCCTTCGCCAGCACTTCGCGATAATCCACGTGCGTCGTCGCCGCGCCTTTCGATCGTTCTTTGATCGCATCCCGCCGCGGCCCATACACGTCGCTCACCGCCACAATCTGGTACGTCCCCGCCTTGTCCGCCGCATTCAGCAGGTCGTTCATCCGCCCGCCCGCTCCCAGCACTCCAATACGCAAAGTATCGTTCGCCCCCAGCACGCGCGTTGACGCCAGCGCCGTCAACCCGCCCGCTATCAAAAAACTTCGCCGATCCGGTGGATATCTCATGCCGCCCATCTTAACCCCGTTCCCCCTCCGCGAGGAAAGTGGGGAAGCAGTCCAAACCCAGCGCGGTGCTCAGGGGAGAATTCCGGCTTTGTAGTAAACGCAAGAAAGCGGCGGACATGGCCGTTAGCCCCGCCCGCCGCTTTTCTGGGTTGCCCCAAGACTTGCCTGAGGGATGCCTTTACAACGAATTCAAGAACGCAAAAAGTGCCTGCTTCTCGCTCGGGCTCAGTTCGCGGAAGCGCTTCCTCTCGTGTTCGGCCTCGCCGCCGTGACGTTCGATGGCGCTTTCTAACGTCAAGGACCCGAGATCATGCATGTGCCGGGGGTGCATGCGGAGCCCCCACAGAGGCACGGTGCGCAACTTATTAGCCGTGTCCTGCGGCGGATTCTGGACGATGCCATCGCCGGTTTCGATGTCGTGCAGCAAGAAGTCGCCGTAGGGATGAATGATCTTGTTCCCTAGAGCCTCAGGTACGCTGAACTGTCCGCCGTTGATGACCGTTCCCGCGGCGGCGGTGATAATCGTCTCGACATGACAGGTATTGCAGCGAAGCTTCGCAAATA
>Ga0070765_100002926_pt1 | contig 10888 bp, 10 predicted proteins | sample HubBroMetageWFT5_FD_71516 | JGI IMG/M metagenome (GOLD analysis project Ga0070765, IMG submission 71516) | Warmed and freeze-thawed soil microbial communities from the Hubbard Brook experimental Forest, New Hampshire - Hubbard Brook CCASE Soil... | ecosystem: Environmental > Terrestrial > Soil... | reverse complement strand
AACTTCGCCGGCAAGGTTCCGAACCTCGGCGTCACCGTCGAGCGCGGGATGACCCACGACGGCCTGGGCAAGTACCTCAAGGAGAAGATCACCAAGGCACCGGGGCCGACCGCCGACATCGTCGAGATCCTCAAGGAGACGCACACCGACGTCGTCGTCTCCTACCTCCCCGTCGGCTCCGAGCAGGCCACCAAGTGGTACGTCGAGCAGATCCTCGAAGCCGGCGTTGGGTTCGTCAACTGCATTCCGGTGTTCATCGCCCGCGAGGAGTACTGGAACAAGCGCTTCAAGAAGGCCGGCCTGCCGATCGTCGGCGACGACATCAAGTCGCAGGTCGGAGCGACGATTGTCCATCGCGCCCTCGCCCGGTTGTTCCACGAGCGCGGCGTCAAGCTGCAGCACACCTCTCAGCTCAACGTCGGCGGCAACATGGACTTCTACAACATGCTCGAGCGCGAGCGCCTGGAGTCCAAGAAGACCTCCAAGACCAACGCCGTCACGTCGATCATGGGCACCACCCTGCCCGCCGATGATGTCCACGTGGGCCCGTCTGACTATGTGCCGTGGCTCACCGACCGCAAGTGGGCGCACATCCGGCTCGAGGGCGAGGCGTTCGGCAACGTGCCGCTGAACGTCGAGCTCAAGCTCGAGGTCTGGGACTCGCCGAACTCCGCCGGGATCGTCACCGACGCCGTGCGCTGCTGCAAGCTGGCCCTCAACAGCGGCCTGTCCGGTCAGCTCGACGGCCCGAGCTCGTACCTCATGAAGTCGCCGATGAATCAGCGTCCCGACAGCGAGGCGCGCGAGCTCACCGAGAAGTTCATCGCCAAGTACGCCCGCAAGGCCCCCGCGAGCAAGCCGGCAAAGACGAAGACGCGCGCCGGCTGACGACCGGCGCGCAGGCGCACACACGCGCCGCGCGGACTACACGCGGACTACACTGCCGCCGTGCCCTCGGAGCGGCTCCGAATAGCCCAGGTGACGCCGTTCGCCTGGGAGGTGTCGCACGAGGTCAACGACTACGTCGCGCGCGTCTCGGACGAGCTGTCGCGTCGTGGACATCGAGTGCTGATCATCGCCCCCTCCGAGTCGGGGGCGCTCGTGCGCGACACCCGCCGGGCGATCCGCAACCAGGCCGACACGCTGCTCGACTCAGCGGAGGGCGAGCCGCTCGTGCTGGGCGTGGGGGAGGTGCTTCCGTTCGCCCCGACGCGCCGCCGGGCCGCCTCCTTACCCGTCGATGTCGCGCGCACGATCGAGGACGCGCTCGTCAACCTCTCGCTCGACATCGTTCATGTGCACGAGCCTTTCGCCCCGAGCGCCTCGAGCGTGGCCCTGCGCCACTCACGCGGCCTGAACGTCGGGAGCTTCCACGCGCCGACCGAACGGATCCTCTCGACTCAGTTCGCGGCGCCGCTGTCGCGGCTGCTGTTCGGCCGGCTCGACGCTCGCACCGCCAGCTACGCCGCCACCCGCGATCTCCTCCAGCGGTACTTCCCGGGTGACTATCGAGTCATCCATCCCGGCGCCGACGTGGACTCCCAACACGTCGCGCATGATCCCGTGCAACTGCTGTTCAACGCCGGCGAGGAGCGGGGCGCGCTGCGCGTGTTCCTGCGAGCGCTCCGCTCGCTGCCGGCCGACGCTCTATGGCACGCGACCGTCTGGACGCCGAGGCCCTTCGCGGCGCCGGCGACCCTCGGGCGGGCTCTCCGCGACCGAGTCGAGTTCGTCGACTCCACGCGGATGTCCGAGGCCGATGCCCTGGCCGGTACCGACGTGCTGGTGCTCGCCTCCGAGGGGATCAGGACCGTTCCGGGGATGCTCGTGCGCGCGCTGGCCTCAGGCGTACTGCCCGTCGCGTCTCGTCTGCCCGCGTACGAGGAGCTGCTCAGTCAGGGCGACCTCGGGTTCGTATTCGAGCCCGGCGACGTCCAGACACTCGCCACTCACCTGAGCCGCCTGATCGCCGAGCCCGCGCTGCGCGAGCGCACACCGGCGCAGATCCGGGAGCTGCGGAAGGAGTTCGGCTGGCCGCGCGTGGCCGACGAGTTCGAGGAGGTATACGGCGGGCTAGTAGCCCGACGTCACGACACGCGCGCGATCGGTCACGTCCGCACGCTCCTGGCGGAACGGCGGCTGATCGACGTCGACCTGCACATGCACACCGACCACTCCTACGACTGCGCCACCCCGGTCGAGGTGCTGCTGGCCGAGGCCCGGGCGCGCGGCCTCGGGGCGATCGCGGTCACCGACCACAACGAGGTCTCCGGCGCGCACGCGGCGAGGGCCCAGGCCGACGGGGTCGCGGTGATCGTCGGCGAGGAGGTCAAGACCGCCGATCAGGGCGAGGTGATCGGGCTGTTCATCGAGGACAAGATCCCGCGCGGGATGACGCTCCAGGAGACGATCGCCGAGATCAAGCGCCAAGGTGGCCTCGTGTACGTCCCGCATCCGTTCGACCGGCTCCACTCCGTTCCGGACTACGAGCACCTGCTCGACGTCCTCGACGACGTCGACGCGATCGAGGTGTTCAACCCGCGCGTAGCCATCAGCGAGTTCAACGACGAGGCGGCCAGGTTCGCGGCCAAGTACCGCATTCCGGCCGGCGCCGGGTCGGACGCGCACGTCCCCCAGGGCCTCGGCTCGGTCCGCATCCGCATGCGCGAGTTCCACGGCCCAGAGGAGTTCCTCGAGTCGCTCCGGGACGCCGACATCGTCCGCAATCCCGCGAGCCTCCTATACGTGCAGGCGCTCAAGTTCTTGCAGACCAAGGCGCTGCCGGAGGCGGCCCGCAGGGCCTCGCGGGAGCGCCGAGTCCGGCGCGCGACGGGACGGGACCGCCGCCGGGCCGGCGGTCCAAACAGTCGCAACTCCTGATGCACTCGCAAGGACAAGGCCGCGAGCCGTCCAATCGGACAGCGATGCCAGCCACCGACGATGAGATCCGCGAGAAATACCTCGAGCGCGCGATCCGCGAGCTGAACGCCTTTTCTCGCGAGGTCCAGTCCTGCACCCACTGCCCCCGCGGGGCGCTCATGCCCGTGCTCGGATCGGGCCACCCGCAGGCGGACATATTCCTGGTCAAGCACTCGGCGCGGCCCTCGGAGGTCGAGGAGGGCGTCGCGTTCTACGGGCGCGCGGGGAACGCGCTGATGAAGTCGCTCAAGCGCCTGTCGATCGACCCGCTGGCCGTGTACGGGACGCTGTGCGTCAAGTGCCCGGTGCCCGATCCGGACCTGGCCGATCCGGCATGCGTCGCGCGGCTGGTCGAGGAGATCCAGATCGTCTCGCCGAAGCTCGTCGTAGTGATGGGGCCGGACGCGCTCGGGGTGGTCAACGAGTTCGACCTGCCGCTCGCCCGCGAGCTGCATCCGGTCTTCGGCGAGATCCAGCGGCTGACGCCGTCGATCGAGGCCGTGTACGTGCCCAACATCGACGACTCGCTCGACGAGGAGAACGCCAAGCGCGAGTTCTGGGGAGCGTTCCGGGTGGTCGGCCAGTGGTGGGCGGATCTCCCACCGTACTAGCCCGGGCAGGACTAGACTCGCCACCATGGACCTCGAAGAGAAGTCCCTCGACCACGTCGGCGACCGCTGTGAGGAGTGCGGCGCGAAGCTCACGCAGGCGGAGATCGAGGCTGCGATGGAGTCAGGCGGACCGGCTCTCTGCACGGTCCACGCAGACGAGGTCGTCCCGGTTGGCGAAGAGGACGATTTCGACCAGGAGTAGAAGCCCCGGCTCGGTTGTTCCCTGAGCGCCTCAGCCGCCCATCGAGAGCACGATCTTGCCCAGCTTGCCGCCCTCGGCGAATCGCTCGTAGGCCGTGACCGCTTCCTCGAGCGGGTAGGTCTCGGCGACCAGCACGCGCACCGTCCCGGATGCCAGCATCGGCAGCACCGAGCGCTCCATGGCGCGCGCGGTCAAGGCTTTCTCCTCGAGCGGACGGGGGCGAAGCGTCGAGTTCAAGATCCGGGCCCGCCGTTGCATGGCCAATCCCAGGTTGACCTCGGCCTTGGCGCCAGCGCTGATTCCGATCACCATGATCCGTCCCCAGAGGCCCAGCGCCTCGAGGTTGCCGGGCATGTTGGGCGCGCCGACGAGCTCGAGGATCACGTCGAACGGACCGTGCCGCTCGAAGCCCTCGGGGGCGATCACCTCGGCGCCAAGTTCCGCGACCCGATCCCGGTTGTCCGGATTTCGACAAGTCGCGGTCACGCGCGCGCCGGACGCATGGGCAAGCTGGATCGCCGCCGTGCCAACGCCGCCGGCGCCGCCGTGCACGAGCAGCCGCTCGCCCGGCTTCAGGCCGGCCTGGGTGAAGACGCCGTCGTGCGCGGTCGTGAACGTCTCGGGGACACCGCCGGCCTCGACCCACCCCAGATTCTCCGGGACCGGCATCAGGATCCGCTCGTGGACGACCGCGAGCTCGGCCTGGCCCCCGCCCGCGACGATCCCCATCACCCGATCGCCGACCGCAAACCGCTCCGCACCCGGACCGCGATCGACGACCTCGCCGGCGAGCTCGAGCCCCGGGATGTCCTGCGGCGCACCCGGCGGCGCGGGATAGAAGCCGCGCCACTGCATCATGTCGGCGCCGTTCAGGCCGGCCGCCCGTACGCGGACGAGCACCTCGCCCGCGCCGGCCGACGGATCCGGATGGTCCTCGACGCTCAGGTTGCCGTCTCTGATCGTGACCGCGCGCATGCTCGCCCGGGACGATAACTAGAGAACCGTGACGAGGGTCCCGTAGGTCAGATAACCCCAGGCCTGCTCGGCGGCGGCATACGGCAGCTCGATGCAGCCCAGGCTCTGCGGCGATCCGTAGGACGCCCGCGGGATGTAGTGGACGGCGTCGCCGCCGTTGAAGTAGGCGATCCACTGGACGTAGTCCGCATACGCCGACCCGTCCGGGTTGGTCCCCCGCATCGTCTGGCTGCGCAGACGCTCGTACACCGGGAAGGTTCCCGAGGCGGTGCCGCGGCCGCCGATGCCGGTGTTGGCCGCGCTTCGCACGACGACGCGCCCGTTGTGGAAGAGGGTGAACGTCTCGGGACTGCTCTCGGTCGCGAGGACGTAGTTGTAGCCCGCGGTGTTGAACTGGCGGTGGACGCGCGCGGCCAGGAGCGCGCGCCAGACGGCTGTCCCCGCGACGCCGTCCACACCGAGTCCGCGCTGGGACTCGAACGCCATGATGGCGCCCCTGAGAACGATCGACGGGTCGTGGCTCCACAGGTCGCGCAGCTGCGACGGCCACTCGGAACCCAGCTCAAGCCGCCCCGCAGGCGGGTGGAAGATCGCGCGGAGCTGCCCGGCGTTGTCGCCCGGTCGCGGCTGGTGCGCGATCGAAGTCAGATGGACCGGCAGGAAGCGCAGCTCTGCGAGTAGCTGCGTGAGGCGCACATCGGACCCGTTCTCCACCTGGTATGAGAGCTGACGGCGCTGCGCAGCGAGGCGCTGCTCGACCCCGCCAGGCCCCGCGGGACCGTGATGTGCACGGCCGTCCCCGGTAGATATCCGCCGCTCGGCGTGAAGCGGAGTGTGGTCGGGTTCGGCTGCGACCATGCTCCGGCGGTCGTCGGGGACAGCCTGGGCTCGGATCGCGCGGTCAGCGGCGCGAGCGGCGCGGAGAACCGCAGCTCGATGCTCGCATCGCCGGGGGCCGCACCCTTGGGCGACGCGGCGAGCAGCCGAAGCGCCGGCGGCCGGGCGGCAGCGGCCAGCGCCTGGTCCGTTGCGCCGGCGACGAGCAGAACCACGGCCACGAGCAGAACCGCAGCCACGAGCGGTACCGCAGCGACCAGCGGGCCACGGATGCTCCGAGCTCCCATGTGATCGAAACTACCCCGCCGGCCGCGGCGCCTACACGCCGCGTTCCAGCACCGCCACGCACTCGATGTGCGGCGTCTGCGGGAACATGTCGACCGCCCGCACGCGGCGAAGGCGGTAACCACCGTCTTCCACCAGCTGAGCGGCGTTGGGCGCAAGCGTCGTCGGATTGCAGGAGACGTAGACGATCCGCCGTGGCCCGGCCTCGATAACTCGCCGCACGATCTTCTGCGAGAGGCCCGAGCGCGGCGGATCGACGACAAGCAGGTCAGGCCGGCCGGCGCGCTCGACCAGGTCCCGCAGCGCGAGGCGCACGTCGCCGGCGAAGAAGTGTGCGTTGTCGACCTCGTTCAGTCTCGCGTTCGCGATTGCGTCGGCGATCGCCTCCTCGACGATCTCGAGCCCCCAGACCTCGCCGGCGCGCGGCGCCATCAGCAGCCCGATCGTGCCGATCCCGCAATAAAGGTCATACACCCGATCGGAGACGGCGGGGGCCGCGTACTCGATCGCGAGCCGGTACAGCCGCTCGGCCATCTCGGTGTTGGTCTGAAAGAACGCGTGGGGGGAGATCTGCATCCGCATCCCGCCGATCTCCTCGTCGAGGCGATCGCCGCCGGCGATCAGCTCGGTCTCGCCGCCCTGGGTGGTCTCGGCGACGCTCGCGAGCTGCGTCCACAGGAGACCGCCGACCGCGTCTCGCATCGCGCCGGCCAGGCCTTCGGTGTCGAGGCGGCCCGGGCTGGTCACGAGCCGGACCTGGAGCTCGCCGCTCCGCCGACCCTCACGGACGACCAGGTTTCGCAAGAAGCCTTCTCCCGTGCGCCGATCGTACGCGCCCAACCCGGAAGCCCGGCACCAATCGACGACCTGTTCGCGCACGGCGTTGCCGGCCGCCGAGGCGAGCAGGCAATCGGTGACCTCGACGATCTCCTCCCACCGACCTGGGGCGTGGAAGCCGCACACGAGCCGGCCATCGGCATCGGTGCCGAACGAGTACTCGAGCTTGTTGCGGTACCGCCAGACGTCGTCCGCGGCGATGATCGGCTCGAGCTCGAACCCGTCGAGCCGGCCGATCCGGCGCAGGGCGTCGTCGACCTGCGCCTGCTTGGTCTCGAGCTGGCGCTCGTAGGGCAGCACCTGCCAGGGTGCCCCCGGGTGCGACGCTAGGGGGGCCACCCGCTCCGGGCTCGGCTCGATCACCTCGACCGCCCGCGCCTGGGCGTAGGCGCGCTTTGACTTCTCGACCACGGCCCGCACCCGATCGCCCGGGATCGCGTCGGCGACGAACACGACGTAGCCGTCGAGTCGGGCAACACCCGCGCCGCCGAACGCGAGCGAGTCGATCCTCAGGTCGAGCTCGTCGCCACGGCTGGGGCGGCTCCGAGTTGGACTGGAAGCGGCTTCCACGTCTCTAGCATGGCAGCCGCATGGACCTCGACGCCTACAGGCGGTCCGCCGAGAGCTTCAACGAGGAGCTGATGCGCGAGTACTACCGCCACTACGCCGGGCTCCAGGACAGCTTCGAGATCGAGGCGATCTATGCGCGCCACGCCGGTCTTTTCACCCGCGACTCGGTGCAGGCGCTCCGCGACCTCGACGCCCGGGCAACCGCGGACAGCGACCACACGGGGGAGAGCGACCACCAGAGGCGAGCCCGCATGCTGCTCGATTTCGCCGTCGAGGGCTATGTCGGCGAGTCCACCAAGGCCGTCGAAGAGCAGCTCGCGCGCGCCGAGGCCGAGATGACGATCGAGGTCGGCGGCGAGCGGATCGGCTTTCGCGAGGCGCCGGTGGTCCAGGCCAACGAGGCCGACGCGGCGCGGCGAGTCGAGATCGAAGCCGCGCTGCTGGCGGCTACGCGAGAGCGGCTCGGACCCCACCACCGCGAGCTGATCGAGCGCCAGCACGCGTGCGCCACCGAGCTCGGGTGGGAGAGCTACGCCGACATGTGCGCGTACTGCAAGCGGATCGACCTGCAGGCGCTGTCGAGGCAGACCGCCGCGTTCGCCGACGCGAGCGCTCAGAGCTACCGGGAGGTCCTCGATCCCGAGCTCCGCCGGACCCTCGGAACGAGCCTAGACGAGCTACGTCGGGCAGACCTACCGCGCTTTTTCCGGGCCGCCGAGGAGGACCGCCACTTCCCTCGCGTAAGGTTGATCGAGAGCTTCGTCGAGACCATGCGCGGGCTCGGGATCGATGTCGGCGGGCAGCGCGGCGTCACGTTCGACATCGGCTCGCGCCCGAACAAGTCGCCCCGGGCGTTCTGCGCGCCCGTGCGGGTGCCCGGCGAGGTGTACCTCGTCGTGGCTCCGGTGGGCGGCTGGGACGACTTCGCGACGCTGTTCCACGAGGGCGGCCACACCGAGCACGCCGCCAACACCGATCCCGGGTTGCCGTTCGAGTTCCGCTGCCTGGGCGACAACTCGATCAGCGAGACGTACGCGTTCCTGATGCAGCACCTGGTCGAGAACCCGGACTGGCTGGCGCGCCGTCTCGACCTCGACGACCCCTCCGAGCTCGTCGCGCACGCCAGGGCTCAGCGGCTGGTCTATCTGCGTCGCTACGCGGGAAAGCTCGCCTACGAGCTCGAGCTGCACGGCCCCGGCGCCGCCGAGCGGGCCGCCGGCGGGGGCGCCGGCGATCGGGACGCCGACTGGGGCGCGCTCTCCCGCCGTTACTCGGAGCTGCTCGGCGACGCGATCCGGGTCGACTGGCCGACCGAGACGTTCCTGGCCGACGTCGATGAGGGCTTCTACTGCGCCTGCTACCTGCGGGCCTGGGCGCTCGAGACCCATCTTCGCTCACATCTGCGCGAGCGCTTCGGGCCGGCGTGGTTCGAGTCGCGCGAGGCCGGCCGGGTGCTCCAGGCGCTCTGGCGCGACGGCCAGCGCCTCGATGCCGACGAGCTCCTCGGGAACTTGACCGGCGAGCGCCTCGACTTCGGCGTCGTGCTCGCCGATCTCGGGTTCAGCTAGGCGGCTGCCCGGCGACCGCAGAACGTACGGCCGCCGTATCGACATCGAGTTGCCAGAGGATGCGGGTTGCGGCTCCGTTCGGATCCCGCACCAACGCCAGGAGGATGTGGTCGGTGCCGACGCGCTCGGCGCCCATCGCCGCCGCCTCGCGGCCGGCCCGTTCGACCGCGGCCTGAGCCGGATCGGTGAGCGGCAGGTCGCCTTCGGGCGGCTCGACGCCGACACCCAGCATCCCGACGACCGCGCGACGAACGCGGGCGTGCGTTACGCCGAGCGAGGCCAGCGTCGCCGCTGCCCGGCCGTCGTCCACGCGCAAGAGTCCGAGGAGAAGGTGTTCCGTGCCCACGTAGCTGTGGCGCAACGTCCGCGCCTCGTCTTCGGCATCGCGGAGTGCCTGGCGCGTGCTTTCGCTAACGGGGAGCAAGCGACTTGTCGATCGCCCCGAGCACGGACTTCCGATTGGCGTGCCGCCGCTCGTACTCGCGCACTCTGCGCATCTCCGCCGGCGACAGGCCCTCGAGACGCGCCTGGACCTGGGCCGCGGTCAGGTCGTCGTAGCCGAGGATCGGGAACGCCTGGCCGACCGCGACGGTCCGCCGGGCCCGGTCAGCGCTGCGGACGATCAGGTCGATCGACTCGCTCCAGCGGGAGCCGACGCTCGCCGGCCACGACTGTTGGCGGCCACGACTGACGAGGCGCTCGATGTCCGACAGCAGCTGGTCGGTCTGCTGGCGCCCGCGGGCGATCAGCTGGGCGGCGAGGTCGTTTGCGTCCGAGCGGGTCACCCGGCCGCGCTCGGCGGCGTCGTCGAGGACCTCCTGGATGCGCTCGGTCGTGAGGACGACGAGACCAAGCGGCTTCAGCACGCGGTTGGTCACCTGCTCGGCGAGTCCCGCGAGCCCGTCGCTCACGCCCGCCCCGGCCCCGCCCCCACCGCCGTTCGCCGATCGGCGACGACTCTTCGCCGGCGACCGCGATCCGCCGGTCGAACGCGAGCGACCCGGTGAGGATTTCGGTGCAGGCATCGTTGCTCGTCTCCTTCCCAGAAGGCCGGTAGGAGCGTAGCCGAACAGTCCCGCGCTACGCGCCAATCAGCAGCTCGAGCAACGCCTTTTGCGCGTGACGGCGGTTCTCGGCCTGGTCCCAGATCCGCTGACGGTCCCCGTACAGGACCTGCTCGGTGATCTCCTCGCCGGGATGGGCGGGGAGGCAGTGGAGCGCGACCGCGGTCGGGGCCGCTTGATCGAGCAGCTCGTCGTCGAGTCGGTACGGCCCGAGTGCGCGCCTGCGTTCGGCCGCCGACTGCGGATCGTCGCTCATGCTCACCCACACGTCGGTGTACACCGCGTCGGCCCCGTTCACGGCCGCGACCGGATCGTCGGTGAGGAGGCCGGCGCCGTCGGGCTCGAGCTGGTAGCCCCGAGGTGCGGCCACCCGCACCTCGAGTCCGGCCCGGGTGCCGACCACGATCAGCGACCGGGCCATGTTGTTGCCGTCGCCCACGTACGCGAGCGTGAGTCCGTTTACGCGCCCGAAGGTCTCCCGCAGGGTGAGGAGGTCCGCCAGGACCTGACAGGGGTGATGCGACGGGGACAGCATGTTGATCACCGGCACGCTCGCGTGCTCGGCGAGCTCCTCCACGAGACCGTCATCGCCGGTCCGGATCCCGATCGCGGCGGCGTGGCGCGAGAGCACATACGCCGTGTCGCGGACCGACTCGCCGCGGGTCAGCTGGAGGTCGTCGGTTCGCAGCACCATCGGGTGGCCGCCGAGCTCCGCGATCCCGGCCTCGAACGACACGCGCGTGCGGGTCGACGGCTTCTGGAAGATCAGCGCCACCGTGCGCTTGCGCAGCGCGTCGGAGCTGTACGGGTTGGCCTTGAGCTCGAGCGCGCGCTCGAGCAGCGCGTGCAGCTCGTCTGGGCTCAGCTCTGACCCGGTGATGAAGTGGCGCGGCAAGCGCCGAGTGTACGTTGCGTCGGTGGCCCTGCGCGTGCTGACCTGGAACCTCTTTCACGGGCGTGCCGTGCCGCCGGCCGGCCGAGACCTTTTTGGCGAGTTCGCGAAAGCCCTGGCGGGCTGGG
>Ga0070765_100002924_pt1 | contig 10892 bp, 9 predicted proteins | sample HubBroMetageWFT5_FD_71516 | JGI IMG/M metagenome (GOLD analysis project Ga0070765, IMG submission 71516) | Warmed and freeze-thawed soil microbial communities from the Hubbard Brook experimental Forest, New Hampshire - Hubbard Brook CCASE Soil... | ecosystem: Environmental > Terrestrial > Soil... | reverse complement strand
GCCAAACCACGAACCAAGCGCCGCGGCAGCAGCCGTGAACACCAGCACCACCAGCCGCAACGCGCCGCGCATCGCTACGGCCAGACAACAGGCCCCGAACCCCCGAACAACACCACAAGCCCACAGCCCACCGCGTCAGCGGCTGGCGGGACCAGACTGTCAGTGCCAGATGTGAAGATGGACCGTGGTGAGGTGTGAATACCTCGGGTGAGGCCTTCACATCTGGCCCTGACCTGCGGGAATGCGCGTTGGTGAGGGTGGTGTCCACGGGTTAACCGGGCGGCGTCCACGGGGCTATCAGCTGGTTTGCCGGGTTCGGCGTGGGCGGGGCTGGTAGCCGCTGCGCTGGTCGGCGATGGCGAGGGTGAGGTCTTCCAGCTCGGCGACCAGCTCGCGGAGGCGGCGGTGGTTGTCCAGCCATTGCCGGTAGTCGTCGACCTGGTCGTCGGGGACCAGGCGGCTGATGGTCTTGCCGGCTCGCTTGCGGGTCCAGTGCCAGTACGGGCCGTGGAGCTGCGGCGGGTCGTGGTGGCAGCGGCAGCCGCCCCAGCCGCAGCGCACGTGCCGCTGCATGAGGCTGCCGGGCAGCGCCAGGCCCAGGTCGGCCAGCTCGGCGGCGATGCGCGCGGCGTGGTCCTGCGGTGCTGGCGACACGTTTCCCATCGTCGCACGCGCGGTACGTGATCCAGCGCTTTCTTTCAGTAACTATTACCGCATGGACGACGGCAGTGCAGCGAGTTACTTCAGCCGGTGGAAACCCGCGCCGGGAACCCCGGCAGCGGCCGCAGCGTTCGCCCGCACGGTGGTCGCGGCATCAGCGCCGGTCAGCCGCGACCGGGCTAAGTGCCTGCTGTGGGCGGCGTCGAAGCTGGCATCGTGGGCGATCGGGCTCGGGCTGGAGCCGGTGCCGGGCGTGCTGCTGCACCCGTCGGTGATCGAAAGGTTCACCGCGCACGGGCCGGGCCTGTCCCCGGCGGCGCGGCGGACACTGCGCGCCAACCTGCGGTTCATCGCCCGGCAGGTGGTCCCGCACCTGGATCCCGCCGATGCGCCGCTGCCCCGCCAGCGCGCCAAGGCCCCCTACAGCCGCGCGGAGATCGACGGCTACCTGTCCCTGGCCGCTGCTCAGCCCACGCCGGCCCGGCGGGCCCGGGCGGCCGGCCTGGTCTGCCTCGGGGCCGGCGCCGGGCTGATCCGCTCCGACCTGCGCAGCGTGCGCGGCACCGACATCACCGCCCGCCCTGGCGGCGGCGTGACCGTCGAAGTGCGCGGCCGCGCACCGCGGGCGGTACCGGTGCTGGCCCGCTACCACGCGCCGCTGCTGGAAGCGGCAGCGTTCGCCGCGGAGAACTTCGTCACCGGCGGGGACAGGCCCGAGCGCGGCAACATCACCAACCCGCTGACCCGTTCCCTGGCCGGCGGGGGCGGCCTGCCGCCACTGGACACCTCCCGGCTGCGGGCCGCCTGGCTGGCCGAGACAGCAGCGCTGATCGGCCTGCCCGCCTTCCTGCACGCCGCCGGGATCACCTGCTGCCAGCAGCTCGGCGACATCACCGCCGGGCTGGACCACGGCACCCAAGCCGGCGCCATCGCCCTGCTCACCGGCCCAGCCCGGTAAAGCGGTGGACATCCCGCTGGCCGCGATCGAGGACATCATCGACGCCTCCGGCGCCGCGCCCATGATCGAGGGCCTGCTGCCGGCCGCCGCCCGCGAACGCCAGCTCAGCGCCCGGACCCTGCTGACTGGCATGATGCTCGCCCTGGCCGACGGCCGTCCCGCCCACCTCACCAGGGCCCGCCAGGCACTGCTGGCACTACCCGAAAATCACCAGAAGCGACTCGGTGTCACCGCAGACCGCAAAGACGGCCCGCACCAGCTCACCTACCGCCAGGTCGAGCACACCCACCGGCTGATCACCCGCGCGCTGGCCAAAGACCAGCCCGACGGCACCCCGTCAGCTCATCTGCAGCACGTGTGCGACGCACTGACCGAAGCCAGCATCCACGGCCGGTTCAAGCACGCCAGCAGCTCGCTGGCCGTCGACTGGACCGACGTCGAGGCCTGGGCGCGGCCAGTGCACCACGACGCCGCCGGCACCGGCACCGACCCCGAAGCCGGCTGGGGACACCGCAACGTCGGCCGCAAAATCCAGGAAGGAGAAATGTTCTACGGCTACTACCTCTCCGCAGCGGTCATGACCAAAGACGACAACGGCGAGCCCGTCCCCGAACTCGCCCGCCGTATCACCGTCACCAGCCCCGGCCACGACCCCGCCGCCGCCCTGGCCGGCGTGCTCACCACCATGCCCGCCGCCGGCACCAGCCTCGGCGACATCATCGCCGACTCCGGCTACGCCCACCGCATCCCGCAAACGTGGGCAAACCCGCTGCGCGCCGCCGGCGCCGCCCTGGTGCAGGACCTGCACCCCGCCGACCGCGGACCCCGCGGCACCCACCACGGCGCGATCATCGCCAACGGGAACCTGTACTGCCCCGCCACCCCCGGGCCATTACTGGAACTGGTGCCGCTGCCCCCCGGCGCCCCCACCGCCGGCACCGCCGCCCACGACCAGCAGACTGCTGAGCTCGCCCGCTACAAACTCGGACTCCACGCCGCCGACGACGCCGACGGCTACCGCCGGCACACCTGCCCCGCCGCCACCAGGAAAATCCGCTGCCCGCTCCGCCCCGCGTCCATGAACCTCGACCGCAGCCGGCCCGAAATCCTCACCCCGCCGCAGCACCCGCCAGCCTGCTGCACCCAGCAGACCATCACCACCAGCCCCGAAATCACAGCGAAAACCCGGCAGAAACACGACTACCCATCACAAGCCTGGCGGCTCTCCTACCGGCGGCGCACCGCCGCCGAACGACTCAACGCCACCATCAAAAACACCGCCGTCAACAGCATCGACCGCGGCTGGATCCGCCTCACCGGCCTGAGCCCCCTCACGCTCTGGCTCACCTGCCTCATCGTCGTACGCAACCAGCACACCCTGCACACACACGACACCCGGCAGCAACACGACACCCGCCGCCAGCAACCCCGCACCCGCAAGCGCCGCCGCGACCTCGCCGGCGCTGCAGCCAGCCCGCCCTAACCAGCCCCGCCAGCCCAGTCTCACCGCGCCAGCAGCTAACCATCAGCACCGCCAGCACCACACGCAACATCAGCGACGCCACAGCCCGGCAGCCCCGACCCGCAAACCCCGCAACACCCCCGCCACCCAGCCACCAGCCCCGCCGAACAACCGACGAAACAAGATCAACTCAACACGACCGCGGGGATGTCAGAGGCATATGTGAACATGCACACTGCAGCAATGTGAAGATCTCTCGGGCCCCCTTACGGAATCGAACCGTAGACCTTCTCCTTACAAGAACCCCCGTCAACTTCCGTCACCGCAGGCAGACCGCGCTGACTTTGAGAAACACGAGCACACACGAGCACACAAGCTCGAGATAAGCCCTCGCGAGCACGGTTTTGACACTCAATCTGCCACACACTTTGATCTTGTTCTAACGAGCTGACGGCCACGAGACCATCCTTCGAAATGAGAGCGGTCGAAGGCGAAGCAGCACCTCGTCGAGGCTGAACGGCTTGGTCCCACCTAGGGTGAGCCCGGCGACACGGTCGTGCACGGTGCCGCGTGCGGTCAGGAAGATCCGTCCCCGTCGGGCATCATCACGTCGAGCAGGATCAGGTCCGGCCGCACCCTGGCCGCGGCGCGCGGCGCCTCCGCGCCGGTTGCCGCAGTCACCACGTCGAAACCGGCGAAGCGCAGCGGGCCGGACAACAGTTCCAGGATCGTCGGCTCATCCTCGACCACGAGCAGCCGTGCCTGGCCGCCCACGCCCTAGACGGCAGCTTTACCAGTGCCTGCAGGTCTCAGGCCCTACGCTGGCCAGGCAACCTTCCGGGTCCCTGAATCCCGCTTCAGAGCCAAGCGCGCACCGGTCCTGCTCCAGCCCCGAACGGACTCATCGGGGTGCTCGAAGTGGTTTTGGGTCCTCAAGTGTGACCCAAAACCATTTCGACGGCCGGGCTGCGGCTGCGGCCAGTGATCGGTGGGGCTGGTGAGGTGGCTGGGAGTAGTGGGAGAAGGGGATCGCTGGCGTGCCAGCGGTCAGGCCTGCTGCAGAGCCTGGTCCACCCAGTTTTTGATGGCCGGCTCCGGCACCGCACCGATCTGCCGCGAGATGACCTCGCCCCGCCGCAGCACCAGCAGGGTGGGGATGGACTGCACTCCGAACCGCTGCTGCAGCCGCGGTGAGTCGTCCACGTTGACCTTCACCAGCTTGATCCGGCCCGCCATGTCGGTGGCGACCTGCTCGAGGGCCGGGCTCACCATGCGGCAGGGGCCGCACCAGGGCGCCCACAGGTCGACGACCACGGGCAGCGACGCGGCCTCGGCGATCTCGGCGAAGGTGCCGTCGCCCGCGTCCACGATCCACGGCAGGAGCTTGTGGCAGTTGCCGCAGCGCGGGTACCCGGCCGGCGCGGCGGGCACCCGGTTCCGTCGCCCGCAGTTCGGGCACTTGATCACTTCCTCCGCCATGGGTCAGCCCTCGTCGCCGGGATTGGTGTAGCCCACGGTCAGCTCGGTTCCCGCATAATCGACGCGGATCACGGCGCCGTCACGGACATCCCCGGCCAGCAGCGCCCGCCCGATCCTGGTCTCGACCTCCCTGGAGATGAACCGGCGCAACGGCCGCGCGCCGTAAACGGGGTCGAAGCCCTGCTCGGCGATGTAGCGCCGCGCGTCCGTCGAGAGCTCGAGCGTCATCTGGCGCTCGGCCAGCCGGGACCGCAGATCGGTGAACATGAGCTCTACGATGCGCTCGATCTCGGCCTCTGTCAGTGGCTTGAACAGGACGATGTCGTCGAGGCGGTTCAGGAACTCGGGGCGGAAATAGCTGCGCATGGTGGCCAGCACGCGGTCGCGGGCGTCCGGCTTGATCTCGCCGTCCGCCGTGGCGTCCTCGATCAGGTACTCCGAGCCGATGTTCGAGGTCATGATGATCACCGTGTTGCGGAAGTCGACGGTGCGGCCCTGCCCGTCGGTCAGCCGGCCGTCGTCGAGCACCTGCAGCATGATGTTGAAGACGTCCGGGTGCGCCTTCTCCACCTCGTCCAACAGCACCACCGAATACGGCTTGCGGCGGACCGCCTCGGTGAGCTGGCCGCCCTCTTCGTAGCCCACGTAGCCGGGCGGCGCGCCGACCAGGCGACTGACCGAGTGCCGTTCCTGGTACTCGGTCATGTCGGTGCGGATCATGCTCTCCTCGGTGTCGAACAGCGCCGCTGCCAGGGACTTGGCCAGCTCGGTCTTGCCGACGCCGGTGGGGCCCAGGAAGATGAACGAGCCGATCGGGCGCCGGGGGTCCTTGATGCCGGACCTGGCCCTGATGATGGCGTCGGTGACCAGCTGGACGGCCTCGTCCTGGCCGACCACGCGCTCGTGCAGGATCTGGTCCAGGCGGAGCAGCTTCTCGCGCTCCCCTTCCTGCAGCCGGCTGACCGGGATCCCGGTCCAGCGGGACACGATCGCAGCGATCTCCTCTTCGGTCACCGTCTCGCGCAGCAGCCGCTTGCCGCCCTGCCTGCCCGCGAGCCGCTCCTCCTCGGCCTCGAGCTTGCGCTGCAGCTCGGGCAGCCTGCCCAGGCGCAGCTCGGCGGCCTTGTCCAGGTCGTAGCTGCGCTCGGCCTGCTCGGCATCCTGGCGCAGCTGCTCCATCTGCTCGCGCAGCGTCTGCACCCGGCGCAGCGCCTGGCGCTCGGACTCCCACTGGGCGCGCAGCGAGTCGGCCTCGGCGCGCAGGTCGACGAGTTCCCTGCGCAGGTCCTCCAGGCGGGCCTGGCTGCGCTCGTCGTCCTCCTTGGCCAGCGCGGTCTCCTCGATCTCCAGCCGCATCACCCGCCGGGTGAGCTCGTCCAGCTCGGCGGGCATGGAGTCGATCTCGGTGCGGATGACCGCGCAGGCCTCGTCGACCAGGTCGATCGCCTTGTCCGGCAGGAATCTCTCGGTGATGTAACGGTGGCTAAGTGTCACTGCCGCGATCAGCGCGTTGTCGGTGATCCGCACCCCGTGGAACACCTCGAGGCGCTCGCGCAGCCCGCGCAGGATCGACACGGCGTCTTCCTCCGTGGGCTCGCCCACCGTGACTGGCTGGAACCTCCGTTCCAGCGCGGCGTCCTTCTCTATCTGCCTGCGGTACTCGTCGACGGTGGTCGCGCCGATCATGTGCAGCTCGCCGCGGGCCAGCATGGGCTTGAGCATGTTGCCCGCGTCCATGGCGCCCTCGGCCGCGCCCGCGCCGACGACCGTGTGCAGTTCGTCGACGAACAGCAGGATGCGCCCGGCTGACGCCTTGACCTCGGCGAGTACCGCCTTGAGCCGTTCCTCGAACTCGCCGCGGTACTTGGCGCCGGCCACCAGGGCGCCCAGGTCCAGGCTGAAGATCGTGTGGTCGCGCAGGCCCTCGGGGACGTCGCCCCGGGTGATCCGCTGGGCGAGGCCCTCGACGATCGCGGTCTTGCCCACGCCGGGGTCGCCGATCAGCACCGGGTTGTTCTTGGTCTTCCTGGACAGGATCTGGATGACACGCCGGATCTCGGCATCCCGGCCGATCACCGGGTCGAGCCGGCCGGACGCGGCGTCGGCGACCAGGTCCTGGCCGTACTTCTCCAGCGCCTCGTAGGCGGTCTCGGGCATGGCCGACGTCACCCTCTGGTTGCCGCGGATCTTGGTCAGTGCCTGCAGGAACGCGTCCCTGCTCACACCCTGCTCAGCCAGCAGCCGGCCGGCGGCCGCGCCCTGCCCCTCGTCGAGCAGTGCCAGCACGAGGTGCTCGACGGAGACGTAGTCGTCCTTGAGCCGCTGGGCCTCCTGCTCTGCGCTTTCCAGCAGCCGGCCCAGCCGCTGGGTCACGCTGATCTGCCCGGGGCTGACGCCTGGCCCGGTCACCCGGGGGCGCCGGGACAGCTCGGCCTCGAGCGCCGGACGCAGCCGGTCTACGTCGGCACCCGCCTGGGTGAGCAGCCGGGGCACGATGCCGTCCGGCTGGTCCACCAGGGCGAGCAGCAGGTGCTCGCCGTCCGCCTCAGGGTGGCCGAAGCGCAGCGCCTTGGTCTGCGCGTCGTGCAGGGCCTCTTGTGACTTCTGGGTCAGGCGAGATGGATCCACGTGATCACCTCTCTGGCCGCCCGGCGCGGCGCAGGGCAGCCTGGAGTACCGCGATCTGGTCGAGCAGGTCGGTGACCAGCCCGATGGCCGCATAGTTCAGCGCGAACCCGGCGCGCAGGCGCTGGATCCGGGCGACGGCGCTGAGCTGGCCGGCCGTGAACCACAGGCGGCCGCCCGGGTCCCGGGATGCGTCGAGGATCCCCAGGGCGACGAACCTGCGGATCAGGTCCGGGTGCACGCCCGCGGCGGCGGCGAATTCGTCCAGGTCCAGCCGCGCGGCGCGGATGAGGGCGTAGGTCACCGCGGCCTCCTCGGATCGAAGTCGGACACCGCCGCCAACCGCTCGAACGCCTCATGCTCCGCCTTGGTCGGCCTGGCCGGGACCATGATCCTGGTCTCGGCGTACAGGTCGCCCGGCTTGCCCCTGGGGTTGGGCAGCCCCCGGCCGCGCAGCCGCAGCCGCCTGCCGCTCGACGTGCCCGCGGGGACCTTCACCTTGGCCTCCCCGCCCGGCGTGCTGACGGCGACCGACGTGCCGAGGGCTGCTTCCCAGGGCGCGAGCCGCAGCTCGACGTGCAGGTCGCGGCCCTCCAGCCGGTACACCGGGTCCGGCGCGATCACCGCGATCAGGTACAGGTCGCCGGGGGGCGCCCCGTCGCTGCCGCGGCCGCCCTGGCCGGCCAGCCGGATCCGCTGCCCGTCGGTCACGCCGGGCGGGATCGTCACGTCCAGCGTCCTGGTGCCTCCCGGGCCCGCCAGGGAGATGGTCCGGCGGGTGCCGTGGTAGGCCTCCTCGACCGTCACCTCGATCTCGGCTGTCTGGTCAGCGCCGGGGATCGGCCCCCAGCCGCGCCCTGCCCGGCCGCCGCCGAACATGCCGCCGAGCAGGTCCTCGATGTTCACGTCGCCGAAGCCGGCGCTTGAGCCGGGGCCGCCGCGTCGGCCGGCCTGGCCCGCGCCGCCGGCGCCTGCCCGGCCAGCCCCGGCCCTGGCCCTGGCCCGCCGCCAGGTCTCCGGGTCGACGTCTTCCGGAACCTGCCGGAAATCGGGCCCGAATGTGTCGTACCGCCGCCTGGTCTCCGGGTCGGACAAGACGTCGTACGCCTCGGAAACGTCCTTGAACCGCTCCTCAGCGCCAGGATCATGATTCACGTCCGGGTGATACGTGCGCGCGAGCCTGCGGTACACCTGCTGGATCTCCTCCTGGCTGGCGTTCCTCGGCACGCCCAGGACCCGGTAGAAGTCCCGCTCGGAGGCGGCCATCACTCGGCCCTGGCGACCACAACCTGGGCTGGTCGCAGCTGGCCGACGCCGTCGCCATAGCCGGGCGCGAGGACCTCGATGACCGAGCCGTCCGGGGCGGTCGGGTCGGGCCGCGCCGCGACGGCCTCGTGCCGGGCCGGGTCGAACCGTGCCCCCAGGTCGTCACGCCGGGGATAACCCAGCCCGGCCAGCACGGCCATCGCCTGGTCCCGCACGGCGCGGACGCCTTCGATGATCGACGAGGGATCGGCTTCCGCGTGCGCCAGCGCCCGTTCCAGGTTGTCGACCACGGGCAGCCAGCGCCGCGCCACGTCGGCCCGGGCCTCCGCCCGGGCCTCGCTCACCTGGCGGGCGCATCGCTTGCGCAGGTTGTCCACGTCGGCCAGGGCACGCAGCCGCTGATCCTCAAGCTCGGCGATCCGGCCAGCCGTCGTCTCCGCGGCGGCCAGGCCAGCGGTGCTGTCCTTGGCCCCCTCGGCGCTAGCGGCGCCCCGGGCCCCCGTGCTGCCGGATCCTCCGTGATCGGCAGCCCCCGCGGCGCCGCCAGCCTCCTGCTGGCCCCTATCCACGCCCTGCTGTGCGGCCTCCCCATGGCCGGCCGAATCCGCCCCCGAGCCGGCCTTGCCGGGGTTGCCTGGCCTTCCCGCGCGGTCGGGCCCAGGCCGGGATGCCGTGCCCCCGCCATGGTCACTCATGAGAGGTGAACTCGGCGTCAATGACGTCGTCGGAGTCGTCCCGTGGCGGCGGGACGTCCCGTTCGCCCGGAGCGGGCTGCGGACCCGAGCTAAGAATCTGGGACACCTGCTGCAGTTCCGCGGTCAGCGTCCGGAGCCGGTCCAGTCCGCTCTCGTCCTTCAGCGCCTCCCGCGCGTCGGCGACGAGGTTCTCGGCCCGCGCCTTCTCGTGCACGGGAAGCGAGTCGCCGCGCTCCGACAGGATGCGCTCGACCTGGTAGGCGGCAGTGTCCAGGTCGTTGCGGGCGTCGATCAGCTCGCGCATCCTGCGGTCCTCGTCGCGGTGCCGCTCCGAGTCCTGGACCATCCGCTCCACCTCGCTCTGATCGAGGTTGGAGGTCTCGCTGATCGTGATCCGCTGCTCGGCGCCGGTCTCCTTGTCCTTGGCAGACACGTTCAGGATGCCGTTGGCGTCGATGTCGAAGGTGACCTCGATCTGCGGCACGCCTCGCGGCGCCGGCCGGATGTTCTCCAGCCGGAACCGGCCGAGCACCCGGTTGTCGGCAGCACGTTCCCGCTCCCCCTGCAGGACCACCACGTCGACCGCGGACTGGTTGTCTTCGGCGGTGCTGAAGACCTCGGTGCGGCGGGCTGGGATCGTGGTGTTGCGTTCAATGATCTTGGTCATCACGCCGCCCAGAGTCTCGAGGCCCAGCGACAGCGGCGTCACGTCCAGCAGCACGACGTCCTTGACCTCGCCCTTGAGTACTGCGGCCTGCACGGCCGCTCCCAGCGCGACGACCTCGTCCGGATTGACCGACATGTTCGGGTCCTTGCCGCCGGTCAGCCGCCGGACCAGGTTCTGCACCGCCGGGATGCGGGTGGAACCGCCGACCAGGATCACCTCGTCGATGTCGTTGGCGGTGAGCTTGGCGTCGGCCATCGCCTGGCCTACCGGGCCGGTGGTACGTTCCACCAGGTCGGCGGTGATGTTGTCGAAAGTGGAGCGCATGATCGTGGCGTTCAGGTGCTTCGGCCCGGACGCGTCGGCGGTGATGAACGGCAGGCTGACCGTGGTCTGGGTGACCGCGGAGAGTTCGACCTTGGCCTTTTCCGCCGCCTCGAAAAGCCGCTGCAGCGCCTGCGGGTCGGCGCGCAGGTCGATGCCGTTGTCCCGCTGGAAATCATCGGCCAGGTAGTCGACCAGCCTGCGGTCGAAGTCGTCGCCGCCCAGGTGGGTGTCGCCGGCCGTGGCGCGCACCTCGACCACCCCGTCGCCGATGTCGAGGATGCTCACGTCGAACGTGCCGCCGCCCAGGTCGAACACCAGGACGGTCTCGTTCTGCTTCTTGTCCAGCCCGTACGCGAGCGCGGCCGCCGTCGGCTCGTTGATGATCCGCAGCACCTCGAGGCCCGCGATCCGGCCGGCGTCCTTGGTCGCCTGCCGCTGGGCGTCGTTGAAGTACGCCGGCACCGTGATCACCGCCTCGGTGACCTTCTCGCCGAGGCTCTTCGACGCGTCATCGACGAGCTTGCGCAGCACCAGCGCGGAGATCTCCTCGGGCGCGTACTGCCGCCCGTTAACGTTGAACCGGACCGCCCCGTCCGAGCCCGGTACCACGTCGAAGGAGACCGCGTTCAGCTCGCTCTGCACCTCGTCGAACCGGCGGCCGATGAACCGCTTGGCCGAGTAGATCGTCCCCCTGGGGTTCAGGATCGCCTGGCGCCGGGCCAACTGGCCGACCAGCCGTTCCCCCTGCGGGGTGAA